>Ga0207674_10002115_pt1 | contig 25117 bp, 19 predicted proteins | sample KBSCornC72_FD_184303 | JGI IMG/M metagenome (GOLD analysis project Ga0207674, IMG submission 184303) | Corn rhizosphere microbial communities from Kellogg Biological Station, Michigan, USA - KBS Corn C7-2 (SPAdes) (version 2) | ecosystem: Host-associated > Plants > Roots > Rhizosphere > Soil ...
GCGAAGCTCGGGATCGTCGCGCTGCTCGACGGAGGCGAAGAACGAGTCCGCGTCGGCGTGCAGGATCGTCGCCTCGTTCCACACGAACACATGTTCGCACAGTCGCAGGCCGGACTCGACCGTTCGATTCCGCTACCCCCTTAGGGGGAAAGACAGAAAGGCACTGCGGCCTACCGTGAGACACGGTGGGCCGCCGCACCTCCATACGGGTCTCCTGCGCTGCCGTCCTCGCGGCACTCGTCGCAGCCCTGCTCGGGGGGAGCGCCGCCGCGGTCTCGTTCTCGATCGCCCCGGGCGATCCACCGGTCACGGTGACGATCTCGACCGCGGGCGCGACGGCTACCTCGACGTTCACCGGAACCGCCGGCCAGCGCGTGTCGCTCAACATCTCGGGCTCGACCATCGCGTCGATGAAGGTCACGCTCGTGAAGGTGAACGGGCCGCAGGTGTTCACCGTCTCGGCGACGAAGGCGGCGAAATTCGTCGACACCAACACGCTTCCGTCCAACGGGAACTACAAGCTCACGGTCGACCCGAACTCGAGCTACACGGGCAAGGTCACCCTCCGGCTCTACGACGTGCCGCCCAACGCTTCGAACTCGATCACCCTCGGAGCCGCGGGGACGACGGTGACCACGACGGTGCCGGGCCAGGACGCCGCCTTCACCTTCTCGGGCGTGGCCGGCCACCGCGTCTCGCTCTACATGAACCCCGTGACGGTCTCGTCGGGGAACGTGACCGTCCTCAATCCCGATTCCAGCGTCCTCTCGGGCCCGCAGGCGTTCGCGACCGCGCCCACGTTCGTCGACCCGCTCGACCTCGAGCAGACCGGTACCTACACGGTCTTCCTCAATCCGAAGGGCAAGAACGTCGGCAGCGTCACGCTGACCGGCTATGACGTCCCCGCCGACACCTCGGCGGCCCTGACGCTCGGGACGCCCGCGACCGGCACGACGACGATTGCGGGCCAGCGCAACAACTTCACCTTCACGGGGGCGCAGAACCAGCGCGTCAGCGTCGAGGTCGTCTCCTCGGACTTCAGCGGGACGCTCTGGCTCCTGAAGCCGGACCTGTCCGTTCTGACCTCGACACCGGTCGGTCCCGCCGGCGGCTTCCTCGACACGACGATTCTCCCGGCGAACGGGACGTACACCCTCGTCGTCGATCCGAGCGGCGCCGCGACGGGTGCGCTCAGCTTCACCGTCAACAACGTGCCGGCCGATCCGAGCCCCGCGATCACGGCGGGCGGCCCGCCCGTCACCGTGACGACCACGGTCGCCGGCCAAAACGCCTATGCGACGTTCACCGGCACGACCGGCCAGAAGGTGAGCGTGCTCGTCTCGAACGTGAGCCTCAATCCGGCCGAGCTCGACCTGCTGAAGCCGAACGGGGCGAGCCTCCTGAACGGGCCCGTCACGATCACGAGCTCCGGCGCCTGGATGCAGACGACCACGCTTCCCGCGGACGGCGTCTACAAGATCCTGGTCGATCCTCTGCTCGGCAACGTCGGGAGCGCCGACGTGCAGCTTTTCAACGTTCCGGCCGACCTGAGCGGGACGATCACGCCGGGCACGCCGCTCGTGGTCACCACGACCGCGCCGGGCCAGAACGCGAAGTACACCTTTACCGGCGCGATCAACACGCGCCTGAGCCTCAACCTGACGAACGTCTCGATCACGCAGGTGAAGGTCTCGGTCCTGAAGCCGGACGGCACGAATCTGATCGTGAAGACCGTCGGGGTCTCGGGCGGTTTCGCCGAGCCCGTGAAGCTCCCGGTCGGCGGCACCTACAAGGTCGTCGTCGACCCGCAGAGCTCCTACTACGGAAGCGTCACGGTCGGCCTCTACGTCGTCCCGGCGGACACGACGGGAACGTTGACCCTCGGCACGCCGCTCACGATCTCGACGAGCGTCCCGGGGCACAACGCGACGCGGACGTTCACCGGCACCGCCGGCCAGCGCGTGAGCTTCAACTTCACGAACGTGACGATGCCGAGCGTCAAGGTGATCGTGAAGGCGCCGAACGGCTCGACCGTGCTGCAGGACACGTTCGGAACGGACGGCGACTTTGTCGACCCGCGGACGCTCCCCGTCGCCGGTACGTACACGGTGACGATCGACCCGCAGGGCGCCTCGACCGGCAACGTGACGCTGACGTTCTACAACGTCCCGGCGGATCCGACGGGCACCGGGAGTTGCGCGAACACCGTCCCGGGCCAGAACTGCAAGATCACGCTCTCGGGCGTCAGCTCCGGCACCCACACGCTGACGGTGACGACGAACGTTCCGGCGGCCACGGGCCAGACGCAGAGCGTCTCGCTCACGGTCTACCAGGGCACCTCGACCGTGCCGGCCAACCAGGTCGGGTTCGGCACCTCGGGTCCGTCGGGCAACACGTTCGACGTCTTCTTTCCCGCCAACGGCACGTACACGATCGTGGTCGACCAGTTCGGCGTCGCGACCGGCACGACCACGGTCGCGGTCTCCTAGGTCTTTCCGGCCAGCCCGCCTCATAGGCTCCCCGCGTGAGCGAGGAGGAACCGCGCGCATCCCACGAAGCCGAGCGCCTCGGGCCGGCGCCTCCTGTCCCTGCGGTCGCGACCGAGGACACGGGCTCGCTCCGCCGGCTCCTCGGCGTGGCGACGATCGACCTCACGCCGCTTCGGCGGCATCGGGAGTACCGCCTGCTCTTCGCCGGGCAGGCGCTCTCGTTCTTCGGCGCGATGCTCACGTACGTCGCGATCCCGTTCCAGGTCTACCACCTCACCGGATCGCCGCTGGCTCTCGGTCTGCTCAGCCTCGCCGAGCTCGTTCCGCTGCTCTTCACCGCGTTCATCGGGGGAGCCTTGGCGGATGCGGTCGACCGCAGGCGCATGCTCCAGCTCGCCGAGGCCGCTCTCGGCCTCGCAACCGCCATCCTGTTCTTCAACTCGCTCCTCGACGAGCCGAAGGTGTGGGTGCTCTTCGTCGTCGCGCCGCTCATGGCTGCGCTCGACGGCTTCCAGCGGCCTGCGCTCGACTCGATGGTGCCGCGCCTCGTCGCGCGGCACGAGCTGACGGCCGCGGCGGCGCTCGACTCGCTGCGGGGGGAGTTCGGGATGATCGCCGGCCCCGCGATCGGCGGCGTCCTCATCGCGACGATCGGCCTGCCCGCGACGTACGGGATCGACATCGCGACGTATGGAGCCTCGGTCGTCGCGCTCGCGCTCATGCGGGCCATCCCCCCGCCGCCGGACGCCGTGCCTCCGAGCGTCAAGAGCATCCGCGAGGGCTTCAAGTACGCGTGGAGCCGGCAGGAGCTGCTCGGAAGCTACGGCGTCGACATGGTCGCGATGTTCTTCGGCATGCCGATGGCGCTCTTCCCCGCGATCGCGACGCAATACGGCGGGGCGGAGGTGCTCGGGCTGCTCTACGCCGCGCCGTCCGTGGGCGCGCTCGTCGCCTCGCTGACGAGCGGCTGGGCGGCACGGGTCCATCGGCACGGGCTGGCGATCATCTGGGCGGCCGGCTCCTGGGGGCTCGCGATCGCGGTCTTCGGGCTCGTGACGAACCTGTGGGTGGCGCTCGTCTTCCTCGCCCTTGCCGGCGCCGCCGACATGATCAGCGGGATCTTCCGCGGGACGCTCTGGAACCAGACGATCCCGGACCGGCTCCGCGGGCGGCTGGCGGGGATCGAACAGGTGAGCTACTCGAGCGGGCCCCTCCTCGGGAACCTCGAGTCCGGTGTGGTCGCGTCGCTCTTCAGCGTGCGCGCGTCGGTCGTGTCGGGCGGAGTTCTCTGCGTCGCCGGCGTGGCCATCTTCGCCCTCTTCCTGCCTGCGTTCCGGCATTACGACTCGCGGGCTCCACTAACGGCCAGTCCCTCGGAAGGGGCCTTGTAAGGGACTGAGACCGCGCCTACGCTCGATACATGGGACCGAGATCGATCGGTCCTGCGGCGATCCTGCTGGCGCTGGCGGCGGCAGTCCTTCTCGTCGCGCCCGCATCCTCAGCGCGCCGCAATCACGAGCCTCGCGCGCGGATCCTCGTGGGTTTCGACCCGGGTGTCGGCCTGAGCGCACAGCGTGACGCGCTCGAGCAGGCGGACGCGGCGCCGAATGCCCGCCTGAAGCCCATCCGCACCTTCGTGGCGTCGGTGCCCGCCTCCGACCGCGCCGCCGCTCTGGCCGAGCTTCGCAGGGACCCGCGTGTGCGCTTCGCCGAGCCCGACGCCGTCTACGCCGTCGACACGCTTCCCAACGATCCCTCCTTCGGCCAGCTCTGGGGCCTCCACAACACGGGCCAGTCGGTGAAGACTTCCGTGGGTACGGCGGACGCCGACATCGACGCGCCCGAAGCGTGGTCGACCACCACGGGCAGCTCGTCCGTCGTCGTCGCCGTCATCGACTCGGGGGTGGACTGGCATCACCCCGACCTCGCCGGGAACATCTGGACGAACCCGGGCGAGTCGTGCCCCGGGTGCGCCTCGGACGGGGTGGACAACGACGGCAACGGCTACGTCGACGACGTCCACGGCTGGGACTTCGTGAACGACGACAACGATCCGTTCGACGACCACGGGCACGGGACGCACGTCGCAGGGACCATCGGGGCCGTCGGGTCGAACGGGCTCGGCGTCGCCGGCGTCAACTGGAACGTCAGCATCATGCCGCTCAAGTTCATCGCCGCGAACGGCGAGGGGACCGCGGACGACGCGGTGCGCGCAATCCTCTACGCGACGCGGATGGGCGCCGTCGTCTCCAACAACTCGTGGGGCGGGGAGGAGTTCTCCCAGGCGCTCGAGGACGCGATCGTCGACGCAGACGCCCACGGCTCCCTGTTCGTGGCCGCGGCGGGCAACAGCGCGAGAGACACCGACGCGCGGCCGGACTACCCGTCCGGCTTCGACGTGCCGAACGTCCTCACCGTCGGCGCCACCGACCAGAACGACGTGCGCGCGTGGTTCTCCAATTACGGGAAACGCTCTGTCGACCTCGCCGCGCCGGGAACGAACATCTACTCGACCTGGCCTGGCGGCTCGTACCGGTTCCTGGACGGGACGTCCATGGCCGCGCCGCATGCGACCGGCGTGGCCGCGCTCGCGAAGGCCGCGTTCCCCTCGGCGAGCGCCGTCGGCTTGAAGACGCTTCTCCTGCGCAGCGTCGACCCGAACGCCTCGTTCGCCGGCTTGAGCTCGACGGGCGGCCGGCTGAACGCCCGCTCCGCGGTGACCTGCGGAACCGGGGCCCAGGCCTGGATCGAGTCCCCGTCCTCCGGTTTCGACGTGGACGTCGGCAAGCCCGTCTCCGTCACCGTCCTCGGCGCCGCCTGCGGCGACCCGGCGGGCGCAGGGGTCGAGGTCACGGCCAACGGCGATCCCGTGGTGCTCACGCCGCGCGGCGACGGGCTCTACACCGGGAGCTTCAGCCCTTCGGCAGCGGGCCCGGTCGACCTCGTGGCGACGGCGACTGCGGGCGCTGCATCCGACTCCCGCTCCGTGTCGGGGACGGCGACGTCGGCGCCGCCGATCGTCCCGGGTGGAGACCCGGTGACCGTCACCGTCTCGAGCCCTGGGGACAAGGCGCGTCTCACCTTCGACGGCGCCGCGGGTGACCGCATCAGCCTCGAAATCAGCGACGTCACGATCGGAACCTCCTGCTGCTCCTCGGCGTCCCTCTCCATCGTCGGGCCTGACGGCGTCGCTCTTGTCGCGCCGTCGAACTTCGGCACCAGAGGCGGCTTCGTGGACACGCGCACGCTGCCGCTCTCCGGTTCGTACCGGATCGTCGTCGATCCGGCGGGCGACTCGGTGGGCTCGGTGACGTTGGCGCTCTACGACGTGCCGGACGACAGCGAGGCCTCGATCGAGCCAGGGGGAGACCCTGTCTCCGTCGGGGCCACCGTTCCGGGCCAGGACGCCGCGCTGACCTTCTTCGCCTCGGCCGGCGAGCGCGTCAGCCTCAAGCTCGAGGACGTGACGATCGGCTCCTCCTGCTGCTCTTCGGCCAAGGTCTCGATCCTGAAGCCCGACGGGACGGCGGTGCTCTCCCCGACGAACTTCGGGACGAACGGCGGCTTCATCGACACGAAGACGCTCCCGCTCACCGGCCCGTACCGGGTCGAGATCGACCCGCAGGCGAACGCCGTCGGGAGCGCGACCGCGACGCTCTACGACGTTCCGCCCGATTCCGAGGCGAGCGTCGCGCCGGGCGGAGGGCCCGTCTCGGTCGCGACGAGCGTTCCGGGCCAGAACGCCGAGGTCGCCTTCGGAGGAACGACGGGCCGGCGCATCAGCCTCAAGCTCACGGAGGTGACGATCGGGTCGTCGTGCTGCTCCTCGGCGAAGGTCTCGATCCTCCGGCCCGACGGCACGACGCTCCTCTCGGCGACGAACTTCGGCACCACGGGTGGATTCGTCGACACGAAGCAGCTCCCGCAGACGGGGACGTACCGGATCGTCCTCGACCCGCAGTCGAATGCCGTCGGCTCGGCGACCGTGACGCTCTACGACGTGCCGGCCGATCCCACCGGGACGCTCGTACTCGGCGGGCCGGCCTCGACGCTCACCCTCGACGTTCCGGGCCTCAACGGCTGGAGGACGTTCTCCGGCACTGCCGGCCGGACGGTGACCCTGAAGCTGACCGCCGTGAGCATCGGCACGTCGTGCTGCAGCTCGGCCAAGGTCTCCGTCCTGCGGCCGGATGGCACGACGCTCGTCTCGCCGACGAACTTCGGGACGACCGGCAAGACGCTGACGTTCTCACTTCCGGCGAGCGGCGTGTATTCGATCTTCGTCGACCCGCAGTCGAACGGGGTCGGCTCCGTCACGCTGGCCGTGAGCTAGACCGCGTTCCGGCCCACGTGAGCGCGCGTGACCGCGCTCGGGGTGGCGCAGCCGAGCAGCCGGAGGGCGAGCTCGATCTCGTCTCGCAGGAGCTCGAGCACACGCCTGACGCCGTTCTCGCCGTCGACCGCGAGGCCCCAGAGAGCGGGTCTGCCGACGAGCACGGCCTGTGCGCCGAGGGCCAGCGCCATGGCCACGTCGGTCCCTCGCCGGATGCCTCCGTCCATGAGGACGAGGCAGCGCCCTGCCACCGCCTCGGCGACCTCCGGTAACGCGTCGAGGCTGGCCGGGGTGCCGTCGAGCTGGCGGCCGCCGTGGTTCGAGACGACGACGCCGTCCACGCCGTGCTCGCAGGCGAGCTGCGCGTCCTCCTCGGTCAGGATCCCCTTTACGAGGAGGGGCAGTGAGGAGACGGAGCGGAGCCATTCGAGGTCCCGCCACGTGACCGTGGGGTCCACGACCTGGCCGATCGTTGCGTGGAAGTCGCCGCCGCCGAGATGCTCGGCCAGGTTGGGTAGCGGTGTGTCGGGAGGGATCTCGAACGCGGCGCGGAGGTCCCGCTCCCGCCGGCCTGCGGAGGCGAAGTCGACGGTGAGCACGATGGCTTCGAATCCGGCGTCCGCCGCCGACTCGACGAGCGACTGCGTGAAGCCGCGGTCGCGCGACCAGTAGAGCTGGAACCACTGCCGCGCGCCCGGTGCCGCCTGGGCAAGCTCGGCGGGTGACGCGCCGCCCAGCGTCGAGAGGCACATGATCGTGCCCGCCGCGGCCGCGCCGCGCGCCATCGCGAGATCTCCCTCCGGGTGGGCGAGGTACTGGAGCGCGGTCGGCGCGACGAGGACCGGCAAGGAGATCTCGTCGCTCAGGATGGTCACCCTCGTCGAGACCGAGGCGACGTCCACGAGCATGCGCGGGCGCAGGTGCCAGCGCCGGAAGGCGGCCACGTTGTCCGCCATCGTGCGCTCGTCTCCGGCTCCGCCCGCGACGTAGCCCCACGCGCCCGCCTCGATCTTCCCCTCGGCGAGGCGCTCGAAGTCCCAGGTGTTCAGCGGCTCGTCCACGCCGCCGCCGATCCTAACCCCCTGTCCCCACAGGCCACGCCCGGGGTCAGACCCCGGGGCATGGCCGAGACAGCCACGTGGGCGCATGAATGCTCGCGCCTTGGGGCACCGCGCCGGCGTTCTTCCTGGCCGCAAGAGACATGTCATGGGGTCAGACCCCGGTGTCCGTCAGGGGCATGTCATGGGGTCAGACCCCGATGTCCGCGCGGGACAGGCTTTCTAGAGCGGGTGCGCTTCGAGGGCCGCGGGGGCGAGGCGCAGGAACGCTGCCACGACCTCGGGGTCGAACTGGGTCCCCGCGCCATCCTCGAGCTCCTTGCGGGCGTCCTCGAAGCTCATGGCGCCGCGGTACGGGCGGTCGGTGGTCATCGCATGGAAGGCGTCGCAGACGAAGATCACGCGGGACTCGATCGGAATGTCGCCCTCGCCGATCGCATCGGGATAGCCCTTGCCGTCCCAGCGCTCGTGGCAGTGGCGCACGATCGGGCGCACGCTCTCGAGCCGCGCGATCGGGGCGAGGATGCGCTCGCCGAGTTCCGGATGCGTCTCCATGATCGTCCGCTCGCGCTTCGTGAGCGGGCCGGGCTTCAGCAGGATCGTCGAAGGGATGCCGATCTTCCCGATGTCGTGGAAGAGAGCGCCGAGCTCGAGGCGCTTGAGGGCAGCGGGGTCGAGCCCGAGCTCGCGGCCGACTTCGAGCGCCATGTCCGTGATCCACCGCGCATGGGAAGACGTGTACTCGTCGTTTGCCTCGAGGGCGTTCGCGAGGGCCTCCACGGTGGAGAAGAACGTCTCCTCGAGGTTGTCGTAGGCGCCGGCGTTCTGGATCCCGAGCTTCGCCTGGTCGGCGATGCCGGCGAAGAGGCGCATGGTGCGGGGGCTGAAGCCGTGGTTATCCACCACGACGATGCAGCCGAGCCGCTCGCCTTCGAAGTGGAGCGGCGCAACGGCGTAGCTCGAGTCGGGGTCGAGGACGCCGTCGATCGCGGACGGCTCCTGGTTGCCCATCGTGAAGGGCTCGGAGGCGGAGAGGAACGTGCTTGCGACGGTGTGCGGATAGCTCAGCTTCTCGGTGCGAGCGCGAATCTCGTCGGCATAGCCCCAGAATGCGCGTGGGGTCAGGTCGCCGCCGGCGAAGTCCTCCAGCCAGACCGAGACGCGTGGCGAGTCGAGCGAGTGGGCGGTGAGCTCGACGATGCGGCCGAGCACGTCGTCCATGCCCTCGACGGTCGCGAGCTCACGACTGAAGTCGAGGAGCGCGTTGGCGATCCAGAGCGACTCCTTGGCGCGCTCGGCTTCCTTGCGCTCGGCCTCGTAGAGGCGTGCGTTCTCGAACGCGACCGAGGCGTGGCCGGCGAGCACCTCGAGGAGGCGGACGTCGTCCTCGTCGAACTGGGCGATGCCGAGCTTGGAGAGCACGACCACGCCGCTCACGCGCGACCCGTACTTGAGCGGCACGGCGACGACCGATTCGTCGATGTCCTCCGTGTTCGGGATCGTGACCGCGAAGTCGCAGTCCATCGCGTTCTCGAGGAGGAGCGAGCGCCCGGTCTCCGCCACCCAGCCCGTGAAGCCCTCGCCGAACTTGCAGGTGAGGTCCTCGGCGCTCTCCTCCGTGTACTGGCCGAGGGTGCCCTTGAAGGCGATCGGGAAGAGGGTGTCCCCGTCGGCGATGTACACGCGGCAGTTGTGGTAGTCGATGAGCGCGTGGAGCTCGTTGACGATCACCGAGCCGATCTCGCGCATGTCGTTCAGGCGGTTCAGCCGGCCGGCGAGGCTCTGCAGCATCTTCAGGTGTGCGATCGAGCGGACGTCCTCGCGGCCGTTGCTGCCCGGCCGCTCCGTGGCCGCGTCGTCGAAGAGGACGCTCTGGTTCTTGCCCCGCGCCTTGGCGGCCATCATGGCCGACTCGGCGCAGGCGACGAGCTCGCGCGGGTTCATCGCGTGCTCGGGGCCCTGTGCGATGCCGACCGAGAGCGTCAGCCGCCCGGCCTGCTCGAACTCCTCTGTGAGCAGGCGCTCGGTCAGGCGCGAGGCGAGGCCCATGGCGTCGCCCGCGTCGCAGGAGGACATGATGACGCCGAACTCCTCGCCCCCGAGTCGGCAGACCACGTCCGAGGCGCGCACGGTCTGGCGCAGGATGTCGGCGAGCGCGACGAGCACCTGATCGCCGGTGCCGTGGCCGTAGATGTCGTTGACGCGCTTGAAGTCGTCGATGTCGAGCATGAGCACGGCGATCGAATCGTGCGCGCGGCTGATGCGGTTCAGCTCCGCCCGCAGGCGGTCGTGGAAGTAGCGGTGGTTGTAGAGGCCGGTGAGGGAGTCGGTCTGCGCCTCGAGCTCGAGCCCCGCGCGGACCTGCGCGTTGTCGAGGGCGAGTGCGGCCGCGTCGCCGAAGCGCTGCGCGAGGTCGAACTCCTCCTCGGTGAACGCTGCGTTGTCGCCGAGGCGGTAGACGTTGAGCGCGCCCTTGATCGTCCCGCGCGCTACGAGGGGAACGGAGATGAGCGCTTCGGGCTCGTCCGGGGGCGTGCCCGGGACGACCTTCACGCGCGGGTCGAGGTGGGCGTCGTTCACGAGCTGGGGCTCGCGGTTCTCGACCACCCAGCCCGTGATGCCCTCGCCGTAGAGCGGCTGGTCGCCCATGATCTCGTCCGCCCACTTGTCTCTCGACATCAGCGGAATGAGAACCCGTCGCGACTCGTCGGCCTGGTAGATCGTGAAGGCGTCGAAGGGGATCAAATCGCCCAGCGTGTCGGCGATTCGCTCGAGGACGGCGTCGAGCTGCTGCTCGGAGAGGACGACGTGGAAGACGTCCGCGAGGCGGCGGTAGGAGTCGACCAGTGTGTCGACCCGAGTAAGCGCAGGGCGAGTGGAGGGCGTCATTGACGCATCGTCTCGAGCGACGTGTTCTCGCAGTACTCCCATCGACCGCAGCTTCCTTCCCGAAACCTGTCTAGACCTGAATTCTTGCGGCTTTCGCGGGCGCTCCCCTCCCTGGAAAGGGGGATTAAGCGAACCCTTGCCCGTAGGCGCTCAGTTGGAGATGATCGCGCTTGGAGTCACATCGAAACGGAGGCTGCGGTGCCACACCACTGGAGGCCGATCAAGGAAAAGGGCGGAGGTTCGACGCGCCACGACGAAGTGAAGCGAATCGTCGAGGATGCCGGCGGCGAGCTGGTCTTCGCCGAGGCGGAGGAGAATAGCCATCCGGCGCGCTGGTTCGTTCTCGTCGATGTCCAGAATGTCGGAGATCCCGACGCGATGTGGGACGCCATCGGCGTCAATGGGAACGCGAAAAAGTTCCCGTAAAAAGGGAGGTCGTAATGCCGCATCATTGGAAGCCGATCGACCCGAACAGCCCCGATGAGGAGGAGAAAGTCGGTCGGCTCGCGTTGAGGCTGGGCAAGAAAGTCAACTTCGTCGGCAGAGCTGACGACGGCCGCGTCTGGGCACTGCTGCACGTGGGCGACGACGAGCTCGCAAGGCTGGCAGAAGAGGGGCTCGTGACCCTCGAAGACCCCGGCGCTCAGAGGTTCGAGAACTAGGCCGGCCCGGCCAGGAGACCTTCGGCTCGGCGTACATAGCCGATCGCGCCCACGCTCCGGAAGAATTCGACCGCGCGGGCGAGCTCGGCTTCCGCCTCTCCTCGACGATCCGCTTTCGCGAGGGTGGTCGCGGCACGCTCGCGTGCGAACGCCTCGTCCGGGCGGGTTCCGATCTCGGCGTAGATCCGGGCGGCCGCGAGGTCGTCTCCGGCGACGACGGCGAGGGCGCCGTCCCGCCACCGCGACGGGATGCGCAGGAACGACGCGCAGGCCGTCTCCAACTCGTTTCCTCGCTTGAGATCGGCCAGCACGACGGCGAGGTCGGCGAGCCAGAATGTCGCGAATGTGAGCCCCGCCTCTGCCCAGCGCTCGAGGAGCTCGGTGGCCAGCGCAGACGCGTGGGCCGGATCGTCGGAGAGAAGCGCGCGAGCGTAGAAGGCGAGCGCAGGGAACAGGGTCTGTGGGTCATGAACTCGCCGTCCGAAGTCGAGCGTGGATCTCGAGTCCTCGAGCGCCGTATCTTCGCCGCGTGCGAGGCGGATCCGGGCCCGGGTCAGTCTCGCGTCCACCTCGCGGTGATGTGGAAGGCCGCTCTCGGCCTGCTCGACGAACGTCTGGGCGAGCGCGAGCGCCTCGTCCCACTCGCCGACCCAGTAGAGCTCGCTCATTCGCTCGGCCTCGAGCCAGCGGAGGGCGCGCACCCTGCCGAATCGCTGCGCGGCACTCGCGGCACGAGCGTAGAGCTCGAACGCCGGCTGCAGCTCGCCGAGCGACGCGTTCGTCGATGCGAGGTTGTTGTAGCCGCGGATCATTTCGGGCGAGCCGACGCGCTCGGCGATCTGGATCCCCCGCTCGATGTCGTCCTTGCCGGTGAGATCCCCCGTCATCAGACGTGCGATCCCCACCGTCGAGAGCAGGTTCGCCTGCACGTCGTCGAGCCCGAGCCGCTCCGCCATGCGCAGAGCCTCGCGCCCGATCGGGATCGACCGTTCGGCTTCGTCGGCGATCATGCGGAAACGAGCCAGATTGGCAAGGACGTACGCCTTCGAGCGCGAATCCGGCTCCTCTGCGAGGAGCTTCGCCGCCCCCTCGAAGTGGCCGAAAGCCGCCACCCGGTCTCCCTCGATCCAGCGAAGCTCCCCCACGAGCGTCTCTGCCTCCGACGCGCTCGCGCGGTCGCCTGCGTCGAGGAGCTCCTCGGCAGCGCGCGTGAGGCTCTCCTCGCCCTCGTCCGCAGAAAAGAAGAGCGCGCGGCCGTGCCGGAACAGGAGTTGCGCGTACTCCGCGTCGCCTTCGGGCCAGAGCTCGAGAGCGTCGTCGTAGAAGCGTGCGGCGGCGGCGAACGCGTTCAGGGAGGCGGCGCGGTCGCCCGCGTCGCGAAGCGCGCGGCGCGCTCGTTCGGCGAGGTCGCCTTCGGGGCGCCTCGACGCCCGCGCAAGCTCAAGGGCGTTGGAGTAGTGGTGCGCGACCATGTCCGCGAGATCCTCGGGGCGGTCGACGGCCAGCGACTCGACCCACTCTGCCACGCGCCGGTGCATGTCCGCCCTGCGGGCGCGCGGGATCTGCCCGTAGGCGACGTCCCGGACGAGGGAGTGGCGGAAGACGTACGCCGTCTCCCCGGCGACCGACGTGCGACGTTCGCGCCGGACGAACTCCCTGCGCTCGAGCGCCGCCAGCCCGTGCTCGATCGCGCCCCGACCGGTCGTGAGGGTGGCGGCCACGGAACCGACCCAGAAGACCTTCCCGACGATCGCCGCGGCTTGGATGAGAGCCTTCTCGTCAGGAGGAAGGGTGTCCAGCCTGGCGGCGATGATCCCCTGGATGGTCTCCGGAAGCGGAAGCTCCCCCTGGGCCTGCACCAGCATGCGAACGTACTCCTCCGCGTAAAGCGGATTCCCGCCCGCTCGTGTGAGCAGCCCCTCACGGCGCTCCGCACCGAGACCGCCGTTCGAGATCAGTGACGTGAGGAGAGCGCTCGTCTCCTCGTCGGAGAGCGGTGCTAGCGAGATTGTGGTCGCATTCCGCTTCCCGCCTCCCCAGCCGGGACGCCGGTCGAGCAGCTCGGGGCGTGCGGTGCAAACGAGCACGAAAGGCACTTCGCTGGGCGACTCGGCAAGGTAATCGACGAAGTCCAGGAGGTCGTCGTCGGCCCAGTGGAGGTCCTCGAAGACGAGGACGAGGGTGCTCTGCTCGGCGATCGCCTCGAAAAAGCGCCTCCACGCAGCGAACGCCTCGTCGCGCCCTTCGGCCCCTGGATCGCTTCCACCGCCGAGGCCCGCCAACGGCCGCAGGTGGCCTTCTAGCCACCGAGCCTCCGCGTCGTCGCGGACGACGCCTTCGACGGCGGCCCGGAGCTTCGCCTCTGCCGTGGGCGCGTCGTCGCTCTCGAGCACGCCCGCATGGGACTTCGTGACCTCGCCGAGCGCCCAGAATGCGACCCCTTCTCCGTAGGGGAGCGAGCGGCCCTGCCGCCATCGAGCGAGCACGTTCGGGTCGGTTTGGAGGGCCTCGTAGAGCTCCCAGACGAGCCGGCTCTTGCCGATGCCGGGCACGCCGACCACGGTGACGAGCTGCGCGGCCCGTGACCGCTCTGCGCGAGCGACCGCATCGCGTAGCAGCGCCAGTTCTCCGTCGCGGCCCACGAGCGGTGCACCTCCGCGAAACGCGATGTCGATACCGAGGCGCGCGATGCGCGTGACCGCTTCCCAGGCGCCGACCGGCTCCGACTTTCCCTTTGCCCGCACGAGGTCCGCTTCGCGGTACTCGACCAGGTGCTCGCTCGCCCGTCTGGTGGCATCGTCGACAAGGATTCCGTCGACGGGGGCTGCGGACTGGAGGCGTGAGGCGGTGTTGAGAACGTCGCCCGCCGCGATCCCCTCGCCGTGTTCCGGCCGTGCGTCGAGCCGAACGAGCGCTTCGCCCGTCGTGATGCCCATGCGAACGTGGAGATCCAGCGCGGGATCGTCGGCGTTCAGGTCGGCGAGCGCGTCACGAACACCGAGGGCCGCGAGGACTGCGCGTGCCGGGTCGTCCTCATGGGCTGCGGGAGCGCCGAAGAGCGCGACGACGGCGTCACCGATGAACTTCTCGACCGTCCCGCCGTAGCTTTCGATCTCCCGCTTGACGCGCGCGTAGTACGGCGTCTGCAGCCCGCCGACGTCTTCGGGATCGAGCTTCTCGGCTCGTCCGGTGAAATCGACGAGGTCGACGAACATGACGGTGACGACTTTCCGCTCCTCCGCGCCGCCGGCCTTCTCCTCGCCGCCGAGCGGGGTGCCGCAGGACGTGCAGAAGGCGAGCTCGGGCGAGACCACGGTTCCGCAGGAGGGGCAAGGCCGCCCGAGCGCGCTGCCGCAGTTCCCGCAGAAGAGCGCGCCCGCGGGGTTGGCGAAGCCGCAGGCCGCGCACGTGGAGGCAGACATGGCTTGGCTAGTCTAGGCTCGCCGCGAAATGGAGCAAAGGCGCCGGCCCGGCCTTCTCGAAGCGGCGGCGGTCTGGGGGCTCTTTGCGCTCGTCGCCCTCGCGATCCTCGTCACGTACTCGCGCCTTTCGCCCGGATCGCTCTACCACACGAGCGGCGCCGGGCTCGTCGGCGGAGCCTCTCGCGCACTCGTCTTCGCCGGCTTCCCGCTTGCCCTCGTCTCCGTCCCGCTCGCGTGGATCTCGGTCGCGCGGCTGCGGACGCGGCTCGCCGCGGCCATCGCGATCCTCGCGACCGTCCTCTGCGCGACGGTCGGCCTCCCCGGTGTCATCGACCAGGCCGACCTGGACGCGAGGCCCGTCAACGCGCTCGCGGGCGCCGGCGCACTCCTCGCGCTCTGCCTGACCGGGGCCGCATGGACGCGCGGGGGCCTCGGCGAGTCGGCGCGGTTCGGGCGGTCCGATTGGCTGCGGGTCGCGGTCGCGGCCGTGCTCGTCGCCGTGGCGCTTCCGTGGATCTGGGCCGACCTCGGCTACTACGTGAGCGACGCGCCCGTCGTGGGCGATCCGTTCATCGCCGAGCAGATCAAGCCGTCCTTCGGCGGCGAGCCCTCCCTCCACGCCGTTCATCTCGGCCACCACCACGGGCTCGACGGCATCCTCCTCGCGCTGGCGGCGCTCCTCCTCTCGCGCGTCCCCGCCCACATGCCGCGGCGCGGGGAGGGATCGGCGCTCGCGATCTACGTCGCCCTCCTCCTCACCTACGGCCTTGCGAACGCCCTGCAGGATGCCTGGAACGAGCAGCTCGTGAAGCGCGGCACGACCGGCTCGAAGCTTCCCAGCGTCATCCGTCCCGATTTGAGCGCGGCCTGGTTGGGCATCGTCCTCGGAGCCTGCCTCATCTACTTCGCGCTTTTCGGCGTAGGTAGAGTGAACCGACCCGAAGGAGGGATTCGATGACAAGACGCGCGTTGCCGCTTTTGCTCGTCCTTGCGGCTTCCGTTCTCGCCCTCTCCGCCTGTGGCGGCGGGGGAAGCTCCTCCTCGACCACGCCGGCCGCGACTGGTGGCGGTGGTGGGGGCGGCTCGACGGTGCAGATCTCGGCCGATCCGAGCGGAGCCCTGAAGTTCGAGCAGACCGATGTGAGCGCCACCGCGGGGTCGATCACGATCGACTTCACGAACATGTCGTCGCTTCCACACGACGTCCGGATCGAAGGCAACGGCGCGAGCGGCGGCACCGATCAGATCACGAACTCGTCGACGAGCGCAACGGTCGACCTCGAGCCGGGGACGTACACGTTCTTCTGCTCGGTCGACGGCCACCGCGCGGCGGGCATGGAGGGGACGCTCACCGTCAAGTAGGTTGGCGCCGGTGCTGATCGACCTGCAGCATCTCGGGCGCTCGCGGGTCATCGCGTCGTATCTCCTCGCGGGCGACGAGCCGGTGCTGGTCGACTGCGGGCCCGCATCCTGTCTCGACGCCCTCGAGGCGGGGCTCGGCGAGGAGGGCGTCTCGCTGGAAGACCTTCGTCATCTCCTGCTGACACACATCCATCTGGACCACGCCGGCGCAGCGGGCGCCCTGGTCCGCCGAAACCCCGGCTTGCAGGTGTACGTGAGCGAGATCGGAGCCCCCCATCTGGTCGACCCTTCGCGTCTCGAGGCGAGCGCGAGGCGGCTCTACGGCGACGACTTCGACCGCCTGTGGGGAGACCTCCTGCCGGTTCCCGGAGAGAAGGTGCACGTCGTCGGGGACGAGGTGCTCGGGCTCGCGGCCTGGCCGACTCCCGGCCATGCTTCGCACCACGTCACGTACCTCTCGGAGGACGGCACGTGCTATTCGGGAGACGTCACCGGCGTCGTCATCGCGCCCTCGACGGTCATCGCCCCCGTATGTCCGCCTCCCGACGTCGACCTCGAGGCCTGGGAGCGCTCGCTCGACTCGATCGCCGAGCGGAGCCCCGAGCGCCTCTGCCTGCCGCACTTCGGCGTCGTCGAGGAGCCCGCCGGCCACATCGAGCGCACGCGCGCGCGTCTCCGTGAATGGGCCGAGCGCGTGCGGGGCGGTGCGAGCGAGGAAGAGTTCGTCGAGGCGGCCGAGCGGGAGCTCGCCGAGGCGACGGATCCCGAGACGGCCGCGGCCTACACGCAGGCCGGGCCGCTCTGGCAGTCGTACGCCGGTCTCGTCCGCTACTGGAAAAAGGAGGGGGAGGCGGCCGCCGGAGAGGCCGCTACCCTGTGACGCCGATGCGCCGCACAGTCCTAGGGGTTCTCTTCGCTGTGCTCGCGCTTGCGGTCTTCGCGGCGCCCGCCGCTGCCGTGAAGAAGCGCCTGGTCGGCAACTTCGACAACCCGGTGCAGGTCGCCGCGCCGTCCTGGGTGCCCGCCTCGACGATCTACGTCGTCGAGCAGCCAGGGCAGATCGTGCGCCGCCAGAAGGGCGGCCAGCGCAACGTCGTCCTCAACATCAAAGGACGCGTCGCGTTCAACGGCCAGGAGCGGGGCCTTCTGTCCGTCGCGTTCGGGCCGAAGCACAAGATGTGGGTCTACTTCACCAACAACGACGGCGACCTTCGCGTCGTCCGCTACACGTTGACGAGCGGCGGCGGCCACGTGAAGAGCGGCTCGGCGCACACCGTCTTCAGGGCTTCCCATTCCAGCCAGTCCAACCACAACGGGGGCACGTTGCAGTTCCGCGCGGGCCATCTCTTCCTCAGCACCGGAGACGGCGGGGGCGGCTGCAACGACGGGGTTCCCGGAAGCGCCCAGAACCTGGGATCCAAGCTCGGCAAGCTCCTGCGCAAGGACGCGAACGGGTGGAAGGTCGTCGGCTACGGCCTCCGCAACCCCTGGCGCTGGTCTTTCGACCGCGCGAACGGGGATCTCTACATCGGCGACGTCGGCCAGCAGACGCGCGAGGAGGTCGACTTCCTTCCGGCCTCGAAGGTCGACACCTCGGCCGAGAACTACGGCTGGAACGTTTGGGAGGGGAATGCTCACCACACGTGCCCCGACGAGTTCGGCGGTCTCAAGGGCCCCGGGGATCTCATCTTTCCGAAGTACGACTACGGCCGCGGCGTCGGTTCCACCGTCATCGGCGGGTTCGTCTACAGGGGCAAGAGCATGCCGGGGCAGCGCGGCCGCTACTTCTTCGGCGACCTCGGCGCGGGCGGCTGGATCAAGACCGCCGACGCGCGAACGCTCAAGAACCGCCATACGCTCGGCTTCAGGGTTTCCGGCCTCACGTCCTTCGGCGAGAACTCGAGGGGCGAGCTCTACGCCACCTCCGGGGCCGGCGGGGTCTACAAGCTCGTCTCGGGTTAGCCTCCCGTTGTATGCGGGCGCAGTTCGTCGACTGTCGGTGGGAACTCGGGCATCCCGAGACCGGGCGTGAGCTCTACCTCGCCGGGCACGTTCCAGGCGCATCGTTCCTGGACGTCGAGACGGACCTCTCGGCGCTGCCGGGCGGGGTGAACGGAGGCCGGCATCCCCTGCCCGCGCCCGAGGATTTCGCGCGTGCGGCCGGCGCGGCCGGAATCGGGGACGACACACTCGTCGTGGCCTACGACCAGGGCATGAACGGCGGCGCGGCGCGCCTCTGGTGGCTCCTGCGCCACTTCGGCCACGACGACGCCGCCGTCCTGCGCGGCGGGCTGGACAACTTGCTCGGCCCGCTGCGCTCTGGCGAGGAGCGGATCGAGCCCACCGAGTTCCACCTGCGCCCGCGCGAGGACGACGTCGTCTCGGCCGAAGAGATAGAAGCGCGCCTCGGGAAGCCGGGCTTTGTCCTCGTCGACGCGCGGCTCCCGGAGCGCTACCGCGGCGACGTGGAGCCGATCGATCCCGTCGCCGGCAGGATCCCGGGCGCGGTGAACATGCCGTACACGGCCGAGCCGGGCGCCGTCGACCCCGACGCCGAGGTCGCCGTCTACTGTGGCTCGGGTGTCACGGCCGCCGTGACCGTGCTCGCCCTGGAGCGTGCGGGCGTCGAGGCGAAGCTCTACCCGGGCTCCTGGAGCGAATGGTCGAGCCGCGGCCTGGCGGTCGAGCGTGGCTGAGTGGTCCGTCAGGCCCGCGCGTCCGGAGGACACCGACGCCGCGTTCGAGATCTTCGCCGGCTGGCAGAAAGCCAGCTACGGAGAGGTTGAGATCGGCGCCGAGATGTTCGCGACCACGCTCGCCGGAGCGGACGCCGTCTTCGTCGCGGAGGCAGACGGACGCGTCGTCGGCCAGTCGGACGTGGACGGCGGCTGGATCGGTCTCGGGGTCGAGCCCTCGATGCGCCGCCGCGGGATCGGCACGGCGCTTCTGCAAGCGGCCGAGGAGCGCGCGAGCGCGGAGCCGACGCTGCTCGCGGGCCTCAGCACCGAGCCGGCGGCCCCGGCGTTCGCCGCCGCCAACGGCTACTCCAAGGCCTGGGAGGTCTGGCTTATGGGCATCGACCTCCCCGACGAGATACCGCAGCCGCAGTGGCCCGAGGGTGTCTCCGTGCGGACGTACGGCGGCGAGGAGGCCGAGGCGAGGGAGATCAAGGACCTGCTCGACCTCGCCTACGCGGAGGAGTTCCACCACCATCCGCCGACGTTCGAGAACTGGAGCCGGTTCATGTTCGAGGATCCGATGTTCGACGCGAACGTCTGGTTTCTCGCCGTCCACGACGGCACGATCGTCGCCGCCGCGCTCAACTGGGACGAGGGCTACGTCAAAGACCTCGTCGTCCGTCCCGACTGGCGCGGGCGAGGCCTCGGGAAGGCGCTCATGTACCAGACCTTCGGCGAGTTCAAGCGCCGCGGTCTCCCGCGCGTGACGCTCAAGACCGACTCGAACAACCCCACGGACGCCTGGCGCCTGTACGAACGCGTGGGGATGAGGATCGAGCGGACCTACGAGATCTTCCAAAAAGGCTCGACCTAGCGTCGGGGAACGGCCGTTTCAGCCATGTCCGGGGTCTGACCCCGGCCATGTCGCTTTCGCCTAGCCCTCCGGGTTCGGCGCGGACGAATCCGTCTGCCAGAGCCCGAAGGAGTTCCCCTCCGGATCCTTGCACTGGGCGAACCAGCCCATGCTGGGCACGGGCATCTTGTCCTCCGCCTCGCCTCCCGAGTCGCGCACCTTGCCGACGTGCGCGTCGATGTCGTCGACGTCGTAATAGACCATGAGGCCCCGTTGCTCGGCCGGGAAGACGGCAGCGCCCTCGTTCTCTCCGGTGCGCGCCATCCGGTAGTCCATGCCCTCCATCGGGGAGCCGAACTCCCAGCCGAAAACCCCTTCGAGGAAGCTCTGCAGGCGGTCGGCGTCCTCCGCCGGCCACTCGACGTGCGTCACCTGCGGCATGCGTTGCTCCTTTCGCTAGACCGGGATCTCGGTTACTCCGGCGAAGCTATCGGCCCCGGGGTCGGCTCGCCAGGCCTCGTAGACGGCGAGCGCGACGGCGAGATCCTGCACGGCCAGGCCGGTCGAGTCGAACACGGTGATCTCGTGCTCGTCGCGGCGCCCCTCCTCCTCGCCGGCGAGGATGCGGCCGAGCTCGCCGACGTTCTCGCGCTTGAGGCCGTGGTCGAGCGCGTGGGCGATCTCGCCGTTGTGGCTCGCCTGCTCCCACTCGTCGCACACGACGTGTGCGCGCAAGAGCTCGTCGACCGCGATCTCGGCCTTGCCGGGCCCGTCGGCGCCCATGAGGCTCACGTGCTGGCCCGCGTGGAGCGCGCCGGGGTCGAAGAGGACCTCGAAGCCGGGCGTGACGGTGGCGACGATGTCAGCGGAGAGCGCCTCCGCCGCGTCGCGCGCGACCTCGGCGCCCTCGCCGAGCTCTTCGGCCGCGGCTTCGGCCGCCTCGCGGCGCGCGTCCCAGAGGGAGACCGACCGGCCGCGGGCCAGAAAGGTGCGCGCCACGGCGCGCCCGTTCACGCCGGTGCCGACGACGGTAGCCGGCGCGGGGGTGGGGCGGGCGAGGGTCTCGGCGGCGAGGACGGCGGCGGCACCGGTGCGAAGCGCGGTCACCGCGGCCGCGTCGAGGAGCGCGCGAAGCTCCCCCGTCGTCGCATCCGAGAAGAGGACGACCCCCGAAACCGTAGGCAGGCCGCGCTCCGGGTTCTTCGGAAAAGACGTCACCCATTTCAGCACCGTGTGTCCGGCGCCTATCGCCGGCATGGCGCGGAAATCCCCGTCCGGCGGGGCCGGGACGTAGACCTTCGAGGGCATGAACCACTCCCCCCGCGCGTGCTCGACGAATGCCGTGCGGACGGCCTCGACCGCCTCCTCCGGAGCCAGCGCGGCGCGGACGTGCTCTCCGGAGAAGAACGGTACGCTCACGGCGGCGAGACTATGGCAGCCTCCGTGACGATCTGCGACGTCGGCCCGCGCGACGGGCTCCAGAACGAGGCCGAGACGCTCGCTCCGGAGGTGCGCGCGGAGCTCGTGAACCGGGTTGCCGCCGCCGGTCTCGCGCGCATCGAGGCCGTCAGCTTCGTCCGCGCCGAAAGCGTGCCGCAGATGGCCGGCGCGGAGGAGGTCGTCGCCGGCATCGACCGGCGCGAGGGCGCCGAGTACTCCGGGCTCGTCCTCAACGCGCGGGGCTACGAGCGGCTCACGGCGGCCGGTCTCGACGCCGTCCACTTCACGCTCGCTGCGACGGACGAGTTCAACCGCCGCAACGCGAATCGCACGGTCGACGAATCGGTGGCGGAGCTCGACCGGATCGAGACCGAACTGCCCGTCAGCGTGTCGATCAGCGTCTCCTTCGGCTGTCCGTTCACGGGCAAGGTCGCGCCGGAGACCGTGCTCGCCCTGGCCGAGCGGTGTGTTGCCGCGGGCGCCGGGGAGATCGTCTTCGCCGACACGATCGGCGTCGGCGTGCCGAGGCAGGCGCGCGAGGTGGTGGAGCGGGGGAAGGCGCTCGGCGTTCCCGTGGGCGTGCATCTCCACAACACGCGCAACACCGGCTTTGCCAACGCGTACGCGGCGCTGGAAGCCGGCGCGGAGGTGTTCGAATCCTCCGTGGGCGGGCTCGGCGGCTGCCCCTTCGCGCCGAGGGCGACCGGCAACATCGCGACCGAGGATCTCGTCTTCCTGCTGCACGGAGAGGGCGTCGAGACCGGGATCGATCTCGACGCGCTCATCGGCGTCTCGGAGTGGCTCGAGGGCGTGCTCGGGCGCGAGCTGCCGGGCCAGGTCTATCGGGCCGGTCTGGCGCATTAGAGTCCACGCGTCGACGAAGGACGGAGAGCGAGCAAGCTATGGATCGCAAGGAGATGATTCGCCTGTTCGAGGCTCATCGTGACGCCGAGGCGGCACGGGACATCGACGCCATCCTCGATACGTTCGTGGAGGACTGCTTCCTCGAGACGATGGCGCTCGGTCTGCGAAGCGAAGGCCGGGACGCCGTCCGTTCGGCCTACGAGCAGCAGTTCTTCACCGCCTTCCCCGACCTCGCTCCGGAGGACGAAGGCATCGCCGTGAACGACGAGGACGACGCAGTCGTCGTTTGGGGCACCCTGCGGGGAACGAGCACGGGGGAATGGCTCGGCGTTCCTCCGGGCGGAGGAAGCTTTGCCGTCCCTTTCGCAAACGTCGTTCCGTACCGCGACGGGTTGATGGCAGGCGAGCGGATCTACTTCGACCTCGCGACGCTCTGCGAGCAGGCCGGCATTTCTCTCGAGGACGTGCGAACTGCAGCCGCCGCTCGCGCCTGATCTTCGCTACCTCCCAAGCGCTACAGTCCTGAAGCGGCGACCGCAAGTGCCCCACCCAGCAATACACGCCTGCTTCTCGTCCGCGATCACGCGTCGCGCCGCGTCGTCCTCAGTCGCCCCGGTAATGGCAATTACCGGGGCTCCCTGCGTCCTAGCATCGCTTGATGCTCGCGACCGAGAATCGGGGCAGCATCACTGGGCGGGGCACTAGCCTTTCGCGCCTCGCGGCGTGGGGGGCGGTGGCGGGCGCGTGCGCCTACCTCCTCGTCGAGCTCGTCCCGGATGTCGGCTCGAAGCCGCTCTTCGAAGACGAGGCCGTCTCGGGGCTCGTCTCGGCGCGGCCCTTCGGCGAGGTCATCGCCACGACGATGTGGGATCGCGGGGGCGCGCCGCTCCATTTCGTCCTCGTCCACTTCGCGTTTCTCTTCGACTCGTCAGCCGACGCTCTCCGCTGGGTCTCCGTCGTCTTCGCGGTCGGCGCCGTGCTCCTCTGCTACGACCTCGGCCGCAGGCTCGACGGAGGCCTCGCCGGAGCCGTCGCCGCGATCGTGGCCGCGGCTTCGGGGATGGTCGCGGTCTACGGGAGCTTCGGGCGCATGTACGCGCTTTTCGCCTTCGCGGCCGCGCTCGCCGTCGACCTCTTCGTGCGCTGTGTGCAGAGGCCGACGACGGGAACGGTCGCCGCCGCGTCAGCCGGAGCCTGGGTCCTGCCCGCCGTGCATCCGTACGGAGGGATCGTGGTCGCGGTCGAGGCCGCCGTCGCCCTTGTCCTCTGGCGCGGCCGGCCTTTGCGCCCCGCGTGGCCGGCAGTGGTCGCCGTCCTCGCCATGATCCCGTTCGCGGTCGCCGACCTGCGCCTCGCCGATCGCTTCGAGCTGAGCTCCGGGCAGAAGGGACGCCTGGCCACGTGGACGGAGGCGCGCAACCAGCTCGAAGACGCCCTGCGCGGCTTCGGAGGCGGCAGCGGCTGGACGTTCGTCGTCTTCCTCGTGCTCGCGGCCTGGGGAATCGCGATCCTCCTGCGCCGAAGGCCGGAGCTCGTCGCCTGGGGGCTCATTGCCTTCGCAGGACCGCCGCTCCTCTCGACCCTCGTCCGCACCGGCCGGGCGCCGGATCTCTCGCCGCGTCATCTCATCTTCGCGCTGCCGTTCTTCGCCGCCTTCGTCGGCGTCGCGGTGGCGCGCATTCCCGGCCGGCCGCTCCCGCTCGTCGGCCTGGCCGTTGTCGCGGCGCTCTCGACGCAGGGGATCAACGATCCGCGCTCGATCACCTACACCGCCGCGCTCGGCGGGGAGGACGCGGTCGCCGCCCCCGCTGCATGGCTGCGCCAGAACGTCCAGTCCGACGACATCCTCTATCCCTATTCCTCCGTGTTTCTCGCCGCCCTGCCCGAGGCGGGGGAGGCGCGCGGGCTCCCCAGGGCACAGGTGCAGTCGCTCCTCGCCGCGCTCGACCGCGTCGACTACCCGGCAGGAGACGTCTTCGTCGCGGTCCCCGTCGGGACGACCGGTTCCGGCCCGGTGCAAGGGGGACGTGACTTCGGCAGCTGGGTCCTGATCCGCGTTGGAGGGCCCCTTGCGGACAAGCAGGCTGTGCTGCGTGCGATCGAGAGCTCCCTCCGCCAGGCGCAGGCCCAGCTCGAGCCTCCCGTTCCCGCCGCGCTCGCCGGCTGGTTCGAGCTCAACCGGGCCGTGGTCTGTGAATCGCTTGCGAAACTCGGCTCGCGATGTGGTACTGAATAGGCCACCGCTCCAAGGAGGGGAGGGAACGATGTCCGTTCTGATCAAGGGCGGCCGCGTGGTCACGGCCGCGGACGACTACGTCGGAGACGTCTACGTGGAGGGCGAGCGTGTCTCGCTGATCGGCGAGTCGCTCGAGGTCGAGGCCGACAAGGTCATCGACGCGAGCGGCAAGTACGTCCTCCCGGGTCTCGTCGATCCGCACACCCATCTCGACATGCCTTTCGGAGGGACGACCACGATCGACGACGTCGAGTCGGGCCAGATCGCGGCGGCCTTCGGCGGAACGACCTGCCACGTCGACTTCATCATCCAGCCGCAGGGCTCGTCCTTCGCGGACGCGTTCGACGAGTGGCGGTCGAAGGCGAACGGCAAGCAGGTGATCGACATGGGCTACCACATGGCGGTCACCGATCTTCGCGAAGGCGGCTCCCTGGAGGAGCTCGCGTCGCTGCCCGACCAGGGCATCACCTCCTACAAGCTGTTCATGGCCTACAAGGGCGCGCTCATGGTCGACGACGAGACGCTCTTCAAGACCATGGAGGTCGCGGCCGAGACCGGCGCGCTCGTCATGGTGCACGCCGAGAACGGCGACGCCATCGACGTCCTCGTGAAGAAGGCGCTCGCCGAAGGGAAGACCGAGCCGCGCTACCACGCGCTCACCCGCCCGCCCGAGACCGAGGGCGAGGCGACGAACCGCGCCATCCAGCTCGCGCGCGTGGCCGGCTGCGCGCTCTATGTCGTGCACGTCTCCTGCCAGGAGTCCGTCGAGCCGATCGCGCTCGCAAGGGAGAAAGGCTGGAACGTCTTCGGCGAGACCTGCACGCAGTACTT
>Ga0207674_10002120_pt1 | contig 25085 bp, 29 predicted proteins | sample KBSCornC72_FD_184303 | JGI IMG/M metagenome (GOLD analysis project Ga0207674, IMG submission 184303) | Corn rhizosphere microbial communities from Kellogg Biological Station, Michigan, USA - KBS Corn C7-2 (SPAdes) (version 2) | ecosystem: Host-associated > Plants > Roots > Rhizosphere > Soil ...
TGACCGACTGGAGCGAGCCGCCGAGCGGGATCACATAATCGTCGTCGTGCTCGCGCAGCGACGACGTGTGCGACAGCAGCATCGACAAAGTGATCGGCCGGTCGGGGAAGTTGGGATTGCGCAGGGTCCAGCCGAGCCAGCGCGATACGTCCGAGTTGAGATCGAGCTTGCCCCGGTCGACCAGCTGCATGACCCCGATTGCCGTCACCATCTTGCTCACTGAGGCGACGCGGACGGGATCGTGGATGGTCACGCGGCGGTGGGTTTGTGGATCGGCAATGCCGTCGGCGAAGCTGGCGACGTCGGCCGTGCGCGTGAAGGCGATTCCGACCTCGGCTTTCACTGCAGGGGCAAGCGGCGGCACCGTCGCGCAGGCGGCAAGTGCGAGGCTTGGAATGATTGGCAGCAAACGCATTGGGGCAACTTACCGAGCCACCCCTGACAAGGCCACAGGATCAGGCCTATCGTACCTGTTCTCTAGATAGAGGGAGAGGCCGACATGCGCATCTTACTCGGCGCGATCGCGTCCGCAATCGTGGCGGCACCCGTCACGGCTGCGCCGATCAGCCCATTGCAGCGCGAGACCGCGGTTTGGCAGGCGGTTCAGGCGAAACATATGGATGCGTTTGCCGCTTCGATGTCCCCGAACTTTGTGGGCGTCTATTCGGAAGGCACACACGATCGGCCGCGTGAACTTGAAATTGTGCGCAGCCAGAGGCTGCGCAGCTTCGCGATCCACAATTTCCGGTCCCGGATGGTCGGTCCGGATAGCATGCTGATGACCTATTCGGCCGATGTGCAGGGGACGTACAAAGGCGCGAGCTTCTCCGGCCGTTACTGGAATACGTCATTGTGGCATCGCAGCGGCGGACGATGGCTTACCGTCTATCACGGCGAGGCGAAGGAAAGGTAAGACTCCTCAGTCGTGATAGGCTGGCAATGACCAGCCGCGCGCGATAGCTGTGCCGCGGAGAGTGAAGCCGACAACGATCGCAATCGCAGCGGCAGGCAAGGCGGCGAGTCCGGCGAGGCTCAAGCTGACGAACAGCCCGGCGGCGAGCGCGGCGGCGGTGACGTACAGTTCGGGGCGCATCAGGATCGACGGTTCGCCGGCGAGCACGTCGCGGATGATGCCGCCGACGCACGCGGTCATCACCCCCATCGCGAACGCCGGAACCGGCGCGACGCCGTATGCGAGGGCCTTGGCAGCTCCGTAGGTCGCATAAGCGGTGAGCCCGGCGGCGTCGAACCACAGCAGCGCGCGGCCGGCAAAGCGCTGGTGGCTCGCCAGCCAGACGAGCAGGGCTGCACCGATGCAGATCAGCAAGGTTGCGTTGGTGTGGATCCAGAACACCGGCGCGCCGATCAGCAGGTCGCGCAGCGTCCCGCCGCCGACGCCGGTCACGACCGCGAAGAAAAAGAAGGTGACCAGGGTCTGGCGCTTCTCGGCGGCGAGGAGAGCGCCGGAGATGGCAAATACCGCGATGCCGAAATAATCGAGCCACACGAGGGCGGTCGGGATTTGCGGCAGCACCGGCATGAGGCCTACATTAGAGACATGGCCGACGAAACGAAGACCCCGCCGATCCCGACGCTCGAGGATTGGCAGCACTGGACGCTGGTGATGGGCCGCGCCCAGCAGATGCTGATGGAATTCTGGGCCGACAGCCTGAAGAAGGACCAGCCGTTCCCGGCCTGGTCGCCGCCGGCGTTCGGGTTCGGCGAAGCGCAGCCGGCGAACGACCCGATGGCGCTGATGAGCGCGGGCGCACAGGCCTGGGCCAAGGGTCTTGAGACCTGGGGCAAGATGCTCGGCGGCGTTACTGCTGCACCGTCAAGCGGCGAACCCGAGCGCAAGGACCGCCGCTTCGCCGCGCCGGAATGGCGCGAGAACCCGATCTTCGACACCATCCGCCAGACCTATTTGCGGGTGTCGGACCAGCTGCTCGGCACCGTCGACGAGATCGACGGCCTCGATCCGGAAGCGCGGGAAAAATTGCGCTTCGCCACGCGCAGCTTCGTCGACGCGATGAGCCCGTCGAACTTCGCGCTGACCAACCCGCAGGTGCTGAAGCGCACGATCGACACGCGCGGCGAGAACCTCCTCAAGGGCCTCGCCAACATGCTCAACGACATTGCGGCGGGGCAGGTGACGCAGACCAGGCCCGGCGTGTTCGAGGTCGGCCGCAACCTCGCAATGACGCCGGGCAAGGTGATCAGGCAGACGCCGCTTTACCAGCTCATCCAGTACACGCCGACAACGCCGGAAGTGCTGACGACGCCGGTGGTGATCTTCCCGCCGTGGATCAACCGCTTCTACATCCTCGACCTCACCGCCGAGAAAAGCTTCGTCCGCTGGTGCGTCGACAACGGCATCAGCCTGTTCATGGTCAGCTGGAAGTCGGCCGACGAGAGCATCGCCGACGCCAGCCTCGACGATTATGTGCTGAAAGGCCAAGTCGACGCGATCGAGGCGGTGCGCGACCTGCTCGGCGTCGAGGCTGTGCACGCAATCGGTTATTGCGTTGCGGGTACGACGCTGGCGGCGACGCTGGCTTACCTTCAGTCGAAAGGTCAGGCGAAGACAGTCAAGACGGCAACCTTCTTCACCGCCCAGGTGGACTTCAGCGAAGCGGGCGACCTCAAGCTGTTCACCGGCGACGAGACCATGTCGCTGCTCGACCAGCTGACCAAGGAAAAAGGCTATCTCGACGGCCGCTACATGGCCGCGACGTTCAACCTGCTGCGCGGCCGCGACCTCATCTGGAACTATGTGGTCAACAATTACCTGCTCGGCGAGGAGCCGCCGCCGTTCGACCTGCTGCACTGGAACAGCGACACGACCAACCTGCCGGCAAGCTGGCACCGCGACTATCTCGAGACGCTCTACAAGGGGAACAAGCTGGCGGAGAAGGGCGGGATTGCCGTCGCCGGCACGCCCATCGATATTAACTCGGTGAAGACGCCGACCTACGTCCAGGCCGGGCGCGAGGATCATATCGCGCCGCCGCAGAGCGTGTGGAAGATCATGGACCATTTCAGCGGGCCGAAGCGGTTCGTGCTGGCCGGCTCGGGCCATATCGCCGGCGTCGTGAACCCGCCCGCGGCCCAAAAATATCAATATTGGGTCAACCACAAGGATGCGCCGACGCTCGACGCGTTTGTGCAAGGCGCGGAGGAGCACAAGGGCAGCTGGTGGCCCGACTGGCTTGCCTGGCTCAAGCAGCAGGACAGCGGAACCGTGAAGGCCGAGGGTGCGCGCGTGCCCGGAAAGGGCAAGCTCAAGGCGATCGAAGATGCGCCGGGAAGCTACGTCAAAAGCCGATAATCAGCAGTTCTGAGTACCAAAATTCCTGATGCACCCCGGCATCAGCAATTTTGGTACTTCCAGTGCCGGCGCTTGCCTTCGCCAAGCCATTCGATGGCGGTGGCGATGCGCTTCTGGCGGGTCGCATCCTGCTTGGCTTCGGCGATCCACTCGAAATAGTCGCGCTGTGCCGACGGCGGGAAGCTGTCGAGAACCGCCCTTGCCTGAGGCGCCTTGGCCAAAGCGGCGGCGAACTCCGGGTGAAGCCCGGGCGCGGGTTTTGGAGCGTGCTTGGTTTTGCGCGGCGCCGGGGCACTTTTGGCAAGTTCAGCCGCTTCGCGGATCAGGCGATCGAGCTCCTTGTCGGGCGGCAGGTCGGCGAGCGACTTGATCTTGCCGAACTGGCCCATCGCATCGGTATTGGCGCCATCCCCGCGCAGTTCCTGGCCGCGCCAGAAGTTGAGCGCGAGATGCGCTTTGAACGCGGCCGTGATGAGCACGATCTTCCCGCCGAGCGTGTAGGCCGGCATGCTCCACTTGACGGTCTCCTCGACGTCGGGAAGCACGGCGTGAACACGCGTCCGGACATGCTCGAGGATGGGCTGCGCGAAGGGCTGCGCCTTGGCGACATAGGCATCGATCCGCGGATCGCGGCTCACAATATGCCGCCGCCAAGCATCAGCCGGATCACGCCGATGACGATCACCAGCAGGTTGAGGTTGCGGCCTGCCGTGCCGCGCGAGATCATCCCGACCGCGGCGCCGATGATCGCCAGCGGGATGATCAGCCAGTTGAGCCAACCGAGCAGCGGCAGGAACGCGACCAGCGCGCAGACCAGCGAGACGAGGCCGATGATGATCGATGCAATGTTGAACATGGATGTTTCCTATCATCACTCGGGCGGTTGGGGGAGGCGCGGAGAGCGCAGCAGTGCAGTGACGTAAAGGGCGAGTGCCAGCCAGATCGCCGGGAATGCGACCACATGCGCCCAGGTGATCCGCTCGCCGTAGAGAACCGCGATCGCGAATTGCAGCGTCGGCGCGAGGAACTGGAGCATGCCAAGCGTCGAATATTGAAGGCGCTTGGCGGCGGCGGTGAACAGCAGAAGCGGGGTGGTCGATACGATCCCGGCGAGCAGCAGCAGACCGGCCTGCGCCTCGTTCGTGCCCATTACCGGTGCCCCGGCGGAGTGCCGCCACGCAAGCCAGCCAATCGCAAGCGGGAACAGGATCACGGTTTCGATACCGAGGCCGGTGATCGCGTCGGCCGGCACGATCTTTCGCAAGAGGCCGTAGAGCGCGAAGCTGATGCACAGGGTCAGGCTGATCCACAACTGCCCGAGCGCGCCTGCCGCGAGCACCGATATGCCCGCCGCGGCGACGGCAACGGCGGTCCATTGCAGGCGGTTGAGCCGCTCGTGCAGGACGAACCGGCCGAGCAGGACGTTGGCGAGCGGGTTGAGGTAATAGCCGAAGCTTGCCGCGAGGATGTGGTCGCTGGTCACGGCATAGACGTAAAGCAGCCAGTTGCCGCAGATCAGCATCGCCGTCAGCAGCAAGATGCCGATCGTGCGCGGCTGCGCCAGCGCCGCTCGCACCTTCGGCCAGCCGCGCGACAGGAGGATCAGGAGCGCGAGGTAGGGCAATGACCACAAGATGCGATGCGCGACGATGTCCACCGCCGGCACGGCGGCTAGCGCCTTGAAGTAGATCGGCAACACGCCCCACAGCGCGTAGGCCGCGAGGCCAAGCAGGAAGCCGGTGCGCGGATGTGGGGTTTGGCTGGGGCGCGGCGCGTTCATCGGCCGTTGCGCCTAGCCGCGGTGAAGCCCGCATGAAAGAAGATGGTGAGCAGGGCCTTGGTTGAAACTGCAGGGTACGGCTGTCAGTTAGCGACTAGAGTTTAACAAGCGGAGGGCCGGCATTCCTGTGACGAGATGTGGCAACTTCTTTGTCTTCTGCGTTGCGGCGCTGGTATTTCTGCCTGGCTGTACGACCAAGCCCGCGCTTCCGCCCGGAGTTCGGCCGAGCGTGGAGGTCGGGCCGCCGCCCAAATCCGAGACATGGAAGACAGTCGCGACGGCAGCCGACGAGGACCGCATCGCGCGCCTCGGGCTCGCCTGGCAGGAAGCGCTCGCCGATGCGAACGCGACGAACGCCGCCGACGTCCGCAAGGAAGCCAGGCTGCTGCTGCCACGCTCGGCTTTGCCGCGCCCCGACCCGACGCCGGGGAGCTATAATTGCCGGCTGATCAAGCTCGGCAAGGCGACGGCCAAGGATAAGGCCTTCGAAACCTTCAAGCCGTTTTTCTGCTACGTCGAGGTCGAGGGCGATTTGCTGACGATCGTCAAGCAGACCGGCAGCCAGCGCCCCGCCGGCCGCTTGTGGGTCGATGACGACCCGACGCGACTGATCTTCCTCGGCAGCCTCGCGCTCGGCGACGAGACGGTGCCGCTCGCTTATGGCGACGATCCCAAGCGCAATATGGCCGGCGTGCTCGAACGGATCGCGCCGTTCAAATGGCGGCTGGTGATCCCGTGGCCGCAGAGCACGTCGAAGCTCGACGTGTTCGAGTTGACGCCGGTCGACTTCGCCAACCAGCCGCAGGGATGAACGAAGCCGGGTTGCTGGCTGATCCCGGCGAAGTGCGGGCGATCCTCGTCGCGTCCGCCAAGGCTGGGGAGTCGATCAGTTATGCCGAGGTGCTGGAACTGCTCGGACATCATTTCACCCGGCCCAAGATGCGGGCGCTGTGCAAGGTGCTGGCTTTCGTCGACGACGAAGCAGAGGCGCAGGGCGAGCCGGAGCTCGCGGTGCTGGTCGTGCGCCAGTCCGATGGGCTGCCGGGGCAGGGCTGGTGGGTCGGCGGAGCGAAGAAGCATGGCTATACCGGGCTGTGGGAAGGACCCGAGGCGGCGAAGCTGATCCGCGGGATTCAGCAGCAGGCATTTGATTATTGGGCCAATCGTCATTGCGAGGAGCGCTAGCGACGAAGCAATCCGGCCGCGTCGACTGGATTGCTTCGCTTCGCTCGCAATGACCCGGTGGGGCTGTTAGTGCGCGCCCGTGAGCGATATTCGTACTTTCACCGTCAGCGAGGACGACGACGGCATCCGCCTCGACCGCTGGTTCAAGCGGCACTTGCCGGAGGTGAGCTTCAACCTGGTCTCTCGCTGGTCGCGCACCGGGCAGCTTCGGCTCGACGAGCGCAAGGCGACGCCGGGGGACCGCATCGAGACCGGGCAGAAAATCCGCATTCCCGCGGCCGACGCCGCGCCGGCGAAGGAAGCGCGGCGACTTCCAAAGCGCGAGCCGCTGACCGCCGATGAGGAGCAGTTCGTACGCGACATGGTGATCTATCAGGATCCAGGCGCGTTCGTGCTCAACAAGCCCCCCGGGCTGGCGACGCAAGGCGGGACCAAGACGACGCAGCATCTCGACCGGCTGCTCGACGGGCTGGCGGAAGATGGCGCTCGCCCGAAGCTCGTCCATCGGCTGGACAAGGATACGTCGGGCGCGTTGCTGGTCGCCCGCAGCGCCCGCGCCGCCGGCCATTTCGCCAAGGCTTTCTCCGGCCGGACCGCGCGCAAGGTTTATTGGGCGCTGATTGTCGGCGTGCCCGACCGCGATGAAGGCGAGATCGACGCGCCGCTCGCCAAGCAGCCGGGCACCGGCGGCGAGAAGATGCACATCAGCGAAGAGCATGGACTTCCGGCGAAGACTCGCTGGCGGGTGATCGACCGCGCCGGCAATCGCGCTGCCTGGGTCGAGCTGCAGCCGCTGACCGGCCGCACCCACCAGCTGCGCGCGCACATGGCCGCGATCGGGCATCCGATCGTTGGCGACGCCAAATATGGCGGCGCGGAGGCGTTTCTGACCGGCGGGATCAGCCGCAAGCTGCACCTCCACGCGCGTCGGATCCGAATCGACGCGCCGGACGGCGGCAAGATCGACGTCACGGCGGAACTGCCGCCGCATTTCGGGGAAAGCCTCACCATGCTCGGCTTCAGCCCGATGGCGGGCGATTCGATGCCGCTGGAACAAAGTGCGGTCCCGTCGCGCGAAGCCAGGCAGCGCAAGGTCGCGGCGGCGGCGAAATCGCGCCGGCGCGAACGCCGTGGCGAGCGCCGGGCGCGGGGCTCGCAGGACCGGACCAAGCGCCGGTGAACCGGCTCGCGGTGTTCGATTGCGACGGCACGCTCGTCGACAGCGGCGCGACGATCACCGCGGCGCTCAAGGCGAGCCTGCTGCAGCACGGCTTCGATGTACCCCCACCGAGCGTGTCGCGGCGGGTGATCGGCCTCAGCCTGGTCGAAGCCATGGCCGCGTTGCTGCCCGAAGCTTCGGCCGAGCAGCACCGCGCTTTGGCCGAGGATTACAAGCGAGCCTTCATGCAGCTGCGCACCGCCGGGCAGGTTGAAGAGCCGCTGTTCGACGGCGTGCTCGCGCTGCTCGACGAGCTCGAGGCTGACGGATGGCTGCTCGCAGTTGCGACGGGCAAGTCGGATCGCGGGCTGAGGCACTGCCTCGAGCAGCACGACATCCATGCGCGGTTCGTCTCGTTGCAGACGGCCGACCGGCACCCGTCGAAGCCGCATCCGTCGATGGTGGAACAGGCAATCGCGGACTCCGGCGCCTCACCTCATACGACGGTAGTCGTCGGTGACACGAGCTTCGACATGGCGATGGCTGCAGCCGCAGGCGCCTCTGGCATCGGAGCGGGCTGGGGTTATCACGAGTCTGAGGAGCTGATCGCCGCCGGCGCCGTGGCGGTGGCCGAACGGCCGCGGGACGTGCTCCAATTGATCCGGGAGCATGTCGATGGATGACGCCGACGCGCGGGCGCGCAACCGGCTGCTCGCCTATACCGCAGTGCGGGCCGCCGGGCTCGCCATCTTCTTCATCGGTATCGCGATTATCTATTCGGACCTGGTGCGGCCGGGCGGGTGGCCGCAGCTCGGGGCGATCGTCGCGATCATGGGCGTGATCGACGCGACCTTTGCGCCGCGGTTGCTCAAGAAGGCATGGGACGAACGGGACCGGCTCGGCGAGTGAAGCGGTTCTGGAAAGAGGTCAGCGTCAAGCCTGAGGCCGGGGGCTGGACAATCGAGCTCGATGGCCGACCGGTGAAGACCCCCGCGCGATCGGCGCTGGTCGTGCCGACCGAGATGCTTGGGCAGGCCATCGCCGACGAGTGGCGGTCGGTCGGTGAAACGATCGATCCGCGAACGATGCCGCTGACCGGCCTTGCCAATGCTGCGATCGACCGCGTTGCACCGGACCGGCAGGCGTTCGCGCAAGGCCTCGCGCGCTTCGCCGAGGCGGATCTCGCCTGTTACCGCGCCGAGGGGCCGCGTGAACTCGTCGAACGCCAGGAGCAAGCCTGGGACAAGCTGCTCGCCTGGGGACGCCGGCGCTACGACGTCGATTTCGCGACGACTTGCGGGGTTGTCCATGTGGCGCAACCCGATGCCACCATCGAGCGCCTGACCCACGGGGTCGCGGCCCTCGACGCATTTCATCTCGCCGGGCTGTCGCCTTTGGTCACCATTGGCGGGTCGCTTGTGGCGGCGCTGGCCGTGCTGGAAAAGGCGATCACGCCCGACGAAGCGTGGGCGGCGGTGAGCATCGACGAGCGCTGGCAGCTCGAGCAGTGGGGCGTCGATTCAGAGGCTGAGATCGCCCTGGAAAACCGCAGCCGCGACTTCTTCGCCGCGGCGCGCTTCCTCGATTTGCTTAATTAGGCCTCGCGACGAGCTCGCGGACGAAGCGGAGGAGGTAAGGCTGCCGCTCGCGCCGAAGCCGTTCCGCCGCAATGATCGCACGAACGTCCTCGAGACACTTGTCCATATCCTCGTTGATCAGGACATAGTCATACTCGGCCCAATGGCCGATCTCGCCCGATGCGCGCTTCATCCGCCCGGCGATGATTTCATCGCTGTCGGTCGCGCGCTCGTGCAGCCGCCGTTCGAGCTCTCTCATTGACGGGGGCAGGATGAAGATCAGGACGAGGTCGGTGCGAAACGCATATTCGAGCTGCTGAGTCCCCTGCCAGTCGATGTCAAACAAGGTGTCCTTGCCGGCCCTGAGCGCCTCCTTGATCGGCTCCTTGGGGCTCCCGTACATGTGGTCGAAGACATAGGCCCACTCGGCGAACTCGTCGGCCTTGATCAGCCGCTCGAACTCGGCGGTGTCGACGAAATGATAATCGACGCCATCGATTTCTCCCGGCCGTTTCGGGCGCGTGGTTGCGCTGATCGACATCGTGATGTTGTCGTCAGCGTCCAGCAGCAGTCGACTGATCGTGGACTTGCCTGCGCCCGAGGGCGACGAAAGGACGACCAAGAGGCCGCGGCGCTGACGGGTGGGCTGGTCCATGGCCGCTCTTGCTTCGGGCGAGCCGTGCCCGTCAAGCGACCGGATGCTGCAGCGCACAAAAAAGCACTTGAAATGGTGCACCGCACCCTATATTGTGCAGTGCAACAAATTCGGAGAAAATTGTGATGGCAGACGAAACCAAGGTTGAGGCCGAGGCTGCGGCCGAAGCTCCCGCCAAGGTCGCCGAGGCGGTGGCTGACACCGTCGAGACGGTCGTCAAGGAAAGCGCCAAGGCCGCCAAGCGCGCCCGCGCCACAACGGCTCGCCGCGTCAAGCGCGAAGCTGCGGCGCCGAAAGCCGCCGCCCGCCGCACCGTTCGCAAGACCCGCACCGCCGCTCGCAAGACCGCCAAGACGGTCCGCGCGGCCCAGGAAAGGAATCAGACCATGACCAAGAACCTGTTCAACGGCTTCGACGCCGTCCCCGCATTCGCCCCGTTCCAGTCGATCTTCGCCGATGCCAATGAGCGCAGCCAGGAGCTCGCCAAGCGCAGCCAGAAGGTTGCCCAGGAGCTCGCCGATCTGGCCCGCGCCAACGTCGAGGCGGTGGCCGAAGCCGGCCGCGTTGCGACCGAAGGCGCCCGTTCGATCGGCCAGGACGTCGTCGCCAAGCAGCGCGACGGCTTCGAGCAGGCTGCGGACGCGATCCGCTCGCTCGCCGAGGCCAAGAGCCCGACCGAATATCTGCAGCTGCAGGGCGAGTTCGCGCGTGCGTCGTTCGACCGTGCGGTCGCCGAAAGCTCGCGCCTGACCGAGTCGCTGGTGAAGCTCGCCGGCGAGGCTTTCCAGCCGCTGTCGAACCGCGCCTCGGCCAATGCCGAGCGCTTCAATACCCTCGTTGCCTGACCCTCTCCCCTCCTTAAGTCAGGGCAACGACTGTCGGCGGCCGCTCCACGTAATGGGGCGGCCGCCATTTTTTTACCGATCTGTTGCTAACAGCCGACTTGCCGCGTTTTTGCGGACTGCCATATCTTAGGCTGCAATGACTTCGACCCGCATCATGATGGCCAATGGGCCCGACGGCGATGACGGCCTCGACGAGATCGAGACCGGCGTCGCAACGCGCACGCGGCCCAAGACCAAGAAGCCGTCGAACTACAAAGTGTTGATGCTCAACGACGATTATACGCCGATGGAGTTCGTCGTGCTCGTCCTTCAGCGCTTCTTTTCGATGGGCATCGAGGACGCAACGCGGGTGATGCTGCAGGTCCACCAGCAGGGCGTCGCGGTGTGCGGCGTGTTCACTTACGAGGTGGCCGAAACCAAGGTCACGCAAGTCATCGATTTCGCGCGCGAGAACCAGCACCCGCTGCAGTGCACGCTTGAGAAGGCGTAACTTAAGTTCCTTCCCGCTAGCTGCGCTGGCAGGGAGGAAGTTCCGCCGCTAAAGCCCGCCGCGATGGACAGCATCTGGATCAAGGGCGGCAGTCGTCTCAGCGGCGAAATTCCAATCAGCGGGGCGAAAAATGCAGCGCTGACGCTGATGCCGTGCGCGCTGCTTACGCAAGAGAAGCTGACGCTGACCAACCTGCCGCGCCTTGCCGACGTCGACACGTTCGCGCACCTGCTCAATCAATTGGGCGTCTCGACCCATGTCGCGGGCGTCAAGAAGGGCGAGATCGGCCGGCGGATGACGCTCCAGGCCGACGACATCGTTTCGACGGTCGCGCCTTACGACATGGTGCGCAAGATGCGCGCCTCCGTGCTTGTGCTGGGCCCGATGCTGGCGCGGATGGGCGAAGCGACGGTTTCGCTGCCCGGCGGCTGCGCGATCGGCGATCGGCCGATCGACCTGCACCTGAAGGCACTCGAGTGCATGGGCGCCGAGATCGAGCTAGCCGCCGGCTATGTGAAGGCCAGCGCGCCCAAGGGCCGCCTGCCGGGCGGCGATTTCAGCTTCCCGGTGGTGTCGGTCGGCGCGACCGAGAATGCGGTCATGGCGGCGGTGCTGGCGAAGGGGAAGACCCAGCTGTTCAATGCGGCGCGCGAGCCGGAGATCGTGGATCTTTGCAACCTACTCGTGGCGATGGGTGCGAAGATCAAAGGCATCGGCTCCTCGCATTTGATCGTGGATGGCGTCGAGGCGCTTCACGGCACCACTTATGAAGTCATGCCGGACCGGATCGAGGCCGGCAGCTATGCTTGCGCCGCGGGTATAACCGGCGGTTCGATCGACCTGATCGGGGCCCGGCCAGACGACATGCAGGCGACATTGAACGCGCTCGCCCATGCCGGATTGGTGATCGAATTCCACAATCGCGGCATCAAGGTCAGCGCCAATGGCGGGATGCGGCCGCTGGCGCTGTCGACTTCTCCCTTCCCGGGCTTTGCGACCGACATGCAGGCGCAATTCATGGCGATGCTGGCGCTGGCGCAAGGAGACAGCTTCCTCGAGGAGACGATCTTCGAGAACCGCTACATGCACGTGCCCGAGCTGCGCCGGATGGGCGCCAACGTCGACATTCACGGGCGCTCGGCGATCGTTCACGGCGTCGAGGGACTGACCGGTGCAAGCGTGATGGCGACTGACCTTCGCGCGTCGATGAGCCTGGTCCTGGCCGGTCTCGCGGCCGAGGGCGAAACCGAGGTCCTGCGCGTCTATCACCTCGATCGCGGCTATGAGCGGCTGGAAGAGAAATTGTCGGCCGTCGGCGCGACAATCGAGCGGCGAAGCGCCGGCTAGAGCTTCTTGAAGAAACGGATGCTGGTGCGTTCGTAGCCGAGGTGCCGGTAAAAAGCGTGGGCCTCGGCCCTGCGGTCGTTGCTGGTGACCTCGATCAGCTTGCAGCCCTGCTTGCGGCACCATTGCTCTGCGGCGTCGACGAGCAGGCGGCCGAGGCCATGGCCGCGTGCCTCCTCGGCCACGACCAGCACCGGAATCCGGCCGACCGGCGCGTCGCGGTGGATCGTGACCATGCGATGCAATCCGATGAGGCCGACGACGTCCGTGTCGAGTGTGGCGACGAGTGGCGTCTCGCCGAGCTTCTTCAACAGGGTCAGGTTTCTGCGCACCTGCTTGTCATCGATGGGGTGACCGAGTTGATCGATCAGCTGAACGATGCGCGGCGCGTCGCCTGGCCGTGCTTCACGGACTTGCGGCTTGGGCTTTGCCGTTGGACGCGGCGGAGCCGCTCGCGCCGGTCGAGAATCGGTGTCGTTCGCCGCTTCGCGCGCAACCTTCTTCGGCTTCTTCCTGCGCGGCAGAACCGCAACGTCGAGCGAAGCGCCCCAATCCTTTGCGCCGAGGTTGCGTAGATAGTCTTCGACCTCATCCGGCGTTCCGGTCGGACCCTTGGCATCCATCCCGAAGACCGCTTGGCCGTTGGCGTCGGTCAGCCCGACCTTGCCGAAACGGCGCTTGCCCGGCGTGCGCACGCGCGAGCGCACCAGCTTGAGGCCGCGGTTGCGCGCGCCTTCGGCGAGCTCGTCGAGGCGCGGATCGCTCATAAGCTGTCGATGACGTGGAGGATGAGGCCGACAAGGCCGCCAACCAGCGTGCCGTTGATGCGGATATATTGCAGGTCGCGGCCGACGGCGGCCTCCAGGCGCGCAGTGACCGTGCGCGCATCCCAGCCGCGCACCGTTTCGGAGACGAGCTTGACGATCGACCCGCCATAGCTTGCGGCCATGCCGACCACGGCGCGCCGGGCGAACTGGTTGATCGCAGCGCGAATACGCGCATCCTTTTCGAGCGTGCCACCCATCGACTTCAGTATTTCGCCAAGCTTGCCGGCGAGCACGGCATCGGGGTTGCGCGCCGCCTTGACGATTGCCTCGCGGCCCTTCTGCCACAGCGCGTCGAGCCACAGGCTGACCGACTTGTTGTCGAGCAATTGCTCCTTGATCGCTTCGACCCGGGCGCGCGTCTCGGGCCGCGTCTGGAGATCGTTCGCAAGCTGGGCGAGGGCCTCCTCGATCTTGAGCCGGACCGGATGTGCCGGGTCGGTCGACATTTCCGCGGTGAGCTTGCGCAAGCCGTCGACGATCGCGTCGGCGAGCTTCGCTTCGAGGCCGGCGAGCTTGAGGATCCAGTTCGCCTTTTTGTGAACCATCTCGCGGATCAGCTGCTCGTTGGCGTCGAGCGCGCGCGCGGTCCAGCGGATCGCGGCTTCGAGCATGGGGACGTGACGGTCCTCGTTGATCGCAGAGGCGAGCGCGTGGCCGAGCAAGGGCGAGACTTCCATCGCCCGCAGCCGCGACGAGATCGCACCCTTGACGATCCCGCCCAAGCGCTCGTCGTCGAGGCTGTCGAAAATATCCGCGATGAGCCGCGATGCGCCGGCACGGATGCGGGTCCCTTCGCCCGCCGGAGTCTGGAGGAAGCGGCCTGCCGCCGCGGCAACGTCGAGCCGCTGCATGCGCCGCGCGACCACTGCCGGAATGAGGAAGTTTTCCCTGAGGAAGGTCGCCAGGGCTTCGCCGATCCGGTCCTTGTTGCGCGGGATGATCGCGGTGTGAGGGATCGGCAGCCCGAGCGGGTGGCGGAACAAAGCGGTCACCGCGAACCAGTCGGCGAGGCCGCCGACCATCGCCGCCTCCGCGAACGCCTTGACGTAAGCGAGCCAGGCAAATTGCGGCTGCAGCGCGCGGCTGACGAGGAACACTGCGGCCATGACGACCAGCAGGCCGGTCGCGACGACCTTCATCCCCTGCGCGCCCGGCTGCACAGGGTTGAAGCGGGACAGAGCGCCGTTGGTCATCGCCCTCATGCCGGCTCAATAGCCGACATGGGCCGGAGGTTCACAAGCCCCGCTTGATCACTCCGCCGGAACCGGATGGCCCGACTGGTGGGCATCGGTGGTGATGAAGCGGTGGAACAGCTTGCCGATCCTCGATTCGATCGAGATCGCGATCGAGAAATAGGACGGCACCAAGAGCAGGGTCAGCACGGTCGAGAACAGCAGGCCGCCGATCACGGTCACGCCCATCGGCGCGCGCCAGCTGCCGTCGCCGGTCAGCGACAAGGCGATCGGCAGCATGCCCGCGACCATCGCGATCGTCGTCATGACGATCGGCTGCGCGCGCTTGTGCCCCGCCTCCCAGATCGCCTCGTCCTTCTCCATGCCATGGTTCATCATCTCGACCGCGAAATCGACTAGCAGGATCGAATTCTTGGCGACGATGCCGAACAGCATGAGGATGCCGATCAGCACCGGCAGCGACAAAGGCTGGCCGGCGACGTGGAGCGCGATCGCGGCGCCGAGCGGCGCAAGGATCAGCGACCCCATGTTGACGAACGGCGCGAGGAAGCGGCGGTAGAGAAGCACGAGGACCGCGAACACCAGCAGCACGCCCGACCCGAGCGCGAGCAGGAAGTAATACACCAGCTCGCCCTGCCATTTCTGGTCGCCCAGCGTCAGCTTGGTGACGCCTTGCGGCAGATGCTTGAGCGTCGGCAGCTCGTTGATCTTTGGCCAAACGTCGCCGCTGACGAGGCCGGGCGCAAGATCCGCGCCGATCGCGGTGCGGCGGATCTGGTTGGTGCGCTGGATGGTCGTCGGGCCCGAACCGAAGCCGATATCGGCGACAGCCTTCAACGGCACCGATTTCCCATCGGACGTCGGCACCGGCAGGTTCTCGAGCGTCGCGATGTCGCGCCGGCTATTTTCCGACAGCGAGACGGTGATTGGCACCTGACGATCGGACAGCGAGAATTTGGCGCTGTTCTGCTCAATGTCGCCAAGGGTCGCGATGCGGATCGTCTGGCTCAGCGCTGCCGTGGTGACGCCGAGGTCCGCGGCGAGATCGAAGCGGGGACGGATGACGATTTCGGGTCGGACGAGGTCGCCTCCGACGCGCGGCGCGCGGAGACCTGGGATGGTCTGCATCTCGTCGGCGATCTTGTTGGCCGTCGCGAGCAGCTTCACCGGATCGTCGCCGCCCAGATAGACCATGATGTCGCGGCCGGCATCAGGGCCGCCGCCGCCCTGGCTCTGGAAGCTCACCCGTGCATCGGCGACCGCCGCCATCGTCGGCGCATAAGAACGCTCGAACTCGGTGCTGGTCTTGTCGCGCTTTTTCTTGAGCACGATGATGACGCGCCCGCTGCCGACGTTGATCCGCTCATAGACCGATTGGACGTTGGGATCGGGGCGGACGATGTGCGCCACGCGGTCGACCACCGCTTCGGTTTGCTGGAGCGTCGAACCCGGCGGCAGCGTGATGTTGACCATCGAGAAATCGAGGTTCTGCGGCGGCTGGAAGGTCATCGACAAGGTCGCGAAGAGGACGCCGCTGATCACCAGGGTGCCGAGGCCCGCGCCGACCATGTACAGACGATGGTCGAAGATGATCGACTTGAGCTTGCCGCCGAAACCGGGATGGCGAAGCCGGTAGGCATGGGCCTTGGTCGTGTTGAGGCTCCACTTGAGGACCTTCAGATAGATGTCCATCCACTTCCATGCGGCGTGCGGCTGCTGCCCGTGGGAACGCAGGAAATAAGCCGCGACAAGCGGCGTGATCATGCGCGCGACGAGCAGGCTCATCATCACCGATACGACAACGGTGAAGCCGAACGCCTTGAAGAACTGGCCCGAAATGCCGGGCATCAGCGCGACCGGCAGGAATACCGCGACGATCGCCATGGTCGTCGCAAGGACCGCAAGGCCGATCTCGTCGGCCGCGTCGAGCGATGCCTGGTAGGCCGATTTGCCCATGCGCATGTGGCGCACGATGTTCTCGATCTCGACGATCGCATCGTCGACCAGCACGCCGGCCACGAGGCTCATCGCCATCGTCGACATGAAGTTGAGCGTGATGCCGAGCAGGTTCATGAACCAGAAGGCGGGGATCGCCGACAGCGGGATCGCCAGCGCGGAAATCAGGGTCGCGCGGATATCGCGCAGGAACAGCAGGACGACCAGGACGGCGAGGACGGCACCTTCGATCAGGCCGTCCATGGCGGAATGATACTGCGCCTTGGTATAGTCGACGGTGTTGAAGATCTCGGTGAACTGGACCTTGGGATTTTCCTTCTGGACCTTTTGAAGCTCGGCCAATGCCTTGTCATAGGTCGAGACTTCGGACGCCCCCTTGGCGCGCTGCACCTGGAAGCTGACGACCTGCTGGAAATTCTGCTTCGCGATGGTCCGCTGCTCGGAATAGCTGTCCTTGACCTGGCCGAGATCGGTTAGGCGAACGAAGCGCCCGCCGGGGAGCGCGATCTGGGTCTGCGACAGCTGGTAGGCGTCCTGCGCATTGCCGAGCACGCGCACCGACTGTTCGGATCCCGCGATCTCCGCGCGGCCGCCGGCGGCGTTGAGGTTGCTCTGGCGAAGCTGCTGGTTGACCTGCGCGGCGGTGATGCCCTGCGCCTGGAGCGCGGCGGGGTCGAGGATGACGCGAATCGTCCGGTCGACGCCGCCCGTGCGGTTCACGGCGGCGACGCCATCGACCGACAGCAGGCGCTTGGCGACCGTATTGTCGATGTACCAGCTCAATTCCTCGAGCGTCATGTCGGTGGTCTGCGCACCGACGTAGAGGATCGGGTCGCCGGAGAAATCGACGCGGGTGACCTGCGGTTCGAGGATTCCATCCGGGAGATTGCTGCGAATCTGCGCGACCGCGTTGCGGACGTCGTTCACCGCCCGGTCGGTCGGAGTGCCGATCTGGAAGGTGATGTTGGTGACGCTGCTGCCTTCGCTGACGCTGCTGTTGATCTCTTCGACGCCATTCACCCCGCGCGCCGCGGATTCGATGCGCTGGGTGACCTGCGTCTCCATCTCGTTCGGGGCGGCGCCGGGCTGCGCCACGGACACGGTCACCGCCGGGAAGTCGATGTCCGGGATGTTGTTGACCTGCATCCCCATGAAGGAGACGAGCCCGGCGAGCATCAGCCCGACGAACAGGACGATCGGGAATACCGGGTTGCGGATGCACCAGGACGAGATGTTGCGGAAATTCATGTCAAATCAGCTCTTCGTGCTCTGGTCGCGGATCAACGCGCCGCCTGGCGGAGCGGCTTGACCTTCTGCCCCGGGTTGAGGAACGGCCCGGCCGACAGCACGACCTGCTCGTTGCCGCTGAGTCCTTCGGAGATGGTCACGCCGCTGTCGTCGACATTGCCGATCTTGATCGACCGCCGCTCGACCTCATTCTTCGCATTGACCACGTAGACGTAATTGCCCTTCTGATCGCTGAGCACGGCGCTTTGCGGCAGCATCGGCGCGGTCATGGAGCCCGCCGTGATCCGGGCTTCGGCAAAGCCACCGGGCCGCATTGCGGTCGAATAAGGGATGGCGATGCGCACGTCCCCGAGCCGCGACTGCGGATCGATCATCGGCGCGACCTGCCACACCGAACCGCGTACGCTCGTGTCGGAGCCCACCGGCGTCACGTCCGCGGCCATACCGACGTGAATGGCGGCGAGATCCTGCTGCGACAGTTGCGCGCGCATTTCCATCTGGCCGCCTTCGGCCAGCTGGAAGAGAGCGCCCGAGCCGGGTCCGACGATCTGTCCGACCTCGACGTTGCGCGAGAGCACAAGGCCTGCGGCCGGGGCGACCACGTTCAGCCGACCGATCTCGGCCCGCGTCGCGCCGAGCTGCGCCTGCGCGACCCGGACCTGGGCGTTCGCTGCGTCACGCGCGGCTTTCTTCGCATCAATCTCGGCCTTGGACACGAAGCCGCGGCCCTGGAGCGCGACCGCGCGCTCATAATTGTTCTGGGCAAGAACCGCATTGGCGCGCGCAGCTTCGACCTGGGCGGCAAGCTGCGCGGCCTGCTGCGCCTGCACCGAACGATCGATCACGGCGAGCACCTGCCCCGCGCGCACCCAGCTGCCGGCATCGACCAGCACGCTGACCACGCGTCCACCCGAGCCGGCGATGCCGACCGGCTGGTTGCGGCGCGCCGCAAGCGGGCCACTGGCGCTGATCACGCGTCCGACCGAACTCTCGCCGGGCACGATGACAGTGACGGTCGGGATCTGTCCTGCACCCGCCGCCGGCGGCAGCTTGCTTGAGGAGGCGCGGTTCATCATGACCAAAGCGGCAATTGCGACCAGAACGATCACAACGGCAGCGGCAATGACCAGCCGGCGGCGCTGCCGCGAGCCATCGACGACGACGAGCGTGTCCGACGAATGAATCGAAGTTTCCCTGTTCATGATATCCATGCCTGTGCGCGAATCTTGATGTGTGCCCTTACGCCGAGCTGTATTAGCCCAATAAGTCACCTAGCGCAACAGACGCTGGGCCATCAACCCACGCCAGTCGTTTTCGACTAACGGCGGCACTTGTTACGCGAGCGGGCGTTGCCGCACATAAGGTGAAGGTCGGTTGAACGATACAGGGAAAAAGAGGGCAGGCTTAAATGGAACATTACGGGATCATCGGCTGGATCGTCATTGGCGGCATTGCGGGCGCGATCGCCAAGCTGCTGATGCCGGGCAAGGACCCGGGCGGCTGCATCATCACCATATTGCTGGGGATCGCAGGCGCGCTCATCGCCGGGTGGATCGGGCATGCCGTCGGCTGGTATGACACCGGGGAGGGCGCGGGCTTCGTTGCAGCGATCGTCGGCGCGTTCATCCTGCTGCTGATCTATCGCCTGGTCGCCCGCCGCCGTCCCTGACCCACGGCTGTTCAGGAAGGAGCCATGGCTTCGGGTTAACCGTTGGCGCCATGGAACGAACCGCCAGGGGAACAATGATGAGAAACATGCTGGTTGCGGCGTCGATTTTCGGCGCCGCGGCTCTTCCGTCGGCTGCGCTGGCGCAGCAGGCGACGATCACCCAGACAATCGCCGGCACCCGCCTCGACATCAATGCCGTGGGCGAAGTGACGCGCGTCCCCGACGTCGCGGTGATCACCGCCGGCGTCGTGTCGCGCTCGCCAAACGCCGCGACCGCGCTCCAGGACACTGCCGACAAGATGGACCGCGTGCTCGGCGCATTGAAGCGCGCGGGGGTTGAGAGCCGCGATATCCAGACGAGCAATGTCAGCCTCAATCCCGAATACCGCTATCCGGAGAACCAATCGCCGCAGCTGGTCGGCTATAGCGCGACCAACAGCGTCACCGTCCGCTTTCGCGAGCTGAAGAGTTCGGGCAAGATCATCGACGCGCTGGTGGCGCAAGGCGCGAACCAGATCAGCGGCCCGAGCCTGGTGGTCGACAAGCCCGAGGCTGCGCTCGACGAGGCGCGGGCCAAGGCGATCGCGCTCGGCCGCGCGCGGGCAGAGCTTTATGCCCGCGGGCTCGGCATGCACGTCGTGCGGGTCGTCGCGATCAATGAAAGCGGGGGCTATTACGCCCCGCCGCCCGCGCCGCCGCCACCGCCGATGATGGCGATGGAGCGCTCCGCGGCCTACACCAAGATCGAGCCGGGCGAGCAGAAGCTCCAGGTCAACCTGTCGATGACCTTCGAACTGCAATGAGAAAAGGCCGCGCGGCTGATGCCGCGCGGCCTCAATTTTCAGTCTTTATGCTGGTCGCTAGCGGACGGTGCCGCGGCGGATCAGGTTGACGATCGCAAGCAGGATCACCGCGCCGATCAGCGCATAGAGAAACGATTCGATCGTAATCCCGGCATTCATGTTGTGCCCGAACAGCAATCCGGCAATCACTGCGCCGACGATGCCGACGACGATGTTGAGGATGATGCCCTGCTGAGCGTCAGTCCTCATGATCAGGCTGGCAAGCCAGCCACAAATGCCGCCGACGATCAGCCAGATGATAATACCCATCAGCCTTCCCTCCTGTTTTCGCCGGCCTCGAGATGCGGGCCGGCCGTTCCGGCACCACAGACGCGTGATGCGCTGCGATTGTTCCGGATTCGGAAGGGTTCGTCCAGAAATTTGGTTAATAAACGGCGGCTACGCTCGTTTGATGTGCGTTCGTAACGAGTTGAGTGCGCGGCTTCGGTGAGGCCTCAGTAGCGCTGCTGGCGCTCGTACTGGTCACGATATTGCTTGATCCGGGTGACGCGGAGGCCAGGCATGCCGCTGCGGTCGACGGCGCGCTGCCAGCTGGTGAATTCTTCCAGGCTGAGCGTGTAACGCTTGCAGGCTTCGTCGACGGTCAGGAGCCCGCCGGCGACGGCGGCGACGACTTCCGCCTTGCGGCGGACAACCCAGCGGGTGGTGGTCGCAGGCGGCAACGAATCGAGCGTCAGCGGCTCGCCGAGCGGGCCGATGACTTGAGCCGGACGAATCTTCTGGTTCTCGAGCATTGTTCCGTCACACCTGCTTAATCATTGCTACTGGCCTGTCTTTAATCCGCAGCCGTTGAAAACATTCTGAAACGTGCTGGTTAATGGCTTGGTCAGTCCGCCTTACGCTCCCTTAACCCTGCTGCCCGATCGGCAAACGTCCCGCCGAGCCGCTTCACTGCCTCGTCCCACCCGTCGGCGCCGGAGAGATAGCAGGCGATTGCATGCTCCCTCGAACGCGGATCCCCTTCGGCCGCATTGCCGAGCAGGGCGAGCAATTCGGGCAGGCTGAGCGGCTCCTGCGTGTCGTTACGGAAGTCACCGTCGTGACGCGCCAAAACTGCCCCCGTGCCTGCCTGTCCTTCCCGCGCTCTAGGCGAGAGGAGTGAAATTCGGGTAAAGAGCCGTGCAAGAGACCCTCAAATGCTGACCGACTTCCAGCTTGGCCGCCCTCCGGGCGACGCCAGAATCGTCGTTGCCATGTCCGGCGGCGTCGACAGCTCGGTCACGGCCGCGCTCGCCACCGAGACCGGCGCCGAAGTCATCGGCGTGACACTCCAGCTTTACGATTACGGCGAAGCGGTGCGGCGACCCGGCGCCTGCTGCGCTGGGCAGGATATCTATGATGCCAAGACGGTCGCAGACCGCCTCGGCATCGCCCATTATGTCCTCGACTACGAAAGCCGCTTCCGCGACGGCGTCATCGATCGCTTCGTCGACGAATATGCAAGGGGGCGCACGCCGGTGCCCTGCGCGAGCTGCAACCAGGGCGTGAAGTTCGTCGACCTCCTCGCCTTCGCGCGCGAGCTCGGCGCCGATTGCCTTGCAACCGGCCATTATGTCCGGCGGGTGGTGAACCAGGGCCGCGTCGAATTGCACAAGGGCGCCGATCCGCGCCGGGACCAGAGCTATTTCCTCTACGGCACCACGCGCGAGCAACTGGAGCTGCTGCGCTTCCCGCTGGGCGACCTGCCCAAGGATGAAGTGCGGCGGATCGCTGCCGACCTCGGCCTCGAAGTCGCAGCCAAGCCCGACAGCCAGGACATCTGCTTCGTTCCCGATGGCGATTATGCGCGCCTGGTGAAAAAGTTGCGGCCGGAGACCGAAGCACCAGGCGAGATCGTCGATCTTGCGGGCCAGCTTCTCGGGCGCCACCGCGGCGTCGTCCATTTCACCGTCGGCCAACGCCGCGGGATCGAGGTCGGCGGCCAGAAGGAGCCGCTGTACGTCATCCGGATCGAGCCGGAGCAGGCGCGGATCGTCGTCGGCCCGCGGAGCGCGCTCGCGGTCGAAGCGATGCGGGTCGCCGACTGGAACTGGCTCGGCGAGGAGCAGAATGGGGTGAGCGTCAAGGTACGCTCGCTCGCGCCGGCCGTGCCGGCTCGCAAAGACGGCGACTGGGTCAGTTTCGATCGGCCGGAATATGGCGTCGCGCCGGGGCAGGCGGCGGTGCTCTACGAAGGCACGCGGCTGCTCGGCGGCGGATGGATTGCCGAGACCGAAGCGGCGGATGCGAGCGTCATGGATGCCGCCGCCGCTTAGCGCGGGCATCCTGCTGTTCCGGCAGCGCGCCGGCGAAACGCAAGTCCTGCTGATCAAGCCGGGCGGCCCTTATTGGCGGAGCAGGGACGCTGGCGCCTGGATGATCCCCAAGGGAGCAATCGAACCGGGCGAGACTCCCATTGAAGCCGCGCTGCGGGAATTTGCTGAAGAGACCGGCAGCATTTTGACGTCGATGCCGTTCCCCTTGGCGAGTGTCCGGCAGGCGGGCGGCAAAACCGTCATGGCGTTCGCCGTCGAGGGAGATCTCGACGCGTCGGCGGTTCGGTCCAATGAGTTCGAGGTCGAATGGCCGCCGAGGAGCGGGCGCCTGGAGCGCTTCCCGGAAGTGGCGGAAGCGCGATGGATGCCGCTTGCGGAGGCGCGCGATATGATGCTTCCAAGCCAGCTGCCGCTGCTCGATGCGCTGGAAGACAGTTTGAAGGACTAAGGTCATGATTGGATTGTTCGCTCTGCTCGCCGCCCAGGCCGCCACTCCCCCCGCCATGACCTGGCCGACCCATGAGCAGGACGTGACGCTCAAGGACTTCCACTTCCGCGACGGCGAGACGCTGCCGAGCGTCCGCGTGCATGTGACGACCCTCGGCACTCCGCATCGCAATGCCGCCGGCGAGATCGACAATGCGGTGATGGTGCTTCACGGCACCGGCGGCAGCGGCAAGCAGTTCCTCCAGCCGCAATTCGCAGACGAGCTTTACGGAGCCGGCCAGCCGCTCGACATCACCCGCACTTACGTGATTTTGCCAGACAATCTGGGTCATGGCGGCTCGTCCAAGCCGTCGGACGGGATGCGGATGCATTTCCCCAAATATGACTATGCCGACATGATCGAAGCGCAGCACCGGATGCTGACCGAGGGCCTCGGGATCAGGCATATGAGGCTGATCATGGGCACGTCGATGGGCTGCATGCACAGCTTCATGTGGGGCGAGACCTATCCCGATTTCGCGAGCGCACTGATGCCGCTCGCCTGCGAGCCGATCGAGATCGCGGGCCTGAACCGTATGTGGCGCCAGCTCGCAATCAACGGCATCGAAGCGGACCCGGCGTGGCAAGGCGGCGATTACAAGGCCGAGCCGATGACCGGCCTGCGCGCCGCCGAGAATTTGCTGTTCGTCGCCGGCGGCGCGCCGCTCTACTACCAGGCGAAATATCCGACGCGGACCGCGGCGAGTGACTATGCCGAGAGCCGCGTTTCGGAGGGCATCAAGCACCTCGACGCCAATGACCTCATTTATCAGCTCGATTCGTCGCGCAACTACAATCCGTGGCCGAACCTCGACCGGATCAAGGTGCCGCTGACGTGGATCAACTCGGCCGACGATTTCATCAACCCGCGCAACCTGCCGGTTCCGGCCGAGGCGCTGAAGCGGATGCCGACGGCGAAATTCCGGCTGATCCCCGAGACCGCGGAAACCCACGGCCATGGCACCCACACCTGGGCGAAATTTTGGAAGGCCGATCTCAGCGCGCTTCTGGCGCGGTCGAAGTAGCCCCCACGTCATAGGCGGAGACGTGGTTCATGGTGATCAGCCAGTGGCCGCGGACCTTACGGAACAGCCGTGTGTTCACGCCCTCGGTCACGCGTGCACCACGCTCCAGCCGATACTGGCCCACCAGCATCGCCGCGTCCGGCGCGAGCACGTCCACCTTCATCTTGTAAAAATGCAAATGCCCGCGGCGTTCGGGCGAGCCGCCATAATCCCGGACATAATGGTCGAGGGTGCCTTGCCACCCCTGCTGAAACTTGCCGCCCGAGACAAAGATCACGTCGGGCTTCTTGAAGCCCGCCATGTAGCCGCGGAAATCACCACGGTTCCAGGCAGCTTCCATCCGCTCGACTGTCGCGAGGATGGCGGCCTTGTCACCCTGCGCAGTGGCTGTGGCCGCCAGAGCGAGGAATGCGACGAAGATCATAGCTGGAACTGACCGACGATCACGGTCTGGCAACGGCCGCCGAGGATCGCGCGATCACCTTCCTGGCGGCAGTGCAGAACCCCGGTGCGCGCGCTTGCCTGGAGCGCTGTGAACTCGCTGCGGCCGAGGCGCTGCGTCCAATAGGGTACGAGCGCGGCGTGGGCTGACCCGGTCACCGGATCCTCGTCAATGCCGAGATAGGGCACGAAGACACGGCTGACGACGTCGTGGTGCTGGCCGCGTGCGGTGACCACCGGCATCCGGTGAATGTCCTTGAGCACCCGGAAATCGGGTGTCACCAAAAGCACGGCGGCCTCGTCGGCGACTTCGATAAGCGCGGCATCGTTGTATCCGTCTGCCAGCCAGACCGGACTGTCGGCCAGGCCAAGCGCCTTGCACAGATCGGGCTCATGCACCTCGGTGAGCAGCGCTGCGCGCATGTCGAGCTCGAGCAGCTCGTCGCGGCGGGTGACGGTCATCGGCCCGGACCTCGTTGAGAAGCGCACCGACGAGCCGGTCATCAGGATATGGCCCGATGCGATCGTCGCATGGCCGCACATCTCGACCTCGGCCGTGGGCGTGAACCAGCGCAGGTCGAAGTCGACGTCCTCGCTGTCGCTTGGCACGGTGAAAGCGGTCTCGCTGAGATTATTCTCGCCAGCGATGGCCTGCATCACTTCGTCATCGAGCCACCGCTCGAGCGGCATCACGGCGGCCGGGTTGCCGGTCAGCGGCCGGTCGGCGAAGGCGTCGACCTGGAAGAAGGGCAGGCTGGT
>Ga0207674_10002122_pt1 | contig 25063 bp, 24 predicted proteins | sample KBSCornC72_FD_184303 | JGI IMG/M metagenome (GOLD analysis project Ga0207674, IMG submission 184303) | Corn rhizosphere microbial communities from Kellogg Biological Station, Michigan, USA - KBS Corn C7-2 (SPAdes) (version 2) | ecosystem: Host-associated > Plants > Roots > Rhizosphere > Soil ...
TTGTTGACGTCGCCGGCGGCGGAGGCGAGCTGTTTCTTCTGGTCGCCCACCCAGGCGGCGTAGTCCTGCTCGGACTTGACCTCGACGACGATCGGCATGAACCCATGCTCCTTGCCGCAGATCTTCGCGCACTGGCCGCGGTAAATCCCCGTCTTGTCGAACTTCATCCAGTCGTCGCGCACGAATCCGGGAATCGCGTCCTGCTGCACCCCGGCCGCAGGCAGGTACCAGGCGTGGATGACGTCGCTCGACGTGATCAGCAGCCGGATCTTCTTGTTGACCGGCACGACCAGCGGGCGGTCGACTTCGAGCAGGTAATGCTCGTTTTTCTTCTCGCGGTTCTCGATCTGCGCGTACGGCGTCGCCAGCTCGCTGAAGTAGCCGAAACCGTCGTTCAGGTAATCGTAGTTCCACTTCCATTGCGAGCCGGTGATCTTGACGGTCAGATCGGCGGCGGACGCGTCCTTCATCGCCAGCACCGTCTTGGTGGCCGGCCACGCCATCAGCACCAGGATGATGAACGGGATGACGGTCCAGATGATCTCCACCGTCGTGTTCTCGTGGAACTGCTCGGCGACGTGACCTTTCGACTTGCGATGCGCGTAGATCGAATAGCCCATCGCGCCGAAGACGACGAAGAAGATGACGACGCAGATCCAGAAAATGATCGCGTGCAGCTCGAAAATCTCGTGCGCGATCGGAGTGACCGGCGGCGGCAGGTTCCACTCGCGATCGGCCCATGCCGCGCCCGATGCCAGCGCCGTAATCAGTAGTGCAGGAAGCAACCGCCCGATCCGCCACGCCGCCTTGATGCGATCCATGCTTTCCCCGAAAACGTCAACCATCCCCGAAACCCGGTGCCGTCGGTCCGACCGCTGCCGACAGCAGGCGGCGCAGCTCGCGGCCAAGTCTTATTCGCTCGCCGGCCGGCAATGCTTCGCCGAACGTCGTGCGCTGTCCCGCGTAACGCAATGCCAGCGCCGGCGGACGGCCGAAACGCCGTTCTTCCAGCTCGACGCGCAGCCACTGGCGGTTGAATACCCGCTGCGTCCGCACACCGCTTTCCTCCCTTTCGACGATCACGCGATCGCCGCATACCGTAATGCGCTCCCAGTCGGCGATCCGCCGCTCGAAGCGATGGAATGCCCAGAACAATACGGCCATTTCCAGCGCCGAATACGGCAGCACCGGCCAGGCGCCGCGCAGCGCGAACATCAGCGCAAAGCCGAACGACAGCCCGCACAACGAAGCGAAAAGCCACCACCGGCCGCGCGGCCCGATCGCATCGTGGCGGCGCGAGGTGAGCGAAAACTCGCCCTGTGCGTCCGGGCTTCCGGCGACCGGCAGCGAAACGCCCGCGCTACGCATCGAAACCGCTCTGCGCTCAAAAAAACCCCGACGATTTTAGCATGGCCTGCGCTGGCGCGGAAAGCCGAACGATAACGGATGCGCGCGGCCGCTGCCGCCACATCTAGATCTCCGCCGTGCAGTTCCATGCTGGCGTGCCGGCATCGCTCCATCGCAGTGTCGCAAGCCGCGGCGCGGCAAGCCGGCGCTCGATGGTCGCGACGTTTTCGTCGAAACAAGGCAGCGCTGGCTCGATCGCGTTGGCGACCCACCCCGCCAGCGTGAGGCCGCGCGCTCGAATCGCCAGCGCCGTCAGCAGCGCGTGGTTAAGACACCCCAGGCGGACGCCAACGACCAGCAGCACCGGCAAACCGAGGATCGAGGCGATGTCCAGCATGTCGTGTTTGTCGTCCAGCGGCGCAAGCGCGCCGCCGGCGCCTTCGACGATGACACGATCGGCGCTGCGCGCGAGCTCCCGATAGGCGAGATCGATGCGGCTCAACTCGATTTTCACGCCGGCCTGCGCGGCGGCCAGGTGCGGCGCGATCGCCGGGGTGAACGCGTATGGATTGCGCAGGGCCAGGGTAACCTCGACGTTGCCCGCTGCTTCGAGCGCCGCGACGTCTTCGTTGCGCCCCGAGCCGGCGGCGATGCCGCTGGCGACCGGCTTCATGCCCACCGCGCGCAGGCCTCGCGCCGCGTGCGCGCGGAGCAGCGCGCACGCCACGACCGTCTTGCCGATGCCGGTATCCGTCCCCGTGACGAATATTCCGCTGCTCATCGCGCCGTTGCCGTCGCATCCGTCGCCGCGGTCGCGGCTCACCGGCGCTCGCGCGGGGCGCGATCGAAGCGCACGATCGCACGCCCATCGTCGACGAGGCGCGGTTCGGGCTTCCACGCATGTCCATAAACGACCTCAAAGCTTGCCGGCAAGCGCCCATCGCGGCGAAACTCTTCCAGCGCCGCCAGCATCCGTTGCCACCGGCGCCTTCCGGTGAGGCTGCGCCTGCGATCGCTTCGCGCGTTCTGCGCGCCGATGGCCTTGAGATCGCGCATCAACGCGGCGGCATCGGCATAGGTCATCGTGATCATTTCCATGTCCATGACCGGATCGGCGAACCCGGCCTGCACCAGCATGTCGCCGACGTCGTGCATGTCCAGAAAGCGGTTGACGTGCGCGGTCGCGTCGGCCGCGGCGAACGCGCGGCGCAGTTCGCCCAGCGTATCGGGGCCGAGCGTCGTGAACATCACAAGGCCGCCGATGTTCAGGACGCGATGGAATTCGGCGAGTGCCTGCGGCAGCGGGTCGACCCATTGCAAAGTGAGGTTGCTCCAGACCAGATCGATGCTGCGCGTTGCGAACGGCAGCCGGCAGACGTCGCCGCAGACCAGCGCAGGGGGTCGCTCCTCGGCGGCGAAGGCGGACAGCAGTCGCCGCACGAGGGGCCGCGTGTCGGTTTGCGGGGCGAGATGCCGGCGCCGCGCCGCCTGCAGCATCGGACAGGCCAGGTCGAGACCGACCAGGCGCGCACGCGGGTAGCGCGCGCGGAGCTCGCCCAGCGCCTCGCCGGTGCCGCAGCCCGCATCGAGGATCGCCGCGGGATCCAGCCGTATGATGCCCAGGCGCTCGGCCATGCGCTGCCCGACTTCGCGCTGCAGCACCGCCGCGCTGTCGTACGTCCCGGCGGCACGCTCGAAAGCCCGCCGCATGCTGGCGCGATCGAGGCTGGCACCGTCGCCCGCGCGATCATCGGCCATCGCAGAACGCCTCCGCCGCCGCAAAGAACGCCTCCGGGTGCGACAGAAAAGGCGCGTGCGCCGCGCCCGCGATCGAGGCAAGGCGGCCCGCGGGCAGTGCCGCGGCAAGCCAGGCTCCCGCGGCGGCCGGGACCAGCGTGTCACGCTCGCCCGCGATCACCAGCGCCGGCTGCCTGATCGCGCCGACCCGGTCGCGAACATCGATCGCAGCCAGCGCGGCGAGCGCATCCTCGAGGTTTTGCCGGGAGGGGACGCCTCGCGCAAAGAGCTCGGTGCGCATCTGTCCGAGGATGTCGCGCGCATGCTCGCTGCCTTGCAGCTGGAGCGTCACGAAGCGCTGCAGCGTCGATCGATACGACACCGCGAGCTCGTCGCCGAAGCGCCGCAGCGTCTCGCCGCTGATCGCTTGCTGCCAGTCGTCGCGCGCGACAAAGCACGGCGTCGTGCCGACCAGGACCAGCCTGGCCACCGCATCGGGCCGGTCGAGCGCCCATTGCAGGGCGACCGCGCCCCCGAGCGACCAGCCGAGCACCGTCGGCGGCTCGGGCAGCGACGTGAAATGCCCGGCTACCGCGGCGGCGATCCCCGCCAGCGTCGTCGTCGCCATCGGCGGGCTGAAACCGTGCCCCGGCAAATCGACCAGATGCACGTGAAAGCGCGACGCAAGCCGCGGCAGCGCCGGCGCCCAAAGCCCCGAATGCATCGCCCAGCCATGCAGCAAGACCAGCGGCGGGCCGCTGCCGGTCGATTCGATGTGAAGCTTCATCGCGCGGCGCCGTGCGGCGGGTCCGCGCCGATTTCGGCCAGCGCGGCGACCAGCCGATCGACATCGGCAGCAGAATGCGCGGCCGACAGCGTGATGCGCAATCGCGCGGAGCCCGGCGGGACCGTCGGCGGGCGGATCGCCGGCACCCAGATGCCGCGGTCCCACAGCGCCTCGCTGACGGCGAGCGCTTCGCCGGCATCGCCGATGATCAGCGGCTGGATCGGCGTGACCGACGGCAACAGCTGCCAGCGCAAATGCGACGCCTCGGCACGCCATCGCGCAATCGATGCGAACAGCCGCTCGCGGCGCGCGGCGTCGTTGCGAACGAGGGCCAGGCTCGCGGCGAGCGCGCTCGCCAGCAGCGGCGGCGATGCGGTCGTGTAGATATAGCTGCGCGCGCTCTGCAGCAAGGTTTCGATCACCGCCGGGTGCGCGGCGACGAACGCCCCGGCCACACCGGCGGCCTTGCCCAGCGTGCCCATGTAGACGATCCGCTCGGAGGCGAGCGCGAAATGCGCCAGGGTTCCGCGTCCGGCGTCCCGCCCTTGCCCGAGCACGCCGAAGCCGTGGGCATCATCGACGAGCAGCCAGGCATCGTGCGCGTCGGCGAGGTCGAGCAACTGCGGCAGCGGGGCCAGGTCACCGTCCATGCTGAACACCGCATCGGTGCAGATCAGCTTCCGCCGCGCGCGGCTCGCCGCGAGCCTTGCCGCGAGTGCTTCGACGTTCGCATGCGCGTACCGGACGAAGTCGGCGCGCGACAACAGCGCTGCGTCGTTCAGGCACGCGTGGTTCAGCCGGTCGCCGAACACGGCGTCCTCGCGGCCGACCAGCGCCGTGATCACGCCGAGGTTGGCCATGTAACCGGTCGAGAACAGCAGCGCACGCGCATTCGCGCAGGGAGCGACCCACGCGGCGAGCTCGCGCTCCAGATCCTCGTGAGGCTGGAAGTGCCCGGAGATCAGATGCGAGGCGCCGGCCCCGACGCCGTAGCGTGCCGCGCCCTGCTGGGCGGCCGCGACCACGCGCGGGTCGGCGGCGAGCCCGAGATAATCGTTGCTGCCGAAATGCAGCGTCTGCCGGGCCTCGACGACCGGGCGCGCGCCTTGCGCCGAAGCAACGACCCGGCGGCGGCGCAACAGCTGCTGCCCGGCGCGCTGTTCAAGCGCGGCGTCGAGCTCCGCGATCAGACGCAACATGGTTTTCGCTCGGGCCGAAAGCCCGCTTGAGCGGCGGGACGCCGGCGCTAATGCGTGTCGCCGCCGGCGTGCAGCCCGAGGCGTTCGAACAATGCCTGGTCGGCGGCGACGTCGGGATTGCCGGTGGTCAACAGTTTCTCGCCGTAGAAGATCGAGTTTGCCCCGGCATGGAAACACAGCGCCTGGATGCCGTCGCCCATCTGTTGCCGGCCGGCCGAAAGCCGCACCATCGCGCGGGGCATCGTGATGCGCGCCGCGGCGATCGTGCGCACGAATTCGAACGGGTCGATCGCTTCGCGGCCGTGCAGCGGCGTGCCTTCGACCTGGACCAGATTGTTGATCGGCACCGATTCCGGATACGGATCGAGATTGGCAAGCTGCGCGATGAGCCCCGCCCGCTGCGCGCGCGACTCGCCCATGCCGACGATGCCGCCGCAGCACACGCGCACGCCCGCCGCCCGCACGCGCTCGAGCGTGTCGAGCCGGTCGCGGTACTCGCGCGTCGTGATGATTTCGCCGTAGAAGTCGGGCGCGGTATCGAGATTGTGATTGTAGTAATCGAGCCCGGCGTCTTTCAGCCGCTCGGCCTGGCCGTCCCTCAACATGCCGAGCGTCGCGCAGGTCTCGAGTCCGAGCGCCTTCACCTCGCGCACCATCGCCAGCACCGGTTCCAGATCGCGGTCTTTCGGGCCCCGCCATGCCGCGCCCATGCAGAAACGCGACGCACCGGCGCCCTTGGCGGCGGCCGCCGCAGCGGCGACCTCGGCCAGCGAAAGCATCGCCTGGTTGTCGACTCCGGTGTGGTAGCGCGCCGCCTGCGGGCAGTATCCGCAATCCTCCGGGCACCCGCCGGTCTTGATCGACAGCAGCGTCGAAAGCTGCACGGCATTGGGATCGTGGTGCGCTCGATGCGCCTGCTGCGCGCGATGCAGCAGATCGTTGATCGGCAGCGCGAGCAATGTCGCGACGGCATCCACCGTCCAGCGCGGGCGGGGCTCGCGGCGCGTCGCGCGATCGACTATCGGTACTGTCCGCATCGTGCGGCCGGCTGGTTACAATGCTCGCAAGTGTCGGGGAGGGTCATCGCGTTGTCAAATTTTCTGGCCGGCGCATTTGACCGCGCCTATAGCCGCCTGCAGCGCGGCGCGGTCGGCGCGGTGCGGCGCGCATTACCGCAGCGCTGCGAGCTCTGCGCGGCGCCGTCCGGCGACGATCTGATATGCAAAGCGTGTGCGCACGATCTGCCGCGCATCGGACCGGCTTGCCCGGTGTGCGCGTTGCCTGTGCCCGGCGGCCGCGCCTGCGGAAGTTGCCTTGCCCGTCCTCCGGCGTTCGACGGGACGATCGCCGCATTCGCCTACGCCTTTCCGGTCGATCGGCTGGTACATGCCTTCAAGTACCAGGGACGGCTCGCGCTCGCCGAGTGGTCGGCCGGCGCGATCCTGGCCGAGCGACTGCGCCTCGGGCGAGCCGATCCCGACCGGCTGGTGGCCTTGCCGCTTTCGCTCGAGCGCCAGCGCGAGCGCGGTTACAACCAGGCGGCGGAAATCGCGCGCGTCGTGGCGGCGCGCACCGGAATCCCGCTATTGTCGGCGGGCGTAAGGCGCGTCCGCGCCGCGCCGCCGCAGGCGATGCTTCCGTGGGCCGCGCGTGAGCGCAATGTCCGGGGCGCCTTTGCCTGCGCGGCCGACCTCACCGGCCTTCGGATCGCGGTCATCGACGACGTGATGACGACCGGCGCGTCGCTGTCCGAACTGGCGGGGACACTGCGGGGCGCCGGTGCCGCCGGCGTGGAGAACTGGATCGTCGCGCGGACGCTCCCGCCGGCACACTAAGCGACAGGCCGCGCCGACGTGATCGCCATCGTCCTCGTGCATCCGGAAATTCCCCCGAACACCGGCAATGTGATCCGGCTCGCGGCCAACGTCGGCGCCGAGCTGCATCTGGTCGAACCGCTGGGCTTTCGCCTCGACGATCGCGAACTGAAGCGCGCCGGCCTCGACTATCACGAGTACACGCGCCTGGTCGTTCATCGCGACTGGGCAGCGTGCCGCGTCGCGCTTGCCGGGCGGCGGCGCTATGCGTTGTCGACCCGCGCGGCGACGTCGCTGTTCAGCTGCCGCCTTTCGGCCGACGACGCTTTCGTGTTCGGCTGCGAGACCGGCGGCCTGCCCGACGCCGTGCTCGACGAATTCGCGGAGGGAGCGCGATTGCGGATTCCGATGCGGCCGGCGGTACGCAGTCTGAACCTGTCGAATGCCGTCGCGATCACCGTGTACGAGGCGTGGCGGCAGGCGGGATTCGTCGGCGCGGCCGACCGACATCGGTAGAGGCGGGCTGGGCGCGCGAGCCCGGGCGACCGTTCGCCGCCGGCTAGAACTCCGGCCCGGGCTCGCGGGCCAGCAGCGCCTCGACTGCCCGCCTGGGCGGCAGGTTCTCGTAGAGGACCCGGTAGACGGCTTCGCAAATCGGCAAGTCGACGCCGAGTGCGCCGGCCAGCGCATGCGCCGCCTGCGCGGCCGCCACACCCTCGGCGACATGGCCGAGCCCGGCAAGAATCCCGGCCAGCGCCTCGCCGCGGCCCAATCCCAGTCCGACGCGCCGGTTGCGCGACAGGTCGCCGGTGCAGGTCAGCACCAGGTCACCGAGGCCGGAAAGCCCGGTGAGCGTCTCGCGCCGGCCTCCCAACGCGACCGCGAGCCGCGCGGTTTCGGCTAATCCCCGTGTGATCAGCGCCGCGCGCGCGTTATAGCCGAAGCCCAGACCGTCGCTCGCCCCGGCCGCGATCGCCAGAATGTTTTTCACCGCGCCGCCCACCTCGATTCCGGTCAAGTCGTCGCTGACGTAGGCGCGCAATGTCCCCCCGCGCAGGCGCCGGGCGATCGATTGCGCGAGTCCGGGCTCGGTGGCGGCGACGCTGATCGCCGTCGGCAGCCCGCGCGCGACTTCCTCGGCAAAGCTCGGACCGGAAATCACACCGACCGGCGACGGCCACATGGGCGCGATGATGCGATGCGCCAGCGCCACGCCGGGCGGCTCTGCCGCGGCGACGAAGCCTTTGCCGAGCCACACAAGCGGCGCCTTCGTATGACTGCGCAGCGCCTGCGCGACACCGGTCAGGGCGCCGACCGGTGTGGCCACGATGATCAGCGAAGCGCCGGCGATCGCGGCGGTCGGCTCGGAGACGACGTCGATCTCCGGTGGGAGCGCGATGCCAGGCAAGTAACGCGAATTCTCGCGCGAGGCGGCCATCGCGCGCGCGGCCGCGGGATCGCGCCCGCAAAGACGCAGCGCGGGCGGCTCGGCGACGCCCGCCAGATGCACCGCGAGCGCCGTGCCCCACGCGCCGGCGCCGACGATTGCTACGGTATCGCTCATCGAGGCGACGGCGCGGTGCTGTTACAGACCCCAGACCTGCGCGATGCGAACGTAGCCCTGCTGCCCGTCCCGATGGCGCACCTTGGCCCATCCCGGCGTATTGCTGACATGGGCCGGGTCGATGAGCTCGAGCACGACATTCTGCTCGGCCTTGAACACCAGCGGCGCATTGGGCTCGGGCGCGGCGAGCACGTCGGCCACGGGCACGCGGACGATCAGCGTGCGCCGCTCCGAAACGGCCTTGCGTTCGATCCACGCGACGGTGCCGCCGGCGTCGCGGATCTTAAGCCAGCCCTCGACACCTACGATGACTTCGAACGGGGTGTCGCGGCCGATGACGAACAGCGGCCTGGCCTTGAGCGACGGCGCGTCATAGAGGACCGCCGCTTCGCTTGCCGACTGGAACTCCGCCGCCGCCGCGCCGCCGCTGAGCGCGATCGCCGCGACCAGCAGCAACCTAGCGCGTCTCATCGCCCGCTAGTTCGTCGCCGGCACCGCGGGCGCCTGCTGCTGCATGTTGGCGATCTGCTGCTGATACAGCGCCTCGAAGTTGATCGGGTCCAGGTGGACGGGCGGAAAACCGGCGCGCGTCACCGCATCGGCGATCGTCTCGCGTATGTACGGAAACAACACGGTCGGGCAATGGATCCCCATCAGCGGCTGGATATCGGCCAGCGGCACGCCGACGATGCGGAAAATTCCCGCTTGCGCGGCCTCGACCAGGAACAGCGTCTTGTCCGCCGTCTTGGCGGTCACGGTGATCGTCAGCACGCATTCGTAAACGTTTTCCTCGATCTGCTCGCCCCGCGTGCGCAGTCCGACTTCCACCTGCGGCGCGTCGGACGTGGTGAACGACTGCGGCGCGCCGGGATTCTCGAGCGAAAGATCCTTGACGTAGATCTTCTCGATCGACAGCGACGGCGTCGGCTGGGCTTGGGTGTCGGCCATGCGATTTCCCCGGCGATAAACCGATGATTATAACGTAGCGCCGGTCGCCGCGCCGGCCTGCGCGTCCGCGGCAAGCAGCGGAAGCAGTTCGCCCGCGCGGTCGAGCACGACCAGGTCGTCGTAGCCGCCGACATGGCGCTCGCCGATGTAGATCTGCGGCACCGTGCGGCGCCCTGTCCGCTCGATCATTTCACCGCGTCGCGCCGGCTCGAGGTCGACGCGTATCTTGGCGATGTCGGTGACGCCGCGAGCGCGAAGCAGGCGCTCGGCAAGGGTGCAGAATGGACAGCTGGCGGTCGAATACATCAGGACTCCAGCCATCTAGTGTCCTGTCCCGTAAGTTCCGAAGATAAAGGAGCGGATGAAATCGGGTGCCAGGCAAGGCGCGCGGCCGAAAGCGTACCTCGTGGTACGGTGAGGCCGCGCAACGCCGCATGGCACCGGATTTCGCCGCGAACTATCGAGCGAATTTACGGGACAGGACACTAGGACCCCTTCTCCAGCGGCAGCCCCGCCTCGGTCCAGGCGCGCAAGCCACCGCGCAATGCGTAGATTTCCTTGAACCCGAGCTTGGTCAACGCGCCGGCCGCACTCCGGCTGCGATTGCCGCGACTGCAATACGCGATCAGCGGCCGCGCGGTGAACTTGCCGAGCTCCTTCCCCCGGCTGGCGAGCTGCGACAGCGGGATATGCAGCGCATTGGGAACGCGGCCGCCTTCGTATTCCTTGGCCTCGCGCAAGTCGAGGATCAGCGCGTCCTTGCGATTGATCAGCTGCGTTGCCTGCACGGCGCCGATTTCGCGCATCGTGGACAGCGGGCTGCCGATCAGCGGCCACGCGAGCATCGCTCCGGAAACGAGCATGACCAGGACCAGCGGCCAGTTGTTCTGCAGAAACTGAAGTATCGACACGGGTGCCGGCCGCGGTGCGCGGCCGATGCAGGGGATAAAGGTAAAATGATAGCGTAAACCCTCTGACCTCGAGCGCGATCGCCAATTCCCCGATGACCGAACATCCCGCCGCCGCGGCACCGGTCGTTCCCGTCGTGCTGCTGATTCTCGACGGCGTCGGGTGCCGCGACGATGCGCCTGACAACGCGATCAGCCGTGCCGTCAAGCCGAACTGGGACCGTCTGTGGCGCTCCTGCGCGCATACGACGATCGACGCCTCCGAGCTCGCCGTCGGCCTTCCGCGCGGGCAGATGGGAAATTCCGAAGTCGGCCATCTGAACATCGGCGCCGGCCGGGTCGTCTATCAGGAATTCACGCGTATCGACCATGCGATCGAGACCGGCGAATTCGTGCGCAATCCGGCGCTGGTCCGGGCAGTGGCGACGGCGCGAAACAACAAGGCGACTCTGCACATCTTGGGCCTCGTTTCGCCGGGTGGCGTGCACAGCCACGAGCGGCAAATCGCGGCGATGGTCGCGATGGCGGCGGACGGCGGTGCGCCGCGCGTGGCCGTGCATGCCTTTCTCGACGGCCGGGACACCCCGCCGCGCAGCGCCGGAGCCTCGCTCCAGTACATGAACGCGGCGTGCGCCGGGCGCCCGGGCTGCCGCGTCGCCGACATCGTCGGCCGCTACTACGCGATGGACCGCGATCAGCGCTGGGAGCGCATCGAGGCGGCGTATCGGCTGATCGTCGACGCCGACGCACCGTATTCGGCGCCTGACGCCGCGGCGGCATTGGCGGCTGCCTACGCGCGCGGCGAGAACGACGAGTTCGTCAAACCGACCAAGATCGGGGACGGCGCCCGCATCGATGACGGCGACGTCGTCGTCTTCATGAATTTCCGCGCCGACCGCGCCCGGCAGATGACGCGGGCGCTGACCGACGCTTCGTTTACCGGGTTCAGGCGCGAGCGCGTCCCCAGGCTCGGCGCATTCGTCACGTTGACGAGCTACGGCGACGAATTCACGGCCTTGCCGGTCGCCTTCCCACCGCAGACGATCACCCACAGTTTCGGCGCCGTCGTCGCCGAACGCGGCTTGCGCCAGTTGCGCATCGCCGAGACCGAGAAATACGCGCACGTCACCTACTTTTTCAACGGCGGCGTCGAGAAGCCTTATCCGGGCGAGGACCGCATCATGGTCCCCTCGCCGAAGGTCGCGACGTACGATCTGAAGCCCGAGATGAGCGCCTTCGAGGTCACCGACAAGCTGGTCGCCGCGATCGAATCGCGCCGTTACGATGCGATCGTCTGCAATTATGCCAACGGCGACATGGTCGGCCATACCGGCAAGCTCGAGGCGGCGACGCACGCGATCGAGGCCCTCGACGCCTGCGTCGGCCGAGTAGTCGCGGCGCAGCGCGCGCGCGGCGGCGAGGTTCTGGTCACCGCCGATCACGGCAACGCCGAGAAGATGCACGACGACGTGACCGGTCAGGCGCATACCGCGCATACGCTCAATCTCGTGCCCTGCCTGTACGTCGGCCGCGCCGCGACGCCGCGCGGCCCGGGCGCGCTGCAGGACATCGCGCCCACCTTGCTGGCGATGATGGGCCTGCCGCAGCCGGCGGAAATGACCGGGCACGCGCTCTTCGACATCACCGGCTAGGCCCGCGCGCCGGCGCCGGGAGCGACCGAGCTTTTCTTTCCCGAACAGACCTTTTCGGATGCCCCCGCATGTTGTTCACTACCGCGGATTGGGGCCAGGGGAACTTGCCGGCTGCGCGCGAGTCCACGTAGCTCGCGGAGTAACGCGCGGGTCGGGTCGATCGCCGGCCGGGAATCCTGACGGGCGTCGGCGCTGGCGCCCGGGAAACGGGCGTATACTTCGACGCAAGAATCCTGGGAGTAGCGGCGGTCCGGCTCGGTGGATCGCACGTCAATCCGGCAATGATTGCGCAGCAACCCGGCGGCGAGAGGACCGCGCCCGGGGAAGCGAGCGCAGCGACTTTCAACACTCGGGCCGCCGCATACCGGCATACCGGGCGATTGCGTGCGATGCGCGCAATCGCGACACAACGAGGCAAACATGGGTAATGGCTGGAAAAAGGCGGGATTGATCGCTATCGGTGCGGTGTTGGGGCTGCTGCTCAGCCTCAATTTCTCGGCGCTGGCCGAGCGCGAGGCGAAGCTTCCGATCCCCTATGAGGATCTGCAGCTCTTCTCGGCCGTGTTCGGCCGCATCAAGAGCGACTACGTCGAAGTCGTGCCGGACGACAAGCTGATCCGCGAAGCGATCAACGGGATGGTCCACGGGCTCGACCCGCATTCGGACTTTCTCGATGCCGACGCCTTCAAGGAATTGCAGATCAACACCCAGGGCAAGTTCGGCGGACTGGGGATAGAAGTCGGCGCCGAGGACGGACTGATCAAGGTGATATCGCCGATCGAGGACACGCCGGCCTTCCGCGCCGGGATCAAGTCCGGAGACCTGATCGTCAAGATCGACGACCTTTCCACGCGCGGGCTGCCGCTGTCGAAGGCGGTCGAGAAAATGCGCGGCAAGCCGGGCACGTCGATCGTGCTGACGATCGCGCGCAAGGACGCCGAAACGCCGCTGACATTCACCTTGTTGCGCGAGATCATCAATTTCCGCAGCGTTCGCGCCAAGATGATCGAGCCGGGCTACGGTTATATCCGCGTCGTCCAGTTCCAGGAACACACGGGCGAGGACGTCGCCAAGGCGATTCGCGATCTGTACAAGCAGGGCGAGCTGACCGGGCTGGTGCTCGACCTGCGCAGCGACCCGGGCGGCCTGCTGAATGTTTCGGTCGGCGTCGCCTCGGCGTTTCTGCCGGCGGATTCGCTGGTCGTCTACACCGACGGCCGCACCTCCGATGCGCGCATGCGTCTTTCCTCGAACAAGGGCGACTATCTGCGCGGGCGCAGCGACGACTACCTGAAGGACCTGCCCGCCGCGGTCAAGCGCGTGCCGATGGTCGTGCTGGTCGACGGCGGCACCGCGTCGGCCTCGGAGATCGTCGCCGGCGCCCTGCAGGACCACAAGCGCGCCGTAGTGATGGGCACGCAGACGTTCGGCAAGGGTTCGGTGCAGACGATCCTCCCGCTGGGTCCGAACGCCGGGTTGAAGCTGACGACGGCGCGCTACTACACGCCGAGCGGACGTTCGATCCAGGCCAAGGGCATCGAGCCCGACATCGCGGTCGACGACGGGCGCGACTACCGGCTGCGCGAAGCCAACCTCGACCATCACCTGCTCGACGGCAAGACGCCGATCGCCAGTGCCGAGGGCGCGGCGACGCTGTCGATCAAGACGCCGGTCGAAAAGACGCAGGAAAACGCGAAGAAGGCGGAAGCGCCGCAACCGCGTCTGGAATTCGGCTCGACCGATGACTTTCAGTTGAAGCAGGCGCTGAACCGCCTGAAGGGTCTTCCGGTCATCGCCTCGACCAAGGCGGTCGCCGCCGCGGTAACGCCGCAGTAAGCAACGACTTTTGGCAGCGCAAAACGCCCGGTTCGTCCGGGCGTTTTGCTTTCGAACGAGCGGGCAACGGAAAACGACGATGGACGACGCGCAGCTGCTCCGTTACAGCCGGCACGTGCTGCTGCCCGAGCTGGGCATCGACGCGCAGCAGCGCTTTGCCGACGCGCATGTGCTGATCGTCGGCGTCGGCGGCCTGGGTAACCCGGCCGCCCACTTTCTCGCTGCCGCCGGCGTCGGGACGCTGACCCTGGTCGACGCCGACGAGGTCGATCTGACCAATCTGCAGCGTCAGATCCTGTTCGGCACCGCCGACGTCGGACGGCCCAAGGTAGACGCCGCCGGCGAGCGCCTCGCCGCGGTCAATCCGGAGGTCCGCATCGAGCGTGTCGCCGCACGGGTCGGTCCGCACGAGCTCGGACCGCTCGCCGCCGCCGCCGACATCGTCCTCGACTGCTCCGACAACTTCGCCACGCGGCACGCGGTCAACCGTGCCTGCGTGGCCGCGAAAAGGCCGCTGGTCTCCGGCGCGGCGATACGCTTCGACGGACAGATCGCGGTATTCGACGCGCGCGAAGACACCGCGCCCTGCTATCACTGCCTGTTCGGCGAGGGCAGCGACTTCGAGGAGACGCGCTGCGCGGTCATGGGCGTATTCGCGCCGCTGGTCGGCATCGTCGGCGCGACGCAGGCGGCCGAAGCCTTGAAGCTGATCGCGCCGGCCGGCCGCTCGCTTGCCGGCCGCCTGCTGCTGGTCGATGCGCTGACGATGGAGTGGCGCGAGGTCCGGGTGCTGAAGGACCCGGCGTGTCCGGTGTGCGGGACGAGCGCGCAATGAGCGGCGCCGCGCCTGGCCGGTGGACCGTGAGCCGCGCGATCGCGGGACTCGCCGCCGTCGTCGTCGCCTGCTGGATCGGCGCCGCCGCGCCGGCGCAAACCGCGCCGACGGCCGCCGACTGGCAGGCGATCCAGGAAGTCATTGCCGCACAACGGGCGGCGATCGTCGCCGGCGATGCCGACAAGGCGTTCGGCTATGCCTCGCCCGGTATCCAGCAGCAGTTCGGCGACGCCGCGAGCTTCCTCGCGATGGTCGATGCGGCGTACGCCGCGCTCGAGTCGGCGCGCTACGTCGAGTTTCTGGAAGGCGCGATGATCGACGGCATCGTCGTGCAGCCGCTGCGCCTGATCGACGCCGACAACACCGTGCGCGTCGCCTTGTACACGATGGAAAAACAGCCCGACGGCAAGTGGCGCATCTCGGGGTGCCGGATCGCGCCGTCGACGGTGCGCGCGGCGTAGCCTTCGCTTTTGCTTTAAGCGAACAGGTACTTGCGCTGCGCGTCCCAGCCGTCCTGCGGCAGGCGCTTGAATCCGGATTTGGCGAACAGCGTCCAGCGTCCGACGACAAAGGCGAGAAGCACGTTGGCGTCGGCGACCGGATCGCCGGCCCAGGCGCCCCCGGCCTGCGCGATCTTCAGCGATTGTCGCAGCGCCGCCTCGACCCGGTCGTACAGCTGGTTCATGCGCGCCTGCAGGCGCTCGTCCTCGTTGACCAGCGCGTCGCCGATCAGCACGCGCGTCATCCCCGGATTCTTTTCGGCAAAGCCGAGCAGCACGACCACCATCTGCGACGCCTGCGCGACGCCGTCGGTCGACTCGGTGGTGATGCGATTGACCAGGGAGAACAGCGTCGTCTCGATGAATTCGATCAGTCCCTCGAACATCTGCGCCTTGCTCGCGAAATGACGGTAGAGCGCCGCCTCCGAGACATCCAGGCGGCTCGCCAGTGCGGCCGTCGTCACCTTCTCGCCGCGCGGCGTCTCCAGCATGGCGGCCAGCGTCTGCAGGATTTGCAGCCGCCGCTCTCCCGGTTTGCTCGCCATTCTCCCGCTCCCTGATCAAATCGGCGGCACCGCGGCGTGGCGCCCGATGCTGCCGAATCGCGACTTCAGCTTCGCCACGACCGTTCGCTGCTTGAGCCCGATCGGCTAGTCCGCGCTTATCATCGTTCCGACACCCTCGTTGGTCAGCACTTCCAGCAGCAGCGCGTGCTCGACGCGGCCGTCGATGATGTGCGAGCTCTTGACGCCGTTTTTGACCGCGTCCAGAGCCGAGCCGATCTTGGGCAGCATGCCGCCGTGAATCGTGCCGTCGGCGAACAGCGCCTCGATCTCGCTGGCGGAAAGGCCGGTCAGCAGATTGCCGTGTTTGTCGAGCACCCCGGCAGTGTTGGTCATCAGCACGAGTTTTTCCGCGTTGAGCGTCTCGGCGAGCTTGCCGGCGACGAGATCGGCGTTGATGTTGTACGCCTCGCCTTCGTGGCCGACGCCGATCGGCGCGATCACCGGAATGAAGTCGCGCGAATCGAGCAGATTGATCAGTTCCGGATCGATCTTCTCGATTTCGCCGACCAGCCCGATGTCGACGAGCTCGCCGTGATTGGTTTCGCTCTTCAGCAGCAGCTTGCGGGCGTGGATGAACGCGCCGTCCTGGCCGGTCAATCCGACCGCGCGTCCGCCGTGCTGGTTGATCAATCCGACGATCTCCTGGTTGAGCTCGCCCAGGACCATCTCCACGACGTTCATCACCTTGTCATCGGTGACGCGCATCCCCTGGCGGAACTCGCTGTGGATGCCCATCGTCTTCAACAGGTCGCCGATCTGCGGTCCGCCGCCGTGAACGATCACCGGATTCATGCCGACCAGCTTCAGCATCACGACGTCGCGCGCGAATCCCGCCTTCAGCGCAGGCTCCGTCATCGCATTGCCCCCGTACTTGATGACGATCGCCTTGTCGTGAAAGCGCTGGATGTACGGCAGCGCCTCGGCCAGGATTTGGGCTTTGAGGGCGGACGAGCCGACCTCGATCGAGACGGATTTCATCGGTCGCTTCGAGTTGCGGCGATTGTACTTGAAGGCGCCCGAATAGAATACGAGCGCCGCTGCGCCAACGAGTAAGCCCTAACTGGCGAGGCGTTGTCGCGTTGTATCGAACAAGGCATTTTGCTATCTTGCCTCCATGCCGAGCCCGCTGCCGGACCCCGTCGACCTCGGTCTCGTTCACCGCGCGCTGGTCACCAAGCTCCGCCACCATGGCGACGTTCTGCTTGCCTCACCGGTCTTCACCGTGCTCAAGCGCGCCGCCCCGGCCGTGGAAATCGACGCGCTGGTGTACGAAGAAACCGCGGCGATGCTCGCCGGGCATCCGGCGATTGCGCAGATGCACTTCGTCGACCGCGACTGGAAGCGGCAAGGCGCCGTCCGGCAGGCGCGCGCCGAACGCGCGCTGCTGTCGGCGCTGAGCGGACGCCGCTACGATCTGATCGTTCACCTGACCGAGCATCCGCGCGGTGCATGGCTGTCGCGGCTGCTGCGTCCGCGCTACAGCGTCGCGCGCCACCTCGATCGCGCGCACTGGCTGTGGCGCACGAGCTTCACCCACTATTACCGGCTGCCGCGACGCACGCCGCGTCACACGGTCGAATGCAATCTCGACAGCCTGCGCCGCATCGGCGTCCAGCCCGCGCCCGGTGACAAGGCGCTGGTCCTCGCTGCGGACAGCGCGGCGGCCGCGCGCGTGCGCGCCCTGCTTGCACGGAACGCCCTCGAGCCCGGACGCTTCATCCAGCTCCATCCCGGTTCGCGCTGGCTGTTCAAATGCTGGCCCGCCGAGCACTACGCCGGCTTGCTCGAGCAGCTCGCTGCCGACGGCTGGCGCGTCGCGCTCACCGGCGCGCCCGACCCCCGCGAGCGCGAGCTCGTCGAAGCGATCCTCGCCGCGATGCCCGAGTCCACCCGAAGGCATGTCGTCGATCTCGGCGGACAACTGGACCTGTCCGAGCTTGCGGCGCTGACCCGCGAAGCGCGCGCCTTCGTCGGCGTCGATTCGGCGCCGATGCACATCGCCGCGGCGGTGCAGACGCCGGTCGTCGCCCTGTTCGGCCCGAGCGGCGAGATCGAGTGGGGACCATGGCAGGTGCCGCACCGCATCGTCGCGTCGACCGAGCATCCGTGCCGGCCGTGCGGCAACGACGGTTGCGGCGGCGGCAAGATCTCCGAATGCCTGACGACGCTGCCGGTCGCGCGCGTGCACGCGTCGCTGACCGCGCTTCTTGCCGAGACCGGCGGCTGAAGCGATGCTGAGGCTCGCGATCATCCGCCAGCGCTACACCCCCTACGGCGGCGCCGAACGTTTCGTCGAGGCGGCGCTCGAGGCGCTGCTCGAGCGCGGCGTAGCGATCTCGCTGTACACGCGCGAATGGCCGCAGACGAGGCTGCAGCTGATCGAGCCGGTGCTCTGCGATCCGTTCCACATCGGCCGTCTCTGGCGCGACTGGGGCTTTGCCCGCGCCGTCTGCCGTGCGGTCACCGAAAAAGCGCCCGAGCTCGTCCAGTCGCACGAGCGGCTGTTGTGCTGCGACGTCTATCGCGCCGGCGACGGCGTGCACCGCACGTGGCTCGACGAGCGCTTGCGCAGCGCGTCGACGCTGCGGCGCTGGTTTACCGAGCTGAGCCCTTATCATCGCTATGTGCTGGCGATCGAGCGGCGCCTGTTCGCGAGCCCGCTGTTGAAGGCGGTGATCTGCAACTCGCAGATGGTCCGGCGCGACATCCGCGATCGCTTCGGGCTGCCCGACGAGCGTCTGCCGGTCGTCTACAACGCCGTCGACAGCGAGGCGTTTTCGCCGAAGCTGCGCGCGCATCGCGATTCAATGCGACAGAAGCTCGGTGTGCCGCAGGATGCGACCTTGTTCCTCCTGGTCGGCTCCGGCTATGTGCGCAAAGGGGTTGCCGCCGCGCTCACCGCGCTGTCGCGCCTGCCCCGCAACACGCACCTGCTGGTCGTTGGCCGCGACAAGGCGCTCGGGCATTACAAGCGCCTGGCGCGGCGGCTCGGCGTTGCGTCCCGCGTCGCCCTGGTCGGCGCGCAGGACGATCCGAAGCCGTTCTACGGCGCCGCCGACGTGTTCGTGCTGCCGACGCTGTATGACCCGTGTCCGAATGCCGCGCTCGAGGCGATGGCCTGCGGGCTTCCGGTCGTGACCAGCACCCGGTGCGGCGCCGCCGAGCTCGTGGTCGAGCACGACGCCGGATACGTGTGCGAAGCGCGCGATCTGGACGCGCTGACCGCGCACATGAGCACGTTGACCGATCCGCAAGCGCGCGCCGGGCGCGGCGAGCGCGCGCGCCAAGCGGTGCTGCCGCTGACGCCCGATGCGATGACCTTGCAGCTGGTGCTGCTGTATCGCGATCTGTTGGCCGCGGCGCACGCCGCGCGGACCGAGCCGGCGAAGAGTGCTGCGCTATAATCGCCGCCCGTTCATACGACCGCCGGCAGCCTGAGCAAAACCAAGCGCCGGCCCCCTCGGTCCCGCCGTGTCGCCCAGCCTGGCCCTCTATCGGCGTCTGCTGACCTACGTCCGCCCCTACTGGTGGGCGTTCGCGCTGGCGTTGATCGGCATGCTCATCGTTGCCGCCGGCGACACGCTGATGGCCTACATGGTGATGCCGATCATCCAGAAGCTGCAGAACCCCGATCCGGAGATGACGGTGCAGCTGCCACTGGCGGTGGTCGCGGTTTTCCTGCTGCGCGGCCTGGGCTCGTTCATGTCCGAGTACGGGATGGCGTGGACCGGCCACCGCGTCGTGTTCGACCTCCGGCGCGAGATGATCGATCGGCTGCTCTCTCTGCCGACGCCGTACTACGACGGCCAGTCGTCGGGCCGGCTGATTTCGAAGTTCACGTTCGATGCGTACCAGCTCGCCGCGGCCACCTCGTCGGCGATCACCACTTCGGTGCGCAGTGCCTTGACGATCGCCGGCACGCTCGGGCTCCTGTTCTGGCTCAACTGGAAGCTCACGCTCGTATCGATCATCATCTTGCCGGCAGTCGCCGTCGTCATCCGTTATTTCAGCCGGCGGCTGCGCCGCGTCGCGCGCGATGTGCAGCAGCGCACCGGCTCGATGAGCCATGTGCTCGAGGAAATCGTCGGCGCGCAGCGCGTGGTCAAGATCTTCGGCGGCCAGGCCTACGAGCGGGCACGCGCCGTCGCCGGCGCGAACCGTTTGCGCCAGTCGATGAGCAAGCAATCGTCGGCAAGTGCTGCCAGCTCGCCGTTCCTGCAATTCGTCGGCGCCTGCGCGGTCGGCCTGATCGTCTACCTCGCACTGAAGCAGAGCGAAACCGGCGGCTTCGACGCTGCGCGCTTCACTTCCTACGTGATCGCGCTGCTGACCCTGCTCGACCGGCTGCGGTCGATGTCCGGGGTGAACGCCAACATCCAGCGCGGACTCGCGGCGGCCGAAAGCATCTTCGGCCTGATCGACGAGCGACCGGAGGCCGACCACGGGACCGTCGAAATCGCGCGGCTGCGCGGTGAGCTCAAGTTCGAGCACGTGTGGTCCCGCTATGCCGGCGCCGACAAGGACGCGCTGGAGGACGTCAGCCTGACGATCGCGCCCGGCGAAAGCGTGGCGCTGGTCGGCCCGTCGGGCAGCGGCAAGACTTCGCTGATCAACCTGATCCCGCGCTTCTACCAGCCCAGCGCCGGCCGCATTCTGCTCGACGGTCACGACATCGACGAACTGACGTTGGCCAATCTGCGCAGCCACCTGGCGCTGGTCAGCCAGGAGGTGACGCTGTTCGATGACACGGTGGCGGCGAACATCGCCTACGGCGCGATGACCGGCGCCTCGCGCGAGGCCGTCGAAAAGGCGGCGCTGGCCGCGCATGCGCTGGACTTCATCCGCGAGCTGCCGGATGGATTCGACACGCTGATCGGCGAAAACGGCCTGCGCCTGTCCGGCGGGCAGCGGCAGCGGCTCGCGATCGCGCGCGCGATTCTGAAAAACGCGCCGATCCTGATCCTCGACGAAGCGACGTCGGCGCTCGACTCCGAGTCGGAGCGCCATGTGCAGGCGGCGATGGACGCGCTGATGCGCGGACGCACGACGATCGTCATCGCGCATCGACTGTCGACGATCGAGCGCGTCGACCGCATCGTCGTGCTCGACGCCGGCCGGGTCGTCGAGCAGGGCACGCACAGCGAGCTGCTCGCGCGCGGCGGCCTTTACGCCAAGCTGCACCGGATCCAGTTTTCCCCGGCGGCCGCGGTCCCAGGCTAGTGCGCATCGTTCATACCGAGGCTTCGCTCGGGTGGGGCGGACAGGAGATCCGCATCCTCACCGAAGCCGCCGGCATGATCGCCCGCGGCCACAGCGTCGAAATCGCGTGCCCGCGCGAAGCGCGCCTTTTTGCCGAGGCGCCGCGCTTCGGCGTCCCGGCGACCGCGCTCCCGATCGGCCGCAAGCGGCCGCGCGGCGTCTTCGCGCTGCGGCGCTTCCTCGCCGCGCGAAAGATCGACGCGATCAACGCGCACAGTTCGACCGATGCATGGCTGGCGGCGCTGGCCAGCAGCTCGATGTCCGGTCCGCCGGCGCTGGTGCGCACACGTCACATCTCGGCACCGGTGCCGCGCGACAGGCTGACGCGATGGCTGTACACCAAGGCAACCGCCGAGATCGTCACCACCGGCGAAGCGATACGTACGCAGCTGATCCGCGACATCGGTGTGCCGCCGCCCCGCGTAAGCTCCATTCCGACCGGCATCGATCCGGAGCGCTTCGCACCGGCCGACCGCGACGATGCGCGGCGTTCGCTCGGGCTGCCGCCGGCTGTGCCGCTGATCGGCATCGTCGCGACTTTGCGCAGCTGGAAAGGGCATCGCATCCTGGTCGAGGCGATGACGTTGCTCGCGCACCGCGACGCGCGCTTGCTGATCGTCGGCGACGGACCGCAGCGCGACGCGCTCCGTGCCCAGGTCGCCGCGCTCGGCCTCGCCGACCGCGTGCGGCTCGCGGGCAATCAGAACGATGTGGCGCCCTGGTTGGCCGCGCTCGACGTTTTCGCGCTGCCTTCGTACGCCAACGAGGGCGTGCCGCAGGCGCTGCTGCAGGCGATGCTGATGGCCTTGCCCTGCGTGACCACCGACGCGGGCGCGATCGGCGAGGCGGCGATCGCCGATCACACCGCAGTCGTCGTTGCCAAGGAGAACGCCGTCGCGCTCGCCGCGGGCATCGACCGTATCCTGGCCGACGCCGCGCTGGCGCGGCGTATCGCGCTTGCCGGGAGGGAGCGCGCGCTCGACAAGTTCAGCCTCGCCGCGATGCTCGATCGGATGGAAGCGGTGTTTCGGCGCGCTGTCGACGGCGATGGCGAATAGCGCCGGTCATCGCTTCGCCGGACGCGCCCGGGTCGTCGCCCGCGCGCTCGCCCGGCGCGTCCCGACGCTCGGCCGCCGCAAGTCACCGCCCGCGCCGCAACGGATACTGATCGCGCACCAGCTGCTGCTCGGCGATACGCTGATGCTGACCTCGCTCGCGGCCAAGCTCCGCGCCCAGCATCCGGCCGCCGACATCGTGATGGCGCTGCCCGAGCCGTACGCGGCGCTCTACCAGTCGGCGCCCTACGGGGTGCGCGCGCTCGGCTGGAACCCGCGCGCACCGGCGCGCTCGCCGCTGTGGCGCGAGCGCGGGTTCGACCTGGCCTTCGTTCCGGGCGACAACCGTTTCAGCTGGCTGGCGCAGGCGCTCGGCAGCCGCTGGATCGTCGGCTTCGCCGGCGACCGGCCGGCGCGCAAGAACTGGGCGTTCGACGAGCTGCATCGCTATCCGGATCGGCCCGCGGCATGGACTGACATGGTCGCTACCCTCGCAAAGGGGCCGCCGCCGGCACCGTACGCAAGGCGCGACTGGAGCGACCCCGCCGCCGCCCCGTTCGAGCTACCGTCCGGCCGCTACGCGGTGTTGCACGTCGGTGCCAGCACGCCGCTCAAGCGCTGGGAAGCGGAGAAGTGGCGTACCCTTGCGGCATGGCTCGCGGCGCGCGGCGTCGCGCCGGTATGGTCGGCGGGTCGTGGCGAAGAGATGATCGTGCGCGAATGCGATCCCGACGCCAGGCACCGCTCGTACGCCGGCACGCTTTCCTTGCCCCAGCTGTGGCACCTGCTCGCCCGGGCCGCCCTGCTGGTCGCTCCCGACACCGGCGTCGCCCACCTCGGACGGGTCGTCTCGGTGCCGACGGTCGCGCTGTTCGGTCCGGGATCGGCCTTGATCAGCGGCGCCGGCCTTTTCTGGCGCGACGCACCGTTTCGTGCGGTGACCGTCGATCCTTTCCCCTGCCGTGATCAGCGGCTATTGTTCAAGCGCGAGATCGCCTGGGTGCGCCGCTGCGGACGCGGACTCGACGAGTGTCCGCACCCGCGCTGCATGGACGCGATCGACCTGGCGCGAAGTTGCGCCGCGATCGCCGATCTGGGTGTCGTGAACCTCTGATCGCTGATCGAGAGCGGGGCGATCAGCCGCGGCGCCGCGCGAACAGCGGCACGGCGCCGGCCAGCGGCACCGGCACTTCGCCCGGCAGCGCGTACTCCGGGATCCATGTCTTCAGCCACGCGCGGACCTCGGCGTCGCCGGCGGCGCGGTCGCGCTCGAGCCAGCCGACCATCTGCTCGACGGCCTCGCGGTGCCCCGGCAGCGCCTGCGCGATACGCAATTTCGGGTGCGGCGTCGGCAGCGTGGTCTCGCCGGAAGCCAGCGGCTCCTCGTAGAGCTTTTCGCCCGGCCGCAGCCCGGTGAACACCACGCGGATCTGGTCGGGATCGCCGCCGGAAAGGCGGATCATGTCGCGGGCGAGATCGACGATCTTGACCGGCTCGCCCATGTCGAGCACCAGCACTTCACCGCCCCGCCCCATCAATCCGGCCTGCAGCAACAGCTGGGTCGCTTCCGAAAGCGACATGAAATAGCGGGTGATCTCCGGATGCGTCACGGTGACCGGACCGCCGCGCGCGATCTGCTCCCTGAACCGGGGGATCACACTCCCGGCGCTGCCGAAAACGTTGCCGAACCGGACGATGACGAATTGAGTGGCGCCGTTCTGCAGGCTCTGGCAGATCATCTCGGCCAGCCGCTTCGACGCGCCCATCACATTGGTCGGATTGACCGCCTTGTCGGTCGATACCAGCACGAATTTCTCGACTTTCGCGCTCGCGGCCGCGCGCGCCAGCGTCCAGGTGCCGTAGGCGTTGTTGCGGACGGCCTGCCAGGCGTTGCTCTCTTCCATCAGCGGCACGTGCTTGTACGCCGCGGCATGGAAAATGACGCTCGGACGCTCGCGCGTGAGCACCTGCTCGACCAGCGACCGGTGCTTGACGTCGCCGACCAGCGTGGCGAGCGGCAGGTCCGCAAACTCGTCCTGCAGCACCTGCTGGATCTGGTAGAGCGCGTATTCCGACAGGTCGAGCAGCACCAGCCGCAGCGGCCGGAAGCGGGCGATCTGCCGGCACAACTCCGCGCCGATCGAGCCGCCGGCGCCGGTCACCATCACGACACGGCCGCCGATCCAATCGCTCAAGCCGGCGCTGTCGAGCACGACCGGGTCGCGCGCCAGGATGTCGTCGAGCTCGACGTGACGGATCGTCGTCAGTTGCGAGCGGCCGCTGATCAGGTCGTCGTACGAAGGAACCGTCAGCGCCTCGACCCCGGCCGATGCGCAAAGCTCGGCGACCCGCCTGCGCACGCCGTGCGCGGCCGCCGGCAGCGCGATGATGACCGTGCGCACGCCGAAACGCTTGACCCACAGCGGAAGCTCGACGATCGGCCCCAGAACGCTGATGTTGCGCAGCAGCCTGCCCTGTTTGCCCGGATCGTCGTCGAGCAGCCCGACGACCCGCCACTGCCGGCTGTGCGCGAGCTCCTTGGTCAGCCGCGCTCCCGCCTCTCCGGCGCCGAGGATCAGCACCGGTTCGCCCAGCGCAGCCAGCGGACTGTACAGCCGGTGCTCTTTCCAGATGCGATAGGCGAACCGGCTGCCGGCCATCAGGAAGATCAGGATCAGCGGATACAGGATCAGCACGCTGCGCGGCACGACGGCCGTCAGGCGCAGCATGACCAGCACGACCGGGATCGCCACCGCGCCGAGCCCGACGGCAAGTACGATCCGCTGCAGGTCGGGCACGCTGGCGAAGCGCCACAGGCCGCGGTACAGGCCGAAGGCGAGAAAAATGCCGGCCTGCAACGGCAGGACCCAGGCCAGCGTCCGCGTCATGTCCGACAACTGCGGCTGGTGCAAGTCGAGATTGAAGCGCAGCCAGTACAGCCCGGTCCACGCGATGGCGGCCGCGACGACGTCGTGGGCGAACGCCAGCAGAGCTCGCCAGTTAGCGCTTACTCTCATGCCATTCGCCGATTCTGCTGCGCCATTGATGTGCCACCG
>Ga0207674_10002123_pt1 | contig 25062 bp, 25 predicted proteins | sample KBSCornC72_FD_184303 | JGI IMG/M metagenome (GOLD analysis project Ga0207674, IMG submission 184303) | Corn rhizosphere microbial communities from Kellogg Biological Station, Michigan, USA - KBS Corn C7-2 (SPAdes) (version 2) | ecosystem: Host-associated > Plants > Roots > Rhizosphere > Soil ...
CCAACAGAAGGGGGTTTCGCATCGTCGAGATCCTTTCGCTAACGGAATGCCTTGGGACCGCCGATCCTTGCAGACGTCGGCGTAAGTTGACACAGCCGTTTGGACGGCGTCAGACTCGGTATTGTTGCTGCCTTGAGTCTAACCGAAGGAGTCTTCTTGAGAATCCGAAACATCGCGACGATCCTGGTACTGTACTGCTCGACCATGGCCGCGCAGTTCACCAACTACCTGGGGCCGGGGATCCTGACCCGCGGCGCCAGCGATATCGGCACGCGCGCCGGCCAGGACGTGGACTTGCGGTTTTATGTCAACGCCACGGGTATTTTCGATAACGGCATCCAGCCGTATTCAGTAGACGGGAACGGCAAACTGGCCGTGGTCGATGGCCTCTGGGGCACGGAAGTAGCCCTGGGAGCGTACGGCGTCCACAAGTTCCGGCACGCGCGGTTGGGGCTCGATTATAAGGGGACCTATCGGCATTACACCAACAATTCCTTCTATGACGGCACGGACCAGATTTTGACGCTCGGATACACGTACCAGAAGTCCCGTCGCCTGGTTTTCGATACGCGCCAGATTGCCGGCACTGTATCGCAAGGCACCAGTTTTAGTGGGGCCCTGCCCACGGTCACGGACGCCCTGGTGACCCCGTCATCCCTTCTGTTCGATAACCGGGCGGATTTTCTGCAGTCGTCACTAGATGTAAATTACCTACAGTCGCAGCGAACAGTCTTGACCTTCGGAGGCCAAGGGTTTGGTGTCTGGCGAAAAGCGACCGGCCTAATCGGTACGGAAGGCTACGATCTCCACGGCACGGTTCAGCGCCGTCTGTCAATGCGCACCACCATAGGAGCCAGCTACCAACACGCCCACTACGACTATCCGAAGGCGTTCGGCGAAACCGATATCAACACGTACTCCGCCATCTTCGCTACGCAGTTTGGCCGGTATTGGACCTTTTCGTCGCGGGTGGGCGCGTATCAGGCGGAAGTAATCGGTCTGCAGCAGGTAGCGGTAGCCCCGGAGATTGCGGCTCTTCTAGGGGTAGCGACCAAGGTCCAGACCTTCTACCAGAAAAGCATTTTCCCAAACCTGCGCTTTGATCTCAATCGCCGTTTCCAACGTGCCTCTCTCGGATTTCAATATGCGCAGGGAGCCTCCGCTGGTAATGGCGTCTATCTAACTTCACGCGAAGAGTCGGCGTCCGCCTCATTCAGCTACAGCGCCACCAGGAAGTGGAGCCTTTCCGCCAGCGCAGCGGCTACACGGCTCAAGGGAATCGCCCAGGATCTGCAACCCTACACGCAATTCAACGGCGGAGCCGGCATCACGTACGCGATCACCGGTCCCATCCACCTGATCGCCCGGTATGACGCGCGCCATCAGGAGATTGTGGACGGGGTCTATAAGGGCACCAGCTACCGGGCCACCGTCGGAATCTCCTTCAGCCCAGGGGATATCCCCCTAGCGTTCCATTGATGCCTTGCGCCTGCTGATCATCGACGACGAACCGCCTCTTCTGGACCTCTTGCGCCGCTACTTGGGCAGGCAGGGATACGAGGTGGAGACGTGCCCGACTCCGGGAGAGGCGCTGGCCCAGTTTCGAGCCGACCCGAAGAGTTTCTCCCTGGTCATCACGGATCTCTCCCTGCCCGAGATGACTGGTGAGGAATTGATCCGGAAATTGCGCGAGTTGCGCCCCGATCTTCCGGCCATCATTACCAGTGGATATCCGCACCAGCCGCAAGCCACCGGTGTCGGTTTCCTGCAGAAACCCTTCCTGCCCAAAACATTGGTGGAGCAGATCGAGAAGGCGCTGAAAGGCCGGAGTTAGTTTCGGCCGCAGAGGCCGGGCGTACTGCACATGCCCGATGGGCAGGAAGGCGCCATCTCTTTTGAAGCTCCATTGGCGTGGGCGGCGAACGTCGAGAACTGCTGCTTCAGATGCTCCTGGCCGCAGGAGGGGCAGTGAACGCCTTGGGATCCGCGCACCAGCTTCTCGAATTTGCTTCCGCAATCTTCACAGAGGTATTCAAAAATAGGCATAGTAGGTCAAGTCCAAATTCAATCGATTAGCGTCATTGCTATTTTATCAACCCAGGCGCGTACTTCGGCTTGGGACGCGGAAAAGTTGTTGACCAGGATCGAAAAGGCCAGTCGTCCGCGAGTCTTGCTATCGGCATAGCCGGATAGAGTAACTGCGCGAGTGAGGCTTCCGGTTTTGGCGCGAACTTGCCTTGCATCCGACACGCAACACAAGCGGCGCGAGAGCGTTCCATCCTCGCCTCCCACCGGAAGCAGCGACAGCCATGCAGGTCCGTTTTTGGAAGCTGCCATGTAGCTGAGCATGCGCGTCACCGCCTTGGGCGATACCAGATCATTCCGGGACAGGCCAGATCCGTCTTCGGCCCGCCATTCTTCAGCTTTGATGCCGATTTTCGTCATCCAAGCACCCATCTCGTCTAATCCGGATTCCCGCGTGCCGGAGCCGCGAGTCACGCGGGCAACCTCACGCAGCATCAGCTCGGCGTGCAGGTTCTGGCTGACCTTTTCGATCACCTGAAGGATGTCAATCAAGGGAGGCGACGTTCGCGTCCCAATCACGTCACCGTCGATCGGCCAGGGATCTTCGGAGTTGCCCCGGTGGCGGGCTACAGGACGTCCGCGGATGGCCACGCCGCGGCGCAGCAGGGCGTCGTAGAGCGCGTAAGCCGCGAATAAGGCCGGATCGTCCACTGCCACAGTTTCGCGCACTGCCTGCCCGGTTAAGGGAATGCTCCCCCAGACGACAAGCTGGCGCGATCCAGGCATCCGGGACAAGCGAATCCGCGCTTCTCTGCTGCCGGCGATCGTGAGCACGCGATTATCGACGGCGTAATACTCGATCGGGGGATCGAAGGCGATGGTCGCCAACTCGCCAGCCTCCGCCGCCGGACGAACGGAGAGAGAGATGACGTTATCGTTCACCGCGAGCGCGCTCACTGGAGCGCCATCCTCGCCGATCATGTCGTCTTCGGTCCAGCTGGGAGGATACGGCGCCCAGGGATACAACTGATCGTCGCCAACGATGTCGCCGTCTACGCGCTGGACGCCAGCCGCAATGGCTTGATCGGCTAAATCCTCTATGGCCCGCATGGCGTCGGCCGCTGGAACATCCTTTTGGTAGGGGTACGCGCGGCCTGACAAGGACGGATCGCCACCGCCCACCAGGATCAAGTCGCCGGATCGCGCGCGCACGAGGCGCGTGGTCAGGAGATAATCCGGACCCAGACGCTCCAGGGCGAGCGCTCCGGTGAATAACTTCATGTTGGACGCCGGCAAGTATAGTCGATCCGCATTGCGAGAGTAGAGCGCTACGCCGGTCTTGAGGTCCAGAACGTGGATGCCGACGGAGGCGCGGGCAACGGGGCTGGCCTCCAGCAGCGCATCGATGGCGCGTTGCAGGTCGGCAGCAGCGCAGGGCAACATTACTGCAAAGAGCCCGGGTAGGACTCGCCTCATGTTCCGAGAATCGCACAAAATGTAGTTACAAAACGAACCCAGGAAGTAATTGAAAGCAAAGTGGTGAGCAATTCTGAGGGTCGTTTCATTCGGGTAGACATCTGCGGACTGGGCTCCAATTCGAAGTTTGCCGTCAAGAGGAGTAGGAATGAGGGCGACGGGGCGGACAAGTGGATGAAACAGCTTGATAGAAAACTCTTGGAGATTTGGAATTGCTTGGTAGCACTTCTTTCTCATGCCACTGAAGGTGGGCAAGGTGATTCGTTTGCTTGAGAAGCACGGGTGGGTGAAGATTCGGACCAAGGGTAGTCACCGGCAATTCAAGCATCCCAACCACGCCCTGGTGATTACCGTGCCGGGTAACGAAGGCCGGGAGCTGGCTCCTGGCACGCTCAGCGAGGTGGTGTCTCAGTTTGAAGTTTCCGGCTCTGGTCAGCCGGGAAGCCCCATGCCATACTCAGGGTCACGCCAGCCAAGGCTCCGGGGATCGCCGACCGAGTGTGGGATCTTGAAAACATCGCGAATCTGGCAAAATGAGCGTTGCTTGAATGGCAAGCGCGGAAGGAATGGTGAGGTGAGACCAAAATTTTCGGCTGGTGATCGCATCCGCGTTTCGAATGAGTTCTTTGGGCAAAAGGGGCCACCGGTATAATCTCCGCTCCCCCAGTTGAAGTTACGGCAATAGTTGGCGCATGGGACGGAGAGTTGACGCGGCAGGAAGAAAGCGCCCTCGGAACGAACATCGTCTATTGGGTGTGGTTCGATGAACCTCAGTATGATGCCGATGGAGACGGCCCCTATAAGGGGGGGTCGATTTGGGAGAAAGCTCTTGTATTACGCCCCACGAATTCAAACTGAGACAGTACCCTCAGCGATATACTGAAGATGACGGGGCTAAAATGAGCGTGAGACGATATCCAGTAGTCATCGAACTAACGACGACAGGCTATTCCGCATATTCGCCCGACGTTGCCGGATGTGCCGCCGCTGGCGATACCGAGGAAGAGACCCGTCGGAATTTCCAGGATGCCCTGACTATCCACTTCGAAGCCATGCGCGAGATCGGCGAGCCAATCCCGGAACCGCACACCTCTGTCGATTACGTGGAAGTCGCGGCGTAATTTCTGATCACTCTCTCACACAATCGTCACGTCAGCGCTACAGCGCGGGCGGAGTGGTATGCGAACTAAGGCGCGACTCCAACCAGATCAGCATCACCAGCAGGAAAACGACGATTGAACCGATGAGCGGCAGCGTCATGATGCCGCTCAGTCCCCAGAGCGATGCGAAGTATCCCATCAATCCGGGAGTGAGCAAGCCTCCGGCCATCGCCAACGAAAAGATTCCGTTATAAAAACCGGGGTGATAGTAGGGGAAACGGTGGCCGATCTTCTCAACCACCAGCGGATAAATAGGAGCAAAAGCGCCTCCGACCAACAGGATTCCAGCAATCGCGCCAAACTTATTGTTGGTGGCCCCCAGAATCACGCAGCCGAACATCGCGGCAGTGACGGTCGTGAGCAGAAGTCTTCCGTGGCGCGCGCGCGGCAGAATCCATTGGGACGCGGCTCGTCCCACGGTCAATGCCAGCCAGTAGAGGGCCAGCATCCCCAGCGCCGTGGGAGGACTGATCCCGAGTCTCTGGCTTAGGAACAGCGGGAGCCAGCCGGCCAAGGCCCACTCATTTCCCAACTGGAAAAATAGCAAGAGACTCAAGAGCACTGCGCCGATACTTTGCAGATCGAGCAAGGCGGGACCAGGTGCGGTTGGGTGCGGAGCAATCTCACGTGGAAATGGGGTCCGCCAGTACATCCAACCGAACACGGCCGGGATCACGGCGATCCAAACCTGTACGGCGGCCGCAGTGTAGAGATAGAACGTTCCTGAGATCAGAATCGCGAGCGAGAAACATCCCAATCCAAACAGGATGCCGGCCAGGTTTACGGTGGCCGCCGGGTCGTGCCGGTACATGGGAGAGATGGCGTGAAATATCGCGGTGTGGAGCAGCCCCGCTGCGAATCCGACGATTGCCATTCCTCCCACGCGCCACCACGGAGAGAAGGGCGGTGACACGAAAGCCAGGTAGAGAAACGCTGCGCCCGCAAGTCCGCAGGCCAGCGCCAGTGTCCAGCCGATGCCTTTGCGCCGCAGCAGCGATGACGCAATTTTGGCCGATCCGACCAGCCCGGCGATCAGGCCGGCGTAGTACAGCCCTACGATGCCGTACTGCGAGGTGAGGTGATGCTGCCAGGAAAACAGGATCGTACCGAGGAACGACAGCAGCACGCCGGAAATAAAGAATCCGGCCAACGCTCGTCGGGCGCTGGAAGATCCAAGCGGATCTCCGACTGGTGCACCCGGCACCGTCGCGGGTTCGGGGGAGTGAACCTGCATTAGAAACTCAAAGTATCTCGTCCCCTTGCGGCGAGAGGGTTACTTTCACATCCATACTACGTCCGTCGCGCCAGATGGTGAGGTTCAGAGGATCGCCGGCGTGTTTTCGGGAGATGGCCCGGGTGATCGCGTCCTGTTCCTCGACGCGCTTTCCATCCACGCCAGTGATCAGATCGCCACCCGCAGGCACAAGATAGTTGCCGACGCGAACCTGCTGGGTGGCTCCCCGCAATCCCGCGGCCGCAGCAGGCGTCCGCGGTGACACGCGGCCGATCAGCAAGCCTCCAGTCCGTGGCAGCCGGAGGGCTTCAGCCCAATCGCCGGAGATCGAATAAGTGGTCACGCCGATTACGGTGGACGCGGGCCGTCTGCCCGACCTGAAATCCTCCAGCATCCCTTTAGCGCGATTGATGGGCATGGCGAAACCGATGCCGACGCTGCCGCCGTTGGGACCATAAATAGCAGTGTTGATCCCAATCACGTTGCCCTGAGAATCCAGCAGCGGACCGCCGCTGTTACCGGAGTTAATGGAGGCATCGGTTTGAATCATATCTTCCAGATCGGAGCGGTCTTCGCTTTGAATCTTGCGATGCAGCGAACTTACGATGCCGGTAGTCAGAGTGCCTGCCAGGCCGAACGGATTGCCGATCGCCAATACCTTCTGCCCCACCTGCAGAGCGTCGGAATCGCCGAGCCTCAGGAACGCGGATAGCTTTTTCTTGGGGTCGATCTGAATGAGTGCTAAATCGTGGGCCTGATCGCGCATGAGCACCTTGGCTTTATAGCGGCTCTGATCGGGCGGCATGGTCACTTCCACATCGGAACTGCCGCTGACGACGTGAAAATTGGTCAGAATCTGGCCGTCGGAATTAATCAGGAACCCGGAGCCAAGACCCTTGACTTCCTGCACGCCGAAAAAGAAATCGCGCTGATAGACGGTGCTGGTGATATATACGACGCTGTCTTTCGCGGCCTTATAGATTTCGATGTTGTTGGTCTCGTCGGAGCTGAGCCCGGCCGCAATGACAGGGCCGGACCAGGCCGGACCGGAGTCGGGCAAAAAGGTGCGTAGCGGCGAAACCTGGCGATTGGTTAGAAATACGAACGCGCCGACTATGGCAGCAGCGATCAAGAATATTCGTAGCCTCATGGATTCAATCTCCGCAGCGCTTCATACACGTTTCTTGTTTGCGCGAGGGTATTTTCCTTGCTTCCGGACGTGTCAATGACGAAGTCCGCATACTTTACCTTGTCGTCAAGAGGCATCTGGCGGCGCAGCCGGTTGAGGACTTCCTCGCGGCTGGCCCCGTTGCGCTCCATCGCGCGCTCGATCTGCTGCTCAGGGCCGCAAACGGCGACGATCAGACGGTCGTAATCCTTGTAACTGCCCGTCTCGACCAGTATCGCAGCTTCGGTCACGGCGATGCCATCCGGATGCCGGCGGCCAAAATCGGCTGCGAGAGCCTTTTCGCGAATCTTCACGTGCGGATGGATCAAGGCGTTCAGCTTCGCAAGTTGTTGAGGGTCCGGGAATACAATCGCCGCCAGGCGCCTGCGATTAATGGCGCCGTCCGGATCCAGTATTTCTTTGCCGAAGGTAACGACGACGGCTTCGTAGGTTTCCCCGCCCTGCTCAATCACTCGGCGCCCCAGCTCATCGGCCTGGATCAGATAGCAGCCCAGATCTTCGAGCGCACGGCCTACGAAGCTCTTACCGCTGGCCAAACCGCCGGTGAGCCCAACATGAAGCATCGCCGCATCCTCTAATGCGACTGATGCAGCTCGGCCAGAGCCACTGTGTTGGCCATCAGCATCGCAATGGTGAGCGGACCGACACCGCCTGGGACGGGAGTATACGCCGACGCGACCCGAGCCACTTCGACCGGGTGGACGTCGCCGACCAGGAATGCACCCTTGCGCTGGAACTCGTCGGCCCGGCCAAGGCGTTCGGCCTCCACGCGATCTGTGATGCGATTCATCCCGACGTCGATTACGGTGGCGCCGGGGGCGATAAAATCGCCCGTGACCATCGCGGCACGGCCGATGGCCGCAACCAGAATGTCTGCACGACGGCACTCGTCGGCCAATTCCCCGGTACGCGAGTGGCAGATGGTTACGGTCGCACTTTCGTGAAGCAGCATCAGCGCCATGGGCTTGCCGACGATATCGCTGCGGCCGAGCACCACGGCGCGGCGACCCTCAATGGGAATCTTGTAATGCTTGAGCAATTCCATGATTCCGGCCGGGGTACACGCGCGTGGGGCAGGACGCCCGGCTACCAGATGGCCGACGTTCACCGGATGAAATCCGTCAGCGTCCTTATCGGGAGCGACGGCTTCAAGGACGCGGCGCGTATCCACCTGCTTGGGAAGCGGCATCTGCACCAGAATGCCGTCGATATCGGGACGGCGGTTGAGATCGTCGATCACCTTGAGCATTTCTTCGGTGGTAATGCTTTCCGGAGGCGTCAGCTTGTCGCTGAAGATTCCGATTTCGCCGCAGGTTTTGATCTTGCTGCGAACGTAGACTTCGGAAGCGGGATTGTGGCCGACTAGGACCACAGCTAATCCAGGCTTACGCTTGAGCTTTGCGATGCGAGGTTTCAGCCGCTCGAGGATTTCGTTACGGACGGCGACGCCGTCCAAGATTTGAGGCATTCAGAGCGAGTGTAGCAAAGGAGGGCGGATTCAAGATCAGAACCGGAACAGGTAACTCACCTTGACGAACACCTGCGATCCGGTCTGCAAATCCGGCAGCTTGGTGCGGACGAGCGTGGCGGGCTCGCCGAGAAGCGCCAGATTTTCGCGGCTGTTGGTGTAGCCCATGTAAACGGCAGTGCCGGGATGAGGCACATAGGCCAGGAGCAAATCGCCGGTGAATTTCTTGGATGTATCGTAGTCAGCCATTGCGGGGTTAGAGAGCACTGCGTTGTAATCGATGATCGCGCGCAGGGAGAGTGCCGGACTGAACTGGTAATTCACGGTGTTGCGGAAAATATGGTTCGTGAACACGTGCGCCAGGCGGGTGTAGAAATATGTTTGCTGGATGCGCAGACGCGTATTCGGCCGCAGCGTGATGGTCGTGTTTCCGTACTGATTGCTGGCCAGCGAGGCGTAAACTCCCTCGGCGGGCGAATAGTTGACGCCGGTACCGGTTCCGAAAAACGCATTGATCCCCACGCGCTTGAAGCGGTCGGAGTAAAAGAACATCTCCGTAGCTTCCTTATGGAATCCGATGTTCTGAAAGAGTTCGTAGGCCCAGATGTGATCGATATTGAAGCCGGAGGCGCGGCGGAAGTCCAAAAAGAAAGTTCCGCCGGCAAAGCCGTCTTGAAATCGATTCTGGCGGCTCCAGTCGCCATTGGTAAAACTGGAAAATCCGAAATCGGCTAACGGGGTTGCTTTAGGCCTCCACTGATAGTTAATATTCTGCTGAACCATGCGAATGTCGGTGCGCGGGACGAAACCGAGATCGGTGTGAAACCCGGGATTGCGATCCAGATAACTGAGGAAGTAATTGAAATGCAGGCCGTTGCGATTTAAATTCGCTTTGTACGCCGGGCCTGCGGATCGCGTGCCATCCAGATAACGCGTTGCGCTGGCGATGGCTTGCCCGACGGCTACCCAGTTCTTGCCGATCTTCCAGCGGGCGTCAATGGAGCCGACGCGGTTATGGCTCGCGCCGAAGTTGTAGTTGGAAACAAACATGCCTATCGTGGATTCCTTGCCGACATTGCGCTGGATACGCAGCACGCCGCCCGGAGCGTAGTCGCCTGAGCGAGGGTCGGTTGGGTCGACGCGTTTGCCCGGACCGCGGTCGGCTCCTGCAAGGAACCCTATAGACCAGCGTCCGATTCGGCCAGTCAGGCGCACGCCTCCGAGCGGATCGCCGATACGCCGCGAGAAGAATAGATCTTCGGGCGTTTGGAAATAGCTGGCATTCTCCAAGAAGAAGGGCCGCTTCTCGGGAAAGAACACCTCGAACCGCTGATTGACCGTGACTTGCGGATCGTCGGATTCCACTTGGCTGAAGTCCGGATTAATTGTGGCGTCCAGAGTCAATGATTCGTGGATCACGAGTTTTGCGTCCATGCCAACGCGCACATCGCGATTCGTGCGGAAGAGCGGCGGCTGGTCCGGAGGCTGGTCCAGCAAATGCGCGCCCGACCCGGCGATGTAGGGAATCAGGCGGATATTGCGGCCGGGGGAGATGGTATCGAAACCATCGACGTCGCCGAACTGGGGGACGAAGCCACTGACGCGGTTCGTGACGGGGGGCCAGAAAGAATTTTCATTGCGCGCGGGAATGTTTCGAAAAAATGCAAACCCCCAGGTCTGCATATCCATACTGGTGAATCGGAGGCTCTTGAACGGAATGGCCAGGCGCACAGCATAACCATCCTTGATGATCCGTCCTTCGGATTTCCAATAGGTATCGAACTTCCAATCGTCACCCTGTCCTTCGGTGTTGAGACCGTCAAGTTGAATGCCAAAGGGGTTGGCGAAGAACTCGAAGGCATGCTGGCGATCGTGAAACGTATCGAGCAGTATGCCGACAAAATCGTCCGCGAAGATGTCGTCGCGCTTCGTGTAGCGCGCACGCAGTTCGCCGGCGGGCGACCGGCACACGAAGATCACATATAGATTCTCGTTGTCATATGCCAGCCACGCTTTGGTTTCGCTGCTGGCAGGCTTACCGTCGTCAGGATTGCGCTGGATGAAATCGGTGATGGGCGCGACTCCGCCGGGAGCAGTACCATTGACGTAGTCTTCCAGTACGGGCGGGATTGAAACCCGCGCGATATGCATGTTCCGCAAAGTCCGGACGGGCGGCGCGGTCTGGCCGCGCGCGACGCTGCATGCACACGCGACAAAACACAGCATCAACAAGGTGCGGCGCGACCATGGCGGCATGCTCTGTCGTTAGACGCGCGTTTCTATGAAAGGTTCCCGGTAAAGTGTTCCAGGATCGTCCGCACCGTGCCCGGATCCGCATTCGCCAATGCGGTGGCGATGGCGCTGGCGCGATCATCCAGCTCGAAGGGCGGAGTCAAGGCATGCACCAATCCCCATGCCAACGCTTCGGGAGCTGTGAACACGCGTCCCGTGAGCGACAATTCGCGCGTGCGCCGGTCGCCGATTGCGGCCGCAACGGCTTTCAAAATCCCCAGATGACAGCGGCTTTCGCGAATGTCGGTCAACCCGAAGCTGGATCCCTGCGCCGCGACAGCCACATGCGCGTTGGCAATCAGAGCCAGCCCGGCGGAAATCGCCACACCCTGCATCGCCAATACAATCGGTTTCAAGGCTTGACGGCCGAAGGCGAAGATCTCTTCCGCGACCGGCTCGGTCCAATCCATTCCGCCACAGAAGACGGGGCCTTCGCCGTCGATCAGAACCGCACCGGTGTTGGGATCGGCTTGAGCATCGCGCAATTCGTTCAACAGATTTACAGCTAAGGCCGCATCCAGCACATTCCGGCGAGCCGAAGCTGCCAGCGTGAGCCGCCGCACGCGTCCGTCTTGTTCCACGCGCAAATTCGACGGGGACAGACTCATGAGAGGAGTTCCACGGGCAGATGTTCGCGATGACGCCCCGCAGTGGCTGCTTCCAGTGCAAGTTCGAGAACGCGCCGGGTTTCCAGCGGATCGATGACCGCATCAACGTGTCCGCGCGCCGCAGCGAAGCGGGCGTCCAGCCATTTTTCGTAGTCGTCGCGAGTTTGTGCGATGCGGGACTCCAGCTCCGGCGGCACCGGCTCCGCTGCAGATTTGTACCGTTCGAGCTCCGGACCGTGGACGGCCTGGACCGCCGCATCACCATCCATCACGCCGATCCGCGCCGTGGGCCATGCGAAGGTGAAGTTCGGATCGAACCCCTGCCCCGCCATCGCGTAGTAACCGGCGCCCGAAGCATGGTTCAGCGTCACGATGATCTTGGGAACCGTCGCGCAGGCCATCGCTTCCACCATCTCAGCGCCCGCGCGGATGATGCCGGCGCTTTCCGCTTCCACGCCCACCATGAATCCGGAGACATCCTGGAAATAGACCAGCGGCAATCCCTGGCGTTCGATGGTCTCGACAAAATAAGCCGACTTGCGCGCGGATTCGGTGTAGACGATGCCGCCTATGCGGGGACCTTCTGTTGTTTTTAAGAATCCGCGGCGATTCGCGATCAGGCCGATGGGACGCCCATGCAGTCGCGCATGCGCGCACAACATTTCTGGCGCGTGTTCGGGCTGGAATTCAAGAAACCCATCTGCATCGACGATCCTCGCAATGACCTCTTCCATGCTGTAGGGCAGACGGTGATCGGTCGGCAGCACATCGTACAAGCCTTCCGCAGGTTTCGCTGGGGCGACGCCTCGCAATTTCACAGCAGGCTCGGGTAGCTCGCGCATCTTTTCGCGAATCAGCTCCAGACAGGCGTGCTCGTTCTTGGCCGCATAATGCGCCACGCCGCTGATCTTGGTATGCAGGGATGCGCCGCCTAACTGCTCGGCATTCACCACTTGGCCCACGGCACCCTTCACGAGATTCGGCCCGCCCAGGCCCATGAAGCTGGTCTTCTCCACCATGATGATCACGTCAGAGAGCGCCGGAAGATAGGCGCCGCCTGCGATGCACATCCCCATGACCGCCGCGATCTGGGGGACTTTGAATCGTCGGCGCATCAGCGAGTTGTAATAGAAAATCCGCGCGGCGCCGTATTGTCCGGGAAAGATACCGTCCTGATACGGCAGATTCACACCCGCGGAATCCACCAGGTACACGATGGGTAGACGATTCCGCATGGCGATTTCCTGCGCGCGCAGAATCTTGTGGATCGTTTCCGGCCACCAAGCGCCCGCTTTCACCGTGGCATCGTTGGCGACGATCACTGCAGGCCGTCCCTCGATGTGACTCAGCCCAGTGATCACGCCGGCAGCCGGAGCCTGACCCTCATAGCGGTCGTAGGCGACCAGCAGACCGATTTCGAGGAACATCGCGCCGGGATCAATCAGTCGTGCGACGCGTTCACGCGCGGTCAGCTTGCCGTCGCTATGCTGTTTTTCGATTTTCTTGGCGCCGCCGCCAGCCTTGAGCTGATCCTCCAGCTCCTGAAGGCCGGCGACGAGCCCGCGCATGCGGTCGGCAGGGGTGTGAGTCACCACTCTATGGTAATCAGTTGCCGCGGCTTTACGATTTGGGACGTTTCTTCGGGTGGGCGTCCCAGGCGAGTCCATCCGAAGAGCGATGCAGCGTTGACAGAACACCGCGATGATCGCCCGCCGTAAAGCTGGGATGCAACGTGACGATGAGTGCGTCGCCGTTTTTCAGGGTGTCGAGCTTGATCCCCGCCTTGGCCAGGGATCCCGCGCCAGTCCATTCCAGGGACCACCGCTGGATGGTTCCCGCTGCATCAGGAGCTTCCAGCTGCAAGAAGGAATGCGGGTTTCGCAGCAGAAGTTGGAGAGCCTTCCCTTCCAGTTTGACTTCCTTTTTCAGATCGTAGGTTTTATCCAGCGAATGATGCGCGGATGCCGTGAAGGCCGATACCGCCATCCCCGCCATTGCCAGGAGCATGGTTCTGCACTTCATGATGCTGCCCTCGCTTTGGACCGAATCATATCGCAGATTCGCGCGGACCGCTATTCTAGTAGCGATGCTGGGTATCGACGGGCGCGTCTTTCGCGCGGTGTGGACCATATTTCTCTTCGCACTGGTCATCGCCGCAGTCTATCTGGCTCGCCACACGATTGTGATGTTCACACTGGCGATCTTTCTGGCTCACTTGCTGGCTCCCCTGGTGGATCGCATAGAGCGGCTTGTGCCGAAGCGAATTTCCCGAACCGTGGTGCTTGCCGTGGTGTACCTGGCGCTGCTGGGAGCGGCTGTGGGCGTGTTGATTCCGGTGGGAGCAAAGATCGGCGAGGAGGCATCGATGCTGGCCGGAAAACTTCCGGAGGCATTGAAAGAGGATCTACTCAGTCGGGTCCCGTTGCCGGCGTGGCTGGAGCAATGGCGGCCGCGGATGACCGAGTTCATCCGCGAAGAGACCGCCGGATTCGGCGACAAGGCACTGCCGTTGCTGAAGGAAATCGGCCCCGGCATTCTTACCGGCCTGGGAAATCTGGTGGCGCTGATTCTGATTCCTATCCTCAGCTTCTTTTTTCTGAAGGATGGGGCCGCACTGCGGCAAGCCCTGGTGAATAGTGTCTCGGCGAACCGCAGGGGGATGATCGAAGAAATTCTAGTCGATCTGCATCAGCTTGTGGCTCAATATATCCGCGCCCTGACGCTGCTTGCGATCGCGACCTTCACGGCGTACTCGATTTTCTGGGAGATCACTGGCGTTCCCTACGCAATTCTTCTGGCGGGTATCGCCGCCGTGTTAGAGCTGATTCCTGTCGTCGGTCCGCTTACGGCGGGCGTCCTGACGGTGCTGGTAGCGGGCGTCAGCGGGTACCCTCACCTGCTGTGGGTTGTCGCTATTCTGATCGTCTATCGCTTGTTCCAGGACTATGTTCTGAGTCCTTATCTGATGAGTTCGGGGGTGGAACTTCATCCGCTTCTGGTTCTGTTCGGCGTGCTGGCGGGCGAGCAGGTGGCCGGCATTCCGGGCATGTTCTTTTCTGTTCCGGTGATTGCGGGACTGCGCATCATCGTAATTCGCATGCGACGACCCAAGCATGCGTAGCCTGCTGCTGGTACTGCTGAGCAGCAGCGCGTTTGCTCACGTCGTCAGCATGAGCAGCGGTGAGCTTCACGTCGACGGCCGCACGGCAACCTACGAATTGCGGATTCCGATGTATGAGGTCGCGCATGTCTCGAATCCTGAAACTGCGCTGCTGGATCACGTGAAATTCGAGGGCGCGCAACGGACCTCTTCGTTGTGCATGGAACAGGATGGCGCGTACGTCTGCCGCGCGACTTACGAATTCGAGCAGCCCGTGCCGGATAAGATTGCAGCCGAGTGCACGCTGTTCGAGGTGACTGTGCCGAATCACGTGCACCTGCTGTACGCCGTCCAGGGAACCAATAGCGATCAGGAAGTGTTCGATCAAAGTTTCCGCAATGTGGAGGTGCGATTTCATCCGCCGTCGCGCCCGGAGTTGATCGCGAAAGATGCGGCGGCGGGAATCGCGCGGCTGTTCAAATCGGTTTCGGGGCTGCTGTTCCTAGCGGTGCTGGTGTTAGCGGCGAGGAGCGCTCGCGAAGCGGGAATCCTGACGATGGCGTTCCTGGCGGGAGAATGGCTGGCGCGCCCGCTGTCCCCGCATATTCCGCTGGCATTCAGTCCGGGATTTCTGGAAGCTGTGCTCGCGCTAACGGTGGCGTATCTGGCGGCGGAGGTCGTGTTCCTGCCGGAAAGCCGCGCGAGGTGGATGGTGGTCCCGGCGCTGGGACTCGCGCACGGCCTGGCCTTCGCGCCGTTCCCGCCGTTGTACCTGACTGCGGCTCAGATTGTTCAGGCGGTGTTCATAGTAACGCTGTGGTTGTTTGCGCGCAAGATGCCGCTGGGCTGGCGACGGCCGGGCGCGGGAGTTCTGCTGATCGCCGGGATTGGGTGGTTCGCGTGGAATCTGGCTAGGTGAACTGGGGTCGAGCATGCCCGACCCTACACGACGCCATGTAGGGGCGAGGCACGCCTCGCCCGACTAGGAATTGTGGGTGATGCTGTGCTTGCGGCTATACGTGAAATAGATGATCAGGCCGATGGCCATCCACCCGAACAATCGAGCCCAGTTGGTCCAGCCGAGTCCGTAGATCAGGAACAGATTGAATCCGATTCCAAGGATCGGGACAACGGGAACGAACGGCGTCCTAAAGGGCCGCGGGAGATCCGGATAGGTGCGGCGCATGATGATAATTCCGCCGCACACCAGCACGAACGCGAACAGAGTGCCGATGCTGGTGGCCTCGCCCAAGATCCGGATCGGCGCGAACGCGGCGAGTAGCCCGGTCGCGAACATAAACAAGATATTCGAGCGCCAGGGCGTCCGAAACTTCGGATGGACATCGCAGAACAGCTTGGGCAGAAGGCCGTCGCGCGACATGGAATAGAACACGCGGCTCTGCCCCAGCAGCATCACCAGGATCACCGACGTGTATCCCATGATGATGGCGAGCTTCACGGCCGGCCGCAGCCAGCGGTAATCGGTTTTGTCGATGGCCACCGCGACCGGCGCCGCAGTATTGAGTTCGGTGTAATTCACGATGCCCGTCAGTACGTGTGCGAAGAGCACATACAACAGAGTGCAGACTGCTAACGATCCGATGATCCCGATCGGCATGTCTCTTTGAGGCCGCTTGGCTTCCTGGGCCGCGGTCGAAACGGCGTCGAATCCGATGAAGGCAAAAAACACTAATCCTGCGCCGCGTAAAACGCCGCTCCATCCGAAGCTACCGGTTTCGCCAGTGTTGGGCGGGATGAACGGCGTGAAATTATTGGGATCGATGTATGCCCATCCTAGCGCGATGAAGACTAATACCACCGCCACTTTAATCACCACGATCACGGCATTGATGCGCGCCGATTCCTGAATCCCGATGATCAACAGCAGCGATATGGCCATGATGATAAACATGGCCGGCAGATTGATGACGCCTTGAATGACTTGTCCGGTTTCAGGCAGGGTCACCGGCTCGAAAGGAGACGCCGCGAGCTGCTGCGGAAAGCGAATGCCGAAATCGGCGAAAAAGCTCATGACGTAGCGCGACCAGCTCACGGCTACCGTGGAAGCGCCGACGGCATATTCGAGCACCAGGTCCCATCCGATCAACCAGGCCATCAGCTCGCCCATAGTGGCGTACGCGTAGGTGTAGGCGCTGCCGGCGATCGGGATCATGGTCGCGAACTCGCTGTAACACAATCCGGCGAATGCACAGCCTACCGACGCGAGTATAAAGCTGAGCACAACCGCAGGTCCGGCGTTAACCGACGCAGCGATGCCTGTTAAGGAGAATAGCCCCGCTCCGATGATCGCGCCGATGCCGAGGGCCACTAGCTGGGTCGGTCCCAGGGTCCTGCGAAGCGTCTCGTGTCCGGCGTCCTTTAGGAGCGCCTCAATCGGCTTGACGGCGAAGAGGCTCATAAGTAGATGAGCATAGCAAACCGGCTGCCGGTATAATTCCTTGAGAGGGATCACCCGTGAGAAAACAAACCCTAGTCTCGATCTTCACTACGTTGGCGTTCGTGTTGACCGCTGTACCTTTCCTGGAAGGGCAGTTTCCGGCAGAGAGCACCATACCCAAATCCAAGCGCAAGGGGAATGGAAGAGTTAAAAAAGGACCTCCGGGTCCAACGCCGCGCATGGCCGACGGCAAACCCGATCTTTCGGGTGTGTGGGGCTATGCAGGATACACTTCCGATCTCGCCAAGGACTACGACGTGGGTGAGCTGCCGATGACACCGTTCGCCGAGAAGCTGTTTAAAGAGCGACAGGCCAACGAGGGCACCGAAGACCCCGAAGCCCGCTGCCTGCCGACCGGGGTCCCGCGGCGCGATCCCTATCCTTCGAAGATCCTGATGTTGCCCAACCTGATGGTCATTCTGTACGAAGGCAACCTGCATAGCTTCCGGCAAATCTTCCTGAATCGCGATCATCCGAAGGATCTGAATCCCACCTGGTGGGGTGATTCGGTTGGAAAGTGGGAAGGCGATGAGCTGGTGGTCGATACCATCGGCTTTAACGGGCTCACCTGGCTGGATCTGGCTGGACACGGCACGTCGGATCAGCTGCATGTGATCGAACGCTACTCGCGTCCGGATTTCGGCAATTTAAAGGACGAAATCACGATTGAAGATCCGGTGTATTACACGCGGCCGTGGAAGGTTACTCAGTGGACTCCGCTGATCACCGACAGCGATCTGTGGGAATACATCTGCACCGAGAACGAGCGCGATTCGAAGCACCTCGACAACCTGATCCGGGCCGCCGACGAGGCGAAAAAAGCGAAGAAGTAGCTTACTGCGGCTGGTCGAACGTGATGTTGGTTTCGGCTCCGAACCTGCGATAGTTGCGGAACTCGATTTTGTTTCGCGAGCAGATGCTGGTGCCGCGCTGGCAGCTTAACACTTCGGCTTCCACCGGCAGCAAATAAGGTCCTGACGTGCCGAGGCGGATGAAGTCGTAGTCCGCCGTACTTTCGACCGTGTCAAAGGGAAACAACGCAGGCATCGGCTTGCCTTGTTGCTCAATGCGCAGGACCCGGGATGTTTCCTTGTCAATCCAGATAGTGCCCTTGGTGGCGGGATAGTAGAGTTGCGAAGGCGATTCGATCCTCCAACGCGAGAGTTCCCGGGGAATCTCGAAAGAGTATTTGTACGCCGACCGGTTATGAATAGTATCGGTGCCGCCGGCCCGGAACTTGGCCGCGCCGTTTTCGAGTAACTGCTCGAGCATGGTCGAGAACTCGCCCGTGGATCGCGTCCCTTCGATCTGATCCATAGATGTGTTGACGCTCTTATTGCCGACTTTGATGTTCTTGTAGCTTTCCAGGCCATCCTGCACCGTCACGTCGGCGGTAACGACGTCGAGGGCGGTCCAACCGCTCTTCGGGCGATCGCTCTGATAGCGCGTGGTCATCTGCTGAACGAGATAGTTGGGCAGCGTCTCCGAAAAGGAGGCCGCGGCTTCGCGGGCTTTGGTAATGATCGGGTCGTCTTGAATGGGGATGGATTGCTGCGGGACCACCTCTGCAACTGGTGCTTTTGTAGGAACTGGAGGCGGTGTTGCCTCCACCGAAGTTGTACTCGCCGTCTGAGTCTGGGGTCTAGGCGCAGGCACCCCCCGGCGAAGCGCAGGCTTACCGGGATCGTCGGGATCGGGCTTGGGATCCGGTGGTTTCATCACCGTCGCCGGAATCACGATCTCCGGCTCCTCTTCCTTGGGAGCCGCCTTCGCGACTTCCTTCGGCCCGTCTGTCTTCTTAGGTTCCTCCGCCTTAGCGGGGGTTTCCGCGGGGGAATCTTTGCGGCGCAGCACGGGCCGTTCGTCGCCAGCCTCGCGTGGCGGCGAGGATGCTGACGAAGCGGACTTAGTCGAAGTGCGCGCGGCTGCGGTTTCGATACGCGGAAGATCCCAGGTCTTCGAGGCCTCGGCGCGATCTTCCGGGCTCCCGGCCTTCTTCCAGGTAACGGAAACGGCAGTCATGATGCCGTCGTCATCGGAGTTGGAATCGACGCTCAGGTAATCGCCCAGCGGGAACTCACTGAGACTCGCGTCGTTAGTTTCTTTCTGGACCGTCATCTGAGGAGCCAGCCGGTACCAGATCACGCGATGATCGTCGCATTGAATCACCAGTTGATTGGACGTGGCGCGCCGCAGGATGCCAGTGGTGGTGGTCAGCAGGCTGGCGTTGGACGATGACGATCGTCCGCGGCTATCGGGCTGCTGCTTGGGCTGACCGGTACGGGGCCGGCCTGTGGGATTCGTGGTTCCGGGAATACGCGGGATAGGACTCTGGCCGGGATACGGACCGCCCTGGCCGCCGGGATATTGTCCGCCAGGGTACTGACCGCCAGGAGACTGCCCGGGGATTTGGCACAAGGCGGCGGCTACACCGCCCAGCAGGAAAGGAATGACGCGGAGCATCTTCATATATGATGCAGCTCCCGCACTTAGGTTAACAGTCCTTGCGACACCTTGCGCACAATGCAAGCCTATGACAGAATTTCGTGCTGGGGGTCGTTTTTAATGAGAGTCATTGTGAGTGTATTGACCGCGGGCTTGGGAATACTGGCTTTAGGGCTGCCGGTGATGGCCCACCACTCGGGTGCGGCGGTGTTCGACAATACCAAAAAAATCGATCTGACGGGCGTGGTGACCAAGGTGGAATGGGTCAATCCGCACGCGCATTTCTATATCGACGTCAAAGACGCGGCGGGCAAGGTCACCAACTGGAATCTGGAACTGGCCAGCCCGAGTATTCTGGTCCGCAACGGCTGGAAGCGGAACTCGGTGAAAGAGGGCGACATGGTGACGGTGACGGGCTCGCGAGCCAGAGACAATTCGAATTTCGGCATCGCGCAGACCATCGTGTTTCCTGACGGGCACAAGCTGAACTTCCTGTCGGCATTTGAGGACGGCAAGTGAGAGAACGTCTGATTGCAGGAATCGCATTAGCGGTGGCGGTGGCCGCACTTTTAGTGGCGTCGCTCTCGGCGCAAGCGCCCGCGGGCGATGCAAAAGGCAAAGGAAAAGGCGGCGCCGCCAAGGGCGGAAATGTCGGGTTGTACCAGCGGCAGCCTCCTACGCCGACGGGTCCCGCACCGAAGCTGGCCGACGGCACGCCGGATCTTTCAGGAGTCTGGCTGGGCGGCGGAGCGAGTGACGCGGATATCTCCCGCTCGCTGAAGCCGGGTGATTCGGTGGTGATGCTGCCGTGGGCTGAAGCTCTCGTAAAAACGCGGCAGTCGAAAGACGATCCGGAATCGAATTGCCTGCCTTCGGGGATACCGCGCGGGTCGCCGTATCCGTGGCGGATCGCACAGACGCCGGGAATCTATTTCATCGTGTTCGAGGGCAATATCCATAGCTGGCGGCAAATCTTCATGGACGGGCGCAAGCATCCCGAAGATCCTGAGCTCGCATGGTACGGAAATTCAATTGGGCGCTGGGACGGGCAGACCTGGGTGATCGACACGATCGGCTTCAAGGACAAGTTCTGGTTCGACTATGTGGGGCATCCACACACGGAGAAGCTCCACACTACGGAGCGGTACACGCGGACCGACATGGGGAATCTATCGATCGAAGTGACGATCGACGATCCGGGCGCCTATGCCAAGCCGTTCACGACAGTTGGCCGGGCGCGCATTATGGCGGGGACGGAGTTGCTGGAGTACATCTGCCAGGAAGATAACTTCGATTTGCAGCACATCTCGGGTCCGGCACAGGGGCCGGGGGGAGCGACGAGGTAGGCGACGGAGAAAGTCCTAAAATGGCGAGAGGACCAAAGAAGGTTTACTCCGGTCGCGGAAGTCACATCCAGGTACGAATGTCAGACGACGAACATCGGGACCTGATGAAATGGACCAAAGCCTCGGGATTTGAGAACTACAGCGACTTCGTCCGGCACCTGATTGAGCGGGACACCGGAGAGTTTCCCCGATCCAGGACCCAATCCGGCCCGAGAACCGTAGTATTCACCAACGCTTCGAGGCCTTTGGAATTCCCTGAACGAAAGCGAACGCAACACGCTGGTTCGGATCCTTGACGCCTTCACGCCGAAGTCTAAAGGGAATCGAGTATCGTCGTAGTTGAGCGGGGCTGAAGCCCCACGCCGGCTGAAGCCCGCCCTCCCTGCGTTATCCGCGCAATCTCGGGAACTTGCCTCATAGAAGCCGTCGGCGTGCACAGTAGCGTCGATACGACGGCCAGTGTTGAAACAGCAGAAGATCGCAATAATTCAGGAATCGACTGGGAGCCCAGATTAGAGCGGACACGGACCACAGGATACGAGTCCCGCGAAGTACCCCCAATAGTACGAATGTCCTGCGGCGTCCCGGTACTGCTAGGCTTTGGCGCCTAACTGGACTAGGCGCGCGCTCGCGTATAAACAGGGAAGAATATGTCTTCGCAGCTAACCCTGGTTCATAATTTGCCGCTGGAAGCGGCGGGCGAAACGGGCTCATTGCTATTCGGCCAAGCCTCGAAATCGCCCATTGCTGTTCCCAAGCTCCTGCTCGCCAAGATGTGGGGACTGGTCGATCAGGGCGTCCGCCTGCTGCCCCGCGGGGGGGCCGAAATCGGCGGGTTACTGGTGGGGCCGAAGTCGCGGGAAAACGGCCTGGTGGTAGACGCGATCATTGCCCTGTCCATCGAATATAAATTTGGCCCATCGATGAAGATGTCGGACTCCGACTTCGCCAAGCTGGCAGAATCAATCGAATCCGTGCAATCCGATCCGGAGAAAGCCGTCGTTGGTTTCTATCGAAGCCAAACACGCAAGAACGAGACATTTCGGGAGACCGATCGCGATATTTGCGCGGCCATCGAAAAGATCCACACATCCTTCGCTGACGATTTTCTGTGCTATTTCGTAGTGGCGCCGATTTCACGAGCCGAGAAACTGGCTCACGTCTGGATGAAGAACAGCACGGACTGGGAATATTCGCAGTCGCTGCTGCGAGCCAACACTCTTCCGGCTGTTCCGGCTCCGCCGCCGACGGTCTTGCGCGAACGGACTCCGGTCGGAACACCGTCCGAAGAAGTGAAGCCAGTGACGGAACCCTTCTTTGATTTTCCTGAGCCCATCATCGAACCCAGCCGGCGGCCCGGCAAGAAGTTCTACTCGACTTTGGCGATCTTCCTCGCCACGTTTGTTATTTCGGGCGCCGTATTCGGCGGATATAACGCCTATGAGGCAAGGCTCAAAAATCGCGCCGCCGAGGCTGAGGCTGCCGCATCCGCAGTTCAGGCTAATGTTCCGCCCCTGCGCATGGGATTCTCAGCAGCTCACGAAAACGGACTTTGGAAGTTATCCTGGGATCGCGGGACGATGGAAATACTGAAGCCCAGCGGCGCGCTGCTGGTTATCAAGGATGGCGCCAACGAACAGCAAATCCATTTGACGCCCGCGGACCTGTCCAGCGGGACCATCTATTACACCTCTCGCAGCGGCGACCTGAGTTTCAGCTTGCAGTTGGAAGTCCCGAATGGGACTCCAATGGAAGAGCATGTGCGCATTCTGGAAGGGCCGCCGGCCGCTCCCGAAACTGCGGCCGCGAATCCGGCGTCACCGGTGAAGCCCGCCGCGCGGATGCCGAATGCAATCGTTCCGCAAGGGCCTCCGCCTCTCGAAGAACCGCCGAATCTCGTCCAGTAAGTCGGATACTCTAGGCAGTATGAAGCTTAGAGTCGTCGCTGCCGTGACGTTCACCTGCCTGCTGGGCATCAGCGCAGTCAGCGCCCGCTCGCACAAGAAGAAAGAGACCAGCAGCCCCCGTTCCGCATTCGACTACTACCTTTTGACGTTGTCCTACGCGCCCGATTTCTGCGCGCAACCGGCCGGAGATAAGGATCCTCGCGAGTGCGGACAAGGCCGGCACGTGGGCTTCGTGGTGCATGGACTCTGGCCGCAGGGCGAGAATAGCCGAGGGCCGGAACGATGCGCATCGGCAAGTCCGGTGGCGCAGGATACCGTACGCGCGACGCTGAACTACCTGCCCACCGAGTCGCTGATCCAGCACGAATGGTCGACACATGGCGTCTGCACGGGATTAAGCGCGGGCGATTATTTCGGGATGATCCGCAAAGCGCGCGACTCCGTGAAAATTCCGGACGATATGAAAGCGCCTGCCCGGGATTTGCGGCTGAGCCCGACGGAAATCGCCGCCAAGCTGGCTGCCGCAAATCCGAGTTATCCCAAGGGTGCGTTCCGCGTATCCTGCTATCGCGATGGCGAACTGCAGGAAGTGCGGATTTGCCTCAACAAAGACTTATCGCCTCGGATATGCGGCAGCAGCGCGGGCGGATGCAGCGCACAGACGTTGCAGATTCGGCCCGTTCGGTAGACAGATGGGCAAACGATGATGCGACAGCGTCGCGGCGGTCACGGATTGGCACTCCCGGACATCCCCACAGGACACGCCCTGTGATTTGGCGCCCACCTGCTTCAGGATCTGGCGCCGTCGCGGATCGGCCAACGCCTTCGAGATGCGGCTGATCTGCTGCTCGGTGAGAACCTTCGAGGGCGCCTACTACGTATATCAAGCGGCCGAAAACCACCGGGATCGGTTGCGCCGCCACCACATGAAGAAGCGTTAAAAATGCGTATCGCAAGCATCCTGTTGGACTTCCGCGCTGGCCCGCAGCGTGCAGTATTCATGGTCGGAAGGAAGTAAAACAAAATGAAAACGAAATTGCTGGCGATGATGCTCCTGGCGGGAGGAACCATGATGTTCGCGCAGTCCCGCTTCTCAGTGGGCGTGAATGTAGGCGGAGTTGGCGCGGGCTTTGTCCAGTCAGCACCTCCTCCTAATTACTTCGTCCCGTCCAGACCCGGTCCCGATTACTTCTTCGTAGATGGCTACTGGGCGCAGGATCACGGGCGCAGACATTGGGTCGCAGGATCCTGGCAGAGACGGGCGTTCGTTGGGCGCAACAACAGAAGTTTCGACAACCGGTTCCATGACAACGACCGGCGTAATGACTTCAGGAACGGCTTCAGGGGCCGCTAAGCATTCTTCCTCGCTCGTTCGGCGCAGGCAAAACCGCCTGCGCCACCCCCGCGTTCGCCTGAAACCCTGTATGCTGTACTTGCGAGGCCGTTCTGCAGCTATCATTCCAAATTCGAAAGAAAGGGCAGTAGACTCTGGCTGCCAATCGTTGTCCCTTCTGTGGAAACTACGCTCACGCCAAGCCTGTGGGCGACGCTTACCATTTGGACTGTAGCTTCTGTGACGTCCAGATTGAGATCAGTAAGAAGGCCTACGCGACCCGCTGTGATGACCCGGAGGCGGTACTCGAAAGCGTTCGCGCAAAGTTGGCCTGGAGCAAGCGGCCGCGCATCGATGTAAGTCATATGAAGTCCGGGGAGGCCGTCCCAGCAGCAGCATCGGCTTCTGCCGGGGAGGAGACTACCCTGATGGCGACGAAACAGACACCAGCCGACGCACTTACCTCGGCCGCGCAAGCAATCGGATCGACGCTGGGCAAGCTCGCGGTCAAAACCGGTATCGCGAAACCCCCTGTCGTCACTAAGAAGGTTGCGAAAAAGCCAGCCAAGAAAGCCCCAGCCAAGAAGGCCGCACCAGCAGTAAAAAAGGCCGCCCCTAAGAAGGCAGCGAAGAAGACGGCACGCGCTCGCTAGGCGCTCACCAGGAAAGCTGTTACCCTGGAAGTCAATCCACTATTGGAAATCGAGGTGATTTTCGTTGGCTGAAGTTCAGATACACGATGGCGAAAGCGTGGAAAGCGCGCTTAAACGTTTTAAGCGCAAGGTCCTGCAAGAAGAAATTATCAAGGACATCAAGAGTCACGCGTTCTATTTGAAGCCGGGCCAGAAGAAGCGCGTCAAGTCAGCACTGGCGCGTAAGCGCAACCGCAAGAAGCGCAGCCGCGACAGCGAGCCCGACCACAACCGCTCCTAGAGTATTAGCATTACCAGTCTGCGGGGCGATAATCCTTCAGGAATTGCCCCCAGACGTGGTTACCGGTATTGAAGCCGGTAATGATCGG
>Ga0207674_10002126_pt1 | contig 25046 bp, 17 predicted proteins | sample KBSCornC72_FD_184303 | JGI IMG/M metagenome (GOLD analysis project Ga0207674, IMG submission 184303) | Corn rhizosphere microbial communities from Kellogg Biological Station, Michigan, USA - KBS Corn C7-2 (SPAdes) (version 2) | ecosystem: Host-associated > Plants > Roots > Rhizosphere > Soil ...
TCAGTGCGGACGACCGGGCAGGATGAAGTGCTCGTCGCAGCGAGGCTCATAGTTATCACCGGCCATGATGATGGGGCTGTCGAAGGGCGCAGGGTTGCCGTCGACGAGGCGCTGCGGATAGAGCGCCTTTGCTCCGCAACTGCAGTAGGCGACCAGCTCAGTGAGGTTTCCGGCGTAGGTACGAACAAGCCAGGATAGCTGGAGCATTTCGCCGAAGGGCATCCCGCGAAAATCGAGCTCGAGACCCGAGACGATCACGTCGTGTCCCCATTGCAACAGGCGCTTAGTGAAGAGGAAAAGGTCGGCGACGAACTGACCTTCGTCGATGGCAATGCACTCAACGCGTTTGCCGATCTGCTGCTCAGTGGCTTCGAGGATGGGCAGGATCGACCACGGATCTGTTGACGGGAATTCGACCGCTTCCATCTTTTCGCAGCCGTTGCTATTGCGGCTTTCGACCCATCCGGCAGCGGCTTTGGTGTCGGCGCTGGGTTTGAGCAGCAGCACGTACTGATGGGCATACTGGCGGCGGATCTCGATGCGGCGCAGAAGCTCCGCAGTCTTGTTGCTGCGCATGGGCCCGACGATCATTTCAAGTTTGCCAACCACGGTCGAGTTCTCTTTCGGGCTTCAGCCGAAGCGGGCGCGCTTGACGGACTGACGGAAATCCTCGCCGGTCATCTCGACTTTGACGCACATTTCGGCCAGACGGGAGCGCATGCGATCCCCGATGCGGTCTCCCAATGTCTGCTCGCGCGCGGCTCGTTCCGCGCTGCTGAGCGCTCCTCCGCCTGCCGGCAGGTCAGGGTAGTTGGTGGTGATGATGGTGGTCTGCTTGTCGTTGTAGCGGGTGTTGAGGATGAGCGCGACGGTGTCCCAGACCCACTCGTTCGGCTTCTGCGCTCCGAGGTCGTCCAGCACGAGGACATCCGCGTTGAAGACGGGTTGAAGCAGTTCTAGTTCCGTTGTGTTGACCTGCGGGTTGTAGCTGTTCTGGATGTTCTTGAGCAGTTCGCGGTAGTCGCAGAAGAGGCCCTTGCAGCCCTTCTCCTGGACAAGGCGGCGCAGGACGCCGACGGCGAGATGAGTTTTACCCACACCGATGGAGCCGGTGAAGAGCATGCCCTTGCCGCCGGTGTCGTGTGGAAATTCGTCGACGAAGCGGCGGGCGGTGAGAAGCGCTTTACCCAAGGAAGGATTGGCTCCGCGGAAGTCAGTCTCGTAACCGTCAAGGGTATAGTGGCGGTAACGCTCGGGGATGTGCGCGGCACCGATGCGGCGCACTTCGCGCTGCGGCTGCTGGCACTCGCAGGGGCGCGACACCCAGAGACCGGCGTCGGATTTGACGCGGATCAGGCCGATGCCGTCGCAGATGGAGCAGGTGGTCATTGCTCTTCATCAGCCTAGCGCATTCGGAGCGGGAGTGTTGCGGTGGGAAAGACGGCGCTGTTCGTGGAAAAGAGTTCGCCTTGGATCCGCGCAAATTGAACTCATGGTTCCCACCCTTGTTTCGCAAAGATGGGGCACCCGGCGTTTAAGATTGGGTGTTTGTTGATTCTTGTATGCAGGAGAGGGTTGCCGTCATGAATCGAATCTGCTCGCGTGTTGTTGTCGCTGTGCTTGGTTGTGTTGTTGGTCCCCTTTCTGCAATCGGGCAGACACCTCTGTCACAGCCTGTGCAGGAGCCGGGTAATATGCCGGAGACGAAAGCGCCCGCGCCTGCTCCGGTCGCGCCAAAGCATCCTGACAACGACTACTGGAGGAAGCACGATCAGCAGTTGCTCACGGACTTTCCCTGGCTGGCGCGATTCAAGGAGGCAGATGCGACACTCGGGCCGCCGGCGGCGGGCGCCAATCGCGTCGTCTTCATGGGAGATTCGATCACCGAGGGATGGCACTTCGACAAGCCGGGCGGTGTGTTTGCCACAAAGCCGTATGTGAACCGCGGCATCAGCGGGCAAACCACTCCGCAGATGGTGCTGCGCTTCCATCAGGACGCGATCAATCTTCAGCCCAAGGTCGTGGTGATCCTTGCCGGAACAAACGACATTGCCGGTAACACGGGCCCGATGACGCCGGAGGACACCGAGAACAACATCGCAGCAATGGCAGAGATGGCAGTGCAGAATCAGATTGCGGTTGTGCTGTGCTCGATTCTGCCTACCTATGACTACCCATGGCAGCCGGGGTTGACTCCTGCTCCGAAGATCGACGCCCTGAATGCCTGGATCAAAGACTATGCCGCACGGCACAAGTACGTGTACGTGGACTATCACTCGGCTATGAAAGACGCGCGCGATGGACTGCCCGCGAATCTGAGCAAGGACGGCGTGCACCCCACGGATGCGGGGTATCAGATCATGGCTCCGCTGGTCGAGGCGGGAATTGCGAAGGCGATGAAGAGCAGCGACTAAGGAAAATGGAATAGGGAGTACAGGCACCGGCTATTCGCTCGCGGTAACGAGAGTCATGCTCTTTTCCCAATCGATTGTTGGCCGAGCCGCTGCCTAACCGCTCAGAGATCCGTCCCTTTCTCCTCAGACGGAGCCGACCTTTTCTGCCTAACCATCATCGAAAGCTCTGCAATGGAAAGGTCGCAGTGTGTCCGCTCGCCGAAGAATTCCGCCGTTTCGGTGCGTAATTCGCTGTATCTTGCACTGTTCGGACTGTTAGTGGCAGTAAACCCGGGGTGCAGTGACAGCCGGTCATTGGCGGGGACATCCTCGGTCATGCAGACCGGTAACCCGCAGGTTGCGCTTTATACCGTTCAGCCTTCGTCTGCGGGGAAAGTGTCAGTCGAGTTCGGTCCTACCACCGCTTATGGACTCACAACATGGGAAAAGCCGACGCTGAACGATGGAAATCCGGTGAAGATCCTGGTCGCAGGAATGAAGGCGAACACCACATACCACATGCGCGCGGTGGTCAAGTACAACGACGGCACGGTCGGAATGGACACCGACCACACATTCAAGACGGGAAGTTTGCCCAGCAACATCCTGGAAAGTGCATCTGTGAAAACTGCGGCTGGTGCGAGGCCTCAGAGTGGTGTTGAACTCGTGGATGCGACTCTCTCTGATCTCCCGAAGTATCTGGAGGCTTACGTCACCGATCTGCAGGGAAACCTGATCTGGGGCTACAACTATCCCGAACAGGAGAAGAATTCCATCGTGCAGCCCATCAAGCTGCTGCCCAACGGCGATTTCGGAGTGGTTATTTCATACGCATCGCAGTTTATCTTGAAGCCGGAGATGCGCAGCAAGATCAATACCCTGCGCGAAATCGACCTGGCAGGAGACATCGTGAGAGAACTGCCGCTCGACGAGTTGAACAAGCGCCTGAAGACTGCCGGGTATACATTCACTCTGCTCGACTATCATCACGATTTCGCGATTCTGCCGAACGGGCACTGGATTGTACTTGCGAATTTAGTGAAGCCTTATACGGATCTGCCGGGGTTTCCGGGAACTACGCAGGTAATTGCCGATGCGCTTATCGATCTCGATCCCGACTGGAAGCCTGTGTGGGTGTGGAACGAATTTGATCACCTCGACGTGAATCGGCACCCGATGGAATTTCCTGACTGGACGCACACGAATGCGGTTGTCTATTCGCCGGACGATGGGAACTTGCTTGTGTCGATGCGGCACCAGAACTGGATCGTGAAAGTGGATTACCGAAACGGTGAAGGACAAGGCAACATTCTGTGGCGGCTCGGAGATGAAGGGGACTTCCAGTTGGTGAATGGGACCGATCCAGAAGACTGGTTCTATGCCCAGCACAACCCGTCGTTTCAGTCGGACAGAACCGCAGGCAAGTTTACCCTGGCAATTTTTGACAACGGCAACGATCGCGAGCAGCCTAAAGGGTGTGACGAACCCGGGCAGCCTGCATGCCTCTACACGACCATTCCCGTGCTCGATGTCGACGAGAACGCCATGACGGCGACGCTGAAGTTCCACGAGATCATCCCGCAGGCGCAATACTCCTTCTACGGCGGAGCTACGACACGTCTCGCAAATGGCAATCTGGAATACGATCTGTGCGCCGAGCCGGGGTATACGGGGATCGTGCGGGAGGTGACGATGGATGCTGCAAAGACGGTTTGGGAGATGACCGTGAACCACTCCAACCTGTACCGCGCAAATCGCATCCCGAGCTTGTATCCGGGAGTTCAGTGGTAGGCCACGGCCGAAACTTTTGCGCACAAGAAAATGCCCATCCGGCATACGGATGGGCATTCGACTTTCAAGATGATTCAAGATCCAGGTCAGGCGGCAGCAGTGGCCCGTGATTCGCGCTGCGCCTTTGGGTTGGCGCTATGAGAAATTTCCGTCAACAGGCGGTCGGCATGTTTTTCCTCGTCGAGGGTCTGCTGCAAAATCTGCGCGTGTTCGGTTAACCCGAGTGTCTCTGCCCAGTCACGAGCGCTGCCGTAGGACGCGATCTCATAGTGTTCCACCTTCTGTGCTGTGGCGATGAGGCCAGCGTCACGGACGGAGCCCGGATCAGTCTCCTTGGTAATGTTTTCGCCGGAGCCCACGATCGCTGTCAGGATCGGGTCCTTCTTGTCGTCAACGTCGCCCTTAACATCGCTCAAAAGGCGCTGAAGCCTCTGAACGTGCACGCGGGTTTCCTGCAGATGTGACTGGAACGCCTGCTTGAGCTGAGGCTCCTCCGCATGATCAATCATCTTGGGAAGTCCATCGACCATCTGATTCTCGGTAGAGAGCAGGTAGCGAAGTTGTGCGGTGTAGAGTTCGCGAAGATTCGGAAAGTCGTTGGGTGTAATCAGTCCCATAGATTTACCTCTAATCAATTTGCTTACGCTCGTTCCCTGCACTTGGAGGTAGGGACCTAAGTACACGTTGTCCTGACGACGAGGACTTCCGGTGGAAATCGAGAGAACGTCAGAAGCCCAGACCGAGAAAAAAACTGACGAAAACTGCAACTTGAAGAGCAAGGGGCAGTAGGAACTCAGCTTCTGTGCATCTCACCTTACAGGTGCCTGCTCTGTGTCTAATTCTTCCCTGACTTCGGTTCTGCTTGTCCTTTTACTGCTTATCGGGCTCGCGCAACTTCTTGGCGCGCTGTTTGTGAAGATGCGGCAGCCCAAGGTGATTGGCGAAATTCTCTCCGGGGTGGTTTTGGGGCCGGCGCTGCTGGGCCGCTTCCCTGCCGTCGCCAATCTCACGCAATCAGCACTGCACAAAAGCGACGTCCTCGAATTTATCTATTGGCTGGGACTGTTGCTGTTGATGTTCCTGAGCGGAGCGGAGACGCAGCAGTTATTCACGCGCGAGGAGCGGCGCGAGGTGGGTTGGCTGACCATGGTTGGCACGGGTCTGCCGTTTGCGCTGGGACTGATGCTGGCTCCGATGCTGATCCGGCCATCGCTGGAAGGGCCGAACGGAAACCGGCTCTCGATGATTATTATCCTGGCGGTGGGCGTGGCGGTGACGTCCGTACCGGTGGTTTCAAAGATTTTCAGCGATCTCAAGATCCTGCACACGCGATTCGCGCGGCTGGTGCTGGGCGTTGCAGTTCTCGAGGACATCGTGCTGTGGCTGGCCTTGGCGATGGCCACGGCGGCTGCGGGAAAGCAGGCGCTCGACCCGAGGAAGATGACGATGCACCTTGGGATGACGGTTGCGTTTTTCGCATTAGGACTCACGCTAGCGCCGCGGATCGTAAAGAGGATCAACAAGGCCGACTTCAATATCCTGGCTCGGTCAAGTCCTGTAGGGTATGCGGTGGCCGTGCTGCTGGCCTACTGCGCGGTTGCCGGGGCGCTCGATGTCAGCCTGGTATTTGCAGCGTTTCTGGCGGGATTCGCGGTGGTGCATAAAAAACGAAAACTGTTCGCCGACGCGCTCGATTCCATCGGCAAGGTAGCGTTTGCAGTATTTGTGCCGGTGTACTTTGCCATTGTGGGATTGAAACTGGACCTGGCACGGGGTGTCTCGTGGGGAATGATGGCGGGGTTCATTCTTGCAACGTGCGCGGTGAAGATTGCGTCGGTGTCGCTAGCGGGGCGGTTTGCCGGATTCCGCGGTTTGGACCTGCTGAATCTGGCGATCACAACGAATGCGCGCGGCGGCCCGGGGATTGTGCTGGCAAGCGTAGCTTACGACGCCGGGATCATCAGCTCGCAGTTTTATACCACGCTGGTGGTGGCGGCAGTGGTTACGTCGCAGATCGCCGGGGCATGGCTGGACTTTGTACTACGCAGGGGCTGGCCGCTCTTGTCCCCCAAAGGGGCAGGCGCAGGCATTGAGCAGGCTGGAGATACTCCGACTATCGCCGCCTGAATCGTTGCGCTGCCTGCTGAATCTCAATACAATAGGTAAGGAAGATTGCAGGAAAGGTCTGTCTTTAGATGCCCAAGGAAAAACTTCACCCAAATTACGCATCGGTGCGGGTAGTCTGCGCCTGCGGAAACAATTTTGAGACCCGGTCGACCCACAAGGGCGACATCCACGTGGAAATCTGCTCGAACTGCCACCCGTTCTTCACCGGCAAGCAGCGCCTGGTCGACACGGCAGGACGCGTCGAGCGGTTCCGCCGCAAGTACGCCAAGGCCGGCGAGCAGAAGTAACGAGCTCCAAAGCGGCAGATAGATCGGGCCTCCGCCAAGGCGGAGGCCCAACTTCGTTTAGGAAGCGTTCACAGTTTTCAATTCGTAGTTCAAAGTTGGTGTGCACGAACTACGATCAGGATCCGAACTGGCAACTGTGACCTGAGAATTGATTCGATGGCAGGCAAGGGATTCACGGTGAAGAAGAACTGGGACAATCCCATCGAGCACGCGATGCCCGACGGCGTCCGTGTGCCTGCGGAGATCCGGATTGGGCCGGTGCTGGTGGCTCCCGCTACTGTTCTCGCGCCCATGGCTGGAGTTACGGATACAGTCTTCAGGCGATTCATCCGGCATGCCAGCGTATTCAGCAGAGATCAGTCATCAGGCGTCGGGAATCAGGTAAACGAGATCGCTGCGGTCGAAGCTGACGTAACCAATACCCAGTCCGGTTGCGGACTTTTGATGACGGAGTTCACCTCAGCAGACGGCCTGTCGCGAATGAGGGAGTCGAAACGGCGGCGCTACCTCACGTTCTATGACGACGAGCATCCGATCGGAGCGCAGTTGTTCGGCTCCAATTCCGAGACTCTGGCCGAAGCTGCGCGTATTGTGCAGGATACGGGGTTCGACACTGTCGACTTGAACCTCGGCTGCCCGGCGAAGCGCGTTGTTGGATGCAATGGCGGCTCCGGTCTATTGAGGGACTTGCCGAAGATCGGCGAAATCTTTCGAACGATTCGGAAGGCGGTGACAATTCCCTTTACCGTCAAATTCCGGCTGGGGTGGAATGACTCCCAGATCGTATGTGTCGAACTGGCCCGTATGGCGGAGGCCGAAGGGCTGAACTTAGTGGCACTGCATGCCCGAACGCGGGAGCAGGGCTACAGTGGACAGGCCCGCTGGGAATGGATTGGCGCAGTCAAGCAGGCGGTCCGAGTCCCCGTGATTGGAAATGGGGACATTCGCACCCCCGAAGATGCCGCTGCGATGGTTGCGCAGACAGGCTGCGATGGGGTGATGATCGGTCGCGCGGCCGCAGCCAACCCATGGATATTCAGGCAGATTGCGCAGTACACGGAGTCAGGAAAGTACGACCAGCCGACCTTTTCTGATCGTCACCACATGATCCGGGCATATTTCGAAATGCTGCTGGCGGAGGCCGAGGCGACGAGGGAGCTGCCGCGCGACGCCAGAATCGGCGAAACAGCGGGAAAAATGAAGCAGTTCGCGACGTGGTTTACCCACGGCGTACCCGGTGGGGCCAAGCTGCGGAAATCAATCTACACTGCAAAAACGGGCGCCGAAGTGCTAGAGAGTGTGAATACGTTTTTCACCACTCAGCCGGCCCTGGGAGACGGCGAGAGCGCTCCAGTAAGGTTCCCTGAATCGGAACTGGTTTGCGACTAGCGGGTGACATCACCGGTGAAATCAGAGAGATAGAAAACTCCCTCCCTTTTAAACTGCGCTAACGTACCCCATATTACCTCCGCACCTTTGTCTGACAATAACTTAGACCAAAGTGGCATGTGCTGAGAACGGACACGTGGCTATAGTTGAGGTTACTGAAGATGGCGAGGTCCGGCGCATGGAATGGGGTCGGGAATTCCGGCGGTTGAATGCTCAGGAATTCTCGTATGTGACTCCTGGCCTCGCAATGTCTTTCATCGAGAGAGATCAAGCATTGCAGAATCGGCGACCCAAATCGGTCAGGATTCTAGCGGTTCTCGCCGCGGGACTGGCGATCTTGTGCGTTTTTTGCGCTTCGGTTTCTGCACAACGATATAGTTTTCGCGAATACACCCAAGGTCTGGGAAACCTGAACATCACGGCAATCGAGCAGGATCGGACGGGGTACCTGTGGGTTGGAACCCAGAACGGCCTGTATCGCTACGACGGAAGCCAGTTTCAGCGGTACGGAGCTAACCAAGGCATTCCCGATCGAATCATCGACAACCTCTACGTAGGCCACGATGGGACGTTGTGGGTCGGAACTTCAGCAGGAATCTACTTCGCGCGCAAAGACGGTCAGTTTGCCACTCTCAAGCTCCCCTTCGCACTGAATGAGTTCACGCATCCAACCGGGACCACGTTTGCTTCGTACAAAGCGGACGAGGTGGTGACGGTCTCAAGCAGCCGCGGAGTGATGCTGCACAAGCACGACAACGAACAATGGACCGCGGAACCTCTGAACCTGCAAGGCACGTTCATCTGGAGCGTTCTTTATGGGCGTGACGGTTCGCTCTGGTACGGGTGCGACAAGGACCTGTGCAGGATGAAAGACGGCCATACCACACAGATGCGCACAGTGCTGGGCTTGCCTGAAGAGCAATGGCTGACGATGATGGTTGCGCGTGACGGGAATATCTGGTTGCGCAGCAATCAGCACATCATTGAAATGGCGCCGGATGGAAGCCGCGCTGAAATGCGGGATCTACCAAGCAAATCCGGCGCTGAGCCATATCCGTTACTGGCAGAAGATTCACAGGGACGGATTCTGACAGCACAAGGTTCGTCGATCGCGTTGTGGGAGAACGATCACTGGCGGTTCGTTACGGAACACAACGGCCTCTCGCCGTTTGAAGTTCAAGGATTGTTCGTAGACCGGGAAGGCTCGATCTGGATGGGCGTTGTTGGTCATGGACTGGAGCGCTGGGTTGGAGAAGATCGCTGGGAGGCTTACACAAAGGCCGATGGCCTGCAGGACAATCTGGTCTGGGCCTCGATTCGCGATCATCAGGGCCGTTTGTGGATCGGTACCGAGACCGGATTGAGTTGGGTTCCTGCGGGCGCGAATACGCCGAAGATCTGGCACTCGCCGACGGTGCAGGTGTCTCGTGCGGGATCGCTGGAGATAGCGGCTGACGGAGGCATCTGGCTGGGAAGCATGGCGGGCAGCCTCACGCGCATCGATCCGAAGACTCTGGCTGGCAGGCAAGTGAAAATGCCTGCGGTTTACGGACTGTTGTCTGATAGTCCGAATCGTATTTGGATAGCCACAGTGACAGGAATGTACACGATCAATCCAGGCGATCCGAACGCGAAGCCTGAGCAGGTCGCATCGCCCGCATTTCCGAAAGCGGGGCTGCGCTTCACCAGCATGAGCAAGGACTTGAAGGGAGATCTGTGGGCAACGTCGGACCAGGGAATCTTCAAGTTTGATCCGGATGGTTGGCACGCTATCGATGCTGGACCATTCGGCACAAAAGCCGATCTTATCGCTGTCGATTGGAAAGGAAATGTATGGGCAGCAGGTCCTTCGCAGGATCTGATGAAATTGCGCATCGATGGGTTCAAAGTGACTGCTGCCGAGCACATCGGCCGACCGCCACTCATGTCAGAAGAAATTGTCTCGTTGCTGGTGGATCATCGTGGATGGCTGTGGGTCGGCGAAGACGCGGGCGTGACCGTCTATGACGGGCAGTTGTGGCGAAGTTTCACGCAGGATGACGGACTGATCTGGAACGACACGGACAGCTTCGCCATCAGCGAAGATCTGGATGGGAGCATGTGGATCGGCACGTCGGGTGGCTTAAGCCATCTCATGAAGCCGGAAAACGCGCTTGCCGGATCACCACCGCCGCCGGCGATCTCACAGGTTTCGCTCGGAGCAACGGACGTGACCGATGGCGGCTCGGTAAAGTGGAGCTCGAATGCACCGCTGACAGTTTCGATGGCGCTGCTCTCGTTCAAGGACACCCAGGACATCGGAATCCGCTATCGGCTGGTGGGGGAACAGGATTCAGGCTGGGAAAACACTCGCGAATTGACGGTCCACTACCGACACCTGGCCCCGGGAAGCTATCGCTTCGAGGTAGAGGCGGTTAATGCGGCAGGAAGCTCCGTTTCTCCGCGAGCCTCTTTCTCGTTCAGGATCGTTCCGCTATGGTGGCAGAACGTATACCTCCAGCGGACCTTGGGAGTGCTCTGCCTGGTGCTGGTTGTTTGGGCGTGGAGGCGTCGCGTTGGCCAACTGATGCGCCAAAAGCGGCTGCTGGAAGACGCCGTCAAGGACCGCACCAAGGATCTGGAGAAGGAAAAGACCGAGTTGGTTCGCACGCGCGAACAGATGCGGCACTTCGCGGAACACGATGGCCTGACGGGATTGTGGAATCATCGCATCATCGTTGAACGCCTTCGCGGCGAGGTCGATCGCTCCATGCGCGATGGCACTCCGATGGCGGTGATTCTCGCTGACCTGGACCACTTCAAGCACATCAACGATGCGATGGGCCACGTATCAGGCGATATGACGCTGCGCGAAACGGCGGCAATCTTCCAGCATGCTGTAAGGAGCTATGACTGGGTAGGGCGCTACGGCGGCGAGGAGTTCCTGCTCATACTGCCCGGTTCGACTATGGAGGCGGCGCGTGACCGCGCTGAGCATCTGCGCAAGATTCTTGAGAACGCGATCATTGGCGACGTCGAGAGGAACTTCTCGGTTACGGCGAGCTTTGGAGTAGCTGCCGGGTTCCCGACCAATTACGAAGAGATGATCCAAATTGCCGATACCGCGTTGTATCGCGCGAAGAACAACGGCCGCAACTGCGTAGTCGCCACAGAAATCAAGCCAAACGTTGTATCAATCTCGCAGGCTGCGGGCTAAGGTCTCTAAGGAAGCGGCAGATGAATGATCGCCCTTGCCCCGGGAGCATCCTCGCGATTGACGAGACGGATTTCACCTCCATGAGCACGCGCAATTTGCTGAGCTAGGGCCAGGCCGACGCCGCTTCCCTTCGGTTTAGTGGTATAGAAGGGCACGAACAGATTCTCAGTGTTGGCAATTCCCATCCCGCTGTCCTCGATTCCGACCACAAGATCAGATTCTGCAACGCGCCAGCCGATGCGCACCGGCTTGGCACCGTTTGAAAGTGATGCGTCGACCGCATTAGTGAGCAGGTTGATAAACATTTGCTCGAGTTGATCGGGATCGGCGTTGAGCATCACTGGGGGACCGGTATCCACCTGGACAGGAACTCGCTGCTCAAGCAATGCAACCCGTTCCAGAAGAGGGCCGGCTTGGATCTGCTTAAGGTGGGGAGGCGGAAGTTGCGCGAGCAGCCGATAAGACTGCACGAAACGATGCAGGGCATCTGCCCGGCTTTCGACGACGCCCAGGCCTCTGCGGAAATCGCGCACCGTCGTCTCGTCGGTTGAGATGGTTTCAGCTCGCGCTAGAAGACTGCCGGCGATGGACTTGATGGGGGCGAGCGAATTCGACAGCTCATGACCCAGCACGCGAATCAGACGCTTCCATGCGATCTGCTCTTCTTCCTGCAGAGGCTGGCTTACGTCAGCGAGCAAGAGGAGCGTGTGCGGCACACCCTCCTGCCGAAACAACGCTTTGCGCAACAGCCAACGCGAGGGCTTAGTTCCGAGCGAATGAATGGATTGATCGGCCGCGGAGAGCAGCCCATCGAGCCCCAGTTCGCGGGCGCTGTGCCCAAAACAACGCGCCAGTGGACGCCCCAGGAGCTGCGCACCGGCGTTGTTCACGAGTTGCAGCGAATTGTCGCGATCAAACGCAAACAGAGGAGCGTGCATGACTTCGAGAATGCGCGCAAGAAGGGCCGTAGCTTCGAGAGACCGGACTCTCTGTTTCTGTAACAGGTCCGCAAGTGCGTTGATCTCGCCGGCCAATTCGCCGTAGGCGTCGGCAGTGCCAGCCCCGCGAGCGCGGAACGAGTAGTCACCTTCGCGAAGGGATGAGACAACATTGGAGAGTGTCTGCATCGGCCGCATCAGGCCTTCGACGAGGGATGCCGCGATCAGCAACAGGTAGATAAGAAGACAGAACAGAAGCAGCAGAGCTGGAGCCATGGTGACGTGCTGCTGCCAGAGGAGAATGCCTGCGAAGAGGAATGTCGGAAGCGAGAGCAGAAAGCAAAACAGCCACGCCCGGCGGACTGCCGAGGGGTTGCGTTTCCGCGGGCGCTTATCATAGGCCATATTTTTCGATACGACGATACAGCGCGGCTCGGCTCAAGCCAAGAGCTTCAGCAGCTTGCGATATGTTCCCATCGCATCGGCGGAGGACTTTGCGTATGAGTAAAGCCTCGACCTCATCAATGCTCATGTTCTCAAAATTGGGCGCAGAAGACTTGGAAGTGGCAATCGCGAGATTGGCAGGTTCTATCTCCTCTCCACGGCATAGGAGCACAGCTCGTTCTACCGTATGTTCAAGCTCCCGCACATTACCGGGCCACGGGTATTGCATCATCTGCTGCATTGCAGCAGGAGAGAATCCAGTCACCTGCTTGCGATAGCGAGAACGATTCCTGTTAAGAAAATGCATGGCAAGCAGGGGTATGTCTTCGCGGCGTTCGCGCAATGCAGGAAGGTGGATTTCCACCGTATTGATACGGAAAAGCAGGTCCTCGCGGAAATTTCCAGCCCGTGCCTCCTCGGGGAGATTTGCATTGGTAGCCGAGAGGACACGCACGTCCACACGGCGAGTCTGGGAAGAACCGACGCGCTCCAGCTCGCCTGTTTCGAGCACTCGCAGAAGCTTGGCCTGCTGGCGAAGAGGAACGTTGGCAATCTCATCGAGGAAGAGCGTTCCTCCATTGGCGAGCTCGAAGCGGCCGACACGATCAGCCCGAGCGTCCGTGAAGGCGCCCTTCACGTGTCCGAATATTTCGCTTTCAAACGTGCCCTCTGGAAGACCGCCCGCGTTTACAGCTACCAACGGCATGCGCGATCGCGGTGAGGCCGCATGGAGGAGCTTGGAAACGATCTCCTTGCCGGTTCCATGTTCGCCGGTGATGAGGACGTTCGCATCGGAAGGTCCGACCTGGCTAATAAGCTCGAGAACCGGCTGCATCGATGGAGCTGCGGCAACGAAATCCGGCATGCCCTCGGCGCGCAGCAGGCGGTTCTCAAGCTCGAGTTGACGTGCCCGCCTGAGCGCCTGGTGGAGTTCGGCGTGGACGCGGATGAGTGAGATGAGGCGCTCATTTTCCCAAGGCTTCTGGATAAAGTCGCGAGCGCCGCGTTTAATGCTTTCGACGGCGAGATCGATATTGCCCCAGGCCGTCATAACGATTACGGGCAGGCGCGGATCGATCTCCTGGAGGCGTGCAAGTAAGTCAAGTCCTTCCTGACCAGAAGTAGTGTCGCGCGTATAGTTCAGGTCGATGAGAAGAACGTCGTAATCGCTTTGGCCCAAGGCTTCAAGCAACAGCTGCGGCGAGCGCACGCATTCTACGTGAATTCCCTGCGGCTCAAGCAAAAGCTCCACTGCTTCGAGGATGTGCGGTTGATCGTCGGCAACTAAAACCCGAATTCTTTCTTTCTTCCGAGGTTCTGGCATTTAGGGTTTGTCCGCCTCCACAACACCGGACTTTGCATCTGCGATTGAGATTCCGTAGGACTCGAGCACCGACCCGGTCGCCTGCTTCAAGGAAATTCGCGCTTTCTCGTATGCCGTTTGCGCTGTGACCAGCGCTGATTCGGCAACGGACAGATCGTGCTCCGATGAAAGTGTCTGTTGATTTGAGCCGGCCCCGAGTTTCTGCTCCTTCTGCATGATATCGAGTGTCCGCTGGGCGAGGTCACGCGCCTGCTTTGCTGCCGCCACGCGGCTCGCGCCCTGCTCCACGGAATAACGAGCGTTCCGGACTTCGATAACGATGTTTTTCTTCAATTGTTCAGCGTATACCTGCGACTGCCTGTACTCGAGCTCCGTGCGGTATTGGTCAGCCTTCGCCTGGCGGTTACGCAATGGCATTTGAAGATTGAAACCGACCTGGTACTCGGGCGATGAATTGTTCAGCGCATTCTGGATGGTTCCGCCGAATCCCGGAGGAGCGGTGATGGTACCCGGGAATCCTGGAGTTGGAGTGCCGCCATAACCGGTGCCGGAGTAGAACCCATAGAGATCGAGCTGCGGCAACAGAGCGTTGCGTGCTGTCTTCCGGGTCAGTTCGCGATTGCTCAGGTCGAGAGCATTCTGTTGGATTTCCCAGCGGTTCTTGAGGGCATCCGCGATCGCCTGCTGAACAGGCAAACTATCGGATTCAATCTGGGCGGCAAGGTGATCTGTAGGAACTACTGACATTTCCTGGAGAACCGGATCGTCAAACGAACGGGTGATGGCGTTCTTCATGTAGAGTTCCTGGAGTTCGAGGTTAGTGCGGGCAACGGTCAGATCCTGCTGACGTGTTGCGACCTCGCTTTCGGCCTTCAGCACATCCATTTCTGGAATTGCCTGAAGTGCAAGCTGCTTGCGAGAGGTCTCCAGAGTCTCGGTTGCGAAGGCAACTGAGCGTTCACCTACTTGTTCTGTATCGTACGCATTCACCAGGTCCCAGTAGATATTGCATATCTGCGTCACCGTTGAAATGATCTGAGCCTTGAAAGCAATATCAGAGATTTTCTGGTCGGTTTTAGCGATGCGAAGATAGCGGAGGTTTGGTCCCAATCCGAACCCGGCAAGCAGATGCTGCCCCACATAGAAAACGGTATTCGTGTAGAGCTGCGGATTCAGAGTATTATTCGGGCTATTTGAAGTCTGACGATTGTTGTTAAAGTCGGCTTCAAAATAAGTGCCGGTGGGGAAGGACTCCTGATAGCTGATGTTCGCGAGGTTCTCGTTCAGGCGATACACCGGAACGCCAAGGAGAACCTGGTTGGGGAGCAGTTGAGAAGTGTGGTCGTTGTAAACCTTCGCCTGGATGAACGGATCGTAGCTGGAGACGTTGGTCCCGGTGCCAAACGTGGATGTGACAATGCCACCGGCTCCGGCGCCAGCGCCTCCGCTACCGGAACTCGTACCACCTGCGCCGCTACCAGAGCCACCGCCCGCTGCTGCACCACCAGGCGTTCCCGAAACTACACCTGTGTTGACGCCGCGTACAAATCCGCCGGCTTCAGTGCGGAGGATGTCCATCTGCGCGATGGGCATGTTGTAACGCGCGATGACGAGATCGAGATTGTTCTCCAGCGCGAGATCGATTGCATTTTTCAGGGATAGGTAGAGCTTGCCATCGCGAACAAGTGAACCGAGCCGGGGCGAATTCGCGAGACTGGGAGGCGGAACAACCTTTCCACGATACGCGTCGAAAGGATTCCATGATTTGTGCAGCATGGCATTGAACGGGATCTGTGGACCAGTCTGCAACGTGCCGGTTGCCTGCGGTGGCACAGCCTGCTGCTGTGGAGTTGTCTCCCGTTGTGAAGGCGAGCTCGGACTCTGGGCCGGCTGGGGCACGGGCGCCTGTTGTTCCTGTGCAGGCGGTTGCTGCACCGGAGCAGCCTGTTCCTGAGCAATGGCCATGTTGAGATTGAGCAGCACGATGGCCGCTCCAGCTATGAGTCGCGTGCGAATGGGTGTTTTTGGGTTCTCGATCAATGCCTTCACCTGTGGGTCCTTCACTGTGCACCGACCTCCGTAGGAAGCGGCTGCGGAGCCTCGTCGCGCGTCATCCAGCCATCGCGCAATTCAATAATTCGTTTTGAATAGCGGGCGTTTTCTTCCGAGTGCGTGACCTGCACGATCGTCGTTCCAGCTTTGTTGAGCTCCACAAAAAGATCCATGATTTCGCGGGCTTGCGTGGAATGCAGATTGCCCGTGGGCTCGTCCGCAAGAAGAAGTGACGGCGCGTGCACCACGGCTCGCGCAATGCCGACGAGCTGCTGTTGCCCACCCGAAAGCTGGTTGGGAAAGAGATCCTTCTTCGCGACGATCTGAAACCGGTCGAGAATGTCGGCGACCATACCGCCGCGATCCTTCGATGGCAGATTCTTGTATGACAGAGGCAGATCAATGTTTTCTGCCACAGTGAGATCGTCGAGCAGGTGATAGCTCTGGAAGACCATGCCAATGCGCTGGCGAGCGAGGTCGGCGCGCTGCTTGCGGTTGAGCGAGTGCACGGGCGTGGAGGCAAACCAGTACTCGCCGGTCCAGCTGTCATCGAGCAGAGCGAGCACATTCAGCAGCGATGACTTCCCTGCTCCAGACGGACCCATGATGGTGACAAACTCGCCCTCGCGGATGGTCAAGTTAATGCGGCGCAGCACCCAGGTTTCGGTATGGCCGGTTTTATAACTGCGTTCAACGTTTTTCAGATCAATCATTTTGTTATCTACTCCGATCTCAAAGCGAAAGACTATTCGGTTCTCAGGGCCTGCATGGGTTCTACGGCGGCAGCCCGGCGTGCCGGCATGGCGGCGGCGATTGAAAGCATAATGATCGTCAAAAGGACTGCTGCAAATAAGGTCAGCGGGTCGAAAGTGGTAACGCCGAAGAGCTGCGACTGGAAAAGACGCGCCAGGCCGACAACCGCGGGAAGTGCGATAGCAGCTGCGACGCCGGCGATCAAGGCCATCTCGCGCACTACAAGCATCACGATGACGGAGCGTGGCGAGCCGAGTGCGAGGCGAACGCCGATCTCCCTCGTACGCTGCTCCGTGGAGTAGGCAAGTACCCCGTAGAGGCCGACCGCCGCGAGAACCAGAGCAAGCGAGGCGAAGCCGATGGCGAGGAAAGCCAGGGCGCGTTCTTCAGAGGTGCTGTGATCTATCTGATCCTGCATCGTACGCAAATCGTTGACGACCAGCGTGGAATCGAGCTGTCGCATCGTCTGTCGAATGGCGGGTTCGATGGTTTCCGGCGGTCGCGCTGTACGCAGATAGATCATGAGCCCCGTCGGGTGTTTCTGCTGCAGGTAGGGCTTGTAGATCGCAGGACCGAGCTTAGTGCGGAGGTCTGTATGCTTGGTATCGCCGACTACACCAACGATGGTGATGTCAAATTTGATGTTGCTGCCCCCGCCCTCAGCAATCTGGCGGCCGATGGCATTCTGCGGGGTGCCGAAGAACCGTTTGACGAAGGCGAGATTCACGACGGCAACTTTGGGCTGCCCCATAGTGTCGGCTGCGGTGAATTCGCGGCCGGCCAGAATCGGCTGTCCGATTGTGGTGAAGTAGGCCGCCGTAATACGCGGCTCTTCGAAGTTCATCTTCTCGTCTTCAGCAGGCTTGTAGCCCTGGATCGAGTAGTTCGATGTTTCCGAATCGCCGACGAGCTCAGGATCGTTGTTTCCGGCGACCGACGTCACGCCGGGGATCTGGCTGAGAGCGGACATCGAGCTCTTGATAATTTCTACTGAGCGCTCTTCGCCGTATCCGGAGTCGCTAGGGCTGAGGCCGAACTGGATGAGGTTGTCGGTTCGGAAGCCGACTTGCTCGTGACGAAGGTTATTGAGGGTGCGGGCAAACAAGCCCGCTCCGCCGAGGAGCAGAACACTAAGGGCGATTTGGGCGCCGACTGCAAGCTTTCGGAACCGCTGCGAGTCTTTCGAGAGGGTTCCGGCATTTTGGCGCAGTGAATTCGCTAGATCGGGGCGAAGGAAATGAAACACCGGAGCAACACTGAAGAACAACGTGGCCAGTACGGAGATCCCGAGTGTAAAGAAGAGTACGCGCATGTCCACGGCCGCAGAGTAGGGCTCAGCACCTGGATCGGAGTTGGTCATAATGCGCACTAGCACGCGAGCAACAAGCGGGGCAAGAAAGAGACCGGCTCCCGAGCCGAGGAGACCGAGCAGTCCGCCCTCGATCATGAGTTGCGAGATAATGCGGCCGCGGCGCGCGCCAAGGGCGTACCGCATTGACATTTCACGGGCGCGATTCGCTGCGCGCAGCAGGAGCAGCGTCGCGACATTTACGGCGCATAGCAGAACGAGCAGTCCGGCCATGCTCATCAGGATCGCGAGAGGCTTCTGGAGATTCAGGCGATCGGGATTGAAACCTCGGGAATCGTCGATGACCTTCAGGCGCGAGGTGTCGAGGAAGTTGCGCTTGAAGCGTTCTGATGCGCTCTTGAAAAGCGACAACTCGTAAGCGCGGAGAGAATACCAGACGGGCGCGAGGCTGGCTTCGGCGGCCTGGCGTGTGACTCCCGGCTTGAGACGGGCGACCAGGGTTAGAAACGCCGCCTTGTGATTATTGAGGTCGTCTAGCTGCTCCCGCCACGGAATAGCAACAGCGACCATGCTTACGGGGATGAACAGATTGGGCTTGTAACCACCGATTGCGGAGTCGAAGTTTGCCGGCGCCACGCCAAGGATTGTGAAGGTGTGCCCATTGATGAGAATCGTCTGACCGACAACGTCACTAGCCGCACTAAGATGCGTGCGCCAGAAGTTATAGCTGACCACAGTGACGGGGTTTGCATTTTTCTGCGTATCGTCCTGTTGTGTGAAGAGGCGTCCCAGAGCAGGCTTGAGGCCAAGCACCTGGAAGTAATTGCCGCTTACGACTTCAGCCTCGTCATTTTCAGCCTGGTTGTGCCATGAGATGCCGACTGAGGTCTTGTCTGCTGCGAGAACCCCATCAAAAACCTGGTTGCGATCGCGAAGTTCCTTGTATGCCGGATAGGAGAAGTAGTTATCCGAGTCGCCGCCAAAGCTACTCATGGATCCCGAGAAACCGCCGGTCCACTGGAAGCGAACAAGATCCTGCGGTCTTTGAACGGGAAGCATGCGGAGAAGCACCTGGTCGAACATGGTGAACACCGCAGCGTTCGCGCCTATGCCGAGGGCGAGCGTGAGGATCACGGTGAGCGTGAATCCGGGCGACTTGCGCAACTGGCGCAGCGCATAACGAAGATCCTGCATCAGCGAATTCATTTTGACCTCTCCTACTCAATCCGTAATGCATGCATGGGTTCAATGGTGGCGGCCCGCCGCGCCGGCACGAATACCGCGATGGCCGCGCAAAGAGCGAGAACCACAGTAGCTTCGGTCAGCGAAACAGGGTCGTACGCACCTACTCCATACAGCTGGCTTGACATCAGATGACCGGCGAATAGAGCCGCGGGGATGCCGAGAGCAAATCCGAGCACGACCTGGAAGAGCGCGCTTCGAAATACCATGGAGATGACGCTGCGTCGAGTTGCGCCGAGAGCCATTCGAATGCCGATCTCACTAGTGCGGCGTGCAACAAAATACGACATGACGCCGTAGAGACCGACTGATGCGATGATCAGCGCGAGAACTCCAAAGAGGCTGGTCAATTGTGCGATCAAACGATCCTGGTTGAAGTTACCGGCTACCTGTGCGTTCAGCGAACGCAGATTCATCAACGTGAGGTTGGGGTCGACCTCGGCCATCGTATGGCGAATGAGTTCCTCAGCATTGGGCTGTGAGTTTCTAAAGTTGATCACCATCGAATTGATCAGCATCGATTGCGATTCAGTAGTGATCAGCGGGGCTTCTTTGTAGCCCATGTATACCTGCGCGAGAGGCCGTAGGAACACCGGCCGCACCGGATCGCGAGGATTGTTCATCTTGAAATCGCGAAAGACGCCTACGATCTCGAACGATCCTGAGTACTGCGGAAAGTCGATGCCGAAGTGCTTGCCGACGGGATCTTCTTTCGGGAAGAACCTCTTTACGAAGGTCTGGTTGACGACAGCCACCATTGGAGAGTTCGCGATGTCTTTAATGGAGAGATCGCGACCGCGGATAATCGGAACACCCATCGACGAAAGAAAACCAGGACTGACGCGATCCCATGTCGATCCGCAGCGGTCGTTCGGGCCCGGTGCCGCGTGTCCCTGCTGGATGACGCACTCGCCCCAGTTATCGCCTTCAAGCGGGCTGTAGAGCGCCATACCGATACTGGTCACTCCCGGCGCCGCGGTGAATCGCTCCTCAAGCTGACGGTAAAGTCCGGGTGCGCGATCCGCGGTGTAGCCCGCTCCGGCGGGATCAAAGTGCAGTACGTAGCGGTTGTTTGTTGCGATGCCGAAGTCCTGATGCTCGAGATTTGTGAGAGAACGAGTGAGCAGTATGGCTCCTGCAATCAGGACGAGTGACATCGCTGCCTGGATGATGACCAGCGCCATTTGCGGAAATGAAGCACGGTCGCGAATAGAACGATTTGATCCGCGCAACACTTCGGCCGGTTGTGCGTGGGAGGAGAGCCACGCAGGGGCGAGTCCGAACAGAACTCCGGTAATGAGAGAGACCAGGAATGCGAAGCCCAGCACTAGCCATGACGGGCTTGCATTGATGGGCATATTGCGCGCCTCAGGAAATGCCGCACTCAAGATGACGCGCGTGCTTGCATAAGCGACCGCGAGGCCAACGATTCCGCCGATGCAGCTGAGGAGCACGCTCTCCGTAATGATTTGTCGAATGACGCGGCCGCGAGCTGCGCCCATCGCCATACGTACGGCAATGTCTGCACGGCGCGCAGTGCCCCGCGCCAGCAGCAGGTTCGCGATGTTGGCGCAGGCGATCAGCAGCACGAACGAAGAGAGTACCATCAGCATTTTCAGGCCGAGACCGCTTTGCTGCTGGAGATTCTGAATGCCGCCTCCCGCAGGGACGACGACAACATGCTGCTTGGGAATAACAGTCGAACCACCGTTATCGGTGTAGACGGGACGCGTGGACAACCAGCCGCGAAGAGCTTGCGAAAGCTTGGCCTGAAGGGAGCCGATATTCGTTCCAGGACGCACGCGGCCGATGGCGTAGATCCAGTTTGAGTCCTGATGCGTGAGGATGGAGCTATTCCCGCGCGCGTACGGCTCCATGTTGATCGGCATCCAGAAATCTGCCGGAATGTCCGTCACTCGGTCTCCGAAGAAGCCAGGTGGAGCAATGCCAACGACAGTGAACGGCTTTGTCTGGATAGATACCGTAGAGCCCACGATCCAAGGATCGCCCGCGAACTCGGATTGCCAAGTGCGATAGCTGAGGACCACGACCGGAGAAGATGATGGTTTATCGTCGGACTCGGTGAAAACCCGCCCCATATAAGGTCCAATGCCGAACATCGAGAAGAAATTCCCGGTGACAAATTCTCCATGCAGTTCTTTTGACAGCGTGTTCCCGCGACGCACACTCCACTGCCAGTTGCCGGCCTGGACGCCCGAGAGCTGCTCAAATTCCGGAGCCGATCTTTTCAGTTGCAGGAAAAGATCGTAGGAAAAGATATCGAAGTCGCCGTTGTCACTTACAAAGCCGCCATTGACGCAGCAATTGTCGGTATCGCCGATCCGGTAGAGCTGTTTCGGATCCGTGACCGGCAGCCGACGCAGCAGGATTCCCTGCACCAGGGTGAAGATCGCCGTGTTCGCGCCGATCCCTAGCGCCAGTGTGACCACAGCCGTCAGGGTGAAACCCGGCGACTTACGCAACTGGCGAAGCGCGTAGCGAAGATCCTGCAGCAGATTGGTCAGGGCCTGTTTCATTGCAACTCAGCTCCGTGCTGTTTGGTCTTGAGCGATCTATGTACTACTCGGTTCGCAACGCCTGCATCGGTTCAATGCTGGCAGCGCGGCGCGCGGGAGTGATTCCGGCCAGCAGGACCGTCATGACCAGAGCAACCGCAGCCAGTGAAAAGCTGATGGGGTCGAAGGGAGCCACGTTAAAAAGCATCGAGCGCAGCAAACGTACGCCGGCGATCGAGCCCGCTCCGCCAATGACGAGCCCGACGAGAATCACGCTTGCCGACCCCTGGAGAACCAGACGGAAAATGCCACCACGCGAAGAGCCGAGGGCCATACGCACCGCGAACTCGCGATTGCGCTCTAGGACCGAGTAGGCCATCACAGCATAGAGGCCCATCATTGCAACCAGAACGCTGCAAATTGCATAGACGCCCAGCAGTTCTGCGGGGATGCGGGAAATCTGGTACTGCTGGGAGGTCACGTCTTCAAGCGTGCGAATCTGTTCGACGGGAAGAAAGGGATCGAGTGCCGCCACCGTCCGGCGGAGTTGCGCAGCTACGCCAGCGGCATTCCCCCGAGAGTGAATCGCAAGGATCGCGTAGCCGTATCCAGACCTGCCTTGCAGCATCGGAAGGAAGACGAGAGGGTCGTGGTCCGTACTGTTTGGACTGTGATAAGCGAACTCGGGGGCGATACCAATGATCTGGCGTGGGAGCTTGTCGACGATGATGGTACCGCCGATCGCGTCGCCTTTGGGCCAGTAACGCTGGGCCATCACGGTGTTGATGATGGCAACCTTCGGGGAGTTCTCGTTGTCGGACGCCGCGAAGTCCCGGCCTTGCTGGAGCGAGATTCCCATGGTCCGGAAGAAGTCTGGCCCGTCAAAGTCGGCAACCACCTGCTTGTCTTCGCCTTTTGCCGGGATATGACCAGGCACGCTGAAGTCACGCGTGTTACCCGAGCCCCAGTCACCCATTGGGAGATGGGTCGTCAACGTCGCTGATGCGACACCTTGTGAGGTGCGCAGACGGTCGAGCAGACTGGAAAGGAAGATGCGGGCGCGATTGTCGTCGTAACCGGAGCGCGAAAGGTCGATGAGCGCGGTGATTGTGTTGTCCCGATCGAATCCGACCGGTCGATGGAAGATGTTCATTGCCGTGCGCGTAAGCAGACCGCAACAGACGAGAACGATGAAGCAGAGGCCGAGCTGAAAACCGAGCAGGACGCGCTGACCGTAGCGCTTGCGGCTGGCGCCAGCGACGGACGTAGCGCCTTCGTGGAGTGCCTCACGCTGGGAGACACGCATAGACTGGCGGATCGGAAACAGTCCACAAAACACCGTGACTGCGATAGCTAGCGCTGCCACGAACAGGGTAATGCGGTAGTCGCTATGCAGGTTGAAGGCCAGCGAAAAACCAAGGTTCGGTAAAAGAGCATACACGGAACGCGAAATTGCCAAGCTTGCGACCCATCCGGCGACGGCGCCGATGATTGCGAGCAGGCCGGTTTCGATAAGGACCTGGCGTGCAATTCGACCGGGGCGTGCTCCGAGAGCGGTGCGGATTGCGACTTCGCGCCGGCGGCGAGCCGCGTGCTGGCCAAGCAGCGAAGCGATGTTGATACAGACCAGCAACATCAAGAGGCAAGATGCACCCACCAAAACGGGCAACTGTTCTCCGATCACACCGAAGAAGCCACGCTGAAAGTGTGATGAATCATCAAGGTTCAAATCCCAGCTGTTGTACTGATCGTTCTTCTGGGCAAGTGCAAAGGAGCGGGCAAGCGCGTGCAGTTCCGCTTCCGCGCTCTTGTCAGTCACGCCGGGGCGCATGCGCACCACAACTTGCAGTCCCTCATTCACCAATGGGTCTGGTAGCGCAACGGTCGAAAGATCGCGGCCAGCGGATAATGGTACCCACGCCTCTTCGGCTAGGCCGCCGTAAATTCCCGCAAAATCGCGAGGAGCTACGCCAACGATGGTAAAGGAATGCTTGTTGATGGAAACGACGCGACCGGCAACCGAGGGGTCTGCGTTGAACCGGTCGCGCCACAAGCCGTCAGAGAGGACAATTGCGTTCATCGAACCATACGCACGATCGTTCGCGTTGGGCGCGAAGAACGTTCCAATCTCAGGCTTGACCCCGAGCAGTTGGAAGTAGTTTGCCGAAACGATCCCGCCGTTGATCGCCTGCGGCTGCGTGTTGGGGAGGGCCAGGTTGAGCGTGGTGAATTCAAACGCAGTCGCCTCACTGAACGATCGAGACTGCTGACGAATGAACTGGAGCTGGTCGTAATGGACCGAGTATCCATTGCTGCCCAGCACCGTCGCGGAGATGAAGCGCAGCGATCGCGCATCCCTGACCTGCGGCCAGGGATTGAACAGGACTGCATTGGTCCACGTGGCAACCGTGGTCAATCCGCCGATGCCCAGCGCAAGCGTGAGCACCGCCGTGAGCGTAAAGCCAGGCGACATGCGCAGCTGGCGTACCGCGTAACGCAAGTCCTGGCCGAACACTTATGCCTCCACTTCTGCGGTGAGCTTCTTCAGCTCGTCCTCAGAAACAACCTTGCCGTCGAACAGATGCACTTCGCGCTCGGCGTGCTTGGCGAAACGTGGATCGTGCGTCACCATGCAGATGGTCGAGCCTTCGCGGTGCAGGTCGGCAAGCAGATGCATCACGGCCTCGCCGTTCTTCGAGTCAAGGTTTCCGGTGGGCTCATCGGCCAGCAGGATCGATGGCGATCCGGCCAATGCGCGAGCCACGGCGACACGCTGCTGCTGACCGCCGGAAAGCTGCGCGGGATAATGCCGCATGCGATGCGCCATGTTTACCCGCTCCAGGGCTTCCTTCACGCGCTTCTTGCGCTCCGCGGAAGGCATCCCGGCGCGATAGGTCAGCGGCAACTCGACATTCTCTTCCACCGTGAGGTCGCCGATCAGGTTAAAACTCTGGAAGATGAACCCGATCTCCTGGTTGCGAATGCGCGAGCGCTCGCCGAAGCTCAGGTTCTCGACTGGCTTATTGTTCAGCAGATACTTTCCGCCGGTCGGCGTATCGAGCAGACCGAGGATGGACAGCAGCGTCGATTTGCCGCAGCCCGACGGGCCCGACATGGCCACGTACTCTCCACGCGAGATGGTGAGGTGAATACCGGAGAGCGCGTGGGTCTCCACTTCATCGGTGTAGAAGACCTTGGTGAGATCTTCAATTTCAATCAGCTTATCGTTTGCCATCCAATCCCCCTCGTGATTGTGGTTGTCAGTCATCAGTTGTCAGTGATCAG
>Ga0207674_10002127_pt1 | contig 25039 bp, 21 predicted proteins | sample KBSCornC72_FD_184303 | JGI IMG/M metagenome (GOLD analysis project Ga0207674, IMG submission 184303) | Corn rhizosphere microbial communities from Kellogg Biological Station, Michigan, USA - KBS Corn C7-2 (SPAdes) (version 2) | ecosystem: Host-associated > Plants > Roots > Rhizosphere > Soil ...
TCGCCCGGGTCGCTCAGGCCGCCGGCGTCCCGGTCCCGTCCGACGACCCTGAGCCGTCGGACGATCCCCTCCCGCCCGACGACCCTGAGCCGTCGGACGACCCTCTGCCGCCCGCGGGCTGGGCCGCGCAGCTGGCCGAGGTCGCCGCGACCGCGGCCGCGGCCGGGCAGGCTCAGGTCGCCGGCCACCGCCAGGAGCTCGACCAGGCGCTTGACCTGCAGCGCGACGCCGAACGGCTAGCCGAACGGCAGCGGCGCCGGCAGGACGCCCTGGACACCCGCGACCGCCTGGCCGCGGCACAGGAGGACCTGCAGGACCGGCGGGCCGAGCTGGCCGCTGCTGCCCGCGCCGCCGAGGTGGCTCCCGCGCTGGCCGAAGCCGACCGGACCAGCCGGGCTCTCGCCCAGGCCCGGGTGCGCGAGGACCAGGCCCGGCAGCGGGCTGCCGCAGGACCCGGCGTCACCGCGCCGCCCGGCGCCAGCGCGGCTGAGCTGAGGGCAGCCGGCCAGGGGCACGTCACGCGGCTCGGCCGGCTGGAGGCGCTTCGGTCGGTGTCCCGGCAGGCGGACGACGAGGACGAGGCCGCCGAGGCCGCCCGGGCCAGCGCTGCGGCACTGGCCGCTCAGGTCGACGCCGCCACCGCCGAGCTCGCGGCCTGGCAGCAGCAGCGTCCCGGGCTGAGCCGCGAACGCGATCAGGCCGCCGAGGCCGGCCAGCGGCTGCCCGCCGTCCAGGCCGAAGCCGACCGGTACGGCCGCGCCGCCGACGACGCGAGCGCCCTGGTCAAGGCGCTAGCCGACAAGAGCCGTCAGGAGCGAGCCTGGAGCACCGCGAAGCTCGAGGCCGCCGAGCTGATCATGATGGCGGCCCGCCTGCGCGAGGACCGGATCGACGGCATGCGCGCCGAGCTCGCCGCCACACTGGTCAACGGCGCCCCGTGCCCGGTCTGCGGCTCGCTTGACCATCCCGAGCTGTGCGAGCTTCAGGGCGAGCGGGTGACCCGGGAGCAAGAAGAGGCCGCGGACGCCGAGGCGGCGGCCGCGACCGAGCGGGCCGAGTCGACCGGGACGAGGCTCGGGGCCGCCGACGAGCGCGTCAACGTCCTGTCCGCCCGGCTGCGCGAGGCCGGGTTCGGCGAAGCGGCCGACCTGCCCCAGGCCGAAGTGAGGAACCTCGAGAGCACCGCGCGTGACCTGGCGGGCCGGGCCGGCCAGCTGGCCGCCACGGCGGCCAGGCATGCCGAGCTCCAGGCCGCGCTCGAGGCTCTGGATCAGGCTATCGCCGACACCGGGAAACAGCTCGCCGAGCTGACCGAGCAGCGCGAGTCGGGCCTGCGCCAGGCCGCAGGGGCCGACCTGCGCGCCGGCCGGCACCGTGAGTCGCTGCTGGCCCAGCTCGGTGGCCAGCCTGACCTGGACACCGCGCTGACCGCGGCGCGCCAGGCCGCCGACGCGCTCACCGCCGCCGCCGACGCGGCCGACACCACCATGCGCGCGGAGGACGACACCAGACGCGCCGGGGCCCTGGCCGTCCAAGCCACGGCCGAAGCCGGCTTCGCCGACCTGGAGGCGGCCCGCCGTGCCCAGCGGGACGCGCCCTGGCGGGCAGCGGCCGACCAGGCCATCCGCGAGCACGAGGCCTCGTCCCGCGCCGTCGCCGAGCTGCTCGCCGACCCCGACCTGGACGTAGCGCTCGATCCACCCGCCGACCTAGCCGGCGCCCGGGCGGCGGTCGGCGAGGCGCGGCAGGTTCACGACGACGCCGTGGCCGCCTACGACCGGGCTAAGCACCGAGCCGAACAGCTCGCCGACCTCGCCCCGCGGCTGGCCGCGCGGCTGGACGAGCTGAAGCCGCTGGCCGACCGGGCCGCCGAGGCCAGGCGGCTCGCCGACTTGGCCGCCGGCCTGGGCGCGAACACGCTGCGCATGACCTTGTCCTCGTTCGTTCTCGCCGCCCGCCTGGAGGAGGTGGCGGCCGCGGCCAGCGAGCGGCTGCTCAAGATGACGTCGGGCCGCTACTCGCTGGTCCACACCGACGCCCGCCGCGGGGCGGGCCGGTCGGGCCTCGGCCTGCTCGCCTGCGACGGCTGGACCGGCGTGGACCGCGACACCAGCACGCTGTCCGGCGGCGAGACGTTCCTGGCCAGCCTGGCCCTCGCGCTCGGCCTGGCCGACGTCGTCACCGCCGAGGCGGGCGGCACCAGGATCGAGGCGCTGTTCGTCGACGAGGGCTTCGGCAGCCTGGACGAGGACACCCTGGAAGAGGTGATGACCGTGCTCGACGGCCTGCGCGAGGGCGGCCGCACGGTCGGCATCGTCAGCCACGTCGCCGAGCTCAGGCAGCGCATCCCCGCCCAGGTCCGGGTGCACAAGGGCCAGGCCGGCAGTCACCTGACCGTCCGAACCCAGGTCAGCTAGTTGGACGCGGGCCGCAGGCCCGGCGCACCATGGGAGAGTGCGTCCCTTTTCCTGGTGGGGCGGCCTGAGCCCGCGGCGGCGGATGCTCGTCGCGGTCGTGACCCTGGTCGTGGTGGCCGGTGCGGTCGCGGGGACGCTGGGCGCGCTGGCTGGCCACCCTGATCAGCCGGCCGTCCCGGCCGCGGACGACGGCCGGCCGGGTGACGTGCTCCTGGTCCCGGGCTACGGCGGCAGCACGACCGCGCTCGACGCGCTGGCGGGCCGGATCGCGGCGGCCGGCGGGTCAGCGTTCCACGCCACCGTGGTCAGGCTGGCCGGTGACGGGACCGGTGACCTGCAAGTCCAGGCGAACGTGCTGAACGGCTATGTGAACCAGGCGCTGGCCAGCGGCTCGGGTCCGGTGACGGTGATCGGCTACTCGGCCGGGGGGGTGGTGGCCTGGCTATGGGACGTCGAGTACAACGGCGTGGCCAAGGCCCGCCGGATCATCACGCTGGGCTCACCGCTGCACGGGGCCGACCTGGCCGCCGTCGGCGCGGCCGACGCGCCGGACGCCTGCCCGCAGGCGTGCGAGGAACTCGTGCCCGGCAGCTCGATGCTGCATCGCCTGCAGGGCACCGGCGCGGCCACCCGGCCGCCGTGGCTGTCCCTGTGGACCACTGACGACCAGGTCGTTCAGCCGCCCGATTCGGCCCGCCTTCCCGGCGCGGTGAACGTCCCGCTGCAGTCGGTCTGCCCGGGCGTATCCGTGGGGCACAGTCAACTGCCCACCGCCCCGCTCGTCGTCGGAATCGTGCTGCGTACCCTGCGCAGCGCCGCGCTCAGCCCGCCGCGAGCGTCCGATTGCCGTTCGCTTCAGGCGCTGGGCGGTTTAGGGTTACGCGGATACCCACCTGTCTATCCGTTCGGATTGTTCACGCCCGGCTAAGGCGCAGCCTTAATTTGATGCGTAACTTCTGCCACTCCCACACCGCCCGCACGAACTGTTGCCAAGGCATGGATGCCATCGCCGCCGTCATGTCGATCGAAAACTATCCGCTGAACATCGCGCCGAACATCGACCAGCAACGGGTCCAGCGGGTGGCCAACGAGATGCTCCAGTTCCACATGCTGAAGACGAAGTTCGAGGTGAGCTCCATGCTGAGCCGACCCTGATCGGCTGGCACTGAGCGGGGGAGCCGCTGGTCACGCGGTGATGTCCTTGGTGGAGAAGTTCGCCCACGCGGCGGCCAGGAACACCACGACGTAGATCGCCTGGATCCCGAACCCGCGCTGGATATCCCGCCAGAAGACGGGCTGCCGGAAGAAGTCGATCCAGGCCAGCCAGTACCGGGTCGGCAGGTAGGGCTGGACGACGGTGGCCGCGTTGAGCGTGACCAGCACCTCGCTGGCCACCAGGGCGGCTAGCGCGCCGAGCGCCGAGCCGAGGGCCGAGTCGGTGATCGTGGACAGGAACAGCGCGATCGCGGCCACGCCGAGCATGGACACGGTGATGAAGGCGATCGCTCCCGCGGTCCGTTCGGTCAACTGGAGCAGGCTGAGCGGCGCACCGGACAGCGACGTGACGGCCCCGCCCGCCGCCTGCCCCGCCGTCGGGGCCTGACCGGCCAGCCCCGGTGCCGACCCGCCCGCCCCGCCGGCAACGCCCGGCGCCTGCCCGACGGCCGCGGCCACGGACGGGCCGAGCAGGAAGACCCCGGTGGCGTAGGCCGTGAACGTCACCGCCAGCACCACCAGCAGCACGTACACGGTGACCGAGACGAGCTTGGCGACCAGGAGCCTGGTCCGGCCGACCGGGCGGACCAGCAGGTAGCGCAGCGTGCCGCCGGTGGCCTCGCCCGCGATCGAGTCGCCTGCCACGACCGCCACCGCGACCGGCAGGAACACCGGCAGCACGAGCGCCAGCGCGGCCGCCGGGTAGAGCGCCCCGTCCTGCAGCACGGCGGACAGGAACGCGCTGCCCTGGCCGGGCGGCGGGACCAGGTGGGTGATCGTGATGAAGACCGCCACCATGAACGGCAGCGCGCAGGTCAGCACGACGCTGATCCAGGTACGCGGCCGGCGCAGCAGCTTGGCCAGCTCAACTGTGATCACGAGATCTGGTCCGATCCGGCCCCGGTCACCGAGAGCACGATGTCCTCCAGCGTGCGCTGCTGCGGGCCGATCGAGCTGACCCGCAGCCCGGCGCCGACCAGCCTGGTATTCAGCGCGGCGGCGTCGGAGTAGCGGACCAGCAGCTGCTGCCCGTCCCGGTGCTCCACCTGCCCGTCGAGCAGCGCGGCCACCTGGTCGGCGTCCGGGGTGTCCACGACGATCCGGCCCGTCGGCGCGCACAGCGCCGCCAGGTCGTCCTGCAGGACCAGCCGTCCGGAGTCCAGGACCCCGACCCTGGTGCACAGCTGCTCGACCTCGGCCAGCAGGTGACTGGACAGGAACACGGTCACCCCGGCGTCGTTCAGCCCGACGAGAAGCTCCCGCAGGTCCCTGATCCCGCGGGGATCCAGGCCGTTGCCCGGCTCGTCCAGGATGAGCAGCCGCGGCCGGCGGATCAGCGCGGCGGCCAGGCCGAGGCGCTGCCGCATGCCCAGCGAGTAGGCCTTGACCGGCCGGCGGCCGACTCCGGTCAGGCCGACCTGCTCCAGCGCCTCGTCGACCCGGTGGCGCCGGGTACGCCGGGCCTTACCCGCGAACCCGCCGCCCGGGGCCCTGGGGCCCGCCGCGTCCAGCAACGTCAGGTTGGCGCGGCCGGACAGGTGCGGATAGGCGGCGGGCTCCTCGATCAGCGCTCCTATCTGCGGCAGCACCTCGCGGGCGTGCCGGGGCATCCGCCGGCCCAGCACCTCGATCTCGCCGCTGGTCGCGTAGACCAGGCCGAGCAGCATGCGGACCAGCGTGGTCTTGCCCGATCCGTTCGGCCCGAGCAGGCCGTACCGGTCTCCCTCACGGACGTCGAGGTCGACCGAACGCACCGCAGTGACGGCTCCGTATCGCTTGATCAGCGCCCGGGTGATGATCACCTGAGGGTCACCAGTTCGGTCAGCTGGGTCGCGGCCTGCTCGAGCACCTGCGTGCTCACCGTCCCGGCGAGCAGGAAGGTGACGAAGAAGCCGGGCGGCTTGACGATGACCGCGTTGAGCAGCGGTGCGCTGATCTCAGCGGCGGCGCCGCCGGCAATGACCAGCGGCGTGCCGCCGGCCGTGACAGCGTCCGCGACCAGGTGCCGGCCGGCCGAGTCGCGGACGCCGAGCACGGCGAACGTCGTCAGGCCCCCGCCGTAGGCCCCGATCGTCTCAAACCCGGGCTGCACCCGGAGCCGGAGGCGCCCGGCCAGCTCGGCGGGCAGCGCCACCAGCCCCAGGTTGCTCAGAACCCCGGCCAGGTTCCCGGGATTGCTTACGGTGAATCCGGTACCCGGGGCCCGGTCCGGCGTCAGCACCCGCTGATCCGGATGCCAGGGGCTGACCTGGAAGAACAGGCTTTGCAGGGCCGGGCGGCCCGAACTGCGGCCGAACACCTCGACCATCAGCGGCAGGCCGCTGGACGGGTCGGCCCAGATGTCCACCCGCCCGATGGTGGACGCTGTATCGGATGGCGTCATCCGCAGCCCGGCCGCGCTGCGGCCCGCGACCCGCACCGGCGCGATCACGCTGAACCTGGCCTGCCGGCCTCCCTCCGACAGCAGGCGCTGGGCCAGGGCCGGTGGTACCAGGTCGGCCGCGCGCGGCAGCCGGTACACCTGCGGCCCGAGGACCTCGGTGAGCAACTGGCTGCCAGAATTCCAGATGAAGGAGCGGTTGCCGCTGAGCTGGTACGTGTCCCGCTCGCCGGCGTCGGAGAGCACGTCGACCCGCCACCGGCCCGGCGTCGCCTGCCAGACCCGCATCTTCGTCACGCCGTTGAGCAGTGAAGTCAGCCCGGTCAGGCCGGACACGGGAGGCAGCCCGAACGTCGCGTTGCTCTCCGCGTACCCCGCGTAGGATTCGTCCGCCGAGGCCAGGATGCGCGCCCTGAGCTGGCTGGCGGTCAGCTGCGGCACGCTCACCGGCAGCGCGCTGGCGATCACCGGCAGCCCGCAGAGCAGGGCCATGCCGGCGACCACCACCGCCCACCGGCGCACGATCTGGATCCTCACCAAGATCCTCGCAAGTCGGTTACTGGTGGGACAAGACGGTCAGATGATACATTTCGCCCAGATACCCAATAACGGTACGATAACCGCGGGCTCCCGGCAGGTGCGTCGCCCGCCACAAAAGCAGTTCGCGCCTCTCGTCAGGAGACCTTCTCCCGGTCTAGGATCGGAAACTGTCAGTAACGGCTGAAGAAACCCTGACAAGAAGGCTGTGGCGGGACGGCCCGGTGGGTCAGAGGTGGCGAACTGGTAAGGATCCTCATGACAATAGAGTCCGGTGTCCGGCGGATCGTCGTCGGCGTGGATGGCTCCGCGGAGTCCGTGGCGGCGCTCGGGTGGGCGTGCCGGGAAGCGAGCCTGCGCGCCGCGGAGGTCCTCGCCGTGCTGGCCCTGGAGTCCGCGTGTCATCAGGTCGCGAGCTATGCCGTCCCGGCGCCAAGACAGGCGGGCGGTAGCTGGGGAGCAGCCCGTGACGTGCTAAGACGTTCGGTCAGCGAAGCGCTCAGCCTGTTTCCTGGGGTGAGCGTGCGCACCGAGATCGCCGAGGGACTGGCCGCTCGCGTGCTGCTCGACCAGGCGGCAGACGCGGACATGCTCGTCCTCGGCCGCAACTCGAACGGCCCCGATCCGTACCGGCCCGCGGGTCCGGTGATCCGGGTCTGCCTGCGCTCCGCCCGGTGCCCGGTGGTCATCATCGGCGCGGTCGACGACGTCGCTCCCGACCCTTCGGATCACGTGCCCGAGTCGTGGCAGCGGGCCCTGGAAGGCTCCGGCGCGGCGCGGTAATTCGTAACGGAGAGTAACAACAGTCGGCTACCACAGGTACCCAATCGCTGGGCGCGGGTCGGGCTGATGCCGCGCCAGTGAGACAATCGTTCGCGTGCCGTCCCTGGTAGAGGTGTCCCCGCCGGTCAGCGCCGCGCTGCGGTCCGGCGCTCCGGTCGTCGCATTGGAGTCCACGATCATCTCGCACGGCCTGCCGCGGCCGGGCAACCTAGATGCCGCCCGGGAATTCGAGGCGATCCTGGCCGGCCAGGGCGTGACCGCGGCCACGATCGCGCTCGTCGACGGCGTGCCCAGGGTGGGCCTGACCCCCGACGAGCTCGAGCGCATCGCCACGGACGAGTCCGTGGTCAAGGTCAGCAGCCGCGACATCGCCATCGCGGTGGCCAGGAAGGTGACCGGTGGCACCACCGTGGCGGCCACGTCGGTGCTGGCCGCCCGGGCCGGCATCCGGGTGTTCGCGACCGGCGGCCTTGGCGGCGTGCACCGGGGCGCCAGCGAGACCTTCGACGAGTCGGCCGACCTGACCGTTCTGTCCAGGACGCCGATCACGGTGGTCTCGGCCGGGGTGAAGTCCATCCTGGACATTCCGGCCACGCTGGAGCGGCTGGAGACCCTCGGCGTGGCCGTCGTCGGCTACCGCACCTCCCGCTTCCCCGCCTTCTGGCTCTCGGATTCCGGCTGTGACCTGGACTGGCGCGCCGATAGCCCGGCGGAGATCGCCGACATCATGGCGGCCAGGGAGGCGTTCGGCGAGCAGGCCGCGCTGCTCGTGGCCAACCCGCTGCCGCCCGGCAAGCAACTCGACCCGGAAGTGCTCAGCGGTGCGCTGGAGGCGGCCCTGGTGGCCGCGGCTGACGCCGGCATCCGCGGGAAGGCGGTCAGCCCCTTCCTGCTCGATGAGATCCAGCGGGTCACCGGCGGCGTCAGCGTCGGGGTCAACCTCGACATCGCCCGGGGCAATGTTGATCTCGCCGCGAGGATCTCACGGTCTTGGTCCGAACGGGCCGAGGCGCGTGCCCCCTCGTAGCCCTGCCCGCCCCCGCCAGGGCAACGTTCCCCCCCGCATCCTGGTCTGCGGAGACGTGATCAACGACGTGCTGGTCAAGCCGCTCGACGGTGTAACGCCGGATAGCGACACCCGGGCCACCATCTCGGCCCGGCCGGGCGGCGCCGCGGCCAACCAGGCCGCCTGGATGGCTCACCTCGGCGCCGACGTGACCTTCGCCGGCCGGGTTGGCGCCCGCGACGCGGCCTACCACCGGCGGGAACTGGCCCGCGCGGGTGTCCGCGCGCGCCTGGCCGCCGACCGGGAGGCCGAGACCGGCTCGATCGTGATCATGGTGGAACCGGACGGCGAGCGGACCATGTTCACCGACCGGGGCGCCAACCTGCGGCTTCGCCGCGCCGACGTGCCGGCCCGGCTGCTCGACGGCGCGGCGGCGCTGCACCTGACCGGGTACACGTTCTGCGAGCCGCCGCTGCTCGAGGTGGCCCTCTGGCTACTCGGCCAGGCCCGGGCCCGGGGGCTCGCCGTGACCATCGACCCGGGTTCGGCCGCCTTCCTGGCCCGGATGGGGCCGACCGCGTTCCTGCGCTGGACCGACGGCGCCGCGGTCTGCTTCCCCAACCGCGATGAGGCCGCCGTGCTCACCGGCGAGGCCGAACCGGTCGCCATGGCGGCCCGCCTGACCAGGCATTACAGCGTCGTATTGGTGAAGCTCGGGGGCGCCGGCTGCGTGCTGGCGGTGCCCGGCGAGACGCCGGTCCCGATCGCCGCGCACCCCGCCCGGGCCACCGACACCACCGGTGCTGGCGACGCCTTCTGCGGCGCCTTCATGAGCCGCTGGCTGGCCGCCGCAGCCCCCGGTGAGCCTCCCGCCCGTCTCGCCGTCCCGGCCCTGGTAGCCGCCGCGGAGTTCGCGTCGCGGGTCGCCGCCACCGTCGTCACCCGATTCGGCGACCGACCCGTCTAGCACGCCACATATGTCACCCGAGTTACTTCCTATGTGGCGCTCCTATTCAAACAAGTTCCCCTTTTCATGATCCCGAAGGATTTAGTACTCTCTGCAGTACTAAATCCTTCGGGATCATGGGAATTCCGTGCGAATCGGCGCGGTCACCATGATCACGAAGGATTTTTAGTCTGCGGAGACTAAATATCGTTCTGGATCATGAAAATCAGCCATGGCTGCCATACTCACGCAATGCAGTCTGTTGCTGGAGATTCTAGAGATGCTAAAGTGACAGAAGTTCGCATCGTGTCGTAGCACGGGCAATATCTGCGGACGATGTGCCCGGCCCGACCGGGCGCGTCAGCGCCTCACCCGGTAGTGGATGAACGTGGCGAACGGGGACTGCCTGACCCAGAGATGCTCGAGGTCGAGCGACTGGCCGAACCCGTCGAACAGCCCCTTCCCGCCGCCGAGCACCACCGGCGCGACGATGACGGTCAGCTCGTCAACGTACCCCGCGGCGAGCGCCTGGCGGATGAGGTCCGCGCCGCCCATCAGCATCACCTGCTTGCCCCCGGCCGCGGCGCTGGCCTGCTCGACCGCCTCGGCGAGGCTGCCGGCGAAGGTGAACCCGCCGCCGTCCGGCTGCTCGCCGGGCCGGTGGGTGACGATGAACAGCGGAACGTCCCACGGGTTCGCCCCGCCCCAGGCCCCCGCCGCCTCGTAGGTGCCGCGCCCGGCGATGACCGCGCCGTTCGCCCCGGTCATCTCGTCCAGGTAAGCCTTGTCCTCGCCGGACGCCTCGCCCCGGCCGGAGGATTCGTAGCTCCACGGCCCGCCGAACACCCAGTAGTGCAGCCGCTCGCCGCCCACGCCCAGGCCTTGCCCTGGGCCGTCGTCCGGCCCGGTGATGTACCCGTCCACCGATACGGTGATCCCGGCCACGATCTTGCTCATCACTGCCTCCTTCTGCTCCACCAGTCAGACGACCCGGCCGGCCGGAAGTCATCGAGCCGCGATCATCCAGGCGGCCTCGTCCCTGGCCAGCTCGCGTGACAATGTGACCTAGCAGACATTGCCGCGCGGGCATTTCTCCATCGCGAATGGTGTTGCAGCGACCGGTGGTCAGGAAAGCAGAAATGGCCACTCGACGAGCCGCTAAGACCCGCCGATAGGACGGTAGGTGCTGCGCAAAACGCAGCGCAATGGAGGTTCTCAACATTATGAGGCTCAGCTCACGGTTCATTCTTGACAACCTTTTCCTGCTCGCGGCAGCATTCCTCGTCGTCGCCTCGATGACCTGGAGTGCCGGGGTGGCCGGCTGGATCGCGTTCGGCGTGTCGGCCGCCATCACCGTCATCGCCGGCACCAGCGCGGTGCTGACCGCCCGGTCCGGCCGCAAGCTCGGCCACGGCCTGGTCGGCCTGGTCGCCCTGTGGTCGCTCGTCGCGGCCCTGGCCTTCTCCGGCACGCTGCTGACCTGGCTGGTCTTCGCGGACGCGCTGGCCGTGGGCGTGCTCGCCCTGGCCGACCTGACCGCGCACGAGGCGACGACCGAGAAGGTCGTCCACCAGCTCGTCGTGCACGACGGGACCACCGCCGAGCAGCGCGCCGCCGCCTGATCCCGCAAAACCCTTCCCCAACCGGACCGCGTGCCTTCCCCCGTGGGCACGCGGTCCTTTCTTATTCCTTACCGGCGCCGCTAACGTGGTCAGCGATGGATACGGGGAGCACGCCGAGCCGAACAGCCTCCTGGCCGGTCAGGAGGCTGTTCCCGCTGCTCGCCACCGTGATCATGGCCGCCGCCGGGATGGCGGGCACGATCTGGGGCCCGCGCTTCTACGGCAAGACCGCCTGGGCGCTGCCCGACGACCTGTGGGGCACGCTGATCGCGGCCCAGCGGCTCGCCCACCTGAACCTGGCGGGCCTGTACACCTACCCCACTCAGCTGGTCTCGCTGCCCGGCGCGGCCATCATCCTGATCCCGGCCATCGCCGTCATCGATCCGGCCGGGCTCCAGCTGACGGTCCCGCATGCCCATGGCGCGTATCCCAGCGTGTGGTTGTTCGCCGGACCGTATCAGGTCGCCATCTCGGCCGTGGCGCTGTTCGCCGCCGACGCGATCGCCGAACGCCTCGGCGCGACCAGGCCCAAACGCTTCTGGCTGGCCGCCGCGAGTGCCACCGCGCTGTGGAGCGTCACCGTGCGGTGGGGGCACCCGGAAGACGCTGTGGCGGTCGGACTGTTCATGTACGCGATCCTGGCGCTGGCCGATGCCAGGCCCGTCCGGTCGGCATGGCTGGCTGGAGCGGCCGTGGCCGTGCAGCCGCTCGTCCTGCTCGCGTTCCCTCTTCTCGCCGCGGTCGTCGAGCCCCGGCGCCTACCCGGCTATGTCGCCCGGGCCGCCGCCCCAGGGGCGCTGCTGCTGGCCGCCGCGGCCACGGCCAACTGGACCGCGACCGCTCACGCCGTCACCAGCCAGCCGAACTACCCGGCGATCGATCACCCCACCCCGTGGATCTACCTTGCCCCGCACATTGCCGACGGGCAGGTGGCGGCCGGCCCCGGCCGCATCCTGGCCATCGTGGCGGCCCTTGGCTGCGCGCTGGTAGTGGCGCGCCGCTGGCGGGCGATACGGACGGCCGGGCGGTGGGGCCCCGGGGCGCTGACCGAGTTGCTCTGGTGGACCGCGGTCGCGCTGGCGCTCCGGTCGGCGTTCGAGCCGGTCATGGTGTCCTACTACCTGTGGCCGCCGCTGGCGGTGGCCCTCGCCGCCGCCGCGAGCGACTGGTCACGCCTGCTCCCGGTCGGGTGCACCACCGTGGGGCTCACGTTCTTCTCGCAGGTCCAGTGGCATAACCCGTGGAGCTGGTGGACGCCGATGGTCGCCGGGCTGGCCCTGGCCCTGTTCTTCGCCCGGCCCCGGCCGGGCCGACCCCGGTCCGGCCGAGCCCGGCCCGCTCCGCAGGTGCTCCCAGAGGCGGGGGAGCAGCTCGCCGCCGACGGCGCGCCATGACGCGATCTCGCCGTCCGACAGCGTCGTGACCGGGCCGGCTCCGGATGCGGCCCTGGACGCAGCCCTGGATGCGGCCAGCGCCGCCAGGTAGACGTCGCAGGCGGCCGCGAGCAGCCACATCCTGGCCACCGCGAGCCCGGGAGTGGCGCCCAGGGTGAGGGCCCCGTTGCCGCGCAGCAGCAGCGCCTCGCCGGCCGGGAGGCAGGATGCCGCCCGTTCGGCCCGATCGGCGGACCTGAGCAGCGCGGCGTCGTCGTACACCGGCACCGATTCGCCCAGCCACGCGGCCTGCCCGTGCACCGGCACCATTGCCGTGGTCACGGCCGCGACCGCCAACGCGGCAGCCGGCTGGGCCCGGGCGATGGCTGCCGCGTCCGGCCGGGCCCGGTACAGGGCCAGGTGCGCCCAGGCCTCGGCCGGTGCCCCGGCGGGCAGGGCGCGGACCGCGAGCGGGACCTCGATCACGCTCGCCGCGGTCACGCCGGCCAGATCGGCGGCGGGCGTGATCAGCATCGAATCGCCGGCCCGGGCTGACACATGCCCGAAGGCGGTGACCAGCCCCAGCCGCGCCAGCACGCGAGCCGCCTCGGCGACCTCGCCGCGCAATACCCTGTCCCGAATCACCCCGGGCTTCCCCTTCCCAGACGGCCGACCGCGTGTCTAAACTGTATGCAGTTTTTACTGTATGCAGTTTGCCGGCGAAGGGGAAGGCCGTGATCTCAGGACTGCACCATTATGCGCTCGAAGTGCCCGACCTGGCGGTGGCCGAGGGCTTCCTGCAGGACTTCGGCCTGGAGACAGGGGAGAAGGACGGGTCGCTGGTGGCCATGTGTCCCGGGCGCCAGCAAGAGCAGGTGAGGCTGGTGGAAGCCCCGGCCAAGCGGCTGCACCACGTCACTTTCACGCTCAGGCCCGGCACGACCGACGCGGTCCGCGAGGCGCTGGAACGGTCCGGCACACCCGTCATCGAGCCGCCGCCCGGCGCCACCGAGGACGGCCTGTGGCTGCGCGACCCGGACGGCACCGCCGTACAGCTGCTCGATGAACCCCAGGCGTCGGCCCGGCCGGTCGCCGAGGTGCTGGTCAACATGGGCGGCACTCGCCAGCGGTTCGACGTCGCCCAGTGGCGGACGGCCACCGAGGACGTGCTGCCGCGCCGGCTCGGGCACTCCCTGCTGTTCACCGCGCAGCCCGCGCGGATGACGGACTTCTACACCCAGGTGCTCGGGCTGCGGGTCAGCGACACGATCCACCACGACCTGGTGACGTTCCTCAACGCCGGGCCCGGCGACCACCACGTCTTCGGCTTCATCTCCAGCACCCACCGCGGCTTCCACCACGCCAGCTTCGAGGTCCCGTCCATCGACGCGATCGCGGTCGGTGCCGACCGGATGCGGGCCAAGGGCCACCAGGCGGGCTGGGGCCTGGGCCGCCACACCATCGGATCGAACTTCTTCCACTACAACCCCGACCCGTGGGGCTCGTGGATCGAGTGGTTCTCCGACATCGACCAGATCGACGACTGCTGGGTGGCCGGCGACTGGGACGTGCCCCCGCACCTGTGGGGCACCCCGCCACCCGAGACCTTCCTCGCCAACTCAGAGCCCGCCCCAACGAAGGAGTGAACCGTGAGCCGTGACGTAGCCCCCATCTTCGCCGACATCGACGGCATGGACGCCGACAAGTTCATCTCGCACCTCACGCCGGACGTCAGGTTCCGCTTCGCCAACATGGACCCGGCCATCGGGCACGCCGCCGTGAAGGAGGGGGTGGAGGGCTTCTGGACCACGATCGACGGCCTGACCCACCACATCCTGAAGGTCCACGAGGTCGGCGACACCGTCATCGTGCAGATCGACGTGGAGTACCGCCGCAAGGACGGCAAGTCGGTCACCGTGCCGAACTGCGACGTCCTGGTCTTCGACGGCGACCTGGTGCGGGACTGGCAGATCTACATCGACCTGGCGCCGGTCTTCGCCTGATAGCAGACGGCGCGCGATGATCACGCTCACCGATATCGCCTACGTCAGGTCCGGGGTGGCGGACCTGGACGCGGCGACCCGCTTCGCCACCGGCATCGTCGGCCTGGAGCTGGTGACGCCCACCGAAGTCGGCGTCGCCCACCTGCGCGCCGACGGCCGGCACCACTGCCTGGCCCTGGTCGAGGGGCCCTCCGGAGTGATCTCCTCGGGTTTCAGCGTGGCTGACTCCGACGCGCTGGACGCCGCCGAGACCGAGCTCGAGCGGTCCGGCATCAGCGTGCACCGCGGCTCGCCCGCCGAGGCCAGATCCAGGCGGGTCCGTGAGTTCATCGGCTTCGATGACCCGTTCGGTAACCGGGTTGAGCTAGTGAACCAGCAGGAGACGGTGGCCCGGCCGGTGGCCTTCAGCCGCGCCGCGGGGATCACCGAGTTCGGCCACCTCTGCCTGGACGCGCCGGACGTGCACGAGGCCTACCGGTTCTGGAGCACGCGCTTTAACGCCCGTGTGTCTGACTGGCTCGGCGACGCCGCCTGCCTGATGCGGATCGATCCGGTGCACCACAAGCTCGCCGTCTTCCGCGGCGACGAGCCGGGCCTGTGCCACATGAATTTCCAGGTGGAGACCATCGACGACGTCTTCAGGAACTGGCACTACCTGGTCGAGCACGACGTCGAGATCGAGATGGGCCCGGGACGCCACCCGCAGTCGGGCGCGATCTTCCTGTACTTCCTGGGACCGGAGGGGTTCACCTACGAGTACTCCTTCGGCGTGCGCCGGATCGAGGACGACGCGGCCTGGGTGCCCCGCACCTTCGACCCGGCCGAACCCGGTTCCATCGACATGTGGCTCGGCCCCACCGCCCGCCCCATCACCCAGCCCCAGCTCCGCGCCGCCACCCCCGCCGAGGCCACCCCCTGACCACTGCCCGTCTGGTCAGGGAAACGCCATGAAACCCGGAATCCATGGCGTTCAAACGCACTGGATCCGGGGTTTCACGGCGTCGCAGTGCTGGGGTTTCACGGCGTCGCGGTACTAGTCAGCGGCAGCGCGGCGGGCGCCTCGCGGTCGATCAGCGCCACCGCATGCGGAACGGCCGCGGGCTCGTAGGCGGGCGCGCAGTCGGCCAGCACCCGCAGCGCCGTGCGCTCCAGGTGGTGCGCCATCTCGGTCAGCGCGCCCCGCTCGTCTCCGGCGATCAGCGCCTCCAGGATGGCGGCGTGCTCGGCGTCGCCCGCGGTCTGCCAGCTGTTCGGCTCGGACAGCTGGTAGATGCGGATGTAGCGGGTGGTCCGGTCGGCGAAGGCCCGCAGCTGACGCTGCATCGCCTCGCCGGCCGCCGCCGTGCAGACCCGGTGATACTCGGTGTGCGCCCCGAACCACTCGTCGAAGTCGCCGGTCTTGGCGGCCTGGCGCATCGCGGTCAGCATCCGCTTCGCCTCGGCCCTTTCCTTGGCCCCGAAGTGCCCGATCGTCATCGACAGGGCCAGCGTTTCCAGCAGGATCCGGCTCGCGTAGACGTCGTCGAGCTCCTGCGGATCCAGGCCCGCTACCCGGGTGCGCTGGTTCGGCTCGATCTCGACCAGGCCCTCCTCCTGCAGCATCCGCAGCACCTCACGCAGCGGGGTGCGGCTGATGCCGAGCTGAGCGGCCAGGCTCACCTGGGACAGCTTGGTGCCCGGCTTCAGCGTGCCGTCGAGGATGCATTCCCGCAGGTAGGCGTGGACGTGCGGGATGGCCTGCCGGGCTTCGGGCAGGTCGACCTTGCGGATGTCAGGGACCTGCACGACACGAGGCATGGACAGCATTCTCCTCGATACGACCGCAATCGGATGCAGTTCACCAAGCAACAATAACTGCATACAGTTTACCCGCCCCCCGCGGCCCCACTCCTGCCCTCCACCCCCGGCGCGCCTCCCGGGCCAAACGGCTCCATGATCATGGATAGTTTCGGTCGCTATCCGGTCGAAACTACCCATGATCATGAAATGCCCGCCCGGCCCCGTGCCGGTCGCCAAACTGCATGCAGTTTCCGGCCGCACCCTCTTGAACCAGGCCGCCAAACTGCATACAGTTTGAGGTACCAAGCCACCGCGGCGAGGAGGCAGCGATGGACCGAGTGGGCGTGATAGGCCTGGGCAAGATGGGCCTGCCCATCGCCAGGAACCTGATGGTGCGCGGCTTCCACGTCACCGGCTACCGCCGCAGCGGCTCTCCCGAACTCCTCAGGGAAGGTGGCACCGTCGCCTCCAGCGCGGCCGAGGTCGCCGCGGAAGCAGACGTCATCCTGTCGATCGTCCCCACCGCCGACGACGTGGAGGAGATCATCGCGGGCCCGCGCGGCACGCTCACCACCCTCAAGCCGGGCACGATCCACATCGAGATGAGCACCATCGACGTGGACCGCAAGGCCCGCCTGCGCGACCAGGTACAGGCCAAGGGCGGCGACCTGCTCGACTGCCCGATCTCCGGCAGCCCGGGCATGGTCGCGCCGCGGAAGGCCACCACGTTCGCCTCGGGCGACAAGCAGAGCGTCGACACCGTGACGCCGGTCCTCGACGCCATCTCCGGTCCGTGGATCTACACCGGCGCGTTCGGCACCGGTGCCCGGATGAAGTACGTCGCCAACCTGCTGCTCGCCGTGCACACCGTCGCCGCGGCCGAGGCGATGGCCCTGGCCCGACGCAGCGGCCTCGACCTGGAACTCGTCCAGAAGACCCTGGACGAGTCCATCGCCAGCTCGGCCATCTGGCGCCAGCGCGGCCCGCTGATGGCCGAACGCGCCTGGTCTCCCGCGCCCGGCCCGATCAGCACGCTGCACCCGATCCTGGAGCAGATCGAGGAGCACGCCGCCAGCATGGGCCTGTCCGCGTCGGTGTTCACCGCGGCCAAGGAGGTCTTCGACAAGGCCCTGGCGGACGGCTGGGGCGACCTGGACATCGCCAGCGTCCACGATCAGGTGAACCGATGACCTGGTCGCTGGCCGGCTACACCGCCCGCGGCACCCGGGGCTTCGGGGTGCTGCGCGAGGACGGCGCGCTCGTCGGGCCGGCCGGCCTCGAGCGCTGGCCGACCAGCATGGACCTGCTCGGGGACTGGCCCGAGGCCGAAGCCGTCCTGCGCGACCTGGACGTGGACAACGCGCCAGTGATCGAATACGACGCGCTGCTCCCGCCGCTGCAGTGGCCGCGCAAGGTGATCTGCGCCGGGGTGAACTACCGCAAGCACATGCAGGAGATGGGCGGCGAGATCCCGGCGGCGGGCTGGCGCCCGTTCTTCTTCCTCAAGGCCCCCACCACCTCGGTCATCGGCCCCAGGGACCCGATCGTGATCAGCGACCCGGCCCGGGCCAGGTACGACTGGGAGGCCGAACTGGCCGTGGTCATCGGCACCGGCGGCAAGAACATTGATCCCGAACGGGCCGGGTTTCACGCCGCGGCCTACACCGTCTGCAACGACATCACGGCGCGCGGCTACCACCGGCGTGACGCCGTCCCGGCGGACGCGTTCCGCTACGACTGGTTCGCGGCCAAATCCGTCGAGGGCTCACTGCCGCTCGGCCCGGGCCTGACCCCGGCCTTCCTCGTGCCGGACCCGCAGGACCTGCGTCTGCGGCTGTGGGTGAACGGCGAGCTGCAGCAGGACGAGTCGACCGCCGACATGGTCTGCCCGGTGGCCGAACTGATCGCGGCCGCCAGCGAGGTCGTCACGCTCGAGCCCGGCGACGTGATCGCCACCGGCACCCCGGCCGGCGTCGGCGCGGCCCGGGGGCTGTACCTGCGCGGCGGCGACGTCGTCCGGGTCACCATCGACGGGCTCGGCACCCTGGAGAACACCGTGAAGGAGGACTGATGATCTTCGTTTCGCACGCGCTGCCGGTCAACGTGGCCGGCGAGCCGCAGCTGGACCGGGCCGCCGTCTGGGACGGGCTGGTGCTCAAGGCCAACAACGCGCTGCCGTTCGTGCCCAGCATGACCTACTGCGAGGTCACCGAGCGGTACAGCGACACCGTCTTCGACCGGGACATCGACTTCCGCGGGGAGCGCTTCACCGAGCGGATCACGCTCGAGCGACCGCACCGGGTGACGTTCACCCGCATCGCCGGCCCCGTGCTCGGCACGATCGCCAACGAGATCGAGGGTCCGGACGACGACCTCAAGCTCCGCTTCAGCTTCGCGCTGGTCGTGGCCGGGGTCGAGGGAGGCTCGGCCCGGGAGCGGGACTACGCGGACTCGATGACCGGCGATTACCTCAAGGCCGTGGCCGCCACCCTGAACGCCATGCGCCGCATCGCCGAAGGCGCCAGCGCGGTCTCCGCGTAGGAAAGGAACTCCCCATGTCATCAGCCACCCTCTCTTCGTCTCCTTCGGCATCGTCGACAATTGACGAGCAGCTGCGACTGCGCATCACCGAGGAGCTCGCCGGCTCGTTCAAGGGCGACATCATCGGCCCGGACCACGCGGACTACGAGCGGGCGCGCCAGCTATGGAACGCCATGGTCGACCGGCGCCCCGGCCTGATCCTGCGCTGCACCAGCACCCAGGACGTGGTCGCCGCGGTCGGCGTGGCCCGCGAGCACGGCCTGCCGCCGTCGGTCCGCTGCGGCGGCCACAATGTGGCGGGCAAGGCCATGTCGGACGGCGGCCTGACCATCGACCTGTCCGGGCTGCGCGAGGTTACCGTCGATCCGCGGGCCAGGCTGGTGCACGCGGGCGGCGGCTGCCGGCTCGGCGACGTCGACGCCGCGACCGCGCCGCACCGGCTGATCGTCCCGGCCGGGATCATGTCCGAGACCGGGGTGGCCGGCCTGGCGCTCGGCGGCGGGATCGGCTGGTTCTCCCGCAAGTATGGTCTCACCTGCGACAACTTCGTCTCGCTCGAGCTCGTCCTGGCCAGCGGTGAGGTCATCGAGGTCAATGCCGAATCCCACCCCGAGCTCTTCTGGGCGCTGCGCGGCGGCGGCGGCAACTTCGGCATCGTCACCCGGTTCACCTTCCGCGCCTACGACTTCGGCCCGATGATGCGCATCGGGGTCTCGGTCTACGAGCCGGAGCAGGCGGCTGCCGCGCTGCGCGAGTACGCCCGCGTCGTGCCCACCCTGCCGCGCAACGTCGGCTGGCACGCCGCGCTCAAGCACGACATGCCGGCCCTGCCGTTCGTGCCGCCCGAATACGTCGGCCAGCGCTTGCTCATGCTCGTCTCGATGTGGCTGGACGACGCCGAGGACCCGGCGGGCGCCGAGCTGATCGGCCGTCTGACCGAGACCGGGGAGCCGTGCATCAAGGCCACCACCGTGCTGCCGTTCGCGGCCGGCGTTCAGCGGCTGATCGACGTCGAGTTCGAGGACGGCCACCGCTACTACACCAAGGAGGCGCACGTCGCCGACCTGGCCGACGACGCCATCGATAAGCTCGACGCCTTCTGGCGCCACGACATGCCGATGGAGGGCGAAGTCGAGATCATCGGCCTCGGCGGCGCTATCGGTGACGTCGCTGAGGCCGACTCCGCGTTCTCCAACCGCGGCTATCTGCTCTGGCTGAACTTCGCCATGCGCTGGGACGACCCCGCCGACGACGAGGACTACATCGCCCGTACCCGCAACGCCGTGACCGGCCTGGCCCCGTGGACCGGCCGCGGCGTCTACGTCAACATGCTCAACTTCGACGAGCAGGACCGCGTGGTCGAGGCGCTCGGCGGCACGGAGAAGTACGCCGAGCTGGCGCGGCTCAAGGCCCGGTACGACCCGGCGAACCTGTTCCGGATGAACGCCAACATCACGCCCGCCTAAGCGGTCAGGGTTCCATAACGCTTCAATTCGTGGAAGAAGTCGTCGATGACGTGCAGGTCACCGGACCGGGTCACCTCGTCGTAGACGTACTTGCCCACCGCCAGGTCCAGCACCCCGAGGCCGAACGGGGAGAACACCACCGGCCGCCCGGCCGGCACCGTCACCCGCCCGGCCATCACGTCGGCCAGCGTGCCGGCCAGGAAGTCCCGGCTTCCGGTGAGCTGCTCGGCCAGGTGCGGTGACGTATTGGCCTTCAGGCAGTGCTCCACGTCGTCGACCAGGTTCGTCGAGGCGAGCAGGACCTCCGGCGCGAGGTCGCGCAGCGACACGTGCAGCACGACCGGGTTGTGCTCGAACCACGACACGTCGCTGACGTGCGGCTCCCCGGCGATGGTGGCGAAGACCACCAGGTCGCTGGACCGGATCAGCTGCTCCGCGTCCTCGTACACGGTGATCCGGCCGGGACCCGCCTTCTCCAGGTAGCCGTGGAAGCCGGCCGCGTGCTCGGCGGACAGGTCGTGCACGCCGATCTCGTCAAACGTCCAGCCGGTCCCGGTCAGGAAGGTGTGGATGTAGCGGGCGATCAGGCCGGTCCCGAAGAACCCGACCCGGGCGGGCCGGGAACCCTGATGCCGGCCGCGGGTCAGCCAGTCCGCCGCGAGCGCCGCGGACGCGGCGGTCCTGGTGGCGCTGATGATGGAGCTCTCCAGGCAGGCGAACGGGTAGCCGGTGTCGTGGTCGTTGAGGATCAGCACGGCCGAGGCCCGCGGGATGCCCGCCGCCACGTTCTCCGGGAAGCTGGAGATCCACTTCAGGCCGTCCACCCGGACTTTCCCGCCGATCGAGGCGGGCAGCGCGATGATCCGGTCCGACGGGCGGTCCGGGAAGCGCAGGAAGTAGGACGGCGGGTTCACCGAGTCGCCGGCGCCGTGCAGCCGGTAGGTCTCCTCGACCAGCTCGGTGATCTGCCGCTCCCGGCCGGCCAGGGCCTGCTGGACCTGGGCGCCGGAGATGACCGCGAACGGCGGGACGCTGCTGCCGGTCATTACGCCACCTCGATCGTCGGCGAGCAGTCGGCCAGCCGCACCGGGTCGGCCAGGCCGGCGAGCACCTCGCGCGAACCCTCGTAGGGTTCCCGGCTGTGCGCGGTCCGAACGTTGTCCACCAGCAGGAGGTCGCCAGATTGCCAGGGCTCGCGCTTGGTGTGGGCTTCGTAGGTCTCGTTGAGCAGCTCTACGATGTCCTCGCCGACCGGGTCGCCGTTGCCGAACCTGGTGGTGAACGGCAGCCCGTCCTCGCCGTAGAGATCTACCATGTACTCGCGCACCTCGGGATCGATCGTCCGCTCGTTGAGGAACGCGATCTGGTTGAACCAGCAGCGCTGCCCGGTGACCGGGTGGCGCACCACCGCGCTGCGGCGCTGCCAGGTGCGCAGGGTGCCGTCCGGCTGCCACTCGAACTCGGTCGCGCTGGCCCGGCAGTACCGCTCGACCTCGCCACGGTCGTCCGTGCCGAACGCCTGCTCAACCGATGCCCCGAAATCCTCATTGTAGTTGCGGACGAGCATCCAGCCCTCCCGCTCGAACCGCTGGACCAGGTCAGCGGGCAGCGCGCCGAGCACGGTCGGCGAGTCGGACACCGTCGTCGCACCGCCGCTGGCCGGGGCGGTCAGGCAGGCGAACATCATCAGGCCGGGGAACTCGAGCTTGTAGCTCAGCTCGTGGTGCATGCACATCTGCTGGTTCGGTGGCCACGGCGTGGCCGAGTACAGGCCGCCGGGATAGGCCTGCCGGGGCGCGAAGGCCTCCTGTTCCGGCATCAGGCTGGCCGCGAGCCGCTGGAAGACGGCGCCGGTCTGCGCCGCATCGTGCAGCCCGAGCCCGCGGACCAGGACGGAGCCGTGCACGGCGACCATAGCCCGCAGCGCGTTGCGGTGCCCGGCGGCCCAGCCGGCCGCGTCACCTCCGGTCTCGGCCCGCACCACCGAGGGCTTGCCCGGCCGGAGCTCTACGTCCATCGGAGACGTCAGGGAAGAATGCGACATGTCAATGTCCCTTCAAATCAATGGGTGTGGGAAAGCACCGCCTCGGCCGCGTCGGCCGGGCGGGTGCGCAGGAAGTAGTGGCCGCCGTCGACGAGCTCATGCAGGTCGACCTGATCGGCCAGGAAGCGCCAGTCGCGGTAGCGGACGGCGGAATCGGGGGTGGACGGGTCGTCCGCCGCCGCCACCACGGTGACCGGCGCGGCCAGCTTCACCGCGGGCGGATCGTCCAGGGCGTCGGCGAGATAGCGGTGGGCGGACACGCAGTCGTGCCGGTAGGCGGCGCCGATCCGGACGGCCTCGAGCTCGCAGAGTTCGGTGTAGCCGCTGTTCGCGCTGAGCGTCGCGGCGATCTCGGCGTCGCTTCGCCTGGCCAGCTCGGTGACGCTGGCGCGCCGCCTGGCCGCGTCACCGGGCAGCTGCGCACCGAGGAATACCCGCTGCACCTCTACCCCGTGCTCCGCCAGCTTCATCGCCGTGGCCAGCGCGAACGCGGCGCCCGAGGAGTGACCCCAGAGCAGGACCCGGCTCAGGCCGCGCCCGGTGATCTCGGCGGTGACCTGTGCCACGACCCGTGCCATCGAGGCGAAAGGCTCATCCTCGGCGGCCAGGTCGTGACCGGGCAGCTCGACCGCGTAGACGGCCAGCCCGCTGCCGCGCAGGGCGGTGGCCATCGACTGGTAGTTCACCGCGTTGCCGCCCGCGTACGGGAAGCACACCAGGGCCGCCTTCGGTCCGGACGGCTCCAGCAGCGGCTGGAGCAGCCCAGGCCGTGACTTGGACTTCCCGTCGACCAGCGCGGCCATGTCGGCCAGGACCGGGTGACGGGTCAGCTCCTTGAGGGACACCGCACGGTCCAGCGCGATGGCCAGCTTCACCGCCAGCAGCGACGAGCCGCCCCGGTCGAAGAAGTTGTCGCGTCGGCCGATCTGATCCTGACCGATGCCGAGCACCTTCGCCCACGCCTCGGCCAGCCGCCGCTCGGTGGGCGTGCCCGGCGCGTCGTAGTCCGTGCCGCCCGCGGCGTCGCCCAGTTCGCCCGCCAGCGTGGTCAGCGCTTTAGAGTCAGTCTTGCTGTTGGCCGTCAACGGCAGGCTTTCCCGCCAGTGGAAGGCCGCCGGGACCATGTACCAGGGCAGCGACTCGCCCAGCCGGTCCCGCAGGACGCTGGCCTCGATCGGCCCCGGGCCCGAGTAGAAGGCCACCAGCCGCTGGCCCTGGCCGGGCCCTGCGGCGACCACCACCGCGCCGTCGCGGACGCCGGGCACCCGCAGCAGGGTGTTCTCGATCTCGCCGATCTCGATGCGGAAGCCGCTGATCTTCACCTGGCTATCCCGGCGGCCGAGGAACTCGAGCTTGCCGTCCGGCCGCCAGCGACCGTAGTCGCCGCCCAGGTAGAGGCGCTGGCCTTCGCGGTGCGGGTCGGTCAGGTAGCACTGCCGGGTGCGCTCGGGGTCGTTGATGTACCCGCGGCCGACGCAGACCCCGGAGAAGGCGATCAGGCCGGCCGCGCCCAGCGGCACCGGTGCCAGATTCTCGTCCACCACGTAGACGCGCACGTTGCTGACCGCCCGGCCGAGCGGGACCCGCTCGCCATCCGGCGCCCGGTCCATGACCTCGTGGTTGGTGTCGTCCGAGGTCTCGGTCAGCCCGTACGCGTTGACCAGCTTGATCCCGGGCTTGGCCGCGAACCAGCGCTGGGCGAGCTCCCGCTTCAGGGCCTCCCCGGTCACGGACACGTACCGCAGGTCCGGCAGCTCCCGGGGATGCTGGTCCAGGTAGGACAGCACCACCTCGAGGTAGGACGGCACAATCTGCAGGACGTTGACCCGGCCGGCCTCGATCGTGTCGACGAAACGTGCGACGTCCAGGATCACGTCCTGCTCGACGATCAGCGTCCGGCCGCCGGCCAGCAGCGCGGAAACCAGCTGCCACATGGAGATGTCGAAGCACTGGGGCGCGGTCTGCGCGACCACCTGCCCCGCGCCGATCTCCAGGTCCTCGATCTTGGCGTACAGGTGATTGAGCATGCCCGCGTGCTCGCACATCGCGCCCTTGGGTTCCCCGGTGGAGCCGCTGGTGAAGTAGATGTAGGCGAGCTGATCGGGCCCGACCTCGATGCCGAGGTCGGTCCCGGCGTGGTCCTCGGCGTAGGCGGCCTCGGCGAACAGCGTCGAGACGCCGGGCATGCCTTCCAGGGCCGACCCGAGCGTAGCCGTGCTGCCCGGTTCGGTCAGCACGAGCTCGCACCCGGCCCGGGTCAGCGTCCTGGCGATGCGGTCGGCCGGGAAGTGCGGCTCGATGGGCAGGTACACCCCGCCGGCCTTGAAGATCGCCAGAACGGCGGCCATCCAGTCCAGGTTGCGCTCGGTCACCACGGCCACGACGTCCTCACGGCCGAGACCCCGGGCCAGCAGGGCCCGGGCCAGCCGGTTCGCGCGGGCGTTGAGCTCGGCGTAGGTCCACTGCCGGCCCCCGCAGGTGGCCGCGATGGCCTCCGGGTGCACCCGTACCCGCTCCTCGAACAGCTCGTGCATCCGCCGGTCAGGGCGCTCCCGGTGCGGTCCGGCCAGCCCGTCGAGCTGGAAGCCGAGTTCTCCCGGACTCAGCAGGCTCTGCCGCCCGTGCTCGGCCTCCGGGTCGGCGACGATCAGCGCCAGGGCGGTGAGGTGATAACCGGCGATCCTGGCCGCCGCGTCCGCGTCCAATGCGTCGGTTCGGTACCGCAGCCGCAGCGCGAGCCGGCCGCGGTGCGGCCAGATGCTCACCCACAGCACGGTGCCCGGCGCCAGCGCGCCCTCGCCGCCCAGCGCGTCAAACACCGTCTCGAAGGCCGCCCCGGTCAGGCCGAGCTCGCCCGCCAGGTCGCCGACGGGGAAGTCCTGGTGCGCCAGCAGTTCCCACTCGGTCCGGTGGGCCTGGTGCAGCAT
>Ga0207674_10002129_pt1 | contig 25025 bp, 20 predicted proteins | sample KBSCornC72_FD_184303 | JGI IMG/M metagenome (GOLD analysis project Ga0207674, IMG submission 184303) | Corn rhizosphere microbial communities from Kellogg Biological Station, Michigan, USA - KBS Corn C7-2 (SPAdes) (version 2) | ecosystem: Host-associated > Plants > Roots > Rhizosphere > Soil ...
GGCCGCGTTCCACCCAGGACGCCGACTTCGTCCTGGAATTGACGACGGGCGATCCGATCCCGGAACTCGCCAAGGCTCTATCGCCCGACATCCGCATCGACCCGCAAATGTCGTTCGAGACCGTCACGGGCACGATGCGATATATCGCGTCGCACCCGGCAAGCGCGTTCAAAGTCGAGATGTTCCTTCTCACCGCTGATCCGCACGACGCGACCCGTTTCAAACGGAGACAGTTGGTCGATTTCGAAGGGAACAAGGTGTGGTTCCCGACGCCCGAAGACGTGGTGGTCACAAAACTACGGTGGTCGAAAGGCGGCAATCGGGCCAAAGACGTTACGGACGTCGCTCAGGTTCTCGCCGTCCGATCGAACGAGCTGGACCTGTCCTACATCCGCCATTGGTGCGACCGGCACGGCACGCGCGAGCTGTTCGAACGGCTCCTCCAAGCCGTCCCCTGAATTCCGCTCGCCCGGGGGGCGTTTCCCCCTCCCCCCGCCGCCGTCCCTCTCCTAAACTTTGAATGGTACCAAAGGAGACGCTGCCATGGCCCAGTCGCAGGAAAGCCGGATCGAGCGTGATTCGATGGGGGAGATGCCCGTCCCCGCCGACGCGTATTACGGCGCGTCCACCGCCCGTGCGGTCGAAAACTTTCCGATTTCGAACCTGAGGTTCTCGCGCGAGTTCATCGCCGCCCTGGGCCTGGTGAAGTGGGCGGCGGCGGAGGTGAACTTCAACCTTCACCTGCTGGACGATCGCCGGCGAACACTCCTGCAGCGGGCGGCGCAGGAGGTGGTCGACGGCAAGCTGGACGACCAGTTCGTCGTCGACATCTTCCAGACCGGCTCGGGCACCAGCACCAACATGAACGCCAACGAGGTGATCGCCAGCCGCGCCAACGAGTTGGCGGGCGGCGGGCGCGGCGGCAAGGACCCGGTCCACCCCAACGACCACGTGAACATGCAGCAGTCGTCGAACGACGTGATCCCGACGGCCATGCACGTCGCCGCCTCTGGCGCGATCGCCAAATCGCTCGTGCCCGCGCTCGAACACCTCGCCGCCGCGCTCGAAGCCAAGGCGCGTCAGTTCGACGACGTGATCAAGATCGGCCGGACGCACCTGCAGGACGCCACACCGATCCGCCTCGGGCAGGAGCTGTCGGGTTACGCCGCCCAGGCGCGGCTGGCGGTGATGCGGGCTTATAAGGCGATTAACGCGCTGCGCGAGTTGCCGCTGGGCGGGACGGCGGTCGGCACGGGCATCAATTCGCACCCCGCCTACGCCGCCCTGGCGATCGCCGCCATCTCGCACAAGAGCGGCCTGGAATTCGTCGAAGCCAAGAATCATTTCGAAGCCCAGGCCGCCAAGGACGGGGTTGTCGAAACGTCCGGCCTGCTCAAGACGATCGCGGTCTCGCTCACGAAGATCGCCAACGATATTCGCCTCCTCGCGTCGGGTCCGCGCTGCGGACTGGGCGAAATCTCCATTCCCGCCACCCAGCCCGGCAGCAGCATCATGCCCGGGAAAGTAAATCCAGTGATGTCGGAGATGGTGTTGCAGGTCGCCGCGCAAGTCATCGGTAACGACGCGACGATCGCCTTCGCCGGTTCGGGATTGGGCAGCACGTTCGAGCTGAACGTGATGATGCCGGTGATGGGGTACAACCTGCTGCAGTCGATCGACCTGCTGGCGCGCGCCGCCCGCGTCTTTGCGGACCGTTGCGTCGCCGGCCTCGAGGCGGACCCGGCGCGCACCGCCGCGATGGTCGAGCAATCCCTCGCCATGTGCACGAGTCTCGCGCCCAAGATCGGCTACGACAAGGCGGCCGAGATCGCCAAGGAAAGCTTCAAGACGGGCAAGACGGTGCGCGAGATCGCGCGCGAGAAACGACTCCTGTCGGAGGACGAACTGGCCAAAGTTCTTGATCCGAAACGAATGACCGAGCCCCAGGAAGACATGGTCGGCGGTGGCGGTGGTTGAGCGTGCGGGAGCCAGGGCCGGACCAGTCGCCCCCCCCAACGATTAGGGGCGTGCCCGACGGCGGCCGGGCTAAGTCGCGTCCCCCGCGACGCCGCCGCTTTGCAGGTTCCCTTCGGCGGACGTGTCGCCGAGGGTCACGGTGATCTCCGGCGTCGTCGCCGATTCGGCCGCGCAGCTCGGGCAGTGGCGGCGTACGAGGTCCAATAATTCGCGCGTTTTGAACTTGGACTTGATGAGGTATTCGTCCACGCCCAGGTCCCGCGCCCGCCGCTGCGTGTTCTCGTCCTCCTGCCCGCTGATGACGATGACGGCGATGTCCTTGCCGTACGGCTTTTCGCGCAGCAGGAAGAGGAACGTCAGGCCGTCCATCGGCGGGAGCGCCACGTCCAGGAGGATGAGGTCGGGGCGACGCCCCATCGCGGCCGCCATCGCCATGACGGCGTTCTCGGCGCAAACCACCTCGTACCCCTCCATCTTCAGCAGACGCGCCAGCGGCTTGCGCGCCGCCGGATCGTCGTCGACGACGAGGATGGTTGCCATAGTCGGGCATTCTCCCTCGCCGGGCGGCATCGGGTAAACGGTAAAAATGCCCCACCGGCCGCGCGGCGGCGATTGCGCCACCGCGCGGCCGGTGGACGCGCAGTTTTCGCACCGACCGCGGCCGTACGGTCGTAAACCCCGTATTATCGGCACCTTGGTCGGGCGCAAAAGCTGCACGGGCCTGCGCTAAAGTTTGCGCGTCCATCCTTCCGAACAAACAAGCACAACACCAAAGCCCCACGCGTCGAAACGAACGCGGCGGGGACGCGAGTCGAACGGATTCGACGCCGCGGCCAGTTACTCGAACAAGGAGGTTTACCCACCTCATACGCCCCCCCCGATCGGGGTCGTTATCCCGATCACTGCCGGGCGGAGCGCCGGCTCAAGGCAGACGCGGAGACACCTCCGCGGCCGTATCTTCAAAACAGTCAAGTTTGTTTCTAACGGCGACGCGGCCGTGTCTCGGGACGATGGCACGCCGCGCGGACGTCGAGAACGTTCAATCTCTTTATCCGTCACGGACGGGCTAACACGTATCACGGAGGATACAACCATGAGTCGCATTAATTCGAATATCGCTTCGCTCCAGGCCATTCACACCCTGACGAAGAATCAGACCGACCTCAACACCCGCCTGCAGCGTCTCTCCACGGGCTTGAAGATCAACAGCGGCAAGGACGCGCCCGCCGGCCTCATCGCCAGCGAAACGCTCCGCAGCGAGATCGGCGGCATCCACCAGGCGATCGACAACTCGACCCGGGCCGGCAACGTCATCAACACCGCGGAAGGCGCGCTGTCCGAAGTGTCGGCGCTGCTCCTCGAAGTCCAGGGCCTGACCAACGAGGCCGCCAACACCGGCGCCCTCTCGCCCGAGGAAATCAAGGCCAACCAGCTCCAGGTCGACGCCATCCTCAACTCGGTCAACCGCATCTCCAACACGACGCAGTTCAACGGCGTCAAGCTGCTCAACGGCCAGCTCGACTACACCACGAGCAACGTCGACGCCAACGCCATCACCAACCTCCAGATCAACGCCTCGAAGATCCCGGAGAACGGGAGCGTCAGCGTGATCGTGCAGGTCGTCGCCTCCGCCCAGCTCGGCGAAGTCGATTTCGCGGCCTCCGGCATCGACGCCACGCCGGTGACGATCGAGATCGCCGGCAACGGCGGCACCGAGCAGCTCTCGTTCGCCGCCTCCACCCACAACTCCGCCATCGTCGTCGCGGTCAACCAGATCAAGGAGGCGACGGGCGTGTCGGCCGTGCTCAGCGGGGGGGCGCTTCGCCTCACCTCGACCGCCTACGGCAGCAAGCAGTTCGTCTCGGTCACCACCCTTGCCGGAACGTTCGCCAACGGCAAGGACACCGGTCAGGACGCGCAGGTCAACGTCAACGGCGCCAAGGCCGAAGTGGACGGCCTCACCGCCTCGGTCCGCAGTGACAACCTCGACATCAAGCTCGACCTCAACGCCACGTTCGCGACGACCCCCGCGGCCACCGGCACCGCCTTCCAGATCACCGGCGGCGGCGCCAAGTTCCAGCTCGGCTCGCAGGTGAACCGACAGGGCCAGGTCAACGTCGGCGTCGGCTCGGTCGCCACCACGCACCTGGGCAACCAGATCGACGGCTTCCTCTCCACGCTGGCCAGTGGTGGGGCCAACTCACTGGTCTCGGGCAACACGATCCAGGCACAGCGGATCATCACGGACGCCATCCGGCAGGTCGCCGACATCCGCGGGCGTCTGGGCGCTTTCCAGAAGGACATCCTGGAGACCAACGTCAACAGTCTCTCGGTGGCCTTGGAAAATGTCACGGCAAGTGAAAGCGCCATCCGTGACGCCGATTTCGCCACGGAAACCGCGGCCCTCACCCGGTCGCAGATCCTGGTACAGGCGAACACGTCGATCCTGTCGCAGGCGAATTCGAGCCCCCAAAGCGTGCTCAGTCTGCTAGGCCGCTAATAAAACGCGGGAGCGTGGCGGGTCCGTAATCGACCGCCCCCCCTCCCGGCACGGTAGCAGAAGTAACCAGAGCCGGGGCGACCGGGAAACCGGTCGCCCTCTCTGCATTGGTGAGCTGCGAAAGGATCTCCGCGCGCCGCGACGCCGGTTCGTTCGTTTGAGCGGCGATCCGGATCGACGCGAAAGCGCGTTCAATCGAACGCGCAAGGCCCCGGCCCGCCGCAGCGCCCGCAGCCCGGTGGCGCGTCGCCACCCGCCGAAGGCCGGCCCGCCCCCTCCGCCCCCACCGCGAAGACGCTCAGCGCCCGCGCCGTCTGCGCAGACCCGCACTTCGGGCACGCGATCTTCTCTGACGAATTCATCGTGCGGATCAGCTTTTCAAACCGTTCCCCGCAGGATTTGCAGGCATACTCGTAAATCGGCACGTCGATCAACTCCTATCGCTTGAACACGTCCGCCACCCGGACGATTAGACCGGGTAATAGTGGCGACGTGAATTCCGCCGTCGAATCATAGGTCGCATTCGGCACGTCCGCATCCGCTTGCAGAAGATAGACCGCCACCGTCAACCCTTGCGGATCGACGATCCAAAGTTCCTTCACGCCCGTGCGCGCGTACACGTCTCGCTTGCCGCCCAGGTCCAGGAACGACGTCTTGGGCGAAAGCACCTCGACGGTCAGATCCGGCGCCCCCTCGGCGCCTTGTTCGGTCAGGATCCCCTTGCTCGCATTGCCGACGTATACCACGTCGGGTTGATACGCATCGATGTCCGTCAGGTAAACGTCGAACGGCGACACGTAGACTTCGCCGATCGGATTCGTTCGCAAGTACATCCGTGAGATGACCGCCACGTTGAGAACGATCTGCTGGTGGAACCAATTCGGCGCCGGCGACATGTAGAACCTCCCTTGAACCAACTGGTATCGCGGCCCCGTCTCCGGCATCTGCCGGTAGTCGTCCACGGTCATCGCCCGGCATTTGACTTGTGACATCGCCATCGAGTGTACTACCCGCTTCGGTCACTTTCCAAACAATAACCAACCGGCATGAACCCCAACCAATTCATCAACCCCGCGCAAATCGGCGGCATCGAATCGTACGAGTTCACCGACGGTCCCGCCCGCCACACGCGCGCGCTGCTGGTCAACACCGGCGGCGGGCTGCGCTACCGCGTCCTCCCCGACCGCGGCCTCGACATCGACCAGGCCTTCTTCAACCAGCATTCGCTCACCTTCCTCGCGCACAAGGGCGTGACCCCACCTCAGGCCGAGGCGCTGCGCCACGGCACCGACTGGCTGCGCGGGTTTTCCGTCGGGCTGCTCACGTCGTGCGGCCCGACCAACGCCGGCGGCCCCGCCACCGACAACGGCGAAACCGTCGGCCTCCACGGTCCGCATTCCGGCACGCCGGCGACCGTCGAATCGATCATCCAGCCCGACCCGCGCTCGGGAAGGCTCGACATGTCCGTCACCGCGCTCGTCCGCTACGGCGCGTTCTACGGCCCGTGCATCGAGCTCCGCCGCACCATCACGTCGTCCCTCGGACGAAACTTCATCGACGTTAAGGACGAATTCTTCAACCCCGGCAACGAAGACCAGCCTCATGCCTGGCTCCTCCACATCAACTTCGGTTACCCGCTCTGCGACGAGGGGAGCGAATTCTGCTACGACGCGCAGAGAATCGAACCCCTCGACGACCCCGCCGCCAAAGCGCATTTCGCCGACAAATCCGCCGCCTACAAGCGCATCCCCGCCCCGCTCGAAGAGCATCACGGTCCCAACAGCGTGGTCGCCTACCTCTACCCCAGGGCAACCGATCCCGCCGGCAACACCACCGTCGGCATCGTCAACCGAAAGTTGGATCTGGGAGTCGCCATCCGATACGACACGAACCAGTTCCCCCGCTGCGGCAACTGGCAACACTGGGGCCGCCACGAATACGTCGGCGCGCTCGAACCCATGACCTGCGGCGTCGAAGGCCGCGACAAGGACCGCGCCAAGGGTTGGCTGCAAACCCTCTCGGCCGGCGGCCGCAAGTCCTATCACTATCGCATCGAGGTCGTCACCGGCGGCGCTGGCCTGGCGACGTTGACTTCACTGAATCGTTAAAGCCCCGAACCGACCCGTCCGCCTACACGACAGGAGTCCTGCCATGTCCCGTCCCGTCCACTTCGAAATCCATTCCGCCGACCCCGACCGCGCCGCCGCGTTCTACACCGCCCTCTTCGGCTGGCAGATCAAAAAATGGGAGGGGCCGATGGAATACTGGATGATCGTCACCGGCGGCGACCCCGAGCCCGGCATCAACGGCGGCCTCGTCCGCCGCCGCGGCGCCGCCCCCGCCGAAGGCCAGCCCGTTAACGCCTTCGTCTGCACCGTCGGCGTCGCCGACCTTGACGCCACCCTCGCCAAACTCCCCACCGCCGGTGGCACCGTCGCCCTCGCCAAAATGCCCATCCCCGGCGTCGGCCAACTCGCCTACGTCAAAGACCCCGACGGCAACCTTCTGGGCATCCTGCAACCCGAGCGCGACGCGGAATGAGACGGCGCGCCGTGCGCTAGGGCCCGCGCACGATTAAAACACCCGTCCCCTCGATCCGCCCTTCTTTCATCTCCCGTAGCGCCCGGTTCGCTTCGTGCAGCGGATACCGCACGGTGTGAGGCCGAACACGGACCGCGGCGGCCTCGGCTAGCAACTCGCGGCCGTCCCGACGCGTATTGGCGGTGACCGGGTGCACGTCGCGCTCGCCGTACAAATGCGCCCGGTAATCCAACGGCGGGATCGGCGACATGTGAATCCCCGCCAGCGCCACGACCCCGCCCGCGTCCAGCGCCGCCAGGGCCGGCGGGACCACCGTCCCCGCCGGCGCGAAGACGATCGCCGAATCGAGGCGCACCGGGAGTCGTCCCGCATCCGCGCCCGCCCACTCCGCCCCCATTTCCCGGGCCATCCGCTGGTGAGCCGCGCCGCGGGTGACGACGTACACCTCGTGCCCACGTCCCAGCGCCAATTGCAACACGACGTGCGCCGACGAGCCGAAACCGAACAGGCCGAGCTTGTTGCCTTGTCGAAGGTCGCACCGCTTCATCGCGCGATATCCGATGATGCCCGCACACAGCAGCGGCGCGACCCGGACGTCGTCGTCGGCGTCATCTTCGCCCGCAAGCTCGTACGCAAAATCCTCCGGCACGACCGCATACTCCGCGAAGCCGCCGTCGGCGTGATAGCCGCTGTAGCGTGACTGCGGGCAAAGATTCTCGCGCCCGCTCGTGCAATAGCGGCAGACCCCGCACGTGTGGCGCAGCCACGCCACGCCCACGCGCGCGCCCGTCGCCAGCCGCTTACATCCGCCGCCGACCCGATCGACGACGCCGACGACCTGGTGCCCCGGGATCACCGGCAACTTCGCCGCCGGCAGATCCCCTTCGATAATGTGCAGGTCGGTGCGGCAGATGGCGCAGCAGTTCACCCGCAGCCGCACCTCGCCCGGCCCGGGAATCGGGTCGGCCACCTCCGCCAGCGCCAACGGCTCACGCTCGATCGGCGCGCACTCGTTTAACAACATCGCCTTCATGCCAGGGGGATGAGCATAAAGCGCCCCCCGACCGTCGCGACAGTGGCAAATTTCCCCGTTCGTCTCAGCCGGTGGCGGTGGTATGAAAGGACCTGGCGTCCACGACGTTGCGAGCAATAGCGATGTCCCAATCGGCCGATCGAGCATTCGCGTTCTTAAAGGTCAACCCCAGACCGGCCAAGCCGCGCTCGCGCGGCATCACCGAAATCCGCGGGCCCTATTACACCCCCATGGGCAAGCGCTATCTCGCCGACGTCCTCGACACCATGGGGGCGTACGTGGATTCGCTGAAATTCGCCGGCGGATCGTTCGCGCTGATGCCCCGGCCGATCGTCGCCGAACTGCTGGAACTGGCTCATCGGCACGACGTGACCGTCTCGACCGGTGGTTTCATCGAATACGTCGTGGCGCAAGGACCGGCCGCCGTCGAGCGTTACATCGGCGAATGCAAGGACCTCGGCTTTGACACGATCGAGATCTCCGCCGGTTTCATCACCTTACCGCCGGACGACATGGCCGGCCTCGTGCGGGCCGTGCGGCGAGCGGGGCTTAAGGCCAAGGCGGAGGTCGGCATTCAATTCGGCGCGGGCGGCGCCAGCGCGCCCGAGGCCCTGGAATCGGCCGGCGCCGGCGACGTCGGGTGGATGGTCGAGCGCGGCAGACGGCTGCTCGACGCCGGCGCGGACATGCTCATGATCGAATCCGAAGGCGTCACCGAACGCGTGCACGCCCGGCGAACCGACGTCCCCGCGAGAGTGGTCGAGACCCTGGGCCTGGAACGAGTGATGTTCGAAGCCGCCGACCCCGACGTCTTCGGCTGGTACGTCAAAAACTACGGCCCCGACGTCAATTTATTCGTAGACCACGGCCAGATCGTGCAACTGGAAGCCCTGCGGAGTGGAATCTGGGGGACCACGGACCTGTGGGGGCGGGTTCAGTCGTACAAGCCGTGACGGGACACTGTGCCCTGCGCGGGAGATTGTTCGTTCCGCGCACGCCCCGGTCCGCGTATCGTCGAAATTCGGCACGCACGAAAAGGAGAACGAATCATGCCGGAGAAGGAAACCCGCGAACGCGCCGCGCGAGACAAGCGCGAAGGCAAATCCCCCACGACACAGGCCGGTGAGTTCGTCCGCGAAGAGATGCACCACATCCGCGAGGGCAAGCACGGCGCGCGATCGGCCAAGCAGGCGATCGCCATCGGATTGTCCAAGGCGCGCCAGGCCGGCGTCGACCTGCCACCGCCCGGCAAGGGCGAGGCGTCCGAGCGCACCCGCAAGAGCGCCCAGCGCGCCTACGCGCGCGGACACGGTGGTGGCGGCGGTGGCGGCGGCAAACGCAAGCCGTCGCCCACGCGATCCCGTGCCATCACCGGCGTTCTCAAACACGAGGGACGCGCCGCGGCGTCGCACACCGCCCTCTCCCGCCAGGCCCACGCCGCCGCCGCCAAGCGCACCGCCGCCGATCGTTCCGCCGCCGCCCGCCAGGCCGCCCGAACCAAGGGCCCCGCCGAGCGCTCCGCCGCCGCCAAAAAGGCCGCACGCACGCGCAAGACGCACCCGTCATGAAAACAGCTTCAGGAATAACAGGTGCGCCGGCAGGTAAGCGATCAGGAAAAATGAAACCATCAGCAGCGCCAGGTAGGTCGGCGCCGGCATCCACGCCTGCGGCTTGACGCCCGGCCCGAACGCCCAGTTGATGTTTTGCTTCGGATCGGTCGCCAGGTACGTGACCGTCAGCACCGCAATCATCAACAGCGTTTGTGCGAGCAGCGCGCGGCGGTCATACCCCAACCGCTTCACCAGCCAAAGCAGCAGCACCGGCAGGAAAACGTGGAAGAGCGATAGCCCGCGAAGGTAGAGTGGCCTCTCGGCGTCGAACATGTACCCGGCCAACCCCGTCACGTCCCGCCCGAAAATCAGCCGCCCGAAAAACCCGACGTTCCACGCCAGTTCCGGCAGCGTCACCCCCAGCGCCATCATGCTCGCCAGCAGCGAGCTCTCCGACCACAGGGTCGCCACCGTCGTCAACAGCGCGAGGTCGGAGAACCAGAGGAAGTTAGCCGCGCCGTGCTTGCGGAGATAGACGGGGACGAGGACGCAAACGAACAGCGTGTACGCGCATTTGATCCAGAGGGGCATCATCGTCTTCGCGGTCGCGCCGACTACCGCTCGTACGTCCCGATCAACTCGCCTTCGTCCAGGACGTGCCCGGACATCGCGGCGATCAGCGCTTTGTTGTCCAGCCCGCCTTCCACCTCCAGCGGCTTATCCAGCGCGTAGAGGTGGAAGTGATAATGATGCGTCCCGTGACCGCGCGGCGGGGACGGGCCGAAGTACCCGATGTCGTGCCGGGAATTCTCACCCTGCTTGGCGCCCCGCACCCAGTCGGCGTCCTTGCGGCGCGACGGCGCGGCCTCCGGTATCGCCGGCGCGTCCCCCGGGATCTTATAAAGTACCCAGTGGACGAACGGCTCGGCCCGCGGCGCGTCCGGATCGTCCACGATCAACGCCAGCTCCCTCGTGCCCGCGGGCACGCCGCCCCACTTCAGCGGCGGCGAGACGTTGCGCCCGTCGTCGGTGTATTTCGTCGGAATCGTTCCCCCCGGTTCGAACGCGTCGCTCGTCAGTTGGATGCTCATGATTTACCTCCGACATCGGCGCCGATGCCATTTGCCAACTCTTGCCGATCGCACGACACCGAATGAAGTCACCGACTGCTGCAAACGCCATTCCGACTCGTCTGGCATCCAAGGCAAATCCTCCGAGCCACGATGGCGCGCGTTGTAGATTTGACCAACACTGAACAAATCCGCGCGCCGACGCCTGGTGGGATCAACTACCCGTTGACCAGAGTTCGGTAAATGTTCTAGTCTGGAGGCATGGCCCAGCCCGGTTCCCAGTTCACTCCATCGTTGCCGGCCGTAATGGTCTCGCGCTTGGAGGAATTGCGCGGGGCGCTGCGGGAAACGGCCGTCGCCAGGACCGGCTTGGCAACCGGTTGGCCGGACTTGGACGAACTCCTGCCCGGCGGCGGGCTGCGGCGAGGGGGTGTACACGAGTGGGTCGGCGTGGCGCCGCCGCCGGACGGAGAAAAGTCGGACGAGCGCTCGGCCTTCTGGTGTCCGCCACTGGCGATCGTGTCGCACCTGGTTCGGCGGGCACTGGCCGCAGCCGGTGATCCGGTCTCATACCCGGTTTGGATCGGCGCGGCGGTGTGGCCCTACCCGCGCACACTGGTGGAGATGGCGGACCGCCAACGCGCCGCGCCGCTCGAGCGATCGCTCTTCGTACGCGCCCCCGACCGGGCCAGCCGCCTGTGGGCCGCCGACGTGGCGCTGCGGAACCCCGCCGTAGCGGCGGTCGTCGCCGACGGCTCCGGGTTCGACCTGGCCGCCACCCGCCGGTTGCAACTGGCGGCCGAAGTGGGCGGCACGCTCTGCCTGCTGGCGCGGCCCCCGCGGGAGCAATCGGTGCTCTCGGCGGCGACCACGCGCTGGTCGGTCCGTTCCTGTCCTTCTCTCGTCGTCCCCGCCAAACGATGGACCGTCGAACTGTTGCGCTGTAAGGGAATGCGGCCTGTGCCGGGGGCTTGTGACCTCCGGATCCTGGAGCACGATCATGCGACGGGCGCTATCGCTCTGGTTCCCGACCTTCTCGACGGACCTGGTCAAGCGGAGGTTGAAGTGGTCAAGCCAGTCCGGCGTACCGGATGATCGCCGCCGCATCGCGGGACGCGTGCGGTTCCTTCTGCTCACCGATCGCACCGGTGGGCGGGAACGGGTGGCGCGCCGCTGCCCCGCCGCCGCGAGCGCGGGTGTGGCCGAGGGGATGGACCTCTCCCACGCCCGCTCGCTGCTGCCGGCCGGCGCGATCGTGCACGTCGAGCCGCACCGCCCGGACCGCGAGGGGGCGGCGCTGCACGCGCTGGCCTGCTGGGCGGCGCGGCGGTTCTCGCCCGCCGTCGCGCCCGATCCGCCCGACGGACTCCTCCTCGACGCCACCGGCATGAAACGCCTCTGCCGCGGCGAGGCCAACCTGGCCCGCGCCATCTCCCGCGCGGCGCGGCGGCTCGGTTTCGCCGCCCGCATCGCCATCGCCCCGACCTTCGCCTGCGCCTGGGCCGTCGCCCGGTTCGGCGGTTACGGCCTGTCGGGCATCGCACCGGGCGCCTGCCGCGAGGCGCTGGCGGAACTGCCCGTCGCCGCCCTGCGGCCGAATCCCGGCGTCATTGACGCCCTGGCCGAGGTCGGCGTGACCACGGTCGGCCAAGTGCTCGACCTCCCGCGCGCGTCACTGCCCGTGCGGTTCGGTCCCGAGATGCTGTTGCGACTCGACCAGGCGCTCGGGCAGGCCGCGGAATCCATCGACCCGGTCCGTCCCGCCCCGCCGCCACGCGCGGAGATCGGCTTCGACGGTCCGACCGACCGCTGGGAATCGGTCGAGGCCGCCGCCTGCGAGGCGCTGGATCGATTCGCCGCCGAACTCGCCCGGCGCGAGTGCGGCGTCCGGAAACTCACGCTGGAACTCGCCCGGCCCGACGCCCCGTGCGAGCGCGTCGAGGTCACGCTCAGCCGGCCGAGCCGCAACGTCAAACACCTCTGGTCCCTCCTGCGCCCGCGGCTGGAGCGCGTCGACCTCGGGTGTGGCGTGGAGGGCGTGACCCTCACCGCGTCGCGGACCGCCCGCCTGCGCCACGAGCAGACCGGTCACGACAAACTGGGCGGCGGGGGCGAGGCGGCGGCGGCGGTGGCGGTGGCCGGGGCGTGGGGCGAACTGGTGGACACCCTGGTCGGCCGCCTGGGCGCCGGGCAGGTCGTGCACATCGAACCGGTCGAATCGCACCTGCCCGAACGGGCGTTTCGCGAGCGGTCGGTCATGGAGGAACTGCCGTCGCGCAAGATCCCGGCGGCCGTGACGTTGGCCGGCCGCCCCACGCGCCTCTACCCCCGCCCCGAACCGGCCGACGCGGTCGCGATCACCCCCGACGGCCCGCTGATCAGCCTCGGCTGGCGCGGGCGGCGGTGGCGCGTCACCGCCTGCACCGGTCCCGAGCGGATCGCACCGGAGTGGTGGCGCTGGAGCGCCGACGGCAGCAACGACGAACACGAACCCCGCCGCGCACCACGAACGCGCATTCCTTTACCCCCGCCCGACCGCGATTACTTCGCCGCGCAACTCGAGACCGGCCGCTGGATCTGGGTCTGCCGGCAAGTCGGCACCGGCCGCTGGTTCGTCCACGGCGAATGGAGTTGACGCGCATATGCCCGAAAACGAATTCCCTAAACTCAGACCCCACCCGTTCCGCGAACCCCCGCCGCCGGAGACGCAAACGCCGCGCACTGACCACGACGACCACGACGACGACGACCACGACGTCCCGCCTTACGCGGAACTCTGCGTCACCAGCAACTTCACGTTCCTGACCGGCGCCAGTCACCCCGACGAACTCGTTCAGACCGCCGCCGCCTTGGGTTACCGCGCCATCGCGCTGACCGACACGCACTCGCTGGCCGGCATCGTCCGCGCCCACGTCGCCGCCAAAGAACTGGGCGTCCGCTTCGTGCCGGGCGCGCGCCTGCGACTGACCGACCTGCCCGACGTTTCGTTGCTCCTCTACCCGACCGACATGGCCTCCTACCGCCGGTTGTGCCGCCTGCTCACGACCGGCAAACGCCGCGCCCCCAAGGGCGAATGTCACCTCATGTTCGACGACCTCGCCGCACACGCCCAGGGACTGCTCGCAATCACGGTCCCCGAAAACGAGGCAGACGAATCGCTCATGATCGCCCTGCGGCGCCTCCGCCCCCTCTTCACCGGCGACCGGCTATCCATCGCCGCCCGCCTGTTGTACACCGACGCGGACGCCGATCGCCTTAGCCATCTGGCCGACCTGTCAATGCGCGAGCGCGTCCCGCTGGTCGCCACCAACGACGCCCACTACCACGTCCCGCAGCGGCGCATGCTCCAGGACGTGCTCACCTGCGTCCGCCACGGCTGCACGATCGCCGAAGCCGGCTTTCGTCTGCACGCCAACGCCGAGCGGCACCTCAAGCCCCCGCGGGAAATGCACCGGCTGTTCGCCGCCCACCCCCGCGCGGTGAACCGCACCGTCGAGATCGCCGACCGCGCCGCCGGCTTCAGCCTCGACCAACTCCGCTACGAATACCCCGATGAAGTCGTTCCCGCCGGCGCCACACCGATCGCGCACTTGACCGACTTGGTCTGGCGCGGCGCCGCCGAGCGATACCCGGCCGGCGTGCCCGCGAAGGTAAAGTCCCAGATCGAGCACGAACTGCGGCTGATCGAGGAACTGAAATACGCACCCTACTTCCTGACCGTCCACGACCTCGTGCACTTCGCGCGCGGGCAGACTGACGAACACGTTCAGAACCGGTCCGTCCCCTCGTTTAGCGGCGTGCCCGAAGGGCCGCAGGCCGGTTCCGAAACCACTCCCAAGCCGATCCTCTGCCAAGGCCGCGGCGCCGCCGCCAACTCCGCCGTCTGCTACTGCCTGGGCGTGACCAGCGTGAACCCCGACGTCATCGACGTGCTCTTCGAGCGGTTCGTCAGCAAGGAGCGCGACGAGCCGCCCGACATCGACATCGACTTCGAGCACGAGCGCCGCGAGGAGGTCATCCAGTACATCTACCGCAAGTACGGCCGCGACCGCGCCGCCCTCACCGCCGAGGTCATCACCTACCGCCGCCGCAGCGCCGTCCGCGACGTCGGCAAGGCGCTGGGCCTCTCGCTCGACCTGGTGGACCGCCTGGCCAAGAACATCGACTGGTGGGACCAGGGCACGCTCGACGCCACCCGGTTGCGCGAGCAGGGCCTCAACCCCGACGACCCGACCCTGCGGTGGCTCGGCCGGCTCGTGGGCGAACTGCTCGGCTTCCCGCGCCACCTCTCGCAGCACGTCGGCGGGTTCGTGATCACCCGCTCCCCGCTGTGCGAGCTGGTCCCCGTCGAGAACGCCGCCATGCCCGACCGCACCGTCATCGAGTGGGACAAGGACGACATCGACGCCGTCGGCATGCTCAAGGTGGACGTCCTGGGCCTGGGCATGCTTACCGCCCTGCGCAAGTGCATGGACCTGGTGAACGCCCGCCACGGCCTGAACCTGACGCTCGCCAGCATCCCGCCCGAAGACCCCGAGACGTACCGGATGATCCAGCGGGCCGACACGATCGGCGTCTTCCAGATCGAGTCCCGCGCCCAGATGTCGATGCTGCCACGGCTGAAGCCGAAGAAGTTCTACGACCTCGTGATCGAGGTCGCCATCGTCCGCCCCGGGCCGATCCAGGGAGACATGGTGCACCCGTACCTGAAGCGGCGGGACGGGCTCGAGCCGGTCGAATACGTCCACCCCGCCGTCGAGGAAGTGCTCAGCAAAACCCTGGGCGTGCCGCTGTTCCAGGAACAGTGCATGGCCCTGGCGATCAAAGCGGCCGGGTTCACGCCCGGACAGGCCGACCAGCTCCGCCGCGCAATGGCCGCATGGAAACGCAAGGGCGATCAGATCTACCGTTTCGGCCAACAACTCATCGACGGCATGACCGCCAACGGCATCCCCCGCGACTTCGCCCAGCGCTGCTTCGACCAGATCAAAGGCTTCAGCGAATACGGTTTTCCCGAAAGCCACGCCGCCAGCTTCGCGCTGCTCGTCTACGCCTCGGCGTGGCTCAAGTGCCATCACCCCGCAGAGTTCGCGGCGGCGCTGCTCAACAGCCAGCCGATGGGCTTCTACGCACCGGCCCAGCTCGTTCGCGACGCCCGCGAGCACAAAGTCGAAGTCCGCCCCGTAGACGTCAACCACAGCGCGTGGGATTGCACCGTGGAAGACGGCGGCGCGGTGCGGCTGGGATTACGCCTGGTCAACGGCATCGGCGAGCAGGAGGGCGTGCGGGTCGCGGTCGCGGTGCGCGAGCGCGGGCCGTGCACGTCCGTGCTCAGTCTTTGGCGGCGCAGCGCCGTCCGGGCGAAGACCCTTCGTCGCCTCGCGTCCGCCGACGCCTTTGGTTCGATGGGCCTGTCGCGCCAGGTCGCGCTCTGGCAGACCCGCGCCCTGCGCGACGCGCCAATGCCGCTCTTCGACGGCGTCGTCGAGCCGGCGGACGAGTCCGCCGTACGCCTCCCACCGACCGAGCCCCTCCGCCAGGTCGTGCTCGACTACGCCAGCGTCGGCCTCTCCCTCAAAGCCCATCCGGTCGGGTTCGTGCGCGACCACCTCCGCCGCGCCGGCGTCATCCCCTGCGGCGTGCTGCGCGACGAGAAGCGGGCCCCCGGTGGGGCATGGGTCGCCGTCGCCGGCCTGGTCCTGGTCCGCCAACGCCCGGGCACGGCCCACGGTGTCACCTTCATGACCCTCGAGGACGAAACCGGCATCGCCAACCTCGTCGTCTGGCGCCACGTCTACCACCGCTTCCGCCGCGCCGCCGCCTCGCGAATGGTCATCGCCCGCGGCAGAGTCCAGCGCCAGGGCGACGTCGTTCACGTCGTAGCGGCAAGCCTGTCGGCCGTCGACCAACCCGTACACGGCCTCGACGTCGCCTCGAGAGACTTCCGCTAACCCGCCCGAAAAGGAGCCCTCGGTAACGGAGGAGCAGGGATTCGAACCCTGGAGACCCTTGCGGGCCTACCGGTTTTCAAGACCGGCGCAATCGACCACTCTGCCACTCCTCCGGACGAACACGGCAAGTTTATTCGAGGCCGCGGGACCGGTCAAAAGCCGGCATCCCGCCGCCCGCCTCATGACACCGCGGCGGGCTGTGCCGCGTCCACCCCAACCCCGTCGCCACCGGCCACCTCCGCTTGGCCCTCGCGGCGATGCCACAAGCGGTACAGGGCGGGCAGGACGATCAGCGTCAGCAGCGTCGAGGAGACGATCCCGCCGATCACGACCGTCGCCAGCGGCTTTTGAACCTCTGCACCCGTCCCGGTCGCCAGCGCCATCGGTACGAAACCCAGGGACGCGACCAGCGCGGTCATCAACACCGGCCGGAGGCGCGTCAGCGACCCGCGCTCCACCGCCTCGTCCAGCGGTACGCCTTCGGCGCGCAACTGGTTGATGAACGTCACCATGACCAGCCCGTTCAACACGGCCACGCCCGACAGGGCAATAAACCCCACCGCCGCCGAGATCGAGAACGGGATGTCCCGCAGCCAGAGCGCGGCGATGCCGCCGGTCAATGCCAGCGGAACGCCGCTGAACACCAGAACGGCATACTTGACCGAATTGAATGTGCCGAACAGCAGCAGGAAGATCATAAAGAAGCAGAGCGGAACCACGACGGATAGCCGGTCTCGGGCCGCGATCAGGTTTTCAAATTGACCGCCCCACTCCGTCCAGCTACCCGCCGGCAGCTTCACCGCCGCGACCCGCCGCTGGGCCTCGGCGACGAACGACCCGATGTCCCGGCCGCGGACGTTACACTGCACGACGATCCGCCGCTTCCCGTTCTCCCGGCTGATCTGGTTCATTCCCTCGGTCATCTCGACCTTCGCGAGCGTGGAGAGCGGCACGAAGCCCGGCCGTCCGGCAGAAACCATCCGGGCGTGCGGGCCGTCCCCGTGTCCCTGGTCATCCGCCGCGTCCTGCCCGCGACGAAGCGGGACGGGCAGGTTCTCCAGCGCATGAACGTCTCCGCGGATCGCGTCGGGCAGTCGCACGATCAAGTCGAACCGGCGGTCGCCCTCCTGGAGCTGACCCGCCTCCCGCCCCCCCAGCGCCGTCGCCACCACGTCCTGCACGTCCGCCACGTTCAGCCCGTAGCGGCCGATCGCCTGGCGGTCGGGCTCGATGTTCAATACCGGCAGTCCTTCCGTTTCCTCGACCTTCACGTCCGCGGCGCCGGGAATGGACTGGATCGCCTTCGCAATCTCGGCGACGGGTCTTGCGAGCGCGTCCAAGTCGTCGCCAAACACTTTGATCGCCACGTCCCCCTTCACGCCCGCGATCAGTTCGTTGAACCGCATCTCGATCGGCTGACTGAACTCGTAGTTGCTGCCCGGCACCTTCGCCAATTCGGTTTCCAGTTGTTCAATGAGTTCAGACTTGGGCAGCTTGGGATCGGGCCACTCCTTGCGCGGCTTGAAGATGACGAACGTATCGGTCTGCCCCTGCGGCATCGGGTCGGAGGCGACCTCGGCCGTTCCCGTCTTCGAGTAGACGAAGGCCACTTGCGGCAACCGGCTGATCGTCCGCTCAATGTCGAATTGAATCTCCTGTGCGGCGGTCAGGCTGGTGCTGGGAATCCGGCGCGTCTCGATGGCAATGTCCTGCTCATCCAGCGTCGGCACGAACTCCTGCCCCAACCGGGTAAATAGCCAGATCGACGCCGCGAACGCCAGCACGGCGACGGGCGCCACGACCCACCGGCCCCGGATCGACCACCTTAGCAGCGGCGCGTACCCCCATTTCGCGGCACGGACGATCACGTTCTCGCGCTCGCTCACGCGGCCGCGGATCAGCAGCGCGACCAACGCGGGGATCACCGTCAACGACAGGACGAACGCCGCGACCAGAGCCAGGATTACCGTCAGCGCCATCGGCTTGAACATCTTCCCCTCGGTGCCCGTCAGCGCGAGGATCGGGACGTACACGACGATGATGATCGCCTGCCCGTAAACCGACGGCCGCACCATCTCCTTCGCGGACGCCGCGACGGTTTCCAGTCGCTCCGCCAGCGTGAGCGTACGGCCCAAGTCGTGCTGCCGTCCGGCAAGGTGGCGCAGGCAATTCTCGACGATGATGACCGCCCCATCCACGATCAGGCCGAAGTCGATCGCCCCAAGGCTCATCAGGTTCCCGCTGACCTTCCAGTGGACCATCCCCGTCACCGTCAGCAGCATCGAGAGTGGGATCGCCAGTGCGGTCACGAACGCCGCGCGGAAGCTTCCGAGCATCAGGAACAGCACGACGACGACGAGGATCGCGCCCTCGGACAGGTTGCGCTCGACCGTGCCGACCGTCGCGTTGACCAGCTTCGTCCGGTTGTAGACGGTCTTGGCCCGTACGTCGGGCGGCAAGCTGCCGGCGTGCCGCTCGTCGCCGTTGATCTCCTTGATCTTCGTTTCGACGGCGGCCGCGACCGTGCGGCTGTTCGCCCCGACCAGCATCAGCGCCGTCCCGACGACGACCTCATGCCCGTTCTCACTCGCCGACCCGGTGCGAAGTTCCGCCCCCACGCCGACCGTGGCAACATCGCGGACCCGGATCGGTGTGCCGCTGCGCTCGCCGACCACCACGTCCTCGACCTGCCGCGGGTTCTCGAGGCGACCGCCGATGCGCACCGTGTACGACTCCCCCTTGTGTTCGACGTACCCGGCGCCGCGGGCGGAGTTGTTGCGCTCCAGCGCCTCGATCACGTCCGCGAACGTCAGGCCGTAGCCGACCAGCGTCATGGGGTTCGGCTGGACATGGTACTGCTTTTCATACCCCCCGATCACGTCGATCCCCGCGACCCCTTCCACGTTCTTGAGTTGCGGTCGGATGATCCAGTCTTGAACCGTACGCAGGTACGACGCCAACTCCACGTCCGTTTCCAGGCGCTGCCCCTCGGGTGTCAGGTACGACCCGTCGCCCTGCCACCCAGGTTCGCCGTCCGCGACGCTCGCCCCATCCCCCTTGGGGTGCGCGTACTCCACCGTCCACATGAACACCTCGCCGAGCCCCGTGGAGATCGGCCCCATCTTCGGCTCGACCCCTTGGGGCAGGCTTTCCCGCGCGCCCGCCAGTCGCTCGCCGATCTGGTTCCGCGCGAAGTAGATGTCCACGTCGTCGGCGAACACCGCCGTCACCTGCGAGAACCCATTGCGGGACAGCGAGCGGGTGTATTGCAAGCCGGGAATCCCGGCCAGCGCCGTTTCGACTGGGAACGTGACCTGCTTCTCGATCTGCTCGGGGGACAGGGCGGGCGCGAGCGTGTTAATCTGGACCTGGTTGTTCGTAATGTCCGGCACGGCGTCGATCGGGAGTCGGCCGAACGAGAACACGCCCACCGCGGCCGCGCCCGCGGTCAGCAGCACGACGAGCCACCGGTTTTGGATCGAGAACTTGACCACACGTTCGAGCATGACGACTCCTGACCTGGCGCCTGAACCGCCACCGCGCATTCACTCTTCTGCCGCGCCGGATTTGCCCAGGTCTGCTTTCAAAATGAACGTGCCCGCCGTGACGATCCGTTCCCCTTCGACCAGCCCGGATGTGACCGGCAGCCAACCGCCCACGGGCCTGCCCACGCCGACCGCGCGGGCCGCGAAGGTGTTCGCTTCGCCGAGTACCGGCACGAAGACTGACGGCTTCCCCTCGACGGTCTGCACCGCGCCCTCGGGGACGGCCAACACGGCCGCGCCGGCTTCCCCCGCCGCGGCGGCAGAAACGAGCTCGACCTGCGCGAACATGCCGGGCTTCAGCAGCGGGTCGGCCTTAACCTCGATTCGCACCGCCGCCGCCCGTGTCGCCGCATCGACCGACATCCCGATCTGCGACACCCGCCCGGCATAGGTCTGGTCACCCACCGCCCCGACCGAAACGGTGGCCTTCGCGCCCACGGCCACCTCACGCAGCCGCGCCTCCGGCACGTCCGCGACGACCCAGAGCGTCGAGACGTCTGCCACCACGAGCACCCGTTCGCGTTCGGGCTTGACGAGTTCGCCGAGCGTGACGGGCCGCTCGATCACGACGCCCGAGATCGGCGCGCGGATAACCGATCGCGGATCGAGCCTGCCCGTCTCGGTCAACCGTTCCACCGCTTCGGGTGTCATGCCCAACAGCAGCAGCTTGTTCAACGCCGCGTCCGCCGCCCCCGTCGCGGTCGCCAGTGCCCCCCGCGCCGCCGCGAAGTCCGCCTCCCGCCGCTGAACCTCGGTGAGCGAAATCCCCTGGCTTTTCTCGAACAGGCCCCGCGCCCGTTCCGCCGCGCTCCGCGCCGGCTCGACGGCCGCGGTCGCGCCGGTGACCGCCGTTCGCTTTTGCAGGTAATCGCCCTGCGCCTCCCCCAACTCCGTGCTTTCGACGACCAGGAGCGCGTCCCCCTTCGAAACCGAATCCCCGACCTTGACCTTGAGCTCGATGACACGCCCCGCGACGATCGAACCGACCACCGCGGTCGCCTCGCCGTTCAGCGCGACCCGCCCGGGCGCGACGAAGCTGGCGTCCAACTTGCGCCGCTTCGCGATGCCGGTCCGGACGCCGTATCGGCGCACGGCTTCGGGGGTCAGTTTCACTTCGTCCTTGTGCCCCTCGCCCCCGTCCGCGTGCTTCTCAGGCTCGGCCTTGCCGCCGTCGCCGCCCGCACCTGCGGCGAGTGCGACCGCGGCCAAGCCGACGCATAAAGCAAGCGCAATGAACCCCAGGCGAATCAAGGGCGAGAAGCGTGTAAGTCCGATCCTTCGGCAATTAAGAATTCGTAGATTCATGGTTTCGTAGGTCCAGCGTGCGGAAGAAGTCAGTGGGGGCGCGATGACACGCAACGCACTCCTCGAGTCACGACGCGCGGAACACCTGCCGTCACGGCCGATGGCCGCGCGGCGACCGCAAACGTTGGTCGGGAAGGATCAAATCAAGAGTGGCAGGCAGCGCCCCACATCGGGCGATGTGCGAGGGGCGTCGGAGGCGGGTAACGATGCAAACGTCTTGGCCTCGTGGAAGGCAGTCTTTCCCCCAAGGGCGAGGTTGGCACTTAGGCCGGTCAAATCGAAACTGGTAAACCGCTCGGGCTGCGCCAACCCCTTGCGGTATTCACAGGCGCACGGGACCGAGTCGGACGGCGGCTCTTCGCAGGACGCGGAGATGCCCGACGACGCCTCGAAGAGGCGACACGTGTCACCCGGGCCGGCGCCCAGCATTGTCTCCAACTGGCAGGCGCCCATCGCGCCGCCTTGGAACAGGACGGCGATGATCACGAGGATGTGAAGGCCGCGTGTCACGGGGTATCGGATTATGAGACGCGGGGCACTGCCGGTCAACCGGACGTGCGGGCGGTAATTTCCCGTGGAAACTCGTCGATCGCGATGTATCCTGAGTTTTATGATCTTGCCGAATGCGACCTCCCGTCCGTTCTCGAACCGATTGGTATTTGCTCTCGTCCTGCTTCTGACGCTCGCGACCTCGTCCTGCAATAAGAACGACGGCGGTGGCAGTGCCGGCGCGTCGTCCGGCAATGGGGTAGACGCCATCGCCGGTAGCGGCGGCGATCGCGACGCGGTCAAAGCGGTCTCCGACGAGTTGGCGAAGCGTTGGACCAAGACGTCCGACGGCTGGATCAGCGAGTTCCCGTCGAAGGTCTCGCTCCTGACCGGGCAGCGCGCCGGCCCCGAGAGCTATTACCGCCAGATCAAGGCGCTGAAGTTCGACCTGGAAACCAACGATCTGTCGGAATCCGACAAGCTCAACGGCGTGCAGTTCCGCGGGCACTGCCAGTTCGATCCGGCGCCCGTCCGCCTCTACAACGATCCGAACGCGTTCGGCGGGCCGACGTGGTCCGAGTGGCATCCGTCGAACGAGTCGGCGGTGGTCGTGAAGAAGAACGGGCAGTGGAACGTCGCCGGAGAGGCCGGCGGGTGGATCGTCGCCGGCGCCGCGCCCGCGCCGGGTGTCGTGGCGCGGCTCAAGTGACGTACGCCGCCGACCTCTCCGACGAATGTCAGTCGATCACGACTCGTCCACGTCGACCGTCGTCGTCGCGACCGGCCGGCGGCGCAGGCTGACCCAGAAGCCGATCCCGAGGAACGCGAACGACGCGACGAGTCCCACCAGGCCCCAGTCGCCGGTCGTCTTGGGCATCAGTCGCTGGGCGGTTTCGGTGAGCCAGTTCCATGTGGCCTGAATCCCGTCCGCCATCTGCTGGCGCGAGGGGCCGAGCACGTAGACGCCCGCCGCCACGGCGCCGGTCGCGAGGAACAGGCGCGCGTACGGCATGAGGAAGCAGTAAACGTAGGTCAGGAACGCGCCGGCGATCGCCAGGTTAAGCGTCGTCAATCTCAATGTCGGGTACGCCGACCGCGCGACGAACGAGAACGGGTTGTTCGCCGACACCAGCACCGCCGCCAGCGGCAACAAGAACCGCAGCGCCGCCAGATCCTTGCGCGGCATCAGCGTCGTCGGGTTCGCGCGGTTCAGCACGAGCGTGAGCCCGAGCAGCAGGGGGGCGGCGTTGGCGCCGTAGAATGGCGTGTCGTAGACGTACTGCAGGATCGACACGTGGATGACCAGGGACACGTACGGCAGCGCCAGGTAGGTCGTCGTCGGGGCGGTCTGGGCGCGCGGGGTGACGCTGAGGGCGACGTTGCGGCGCCAGTCGACGCTGGCGAGCAGTTCGTACAGCGCGGGGAGGAGGGCCATCACCCACCAGAGGACGTAGAAGTCGCGCGGGCCGATGGCGTGGGCGTGGACGTTGATCCAGCGGAAGAGGCTGGCGACGCCGAACAGGATTGCGAGTTGCACCATCACGAAGGCGAACTGGACGCGCGTGAACGTCGGCCGCAGGACGCGCAGGACCGCGCCCATCTTGGCGGCGGCGAGCGCGAAGAGGACGACGTTCACCAGAAGCCCGTCGAGTACGGTCCGCGTCGCGGTGGCGATCTCGGCGTTGAGGAAGGTGAAGTCGGCGAGGAAGAAGGCTTGCAGGAGCAGGAGGATTCGGCCGTCGCGGAAGAGTTGGCGGCGGCTGATCAGGAAGAGCGCGATCGCCAGCAGGGTGATCTCGTAGACGTTGAGGGTGACGATCAGCTTCAGGATTCGGCTACTGGCGATCGGGTTCCAGGTGGTGGTGTTGGTCAGGGCGAGGCAACTGGCGAGCATGCAGGCGGCGCTGAGGAGGTAAAACGGATTATGCTCGGTGATCAGGCGGACGATGAGGGGCCGCGGCTTGATTACCCGCACGGCGGGCGCGGGTGGCGGGAGTTCGGGGGCGGGTTCTTCGGGGGGCAGATTCGTTTCGGTCATGGTCGTGTTCCCGTATGTGGTTGGATTACTAGTAAAGCACGACACGTTGCGCGATGGGCTAGGGTTGGCCGTCCTTTCTTCGCGGGCGGTGACCTCCCGAAGGGTCGGAGAGATGAATGAAATGATGACGGGATGTGAGGGGAGGGAACGAGCCGGGCGAGTGGGGGAACCCCTTTAGGTCATCGAAGTCCGTCGGTAGACGGCGCGATGCACGCATGTGGGGGATTATCCCGCGCGGCGGTCGGAGTCGGAATGGAAATCCTGGAAAAAGCGCGTCGGCCCGCCGCGCGCGAGCGCGGCGGGCCGACGGTGGCTAGTTCTATAATCGTTCGAACAACTTACTTCGCGCTGAACTTGTAGGCGGTGGTGGAGGTGAAGGTTTCGCCGGGGTTGAGGACGACGCTGGGGAAGTTGGGGTGGTTGATGGAATCGGGGTAGTGCTGGGTTTCGAGGCAGAGGGCGTAGTGGATGACGTAGGGTTTGCCGCCGATGCCGGTGAGTTTGCCGTCGAGGAAGTTGCCGGTGTAGAGCTGGACGCCGGGCTGGGTGGTCCAGACTTCCATCGTGCGGCCGGTGTCGGGGTCGGAGACCCTGGCGGCGATGCGCATGGTGCCGGGCTTGCCGTTGACGACGAAGTTGTTGTCGTAGCCGTTGGGGTTGCCGGGTGTGGCGGCGATGTCCTTTCCGATGGCCTTGGGGGTGGTGAAGTCGTAGGGGGTGCCCTTGACGGACTTGATCTCGCCGGTGGGGATGAGGGTGTCGTCGGTGGGGGTGTAGTTGTCGGCGTTGAGCTGGACGACGTGGTCGAGGATGTCCTTGCCCGAGCCCGAGCCGTGGAGGTTGAAGTAGGAGTGGTTGGTGAGGTTGAGGATGGTGGGCTTGTCGGTGGTGGCCTTGTAGTCGATCTTGAGCTGGTTGTCGTCGGTGAGGGTGTAGGTGACGTGGGTGGTGAGCTTGCCGGGGTAGCCTTCCTCGCCGTCGGCGCTGACGTAGGTGAGGTGGACGGCGGGACCGGCGGCGGAGTTC
>Ga0207674_10002130_pt1 | contig 25022 bp, 29 predicted proteins | sample KBSCornC72_FD_184303 | JGI IMG/M metagenome (GOLD analysis project Ga0207674, IMG submission 184303) | Corn rhizosphere microbial communities from Kellogg Biological Station, Michigan, USA - KBS Corn C7-2 (SPAdes) (version 2) | ecosystem: Host-associated > Plants > Roots > Rhizosphere > Soil ...
GCCCTCCTCGGCCCCGGCGAGCCGCGCGCGGATTCTCTCGAGGGGTTGACTCATATCTCAATCATGCTATAGATAGCAATAGTGCGATACAGCCTCAGCATAGCGAGCTACATGGCGGTTGTCATGGCCTTCATGATCTGGGCAGCGATCTGTCCCTCCTCTGCAGGCGCATGGCTGGCCGCACTCACCGTCTTGACAGCGATTCATCCGGTCGTCGGGTTCGCGATCGCGCGCTGGTCAGCGATCGTCCTTGCGGTTCTACTCCCTGTTCTGGCCGTCTTCGTCCACGCCGGAGGACGCTCGCGAAGCGATTCCAATGTGGTTCGTGATGTTCGTGATCGGTTGGCCCGTGGGATCGGCCCTGATCATGGCCGGCGTGAGCGTCGGGAAGGTGTGGGAACGCCGGCGATCGCCGGCGGTCGCATGACGAGGCGGCTCAGACCCCGGGATCTCCCGGTTCTCATCGTGGTCGGAGTTCTCAGCGCGGCGGTTCTCTGGACGACGCTCGCCGACCTGGAAGTGCTCCGCGTCCAGCGGCAGTGGGCCCCGCAGTGGATCGTGCTCCTCACCGTGCTGGTTCTCCCGCTCGTCGCCATCTGGGACGCCGCGCCCCATCGACAGGCGTCATGGCTGTGGGCTTTTGTGGCGCCCCTTGTGGGCGCGTTTCTCGTCGCTCACTTCTACGCGTTCGATGTCTACGGCGAGCCGCCCTACTCGCGGAACGCAGACGCCGGTGACATGCCCGGGTGGGCGATTTTCGGGGGTGCTTCAGTCGCAGTTGCGACCGGGATCATCACCTGGTTCCACCGCCGCGCTGGCATCGCCCTAACAGTGGCGGTCTCACTCGGTTGCGCGATTCTCGTGTTCTTCTCGAACGTCTTCCACTAGAGCGTCTTGAACTGCTCGAACGGCTGGCGGCAGGCGTTGCAGTAGCGGATCGAGCGGCACGGCGTAGGCCCGAAGAGGTTGTCGAGGCGCGTGTCGCTCGAACCGCAATATGGGCACGGATTCGTCGTCGTCTGGATCTGGAGCAACGTCACGGGTGATCGGCCGGACGGAGGGGCGAACCCGGAGTCGCGGAGCTTGCGGTGGCCTTCCGGGGTGATGCGGTCGCTCGTCCAGCCGTCCTCGGTCAGCACCTCGACGTCGGGCTCGGCGCCGAGCTCTCGGATGCGCTCGGCCATCTGGTCGCGCATGACCTCGAGCGCCGGACAGCCGAGGAAGGTCGGCGTGAAGCCGATGTGCACGCGGTTCCCGTCGACATCCACGTCACGCACGACGCCGAGGTCGACGAGCGAGATGACGGGGATCTCCGGATCCGGGATCTCGGCGAGCGCTTCCCACACGCGCTCCACGGTCACCATGACGCCCCCGGCACCGATCGGCGGACCATCGTCATCTCCTCCCAGAGCGGACGCAGGTCTTCGGTGTGCTCCCCGCGCTCGATCGCCTCGACCTCGTTCCGGCCGACCGCGTCGCAGAGGAGCGGGCGCTGGTCTTCGCGCAAAACGCCGAGCGCGTACGGCCAAAGCTCGTCGACCGCGTCGCGGAACGCCTGCTCGTCGCGCAGGCGCTCGGCCCACATCTCCGCGTGCATGCGGTGGTAGGTCTCCTCGCGGTCGATCTTCTCGGCGAGGCCTCGGATCTCCCCGTCGACCGAGTTGATCAGGACCTGGATCCGGATCGAGTCGGCAGTCTCGTAGAGCCAGTGGCGTGCGATCGTGCGTGCCCAGTCCTCCGCCATGCGCAACTCGACGAGCGGCGAGCAGGCGTACTCGTCCGGCTCGCGGTCGAAAGCGAGCGAGTCAGCGTCCGTCCCGAGCTCCTTCGCGGCGAGCTCGTACCAGGCCCGCGCATGCCCGATCTCCGTCTGCGCGATGGAGGAGAAGGCGACGTCCTCCTCGAGGAAGGGCGCGATGCCGGTCCATTCGGAGTTGTGCCAGCCGAGGATGAGCTCGTCGTCAGCGAGGCTCAGAAGTGCCTGCGCGTTCACGCGCCTCCTTGAGCTTGACCTTCAGGGAGTAGCCGTCAACCCGCCGGTAATCGCGGTCGAAAACGTCGGCGACATACGGCTCCCGCACCTCCTCGACGGCGTCGCGCGGGACGACCCAGAGCGCAAACGACTCGCCCCGCCGGCCGTAGAACTCGCGCGCGTAGGCCGATGCGAAGACCAGGTCCGGCGCCTCGAGGGAGCCGCCGTGCTGAAAGGGCTGGCCCTCGCGCTCCTGGCGGAAAACCTCCCAGATCACGCCGCGTCCGCGAGAACGGCTTTCCGCACCCACGCGGTCTCCTCGCGCGAGGCCCGGCGGAAGCCGAGCCGCCGCTCGGTCTCGGGGCCATGGCCGGTCACGACCCACTTGAGCTCGTCCCAGTCGGGCTCCGAGTACTCCCAGACTCCGATCTTGCCCTTCCGGAGCTTCGCGTCGGGAACGGTGAGGCCGAGCTCCCAGATCTGCGGCACGTAGCCGTCGAGGAACTGCTGGCGCGCCTCCTCGTTGGCCTGGCTCTTGATCCGCCAGCGGTACATGGGATCGTCCGCGGCGGGGATCGGATTCCCGTGGAACTGCATGAGCGGTCCCCACCACCTGTTCAAGGCTTCCTGCACGAGCTCGCGCTGCTCCTCGGTGCCGTTCATCATCGTGAGGATCACGTCGCGGCCGTGGAGTATGTGGAACGACTCCTCCCAGCAGATCTTCTTCATGATCCGCGCGTACGGCGCGTACGAGCACTTGAGGAGCGCCTTCTGGGAGATGATCGCCGCGGCGTCGACGAGCCACGCGATCACGCCGACGTCGCCCCATGTCTTCGTCGGGTAGTGGAAGACGTTGTGGAACTTCGTCTTGCCCGCGATGAGGTCGTCGAGACAGGTCTCCCGCGGCTTGCCGAGATCCTCGACGACGCGGTAGATGAGCTGCGCGTGCCCGACCTCGTCCTGCACCTTCGAGGTGAGGGCGAGCTTCCGCTGCAGGGTCGGCGCGCGGAGGATCCACTCGCGCTCGGGCAGGACGCCCATGAGCTCCGAGTTCCCGTGCATCTCGATGAACTTGACGAGCGCCTTGCGGTAGTCCTCGGGCATCGAGTCCCCGGCCTCGACCTGACCTCCGCCCTGGACGTACGCTTCGAATTCGGCTTCGCTCATACCCAAACGATCGTTAGGGTAACGGTACACGATGTCGCGAAGAGAAGAGCTTTCCCGCCAGGCAGCGCGCCTCTTCGCCGAGAAGGGGTACCACGGCACGTCGATCGGCGACCTCGCGGACTCCATGGGTGTGCAGAAGGGCTCGCTCTACGCTCACATCGAGGGCAAGGAAGACCTGCTCTACGAGACGATGCGCGGCGGGGCGGCCGCGTTCCACGGCGCCCTCGACTCGGTCCCCGACGACGCGCCTCCGGCCGAGAAAGTGCGGCTCGCCCTGCGCGCGCACCTCGGTGTCGTGGCCGACCAGCTCGACGTCGCGACGGTCTTCGTCCAGGAGTGGCGCTACCTCGAGGGGGAGCGGCTCGAGGAGATCGTCGCCGAGCGCCGCCGCTACGAGGAGCGCATCCGCGAGCTCTTCCGCGAGGGGCGTGACCTCGGAGACCTCCGCGCGGACCTCGACGTGAACGCAGCCGCGCTCGCCTTCCTGTCGGCGGCCAACTGGGCCTATACCTGGCTCGCGCCGGGTGCCGATACGGACGCGCTCGCCGACCGCTTCTACGTGCTTCTCCTCGACGGGATCCGCGGGTACTCGACGCCCGCGTAAGCTCGGGCCGTGCCCTCGGCCGTTCTCATCGTCAATCCGAACGCCTCCCGGGTCACTCCCGACCTGACGCTCGCGGTCGAGGAGGCTCTGCAGGTGGGCGGGGAGGTCGAGACGGTCCTCAGCGAGCGGCCGCTGCACGCCGGCGAGATCGCCGAAGGAGCCGGGCGGGAGGCGGAGCGGATCTACGTCTACTCGGGTGACGGGGGCATCAACGAGGTCGTGAACGGGCTCGAGGCCGACGTGCCGGTGGGGTTCATCCCGGGCGGCTCGACCAGCGTCTTTCCCCGCGCACTCGGCATACCGCGCGACCCGGTCAGAGCGGCCCGCGCCCTCGCAGAATCATCGACCGAGCGGCGCATCTCGCTGGGGCGCGTCAACGGCCGGCGCTTCACCTTCAGCGCAGGCTTCGGCGTCGACGCCGAGCTCGTCCGCCGCGTCGATGCGCTCGGCCGGGCGAGCGGCAAGCGAGCGAGCGACCTCGCTTTCGCCCGCACGCTGGCGGGCATCTTCGCGGAGCACCGGGCGCGGTTCGACCCGGTCATGGATGTCGAGGGACTCGGCCGGGTCGCCTTCGCCCTCGTCGCCAACGGCCACCCCTACAGCTACGTCGGCCGCATCCCGCTCCGGATCGCTCCCAAGGCGGAGTTCGAGCTGGGCCTCGACCTGGTGGCGCCGCGGGAGTTGAAGGCGAGACGGCTGCCCCAGGTCGCTGCCTGGGTGCTTGCCGGGAAAGGGCAGGTGGCCTCGCCCCACGTCCTCTACGTCCACGACGCCGACGAGCTCGTCGTCCGCTCGGAGCTCCCGATGCCGCTCCAGGTCGACGGCGAGGATCTCGGCGACGTCGAAGAGGCGCACTTCGAAGCGGAGCGGTCGGCGCTCCGGGTGCTCGTCCCGGAATAATTCCGGCATGGCCCAGGTGGTTCCCGCCGAAGGGGACATGCGCAGGGTGATCGGGGATGGGGAAGCTCTGCCGGACGGCGAGGTCGACGGCCTCACCGAGCAGAACCTCCTCGAGCTCTACCGCGCGATGGTGCTGTTGCGCACGTACGACGAGCGGTCGGTCGTCTTTCACCGGCAGGGCCGGATCGGGACGTACGCGATCTTCTGGGGGCACGAGGCGATGCAGGCCGGCTCGTTCCATGCGCTCTCACGCGAGGACTGGATCTTCCCGTCGTATCGCGAGTCCGCCATCGGGCTCCTGCGCGGAATGCCGCCTGAGACGGTGCTCTCGTGGTGGCGCGGCCATCCCGCGGGCTGGTGGGACCCGCGCGAGTACGGGGTCGCGTCGATCGCCGTTCCGATCGCGACACACGTGCCTCATGCCGTCGGGTTGGCCTGGGGGAAGAAGCTTCGCGGCGAGCAAGCGTGCGCGATCGCGTACTTCGGCGATGGGGCGACCTCCGAGGGCGCCTTCCACGAAGGCGCGAACTTCGCCGCCGTCATGCGGGCGCCCGTGATCCTCTTCTGCAACAACAACGGCTGGGCGATCTCGACGCCGGTCTCGGCGCAGACGAGGGCGGCGACCCTTGCGGACAAGGCGGCCGGCTACGGGATGCCGGGCCTGCGGGTGGACGGCGGCGACGTGCTCGCCGTCTACGAGGCGACGCGCGACGCGGTCGCCCGGGCCCGGGCGGGAGAGGGCCCGACGTTCATCGAGGCCGTCACGTACCGAAGCGCGCCGCACGCGACCGCGGACGATCCCAGCGCCTACATCGACGCCGAGCGAGTCGAGGCCGAGCGCGCGAACGAGTGCGTGGGCCGGTACGAGCGCTACCTGCGCCGGCTCGGTCTGCTGGGAGACGACCTCGTCGAGTCGATCGCGGCCGAGGCGAAGGACGCCGTTCGCGCCGGCATCGAGGCCGCCGAGTCGCTCCCCGAGCCCGACCCCGACCTGGTGACCCGGAACGCCTATGCCGAGTAGGACGCTCGTCGAAGCGGTCAACGACGCGCTGCACGTCGAGATGGAGCGGGACGAGAGCGTCATGGTCATGGGCGAGGACGTGGGCCGCGCGGGCGGCGTCTTCCGGGCGACCGCCGGCCTCCTCGACCGCTTCGGGCCCGACCGTTGTGTCGACACCCCGCTGGCCGAGGCCGGGATCCTCGGCACGGCTGTCGGTCTCTCGATGGCGGGCTGGCGGCCGGTCTGCGAGATGCAGTACGAGTCGTTCAGCTACCCCTGCCTCGACCAGCTCATCTGCCACGTGGGCCGCTACCGCTGGCGCACGAACGGGGCGATGGAGTTTCCGATCACGATCCGGATGCCGACCGGCGGCGGGGTCAAGGCCCCCGAGCTCCACGAGGACTCGCCGGAGGCGTACTACGTGCACACGCCCGGGATCAAGGTCGCGATCCCGTCCACGCCCTCGGACGCGAAGGGCTTGCTCGCGGCCGCGATCCGCTCACCCGACCCGGTGGTGCTCATGGAGCCGAAGGTGCTCTACCGCAGCCCGCGCGAGGAGGTGCCGGACGGGGAGCACCTCGTTCCGCTCGGCAAGGCACGCGTCGTCCGCGAGGGCGAAGACGTGACGCTGATCGCCTACGGGGGAATGGTCGCCGTCGCCGAGCAGGCCGCAGACGAGCTCGAGGCGAGCGCCGAGGTCGTGGACGTCCGCTCCCTGAAGCCGCTCGACGAGGAGACGCTGCTCGGGTCGGTCGCAAAGACCGGGCGCGCCGTGATCGTCCAGGAGGCGCAGCGGGTGGCCGGCTTCGGAGCCGAGATCGCCGCGCTCCTCGCCGAGAAGGCGATCCTCGATCTGCGCGGCCCCGTGCTCCGCGTGACGGGCTACGACGCTCCGTTCCCCTTCTGGTCGATCGAGGACGAGCACATCCCCTCGCCGGCGCGCGTCGCCGAAGCGGCCGAGAAGCTTCTCCAGTTCTGATGGCCTACGAGTTCAAGCTCCCCGACCTTGGTGAGGGCGTCCGCGAGGGCGAGATCGCGCGCTGGCTCGTCGAGGTCGGCCAGGAGGTCGCCGAGGACGAGCCCCTCGTCGAGATCCAGACCGACAAGACGACCGTCGAGATCCCGTCGCCGGCGGCAGGGAAGATCGCCCGGATCCTCGTGGACGAGGGTGAACTCGTTCCCGTCGGCACTCCTCTGGTCTTGATCGGCGCCGACGGGGAGGCACCTCCGACTGCGCCGGAGAAGATCCAGGCTACCCCCCTCGTTCGGCGGGTCGCGGATGAGCTCGGCGTCGACCTCGCCGGGATCAAGGGCACCGGCCCCGGGGGCCGGATCACGGAGGACGACGTGCGCGGCGCGGCAGGCCCCGCCGAGGGCGAACGACGGGAGCCGCTTCGCGGCGTCAGGCGCCAGATCGCCGAGCACCTCACGCGCGCCCACAAGGAGGTGCCCTCCGTCACCGTCGTCGAGGAGTGCGACTTCACGCTGCTCTCGCAGGCGCGCGGCGAGCGCTCGTACCTCCCCTACGTTCTCGAGGCCGTGGTCGCGGGCCTGAAGGCGTATCCCGAGCTGAACGCGACTCTCGCAGGGAACGAGATCGTCTACTGGGAGCGCTACGACATCGGCCTCGCCGTCCAGACGGACGAGGGGCTCGTCGTCCCCGTTCTGCGCGCGGCCGACCAGAAGTCTCTCGACGAGCTCTCTGCGGAGTCGGCGCGCCTCGCCGAAGGCGCCCGTGCAGGAAGCCTCGCCGCGCAGGAGCTCCGTGGGTCCACCTTCACCGTGACGAGCGCGGGCCGGCTCGGCGGCCTCTTCGCCACGCCGCTCGTGAACCATCCCGAAGTCGGGATCCTCGGGCTCCACCGGATCGGCTCCCGTCCCGCGGTCGTGGACGGTCAGGTCGTCGCCCGCGAGATCGGCTGGCTCTCCTGCACCTTCGACCACCGTGTGGTCGACGGCGCCCGCGCGAGCGAGTTCCTGCTGGCCGTCATCGAGCGGCTCGAGTCCGTCTGAATCCGTTCCCTCCGCGACCGCGTAGGTCCGGCAAACGTCTTTCACCGCCGCAGCGGGAAGGGAGGCAGGCATGGAGAGAGGGCTTCGGCTGTTCGTCGCAGCGACCGTTGTCTTGCTCGTCACGGCCGGAATCGCAATCGCGGCCGTGTCGATGCACTTCAACTCGCCGATGGAGGGCGCGCAGGAGGCACCGGTGCCGAGGGACACGCAGGCTCGCGGGAATGCGGTCTACAAGCTGTCCGCCGACGGCACGCACATCGAGTACAAGGTGATCGTCGCCAACATCGAGAACGTCTTCATGGCCCACATCCACATGGGGCCGCCGGGCGTATCGGGCCCGATCGTCGTGTGGCTCTACCCGGGCACGACGCCCGGCGTCACCGCGCCGCTCGGCGGAGGGCGCCTGAACGGCGTTATCGTCCAGGGGTCCTTCGGAGCGTCCGATTTCGTCGGGCCGCTGGCGGGCCATCCGCTCTCCGACCTCCTCGAGCTCATGAGGAGTGGAGGCGTGTACACGAACGTGCACACGAATGACGGTGACCTGGTCGTGAACGAGGGGCCGGGCGACTTCCCCGCAGGTGAGATCCGCGGTCAGATCGAGGAGAACGGAGCGAGCTGAGAACCACCCGGGCCCGAAGCGCGCGGTTGAGGAGAGATCGCGCTCCGGGCACGGGAGAGGGCCGAAAGGGCGGCGGGGAGAGGGAGGGGCGTACCCGCCGCCCAAGGCTCCGCTAGGCGACCGCGGGCTCGGCCCCCACCGGGTGGAGGTATGGCGCGAGCATGCGCTCGATCTGTGGTGCGCTGACGCGCCCCTCCAGACGCTCGACGGGTCTGCGGTCCTGCAGCAGGACGAGCGTCGGGACCTGGGTGATGCCGAGGAGATCGACCCACTCGGGCGAGGTGGTGACGTCGATGCGCGAGATGCGCAGACGGCCGTGTTCCTTGCGGGCGAGATGGGCAAGGAGGCTCTCCATTCGCCGCGCGGGGCCCGAGGTTTGCTGGGTGAAGAAGAGCAACGTGGGGGTTTGCTGAAGCAGAACGACCTCCGTTCTCCTGGTGCTGGAAGGATTTCCCTGTCTGTGGTCGGGAGAAACAACGGGACCGGGGTATCGGGAGGGGTATCTCGGCTACGGCGGCCCGTTCAGGAGCCGGAAGGAGGGTGGCTAGACTGGGTGCGATGGAGCTCTTCGACTGGTACTGGCTGGGCGTCAGCGCCGGGCTCGGCGTCGCCGCCGGGGTGGCCGCGGGCTGGATCCAGTCCGCGGGCGCGCGTGTCTTCGGCGCGATCGCCTTTGCGGTCGCGGCGCTCGTCGGGATCTTCGTCGCGTTCTTCGTGGCGGCCTGGGGCCCGGCGATCTGGGCCGGCGCGGCCACCGTCGCCTGGCTGGCGCTCAGACGGCTGACGCGCGCGGCGTTCCCCGCGGCGTTCCTCGCCTTCGCTGTGCTCGCGTTCGTCCCCCTCGTCGGCTATCTCGAAGCCGTCACGACACCCCTTGTAGGCGGGCGTCTCAGGCGCCGCGCGGGCGAGAAGTACGCAGGCCTACGCGTTCTCGCCAAGGACTAGTGCCGAAGAAGCTCGTCCTCGCCGTCATCGACGGCCTGACACCGGCGATGCTCGAGCGAGCGCTCGGCGAGGGCCGCCTCCCCGCGCTCTCCTTCCTGCGCGAGACCGGCTCCTACGTCCGCGGGACGACGACGTTCCCGTCGGTCACCCCCGTGTGCCTGACCTCGATCGCGACCGGAGCCCATCCGGACGCGCACCACATCCCGCACCTCGTCTGGTACCACCGGCGAGAGCGCCGCGTCGTCGAGTACGGATCGTCCTTCTCCGCAGTGCGGGCAGCGGGCGCCCGCCGCTCGCTCCGCGACTCGGTGTTCGCGATGACGCACGAGCACGTCTCGCCGCGGTCGCCGACGGTCTTCGAGGCGCTCGACGACGCCGGACTCGAGACGGCCGCGATCAACTTCACCTGCTACCGCGGCCGGACGCGGCATCCGCTGAAGCTGCCGCTTCGTCCCGGGCGCAACCGCTGGTACGACGCGGTGTACGGGCCGCGGAGGTTCTTCTTCTTCAACCTGTTCGAATCCGACGTGACCGGCGCGCCGCTCGCCATCCGTTCGCGGCCCGAGGGCTCCGTGGACGCCTACGCCGGCACGATCGGCCGCTGGCTCGTGACCAGGGACGGCTTCGACTTCCTCGTCTTCTACCTGCCGGACTACGACTACGCATCCCATGTCTCCGGCCCCGACGCCGCCATCGAGGCGCTGGAGCGCGCCGATGCGGCGGTGGGCGAGCTGATGGCCGCGGCCGGTGGGCACGAGGCCTTCCTCGACCGCTACGCCATCGTCGTCTGCTCGGACCACGGCCAGACGCGGGTCGACCGGGTCGCGAGGCTGCAGGACTCCTTCGCGGATCTCGACGTCTTCACGGGGCGGCGCGGGACCGTGCCGGATGAGTGCGATGCAGTAGTCACGGCGTCGAACCGCTCCGGAATGGTCTACGCGCTGGACGGCCGGCCGGCGCGCGAGCTCGCCGAGCGGCTCGAAGCCGCCGAGAGCGTCGACCTGGCGCTCTTTTTGGAGAAGGGCGAGGCCGTCGCCCGGAAGGACGGGGCCGAGGTTCGCTTTGCCCCCGGGGAGAACGGCTGGTCGGTCTCGGGAGATGCCGGGATCCTCGTCGGGGACGAGTACCCGAACGCGTTCGAGCGCGTGTGGTCTGCCCTCGCGTGCCCAAACGCCGGCGAGGTGATCGTCTCGGCGGCCGAGGGCTGGGAGTTCGAAGACCTCGGTCGGCGACACCACGCGGGAGGCGGAAGCCACGGCTCCCTCCTCGCGGGGGACTCGACGGTGCCCATGCTCGCCGCGGGATTCGACGAGCCGCCTTTGCCGCGGGATGCGAGCGTCACCGATCTCGCCCCGCTCGCCCTCGCACATTTCGGGGTGCAGCCGCCGCCGTCGATGCGGGCTCGCGTCTCGGCCGGTGTCTGACTTCGCCGACGAGCGGGAGGCCATGGTCGCGGAGCAGCTCGCGGACCGCGGGATCACCGACGAGCGCGTGCTCGAGGCGATGGGCCGCGTTCCCAGGGAGCGGTTCGTCTCCGAGCGCGACCGGCACAAGGCCTATCGAGACATGCCGCTTCGCATCGGCTACGGGCAAACGATCTCCCAGCCCTACATGGTCGCGGTCATCTGCCAGGCAGCGGAGGTGCGCGACGGAGATCGCGTGCTCGACATCGGCACCGGTTCGGGCTACCAGGCAGCCGTTCTCGCCGAGCTCGGCGCGAAGGTCTACACGGTCGAGCGCATCCCGGAGCTCGCGGAGCGGGCGGGCGAGCGGCTCGCCCGGGCCGGGTACGAGAACGTCGACGTGCACGTGGGCGACGGGTCGCTCGGGTTGCCGGAGCACGGGCCGTACGACGCCATCGTCGTCGCCGCGGCGGCGCCCGCCATGCCCGAGTCGCTCTACGCGGAGCTCCGCGAGCGCGGGCGGCTCGTCGTGCCGGTGGGCGGGCAGCACGGTCAGCGCCTCGAGGTGATCGTGCGCAGTCCGGAAGGCCCTGCCGTGGCGCGCTCGATTCCGTGCCGCTTCGTCCCGCTGGTCGGCGCCGAGGGCTTCTAGTTTCACTCTTCAGGCCGGGGGAATCTTCGGTGGCGATGGACGGGGGTCTTCGCGCGAGCGCGGTCCAAAGCCGCGCCGTTTGCTTCGCCGACATTCGCCTCGGCGCCGTCGTGGACGTCCTGCTCGACGACTCGCTCCAGCGCGTGCTCGGCTTCGACGTCCTCTGCGGCGATCGCCTTCACCGCTACCTGCCGCTGCCCGCCTGTGAGGTCGGCGAAAGCGCCATTGCGGTCCCGTCGGCGCTCGTGCTCATGCACCAGGAGCTCGACTTCTACCGGGACCGCGGCCGCGCGCTCACCGCGGTCCGCGGCTTCCCCGTGCGCCGAGGCGGAGAGTCGCTCGGCACGCTCAGGGACTTCCTCTTCGCGCCGGACGGCGCGTTGCTCCAAGTCGTTCTCGAGGTGGACGACGAGGAGGCGACGGTCGCGGCCGGCCCGGACCTCGTCGTTGGGCCGGATGCCCTGCGGCCGGCCGTCTAACCTTTCTTTCAGGACGTGGCGACGCGGTCGAACACTGGGACGGGACGAGCGAGCGCGATTTCGGATGCCGGCGTTGCCCTGCGCCGTCCCGCCAACTGGTTCCAGCTCGGGAAGTTCTGCGTGGTCGGCGCATCCGGCTACGTGGTCAACCTCGCCGTCTTCGCGACGCTCATCCACTGGGCGGACATGCACTACATCCCCGCCGCGGTCTGCTCGTTCCTCGTCGCGGTGACGAACAACTATCTCTGGAACCGCGTCTGGACGTTCAGGCACCAGCGCGGGCACATCGCGTACCAGGGCCTGCGCTTCCTCGTCGTTTCGACGATCGCGCTCGCGGCCAACCTTGCGTTTCTCGCCACCCTCGTCGCTCTCGGCGTGCCGAAGATCCCGGCCCAGGCGATCGCGATCGCCCTCGTCACGCCCTGGAACTTCGTCGCGAACAAGCTCTGGAGCTTCCGACGACAGCCCGCCGCCTAGCCCTTCTGCTCGCCCTCGCCGCTCTGGTCGCGCCGGGCGCCGCCGGAGCGGATCCGAAAGCACCGGTCTACAACTCGCACGGCGACCTCATCGGCACCCCGTTCGTCCCGCAGGACGAGCCCGCGCCGGCGGAGCTGACCGACAAGCAGGCGATCGCGGCCGTCCTCGCCTACCCGAAGGTGGCCGATTGGGTCTCGCGCTATCCGGCCAAGGGGCTGACGAAGCAGGCAACCCTGGACGAGGACGGCGGCGCCTGGTCGGTGAAGGTCTGGTCCGACCTTCCCGACGCGGGCCAGATCGTGGACGCGAGGGTCGACGACACGACGGGTCGCGTGACGGAGGCCTGGACCGGGCCGCAGGTCGCCTGGAAGATGGCGCGCGGCTACGACGGAGCGTTCGGCCGCGGCATCAACCACCCGTGGATCTGGCTGACCTTCTGTGTCGTCTTCCTGCTCGGGCTCGCGGACCTCCGCCGGATCGCGTCCGTGCGCAACCTCGACCTGCTCGTGCTGCTCTCGTTCTCGGCCTCGCTCTATTTCTTCAACATCGGCCACGTCTTCACGGCGATGCCGCTCGTCTATCCCGCGCTCGCCTATCTCCTCGGGCGCATGATCTGGATCGGCGCCCGCGGCAGGGGAGGGGGTCCGGCGCGGCCGCTCTGGCCGGCCTGGGTGCTCCTCGCAGCGACGGTCTTCCTCATGGGCTTTCGCACCGGCCTGAACGTCGCCGACTCGAACGTGATCGACGTCGGCCTCGCGGGAATCGACGGCGGCCAGCGCATCGTCCAAGGCGAGATGCCGTACGGCCACATGCCGACGGACGACGGAAAGGCGTGCGGACTGCCGGACGGGGACGGCTACGTCCGCGAGCATGTGCAGACCAACGGCCGCTGCGAGTCGGCCAACGAGCGCGGCGACACCTACGGGCCCGTCAGCTACCTCGCCTACGTGCCCGGGTACCTTGCGCTCGGCTTCGACGGGAAGTGGAACGGAGGGTCGAGCCAGTGGTCCGGGCTTCCCGCCGCGCATTTCACCGCGCTCCTCTGGGACCTGCTCGCGCTCGTGGGGATGGGCCTGCTCGGGCTGCGTTTCGGCGGGCGCATGCTCGGAGCGACCCTGGCTTTCGCGTGGGCGGCGTATCCGTTCACGCAGTACGTCTCGAGCTCGAACTCGAACGACGCGATCATGCCCGCGCTCCTCATCTGGGGGCTCGTCTTCCTCACCTCGCCGCCCGCGCGCGGGCTCTTCCTCGCCCTGGGCGCCTGGACGAAGTTCGCCGCCCTTCTCCTGCTCCCGCTCTGGGCCTCGTACCCGGACTGGCGAGGCGCGGCCAGGAGCAAGCTCACGTACCTGGGCGGCTTCGCGCTCGGCACTGCGCTCGGCTTCTGGGTCTTCTTCCTGGAGCCCGATCCGCTCCACGCCGCCCGCGTTTTCTGGGACCGCACCTTCGGCTGGCAGCTGACGCGGGAGTCGCCCTTCTCGATTTGGGACTGGGCCCAGTACCCGGGCTACCCGGACCTGCACGACGTCCAGACCGGCCTCAAGGTGCTTCTCCTGCTCGCGGCGCTCACGGTCTTCTTCGTCCCGCGCGTGAAGAACGAGCTCCAGGTCGCCGCGCTCTCGGCCGCGCTCCTCATCGGCTTCGAGGCCGTGCTCACGCACTGGTTCTACCTCTACATCCCGTGGTTCTTCCCCTTCGTCGCCTTCGCGTTCTTCGCCCCGGCGCTCCTCCCGGCCCCGGCGGTGGAGCCGGCGGAGCCGCCGTCCGAGCTTGAGCACGAGCCGAGAGCACTCGTTCCCACGAGCTGAGCCGAGCCGCGTCGCGCAGGCGGTCGCGCTCGGGATCGTGCTCGTGACGATCTCCTGGGCGCTCCTGCACACGAGCTTCTGGAGCGGGACGCAGATCATCGACACGCCGGTGTACGAGCGCTACGGCGAGGCCGTCCTCGACGGCCGCGTCCCCTACCGGGACTTCGACCTCGAGTATCCACCCGCCGCGCTGCCGGCATTCGTGTTGCCCGCGCTCGCGCAGGAAGACGACTACGACTCCGCGTTCGAGCTCCTCATGTGGGCCTGCGCGGTCGCGGCGGTGGTGGCGCTCGGCGTCGCACTCGCGGCCGTCGATGCGGGCCCGGCCCGGCTCTACGCAGCAATCTGCTTCTTCGCGCTCGCGCCGCTCGCCCTCGGGACGGTGATCCTCTCCCGGTACGACCTCTGGCCGGCGGCGCTCACGATCGCCGCTCTCGCGGCGTTCGTCGGCCGACGGGAACGGCTCGGCTTCGGAATCCTCGGGCTCGCCGTCGCCGCGAAGCTCTATCCCCTCGTGCTGCTCCCGCTCGCGCTCGTCTGGGCGGCGAAGCGGCGGGGGACGCGCGAGGTCTGGGTCGGCCTCGCCTGCTTCGCGGGAGTCTTGGCGGCGTGCTTCGTCCCCTTCCTGATCCTCGCTCCGGGCGGTGTCGCGCACTCGATCGGCACGCAGCTCGGGCGCCCGCTTCAGATCGAGAGCCTCGGCGCCTCGCTCCTCCTCGCGGCTCAGCAGCTCGGGATCTACGACGCGACGGTGGAGAGCTCGCACGGCTCTCAGAACCTGGCCGGCTCCTTGCCGGACACGCTCGCCGCGCTGCAGACCGCTTTCCAGCTCGTCGCCGTCGGCGTGGTCTGGGCGGTCTTCGCCGCGCGCGACCGGGGACGCGAGGGCCTGCTCACCGCGGGCGCGGCCTCGGTCGCCGCCTTCGTCGCGTTCGGCAAGGTGCTCTCGCCGCAGTTCCTCATCTGGCTCCTCCCGCTCGTCCCTGCCGTCGCCGGCGCAGGCGGCCTCGCCGCGTGCTCGCTCCTCCTCGTCGGCCTCGTCACGACGCAGCTCTGGTTCCCGTTTCGCTACTGGGACGTCGTCGCCCTGGAGCCGGCGGGCTGGCTCGTGCTCGTCCGCAACTTTTTGCTCATTGGCCTCTACGCCGTCCTGCTGGCAGCCCTCAGTCGACGAGGACGCGGAGCGGCTCGCACCGCGTAGCGCGGCCGTCGGCGTCGCACTCGACCACCGCGCCCTCGATGCGGACGCCGCCGTCGGCCGGATGGAAGCGCACCGGCATGGCGGTCCGCATGCGCTCGATGGCGAGCTCTGCCTTGACCCCGATGACCGAGTCGTGCGGCCCGGTCATGCCCGCGTCGGTGATCGCAGCCGTGCCGCCGGGCTGCACGCGCGCGTCGTTCGTCTGCACGTGGGTGTGCGTGCCGAGCACGGCGGTCACGCGGCCGTCGAGCATCCGCGCGAGCGCGATCTTCTCGCTCGTCGCCTCCGCGTGGAAGTCGACCACGACGATCTTCGTCTCGCGCCGGGCCTCCTCCACGAGCTCATCGACGACGAGGAACGGGCTCTGCGGAGGGGACAGGAAGAGCGCGCCCAGGAGGTTGATCACGGCCACCGGCGTCCCGTCTGCCGCCTCCTGCACCGTGAGACCGGCGCCGGGGCCGCCGAGGTTCGCCGGGCGGATGACCGGGCCCCTGCGCTCGAGCACCGGGATGATGTCGCGCTGCCGCCAGACGTGGTTCCCGAGCGTGATCACGTCGGCGCCCGCGGCGAGGATCTTGTCCGCGAGCTTCGCCGTGATCCCGACGCCGTCGGCGGCGTTCTCGCCGTTCACGATGCAGAAGCCCGCACCGAGTTCGTCCCGAAGCGCGGGCAGGCGCGCCTCGACCGCCCGCCGGCCCGGCGGGCCGAAGACGTCTGCGATGAAGAGGACGACCAGGTCGGGCTCGGCTCTAGGGCACTGCGAGAGAGCCGGCCGCGTGCACTTCGATATGGACGTGCTGGCCGCGATCCTGGGTGTAGCGCGCGAGCGCGGCCTGCTCGACCGAGGAGAGGTCGACGATCTGGCCGATCTTCGTGCGTCCGGCCGAGACCGTCATGCCGACGGTGAGAGCCGGGTCGGGCCGCAGGTTCGTCAGCGTGACGACGACGCCGGGGTTGCCGGACGGCTGGATGTCGATCCGGACGCCGTAGGGCTTCCCGTTCACGATCTGGTCCGAGACGGCCATGACGCTCCCGTCCACCGGGGCGTAGACGTCCGTCCCGGTCGGCGCCCCGACGTCGAGCCCGCCCGTCTCCGGGCCGACTCCGCCGCTGATCTGGTAGTAGCGGATGCCCGAGCTCGAGTCCCCGAAGAAGCGGTTGACGATCCGCTTCAGGAGACCGGCGTTCGCCTGCGTCCCGTTCGGGTCGAGGGCGAGCGCGCTCGAGCCGGAGGCGTGATAGCCGATCGCGGTCACGCGGCTCTGGTTGACGGGGAGCTGCAACCGGAGGGTGTCCTGAAGGGCGACGATCTGCGCGCGCGGCGGGCCTGCAGGCAGGAGGCGCCCCGTCGGCGCGGGCCCCGTGTTCGTCGCCTCGGAGGCCCTGCCGGAGCCGAACGCCGTGAGCAGGAGCACGACGAGGCAGACGCACGCCACGACCGCCAGTGCGGCCGTTCGTCGCGCCCTTCTGACCTTCGCGCGCATCGCTTGTCGTTCAGCGGCGCGGTAGGCAAGCCCGGGAGCCTGGGGCTGGGCCATCCGCGGCACGCTAGCGGAGGTTCCCACCGCTTTCAAACGCGTACGTCGCTCGTCGACGGGCTCAGGCGAAAGTGCGAGCGCCCCGTCACTCTCGAAGGACCAGTCCCAGGGTGGCGGACGAAGCCCGACTACATTTGCGGGTTTTGCAGGGCTTTCTTGCCGTTGGTCGTAGGGACGGGACGCGTTGGGCACGGTGCTAGCCTTGGCGGCGTGTTGGCCGTCCTTCGCTCTCACCCTGCCAGGGACGTCGGACGCTGAACGGCCCGCTTCTCAGCGCGAAAGGGGTCTCACGGAGGTACGGGCGCATCGTCGCCCTGGCTCCGACGAGCCTCGAGGTGCACCCGCGAGACGCCCTCGCGCTCATCGGCCCGAACGGCGCCGGCAAGTCGACGCTGCTCTCCATTCTCGCGGGCGCCCTCGACCCGAGTGACGGCGCAGTGACCGTGGCGGCCCCGAGGATCGGCTGGGTGCCGCAGAAGCCCGCGCACTACCAGCGCCTGTCTCCGCGCGAGAACCTCGAGCTCTTCGCCCGGCTCGAGGCGGTTCCGGAGCCGAGGGACGTGGCGAACCGCTACATCGGCCTGCTCGACCTGCCCGACGACGGCAGACTGACCGCCGAGCTCTCGGCGGGGAACCAGCAGCGCCTCAACCTCGCCGTCGCGCTGCTCTCAGGGCCCGACGTCCTCCTCCTCGACGAGCCGACAGCATCCCTCGACCCTCGCCAGCGGCGAACCCTGTGGCAGGTGGCCGCGCAGGTGCGCGAGCGCGAGGGAGCCGTCGTCTTCGCCACGCAGAACCTCGAGGAGCTCGAGCGCTTCGCCACGCGCGTCGCCGTTTTGGTCGACGGCGAGCTCGTCTTCGACGGGAGCCTCGAGCAGTTCAAGGCCTCACCCGAGGCGGACGTCTTCGCATGAGCCTCACGCCCCTCGACGCCTGCTGCTCGCGCCCGGCAGAGCCGGGCTCCGCCGCAGGCTGGCCTCGCAGACTGCGCGATGCTGCGCTCGCGGCGCTTGTTCGTGCCCACATGCACTGCCCTGCGCGCCGCTCGCTTACCTCTCTTGCCCGCGACCCCCGAGGAACGTGAGACGCATCTGGCTCCTGCTCGGGAAGGACCTGCGCGTCCTCGGGCGCTCGCCGGTTCTCCTCGCCGCGCTGATCGTCTACCCGCTCGTCTTCGCGGCTCTCGTCGGCGCCGTCGTGCGCTACGCGGGCGACCGGCCGACCATCGCCTTCGTCGATCTCGACCGCCTGCCGGACAAGCTCACCGTCGGCGGCCAGACGTTCAACGTTCCTCAGGTTCTCGACCAGGTGAACGAGAACGCCGAGCTCGTCGAGATGGATCAGGAGGAAGCAGACCGCAAGCTTGCAAACGGCGAGGTGAACGCCGAGATCGTCGTGCCGCGCGGGTTCGCCTCGCGTTTGCGCGGAATGGTCGAGAGCCCCCAGCTCGTTCTCAAGACCGCCCGCGGGGGGGTCGCGACGCGCGTCGAGCAGCAGACCCAGGCGCTCGTCTACGAGCTGAACCAGCGGCTGCAGGACGCCTACATCGACGCGAACCTCGAGTACGTCCGCCTGATCGTGCAGGGAGGTACCGGCACTTTCCTCGGCAACGAGTTCGACGTCGTCGGCCTGCAGCGGGCGGGCGAGCTCTTGGCCGAGATCGAGCAGACGACCAAGGACCCCTCGATCGCGGCGCGGGCGAGGGAGCTCTCCAACTTCGTCCGCCAGGCGCAGCTCGCGCTCGGGGCATCCGGCGAGTCGCTTCGGGCCACCGCGAACCCCATCCAGCTCGAGGTGGACACGGAGGCGGGGCGCTCTTGGCTCCTCTCGGCGCAGCTGCAGGCGTACGCCCTCGCGCTGACGCTCGCCTTCATCTGCGTCCTCCTCGCCGCGGCGGCGATCGCGTCCGAGCGGGACGAGAACGTCATCGGCCGGCTCGCGCGCGGGCTCGTTCGGCTGACCGACCTCGTGGTCGTCAAGGTCGCCCTCGCCGTGCTCGTGGCGCTCGTCCTCGGGCTCGTCATCGCGCTCGTGTTCGGCCTGCTCGCGACGGTCTTCGACGTGACGGGCGGGGAACCGTGGACGCGGCTGCCGCTCCTTGCTCTCGGGCTCGTCGCCGCGGGCGCGGCCTTCGGCGCCTTCGGTGTCCTCGTCGGAGTGATCGCGCGCGAGGCGCGCACGGCGGTGCTCGTCGCCTTCCTCGTCGCCCTCCCGCTCGTGCTGCTCGGCCTTTTGCCCGAAGGGACCGTGGAGGCCGCGCGCCTGATCTCGAGGGCGTTCCCCTTCTCGCACGCCGTCGACTTCTTCCAGTCCTCGCTCTATGACAACGATCCCTGGTCGACCGTTGCACGCGAGGCCGCCTGGCTCGTCGGGCTGGCGGTGGCCTTCGGGGCGGCGGCACGGCTCGGAATGCGAAGATTGCTGGCATGAGCGCCTTTCCGGCCACACGTCTGCGCCGCTTCCGGCGGACCGGCGTGCTGAGGGAGCTCGTCCGGGAGACGCGCCTCGACCTGCGCGACTTCGTCTACCCGCTCTTCGCGTGCCCAGGCGCCGGCGTGGAGAAGCGGCTCGAAGGCCTACCGGGGATCGCGCAGCGCTCCGTCGACCGGCTCGCCGACGAGGCGGAGGAGCTCCTCGGCCTCGGGATCGGCGCCGTTCTCCTCTTCGGGATCCCCGAGGAGAAGGACGAGGCCGCATCGGGCGCCTACGACGAGGACGGGATCGTCCAGCAGGCGCTTCGAGCCCTCGCGGAGCGAACGCCGGAGCTTGTGCTCCTCACGGACGTCTGCCTCTGTGAGTACACGTCGCACGGGCACTGCGGGGTCGTCGACGGCGACGAGATCGTCAACGACCTCTCGCTCGAGCTCCTCGCGAAGACCGCGGTGAGCCACGCGGAGGCCGGCGCCCACGCCGTCTGCCCGAGCGACATGATGGACGGGCGGGTCGGAGCGATCAGGGGCGCGCTCGACTCGGACGGATTCGAGCACGTTCCCATCGTGTCCTACGCGGCGAAGACTGCTTCGGCCTTCTACGGGCCTTTTCGAGAGGCGGCCGAATCGGCGCCCTCGTTCGGCGACCGGCGGACCTACCAGATGGATCCGGCCAACGCGCGCGAGGCTCTCCGCGAGTGCGAGCTCGATCTCCAGGAGGGGGCCGACGCGCTCATGATCAAGCCTGCGCTCCCCTCCCTCGACGTCATCGCCGCGGCGAGGGCGCGCTTCGACGTGCCGATCTTCGCCTACAACGTCAGCGGCGAGTACGCGATGGTGAAGGGTGCGGCGGCCCGCGGCTGGCTGGACGAGCGCGCCGCCGCGCTCGAGAGCCTGACGGCGATCAAGCGCGCGGGAGCCGACGTGATCGTCTCGTACTGGGCGAAGGAGCTGGCGGGCTGGCTGTAGAGGCGCAGGTTTCGTCGTGAGCGAGGTTCTGAGCGGGACGAGCCTTTGGCAGCGCGCCAAGACGGTCATCCCGGGTGGCGTGAACAGCCCGGTGCGCGCCTGGGGCCCGGTCGGCGGGGAGCCCTTCTTCGTCCGGCGGGGAGACGGCGCCTACGTCGAGGACACCGAGGGCAGGCGCTACGTCGACTGGGTGCAGTCGTGGGGGCCGCTCGTCTTCGGTCACGTCGATCCGGAGATCGTCGACGCGGTGCGCGAGGCCGCCCTCGACGGCACGACCTTCGGTGCTCCGACCGAGCGGGAGGTCGAGCTCGCCGAGGAGATCGTCGACGCCGTGCCGTCGGTCGAGAAGGTTCGCCTCGTGAGCTCGGGCACCGAGGCGGCCATGAGCGCCGTTCGCCTGGCCCGCGGATATCTCGGCCGGCACCTCGTCATCCACTTCGAGGGCTGCTACCACGGGCACTCGGACGTGCTGGCCGGGGAGTCCGGCGAGCTGGCGCTGCCGTGCCGGTTCAACGACGTGGAAGCTGTCACCGCCGCCGCTCGGGCCGCCGGGCGAGGGCTCGCGGCGATTGTCGTCGAGCCGGTGGGCGGGAACATGGGCGTCGTCCCGCCGGAGCCCGGTTTTCTCGAGGCGCTCCGGTCGCTCTGCGACGAGACGGGGGCACTTCTCGTGTTCGACGAGGTGATCACCGGCTTCCGCGTCGCGCGCGGCGGGGCGCAGGAGCTCTACGGCGTGACGCCGGACCTCACCGTGCTTGGAAAGATCGTCGGCGGCGGCCTCCCGCTCGCAGCGTTCGGCGGGCGGGCCGAGGTCATGGATGCCGTGGCACCGGAAGGCCCCGTCTTCCAGGCGGGCACGCTGTCCGGCAACCCGTTGGCCACCGCCGCCGCCCTCGTCGCGCTCCGCCGCCTGCGCGACGCCCGCGTCTACGAGCAGCTCGAGGAAACCGGGGCGGCCCTCGAGCGAGGTCTCGGCCAGGAGGGGATCACCGTGCAGCGGGTGGGCTCGATGCTGACGCCCTTCTTCGGCCCGGGGCCGGTGCGGAACCTCGCCGAGGCGGTCGCGTGCGACAAGGACCGCTACAGCGCCTTCTTCCACCACCTGCTCGACCGCGGGGTCTACATCGCTCCTTCGCCGTTCGAGGCGATGTTCGTCTCGACCGCCCACGGCCCGGCCGAGGTCGAGCGCACGGTCGAGGCGGCGGAGGAATTCGTTGGCAACTGAGGCGACTTCTCTCTGGGAGACCATCGCCGTCGAGGCCGGCCGGGAGAGCGAGCTCTGGGCTGCGGCGCTTCGGCCCGAGGCCGAGCGCGAGGAGCAGGCCGTCTTCTCCCCGCTCGCGGAGGACCGGTTCGCGGTCGGGCTCGAGACGATCTACGAGGGCTACCTCCTCCACTACGGCAGGCCGCGCCTCTTCCGCGCGGACGATCGGGACACGCGGATCCTCCTCGGCGACTATCTCTACGCGCACGGGCTCGTCCGCGTCGCCGCGCTCGGCGACGTCGATGCGGTCGGCGCGCTGGCCGAGCTCCTCTCACTCTGCGCCCATCTCCGGGCGGAAGGGCTTCCCGGCGACGGCGAGGCCTGGGCGTCGACGGTGTCCGCGCTCGACGGGGGTGGCGAGGCGAGCGACCGGGCCAGAGGCCAGGCCCTCGCCTTGCACGCCGAGCGAGTCGAGTAGGATCGTGCCCGCATGAGCGCCCTCGCGACAGCTGCCCTGCTCGCCGCCGAGAAGACGCCGGCCGAGGAAGGGCGGGACGTCGTCCTCGTCATGCTCGCGGTCGGCGCCGTCTTCCTCGGCGTCGTCCTGCTCGGCCAGCTGTTTCGCTGGATGGGGCACCGCCGCAAGGAACGGCGCGCGGCACGTAGGGCTTACTGAGCCCCAGACCCGCCGGGATAGACTCAAGTCGTGCCCGCGGCCGACCTGCGCTCCTGGATCGACGAGCTTCGCCGCGCCGGCGAGCTCCACGAGATCGAGGCCGAGGTCGACCCCTATCTCGAGGTCACGGAGATCGTCGACCGGACCGTGAAAGGCGGCGGTCCGGCGCTTCTCTTCAAGAACCCGAAGGGCGCCGAGCACTCGCTCCTGGCCAACCAGTTCGGCACCGAGCGGCGCATGGCGATGGCCTTCGGCGAGCCGTCGCTCGACGCAGTTGGCCAGAAGCTCGGCGACGTCCTCGAGATGCAGCCGCCGCAGGGGATCGTCGAGAAGGTCAAGGGTCTCGGAAAGCTCAAGCGCCTCGCCGATTCGATGCCGAAGACCGTACGGAGCGGTCCCGTGCAGGACGTGGTCCTCGAGCCCGACCTCGACCTGCTTCCCATCCAGCACTGCTGGCCCGGCGACCCGGCGCCCTTCGTCACCCTCCCCGCGGTGATCACGAAGGATCCGAGCACCGGCACGCGCAACGTCGGCATGTACCGGATGCAGAAGATCGATTCGAAGACGACCTTCATGCACTGGCAGATCCACAAGGACGGCGCCGCCGACTGGCGCGGCATGGGCGACCGTCTCGACGTCGCCGTCGCGCTCGGCTGCGACCCGGTCACGACGTACTCGGCGAGCGCGCCGCTGCCAAAGCACATCGACGAGTTCATGCTCGCCGGCTTCTTGCGCGGCGAGGCCGTCGAGCTCGTCCAGGCGAAGACGGTCGACCTCGAGGTGCCCGCGAACGCGGAGATCGTTCTCGAGGGCTACATCGAGAAGGGTGAGCTCGGCACCGAGGGGCCTTTCGGCGACCACACGGGCTATTACTCGCCGCCGGAGCCCTTCCCCGTCTTCCACCTCACCTGCATGACGATGCGCCGCGACGCCATCTATCCGTCCATCGTGGTGGGCGTCCCGCCGGCCGAGGACGCCTGGCTCGGCAAGGCGACGGAGCGGATCTTCCTGCCCGCGATCCGGATGACCGTGCCCGAGATCGTCGACTACGACCTGCCCGTGGCCGGGGCCTTCCACAACTGCGTCATCGTCTCGATCCGCAAGGGTTTCCCCGGGCACGCGAAGAAGGTCATGCACGCGATCTGGGGGCTCGGGATGCTGTCGCTCTCGAAGTCCGTGGTCGTGGTGGACGACTTCGTCGACGTGCACGACTACGAACAGGTCTTCTTCCACGCCTGCGCAAACGTCGATCCCGGCCGCGACGTGGTCATCTCCGAAGGCCCGACCGATCAGCTCGACCATGCTGCCGCCATGTACTGCTACGGCGGGAAGCTCGGCCTCGACGCGACGCACAAGTGGCAGAGCGAGGGCGCCCGCGAGTGGCCGGAGCGCATCGAGATGACCGCGGAGGTTCGTGACCTCGTGGACAGCCGCTGGAGCGAGTATGGTCTCGCCCCGCCGGAGGCTCAGAACGGCGGAATTTCCAGGGTCTTGCGGCAAACGGTACGTCGTTGACACATTCGCCGAAAGCCGGGAAGAATGCCGGAGCTTGTGACAGGGGTCGCGCGATGAAGGGAGCTGGGTGGCGGACGATCTAGAGCGGCCGGACGAGCCGGCCCACGAGGAATCCGAGCAGCACCTTCCGACCCCGACGATCCTCCCCTTCGCCTTCGCGGGTGGAGTGGCCCTCATCCTCGTCGGGCTGGTCATCAACTGGTGGCTCGCGGTCGCCGGCGGAGTCCTCGCTCTGCTCTTCGGTTTCGCCTGGATCCGCGAGGTCACGAGGGACGTGCGCGCGGCGCCCGAGCCTGAGCCGGTCGTCGCCGAAGAGCCGGTCTCCGAGCTGGCCGTCGAGGAGGAGGGCCCCGAGGAGCCGGAGCGCTATCCGCGCAGCGTCTTCCTCGAGATGTCGACGCTCGGCATCGGCGCGGCGATCGGCGCCCTCGTCACCGTGCCCGCGCTCGGCTTCATGATCGCGCCGGCCTTCGTCGGCCAGGGCGACGACGACGTCGACCTCGGCCCGCTCGAGAATTTCCCCGAGCAGCAGTACGTGGTCGCGCAGTTCAACTCGAATCAGGACGAGCCCCCGGACGTCGGCCGTCGCGCGGCGTTCATCCGCAACAACGGTCAGGTGGACGACGTCCCGAGCTTCACGATCATCTCCAACCGCTGCGCGCACGTCGGCTGCCCGACTCAGCCGCAGGGCCTTCCCGGCAACGCCAAGGACATCGACACCGACGGTGGGCCGGTGACGATCACCCCCGTCGCCAGCGTCTCGGGTTTCCAGTGCCCGTGCCACGGAGGCGCCTACGACGCCGAAGGAAACCGGATCGCGGGGCCGCCGGTGCGGGCGCTCGACCGCTACCAGTTCATGATTCGCAACGGCAATCTCGTGCTCGGCAAGCGCTTCAGCGTCGGCAAGGTGGAGGGCACGGGCGCCGACGCGAAGATCTACGCGTACAAGCGCTACGACCCCGGCCAGCACGTCGACGGCCTCGAGCAGTACCTCTGGCCGCTTCCGCCCTATGAGGGCAACTGATGGCTAGGACGCGGTCGAAGCGCCAGGAGCAGCTCCAGCAGGCCGTGATGATGCCGGTCGACTGGCTCGAGGAGCGCTCGGGCCTCGTCGGCGGGATCAAGTACTTCCTCTTCCGCAAGGTCCCGGCCGAGACGAACTGGTTCCACACGCTCGGCTCGGCGACGCTCACCGCCTTCCTCGTCCAGGCGGTCACCGGCGTCATCCTCGCCATGTACTACAAGCCTGCGCCGGACGAGGCCTACGCGTCGATCCAGCACATCACGAACGACCTCACCCTCGGCTGGCTCGTGCGCGGCATGCACAGATGGGGCGCGAGCGTCTTCATCATCCTGCTCTTCCTGCACATGGGGCGCGTCTTCCTCTTCGGCGCCTACAAGTACCCGCGCGAGCTGAACTGGCTCATCGGCGTGATCCTGCTCACGATGGC
>Ga0207674_10002131_pt1 | contig 25008 bp, 26 predicted proteins | sample KBSCornC72_FD_184303 | JGI IMG/M metagenome (GOLD analysis project Ga0207674, IMG submission 184303) | Corn rhizosphere microbial communities from Kellogg Biological Station, Michigan, USA - KBS Corn C7-2 (SPAdes) (version 2) | ecosystem: Host-associated > Plants > Roots > Rhizosphere > Soil ...
CTGTTTCGCGGAGAGCCGCAATCGGACTGCCGTGGCCTCTCAAGCTAAAGGCGAGTGCCGCGAAGGCCAAGTCAAGAACTTGCGTGCAGATGGCGGCTGCAGCGGTCGCAGCGAGAATGGACGGAAATGTCTCCAGTCCGAACGCGGCTGCGACAACACCAGCGGCGGCTCCTGTGAGAGAACGGCTCGACGCGTACAGAACCCAGCGTGTCAAAGGATGGGTCTCCTCGCCCAGCATCGAAGCAACCGAAACCGCCATCGCTCCAATTGGCCCGCACAGAACCGCCCCCAAGATGATCGGGAAAAGCGAGATTGAGACTTTGTGTGCCCCGGTTACGTCGATCTGCCCACGCTGAGCTAGGGCTGCAGCGATGCACAAGAACGGAAGAGCCGCCGGGTTCTCAAGCCTGTAGCCAGCCCCGAGAAGCGCAAGAGCCGTGATGACACCACTAGCGGCCAGGAAAGTCGCATAGAGCTCGACTCGCGACCTGCGGTCGGTCACCGCGAACTGAAGCCTTTTCAGCGAAATTTCAGCCAAGGTCTCTTTTCCTCCCCCGAAAGGGTTAGCCTCGATTTGCCGTCAGTTCCCCGACCGAAGGAGAAGCGAAAGTGCGGAAGATCGTGCTTCGTCTGGCTTCCCGGGCCGCAAACCCGGGGGGCATCGTTTGTTGGTAGCTACCGCGTCGTAGCTTCCGTTTTCCACAGCCAGCGGGCATCCCCCTGTTGAGGGATATCCACAGACTGTGGACGACGGGCCCGGCTACGGAGTCCCGACGTAGCTTCTAAGCAATCAAGCCGCGGCGGAAGCCGACGGCGACAGCATGGGCGCGAGAGCGCGCCTGGAGCTTCGCCAGCAGGTGCCGCACATGGCTCTTCACGGTCTCTTCCGAGAGGAAGAGGCGCTGGCCGATCTCGCGGTTGACCAGCCCTTCCGAGATGAGCTGCAAGACCTCGATCTCGCGGGCGGTCGGCTCTTGCTCGAGCTCACGGAGAGGAGCCGCGAACGGGATGACCTCCGCGTTGCCCTGTCCACGCTTCGCAGCCACCTCGTCGAAGCGACGGGAATGGCTCACGTATCGGGACAGGATCTTTCTGCGCTCCGCAGCATCCACGATGCACCGCGTATCGGCCTCTCGGAGCGCCGCCTTTAGGACGAGTTCCCCCCAGAACGAGGGTTACCGGTTTGCGGTACCCCGTTCGGTTAGGAAGGAGGCGCTTCCACGGGATCCTGGCGCTCGGGCTCGACCGGCGTGGTCGCGATCGGCGAGATCGCGCCCGCCTTGATCTTCTCGGCCCAGTGACAGGCGACGAAGTGCCCGTCTTCGAGCTTGCGCAGCTGCGGAACCTCGGTTTTGCACAGGGTCGGCTGCACGTACGGGCACCGCGTGTGGAAACGGCACGCCGCCGGCGGGTTCACCGGGCTCGGCAGCTCCCCGGGAAGCAGGATCGTCTCGCGCTTGGCCTCGACGTCAGGGTCCGGAATCGGCACCGCTGAAAGCAGCGAGATCGTGTACGGATGCAGCGGATTGTCGTAGAGGGCCTCGGCTGGCGAGATCTCGACGATCACGCCGAGGTACATGACTGCGATCCGATCGGAGATGTGGCGAACGACGGCCAGATCGTGCGCGATGAAGAGGTACGTGAGGTCGAACCGGGTCTGAAGGCTCTCGAGCAGATTCAGGACCTGCGCCTGGATCGAAACGTCGAGGGCCGAAACCGGCTCGTCCGCAACGATCAGCTTCGGCTGGAGGGCGAGCGCGCGGGCGACGCCGATCCGCTGCCGCTGACCCCCCGAGAACTCGTGCGGGAAACGGTTGTAGTGCTCCGGCGAGAGCCCGACCGTCTCCAGCAGCTCCTCGACCTTCCGCTTGCGCTCCTTGCGGTCGCCGATTCCGTGGATCTTCATCGGGTCGCTGATGATCGTCCCCACGCGCTTGCGCGGATTGAGGCTCGCGTACGGGTCCTGGAAGATCATCTGCATCTCGCGGCGCAACGGTCGCAGGGCACGCGACCTGAGCTGGCCGGTGGATCGACCGTCGAAGACGATCTCGCCCGAAGTCGGTGCGAGCAGGCGGACGATGCAGCGCCCGAGCGTCGACTTCCCGCACCCGGACTCGCCGACGAGCCCCAGCGTCTCGCCCTTGGCGAGGCTGAGCGACACGTCGTCGACGGCATGGACGTTGCCGACGACCCGCCGCATGAGGCCCTTGTGGATCGGAAAGTACTTCTTGAGCCCCTTGACCTCGAGCAGGTTGCCGTTGCTCTCGCTCACGCGATGCTGGCCTCCCGAGCGATCGTCTCGTCCCTGAGCCTGCGCTTGTCGTCGAGCGAGAGCCAGCAGCGATCGAGATGGTCGGGCGCTTGGACGCGGTTCAGAAGCTCGGGCTCCTCGATACAGCGGTCGAACACATGTGGGCACCGGGGCCGGAACTTGCAACCCCGCGGCGCGTTGATCAGCGAGGGCGGCGAGCCCGTAATCGAGTGCAGCTTCTCCTGCTTGGGCCGGTCGAGCCGCGGGATCGAGCCCAAAAGCCCCCACGTGTACGGCATTTGCGGGTCGTAGAAGAGCTCCCGCTTGGGGCCGGCCTCCACCACGCGACCGGCGTACATCACGAGGATGTCGTGGGCGATCGACGCGACGACGCCGAGGTCATGCGTGATCAAGATCACGGCGGAGTCGAACTCGGCGCGCAGGTTGTCGAGCAGCGCGAGGATCTGGGCCTGGATCGTCACGTCGAGCGCCGTCGTCGGCTCGTCCGCGATCACGATGTCCGGGTTGGAGGAGAGAGCCAGGGCGATCATGACCCGCTGGCGCATGCCGCCGGACAGCTCGTGCGGATACGTGTCGATCCGCTCCGAGGCGTTCGGAATGCCGACCTGCTTCAGCAGATCGATCGCGCGCCGCTTGGCCTGTTTTTTCGAGATCGATTCGTGCTCGACGATCGCCTCGACGATCTGGTAGCCGATCCGGTACACGGGATTCAGCGACGTCATCGGGTCCTGGAAGATCATCGCGATCTCGTTCCCGCGGACATCACGCAGGCGCGACTCCGGCATCCAGAGTAGGTCTTGCCCCTTGTAGATGACCTCACCCTCGAACGCCGCGTTCTGGCCGCGGGTCAGCCCGAGGAGCGTCATGGCCGTCACGCTCTTCCCCGAGCCGGACTCGCCGACTATGCCGAGCACCTTGCCGCGCTCGAGCTGGAAGTCGACGCCGTCGACCGCTCGCACGATCCCGTCTTCGGTCGCGAATCGGACCTTGAGGCCCTTGACCTCCAGCAGCGGTTCGGCCATCAGGACGGTCGAATCCGCGGATCGAGCCAGACGTAGAAGATGTCGACGATGGCGCTGAAGAAGACGATGAAGAACGCGCCGTAGAGCGTGACGCCCATGATCGGCGGCAGGTCGAGGCCGCCGACCGACTGCGCCGCGTACCAGCCGACGCCCTTCAGGTCGAAGACGGTCTCGGTGAGGATCGCGCCTCCGCCGAGCACGGCCGCGAAGTCGAGGGCGAAGAGCGTGACGATCGGGATCATCGAGTTCCGCAGCACATGCTTCAGCAGCACGCGTTTCGGGCCGAGACCCTTCGCCTTGGCCGTTCTGACGTAGTCCTCGTTCATCACGTCGAGCATGTTCGAACGCAGAACTCGGCCGTAGAACCCGATGAAGAGGATGGACAGGCAGAACCAGGGCAGGATCAGATGGTGGGCCCACTCGACCGGGTTGTCCGTCAAGCCGACGTAGCCGCCGTCCGGAAACAGCGGGTCGTTGGGCTTCTCCGCGAGGAAGAAGCGCAGGACGAGCCCCAACCAGAAGACGGGCATCGACACCCCGATCAACGCGGCCGTCGTGATCGCCCGGTCAGAGAACCTCCCGGCGAAGACCGCCGAGATCACGCCGACGAGTGTCCCGAAGAAGAGCCAGATGATCGCGGCGCCGATGCAGAGCGACATCGTCGCGGGAATCCCGCGCTTGATCTCGTGCGCGACGTCCTGGCGCGTGTCGAACGAGCGCAGGACGTCGTACTGGCCGTGCTTTCCGGGAACCAGCCCGTTCGCAGTCTTCTGCATCATCCGCACGTACTGGACGTAGAAGGGCTTGTCGAAGCCCCACTGCTTGCGGATGTTGGTGATGTTCTGCGGCAAGGGATTCTTGCCGGCCATCCGCGAGGCCGGATCGCCGCCCGGGATCTTGATGAAGATGACGAAGACGAGGAAGCTGACTACGAACATCACCGCGATCATCCCGAGCAGCCTGCGGACGATGAACGCGCCCATCAGCGCTCGATCCGAACCTTCGAACGCGGGTCGAGCGCGTCACGAAGCCCGTCGCCGAAGATGTTCAGCGACAGGACCGTGAGCACGATCGCGATCCCGGGAATCAGCGACAGCCACGGGGCCGTCTGAAGCTGGTCCTGTCCACTTGCGATCAGGTTCCCCCAGGACGGATTCGGAAGGCGAACGCCGGCGCCGAGGAACGACAGCCCGGCCTCGGTGAGGATGTTGGTCGCGATGATGAGCGTGAAGAAGACGAGGATCGTCGACGCCACGTTCGGAAGCAGATCGGAGAACATGACGCGTAGCGGGCTGGCGCCCTGGCCGATCGCGGCGTCGATGAACTCCTTCTGACGCAGCGACAGGATCTGCCCGCGGATCGGCCGCCCGACGTAGGGGATGAGGATGAAGGCGATGACCGAGGTCGGGATCCAGAGGCTGCCCGGTTCGATGCTCACCCCTAAGTGATGGAAGCCGTTTACAGAAAGCGCGGTGCCGAGCGCGATCGCGAGCAGAAGCACCGGGAACGCCCAGATGATGTCGAAGAAGCGAGAGACGAACCAGTCGGGCCAGCCGCCGAAGTAGCCGCCGACCAACGAGAGCACGACGGCGAGCAACGTGCAGATGAACGCCGACCCGATCCCGATCTTGAGCGAGTTCATCCCGCCGTAGAGCAACCGCACCGCTTCGTCGCGTCCGAGGTTGTCCGAGCCGAGGACGAAGCGTCCGTCGGCGTGCCACCACGTCGGGCCGAGGATGTCCACGCTCTTGATCTCGAATGTGTCGGTCGCCGGGTTGTACACAGCGCCACCCTGGATCACCTTCCGGACCTTGCCGTTCACTCGGATCTGGTCGGTGGCGTGAATGGTGTTCGGCCCCGTGTGCGCGACGTGCCGCGCATACAGGGGCGCGGACGCACAGGCGATCACGATCGCGATGAAGACGCCGAGCGAGAACAGCGCCACCCAGTTGCGCCGCAGCCGGCGCCACGCGAGGTACCACGGGCTGCGCCCGACGATCGCCACCTCATGCTCTTCGCTCGCGAGAAGCGACGGGGTGTCGAGCGTCAGTTCGGTCGCGGGCTCCGACATCTCTCCGAATTTCGAGTGTAGAGGCGAGGGCGCCCGGAGGCGCCCTCGACCCTACGTCCTGGAATCAGCTCCCTACTTCTTGCACAGACGTGCGAGATCGATGCCGTAGAGAAGCTGAACATGGATGCAGCTCATGTTCTTGGAGAAGAACTCCGGGAACACGCGGTTCGACCACGGCGCCCACGGAGCCTGCTGCATGATCTGCTTCTCGACCTTCGCCCACCGCGTGTTGACCGCGGGGGTGAGGATCGGGGCCTTCTTCAGGCTCTCGATCTGGGCGTCGGTCTTCTTGTTCTTGTACCAGGAGTAGTTGTTGTTGTCCTGGTCGGTGATCCGGTTGCCGTTCAGCAGCACGTCGAACCAATCAAGCGGATGCGGGTAGTCCTCGAGCCAGCGCGCCCAACCGGTCTGGGCGTGCGTGTTCACGTTCCCGATGGTCGTGTAGTACGTCGCCCTCGGGAGAACGTTGAGCGAGGCGTTGAGCCCGATCTGGTTCAGGATGCTCGTGTAGTACTGAGCGGCCGTCACCGCGTCGCTGACGTTCCGTGTCCAGACCGTGACCTTCGCGCCGTTGGCGCCGGCCGCGCTGATCATCTGCTTGGCCTTCGACAGGTTGTGGCCGTACATCGTCAGCTTCTTGTACGACGGATACGTCGGCGGAAGCACGTTCTCGGTCGGCTTGCCGAGACCGCCCCAGACGAGCGTCTGGAGGGCCTTGCGGTCGATCGCCCAGTTGACGGCCTGCCGCACCTTCAGCTTGTTGAACGGCGGCTCCTTGATGTTCATCCAGAAGTAGTACGTGTTCGCCGTCTTGCGAAGGAGCAGCTTGCCCTTGCTCTTGGCGTCCGCGATCCGGTCAGGCGGGATCGCCGCGTTCGAGTAGTCGGCCTGGCCGTTGACCACGCGCTGCGTCGCCGCGTCCGCATCCCCGATGAGCTGGACGTCGATCGCGTTCGGGTTGCCCTTGGGGATGTACTTCGTCGGCTTGAAGTACGGGTTCCGCGCCATCGTGAAGCTGCGGTTCGGGTCGTAGTTCGTGAACTTGTACGGCCCGGTTCCCGGGATCGTCCCGTTCTGGATCGCCGGGTCCGTGCCACCTGGCACCGGCGCCGCGAAGATCAGCGCGAGGATCGTCAGGAAGTCGCCTCGCGGAGAGGCCAGCCTGACGGTGATCGTGCGCTTCGCGTTGTTCGAGACGATTCCCGAGATGTCGCCGCCCGGGGTCGGGTTCTTCGAATAGGCCTCGGCGCCTGCAATGTCGGTGTAGAACCCGACGCCCTGGCCCTGGGCCAGGAAGCCGCGCTTGATCGCCCATTCGAAGTCGGACGCCTTGACGGCGGCACCGTTCGAGTACTTCAAGCCCTTGCGGAGCTTGAACTTGTAGACCTTGCCGTTCCGCGAAACGGTCGGCAGGGACTGCGCAAGGCCGGGCACGAGCTTATAGCCGGCCGGCCCGTCCACGTGACGGTACGTCAAGAGCGTCTCGTAGACATTCCACATCGCCCACCACGACTGGCCCGTGTAAGCCTGCTGGGGATCGAGGTAGTCGATCGTGTCGATGACTGCCCGCAGGGTTCCGAACGCCTGCGGATTCTTTTGCGAGACCTTGGCGCCATTGGCCGCGACACCGTGTGCCGCAACCATCAGCGAGACCCCAGTCGCGAGCGCTATGACGCTCACCAACGGCCTCCAGTGTCGCTTCCTGCCCATCACACCTCCCGGTTACGAGTTCCTCGGATACTGCTCAGACGTGGAATCTTGGCAGAAGTTGAGAGATTGTAAAAAACCGGTTCCGATCTTTGCTCGAACCGGCGCGCTGACTGCCGCTGACCGGAGTTAGACGGCCTCCGCGGCAGGAGGTCTCGCGGTCGTGTCGAAGACTCGCGGCTCGAAAGGAGGATCGCCGTTACCCTACGCGAGTCAGGGGGAAATCTCGTGTCGTGGCCTAGATCGCTCGAGCGCCCAGCCGATCGCGAGCAGCTGCGTCAACGCGCGCTCGCCTTTGCCGGAATCTGGTTTCTGGTGGCCGGCCTGCTGTGGGCACTCGGGTTCGGGATCGTCCTGCTCGCGTCGCTGCTCTTGCTGCTCCTCGGCGGACTTGCGGTCGGAACGGTCTGGCTCGTGCGTCGCTACCAGATGAGCCGAGCAGTCGGAGCCGTTCGAGCCGTCGGGCCGCCGATCGAGCGAGCCTCGCGAAGACTCAAGTCGTCCATCGACGAGCTCGACGCCGGCCGGCGCATCGGGCGACTCGCGGGCGGCGTCGCGCATCAAGCCCGCACTGCCTCGCAGCAAGCCCGCAGTGCCTCGCAGCAAGCTCGCACAGCGTTGGAGGCTCGCCAGCAGCAGCGAAAGCCGGCCCAGCCCGACCCGCGTCGGCAGGCACGCCGGCTGAACGAGCGCGGCGCGCAACTCCGCCGCGAAGGTGATTACGAAGGAGCCGCCGAGCAGCACCGCCAGGCGCTCAGGATCCTCCACGAGCTCGACGACCGCCGCGAGGAGGCGCTCACGCTCAACAACCTCGCGCTCGCGCTCGTCCACACCGGCGGCGTCACCATTGCGGTCGAGCATTTCGAGCAGGCACTCGCGCTCCTTCGTCAGATCGGCGACGAGGCCCACGAGGGCCAGGTGATCGCGAACCTCGGCGTCGTCCGTCGCAAGCAGGGCCGCGACGAGGACGCCGCGACGCTCTTCAGCGCGGCCCTCGACAAGCTCCCTCCGGAGTCGTCGGCCTACCGGCGCGTCGAAGAAGAGCTCCGCCGGGCGAGCTGACGCGCACTCGTGCGTGACAGTTCGCGCCACGGCGGCGTATGTTCAGCGCGTGCGTGTGTGCTCGATTGCGGTCGGCCTGTTTGTAGGGGTCATCGGACTCACCGCATGCGGCAGCGAGGGCTCCAAACAGAGTCGTGACGGCGGCGGGCCCAAGAAGAGCGAGGTTTCCCGCGACTGCTTCGACGCCTGGAACGCGCCGTCGAACCAGCGCAATCAAGCAGCCGTAGCAGGCCGCTTCACGATCGCCCGGGTCAGCAACTGGTCAATGCAGGCATCGGGAGCCGACACCGGCCTGGGCAGCGACCAGGGCCAGGGCTGTGGATACCTCTTTCACACGTCCGACCGGTATCTCTCGATCAGCGGCGCCTGGGAGGGCGGATCGATCCGTTGGGGGGTCCCGCCGACGATCCACGGCGAGTGGTCAGCCGAACAACAGGCGGCGGGCGAGGACAACGCCCGCGTCGATCCCGAGGGGCAGATCAGCGAGCAGTAGCCGCGATGGTGCCGTTGCTACGAGGGCTCGATCCCTTTCAGATCGCGCTCGGTCGTGCGCGACCTGGAGCGCTCCGCGCGCGAATTCGACCTCCGGCTGGCCAGCAGCCGGGCCATGGCGAGGCTGGATCTTCGGCCCTCAACGACCGCGATCGCACGCATTCACTCGTTCGGTGCCAGGGCGATGTCGCGGCCGCGTACTACGACACGGCCGAGGCGCTTGGATTCCTCGTGGAAGTCGTCGAGCCGCCTACAGCAATGCCGCCGACCGACTTCACGCTCTAACGCTTAGACGACCGCGACGGAGCTGAGCTCGCGCAGCGCCGACAGGCGTGCCAGCGCCTGAGCCTCGAGCTGCCGGACGCGCTCGCGCGTCAGGTCGAGCTCGTGCCCGATCGCCTCGAGCGTCCACGGCTCGCCCTCGAACCCGAAGCGCAGCTCGAGGATGCGCCGCTCCCGCTCGGGGAGAGCATCGAGTGCCTTGCGCACGCCCTGGCGCCGCAACGACTCCTCGGCCTCGTCGAACGGATCGGCGGCCTCGCGGTCCGCGAACAGGTCGCCCAGCTCGCCTTCGTCGTCCGAGCCGACGGTCTGGTTGAGCGAGACGGACGCGTGTGCTGCGCCGAGCGCCTCGTCGACGTGCTGCATCGGGAGGCCGGTCGCCTCGGCCAGCTCGTCCTTCGTCGCCTCGCGACCGAGCTCGACCTCGAGCCTACGTGCCGCGCGCGAGAGCTTCTGCTGGCGCTCGACCACGTGCACCGGCACGCGGATCGTCCGCGCGTGATTCGCAACGGCGCGCTGCACCGACTGGCGGATCCACCAGGTGGCGTAGGTCGAGAACTTGAAGCCGCGGCGCCAGTCGAACTTCTCGACGGCGCGGTTCAGCCCCAGGGTTCCCTCCTGGATCAGGTCGAGGAACGGGACGCCGAGTCCGCGGTAGCCCTTCGCGATCGAGACGACGAGCCGAAGGTTCGACTCGATCATCCGGCGCTTGGCGAGCATGTCGCCGCGCTCGATCGCCTTCGCAAGGGTGACCTCCTCGGAGGCCGTGAGCAGCTTGTGGCGGCCGACGTCGGCGAGGAAGAGCTGGAGCGAGTCCGCCGAGCCGACGATCACGTCCGGATTCGGCGTCTTCTGCTCGGCCGGGGCCGGCTTCGCCTCCTCCTCGGAGCGCGAATCGGAGACCTCGAGGCCGATCGCCTCGAGCTCCCGCGTCAGCTGCTCGACGTCAGCGTCGTCGAGGTCGTGCTCGAGCGCGAACGCCTCGAGCTCGGTCGGCTCGACGTGGCCGCGCTCCTCGGCGGCCTCGACCAGGGAGCGGGCTCCCTCGGTCTCCAGTAGCTCCGAAATCTGCTGGTGCGTCAACTGCGGTTCCTCTCCCTTTCCTACTTTCCCGGTTTCCTGCACTGTAAGACGGCGTCCGGTCATCGAATTCATCGACTTCTTACTGTAGGCCGTGTTTCCTGTTGTTTCCAGGAGGAAGCGGCTCGCTACTGCGACTTGTTGCGAAAAACGAGTTTCGGTACCTGCTTATTCCGTTGCGGCGGGCTCTTTCGATCTTGCCCGAGCCGGAAACTCGAACTCGACCTTGCCCTCATCATTCAAGACGAGCCGCGCACGAAAAGGTTTGCCAGCTCTGGAGCGGAAGCCTGACAGAACTTCCTTCGTCTTGCCCTCTTCAAGCAACTGGCGGGCGACCTCGGGCGTGAGCGTGCGGCCGGCGACCCGCTTCCAGATGACGAAGCCGCAACCCGTCTCCTCACGGGACTTCCAGCTCGTGCAGCCGTAGGCCTTCGAGTTCTCGCGGATGATCTCGCCCGTTTCGGCGCCGCAGCGCGGGCAGAGGCCGAGCTCGACGCGCTCGGGGCGGAGCTTTTCCTTGTCGAGCGCCTCGATCGCCTTGACCGTGGCCTCCGCAAACTCCTGGATGCCCTTGATGAAGTCGTCCTTTGCCCCGCTGCCGTGCTCGATGTCGCCGAGGCGCTTCTCCCAGTCGCCGGTCAGCTCCGGCGAGGTGAGCTTGTTCTCCTCGAGCATCGTGATCACCTGGAGGCCTTTTGGAGTCGGCAACAGGTCTTTACCGCCGCGCTCGATGTACTCGCGCCGGATCAGCGTCTCGATCGTCTCGGCGCGCGTGGCCGGGGTGCCGAGGCCGCGTTCCTTCATCGCCTCGCGCAGCTCCTCGTCGTCCACGAACTTGCCCGCGGTCTCCATCGCAGAGAGCAGCGTCGCCTCGGTGTACCGCGCGGGCGGCTTCGTCTCCTTCGCTTCGCTCTCGGCCGAAACGACCTTGACCTGCTGGCCCTTCTCGAGCGCAGGCAACTCCGCGCTCTCCGGGTCCTCCTCGCCTGGCTTGGCCGGTGCGTCGGCCTCCACGCCGTAGACGCCGCGCCATCCGGCCTCGAGCGTGACCTTGCCGCGCGTTCGGAAGCGCTCGTTCTCGACCGCCGTGACGACGGTCGTGCGCGCGTACCGAGCGGGCGGGTGGAAGACGGCCAGGAAGCGCTTCGCGACGAGATCGAAGACGCGGCGCTCGTCGGGGGAGAACGAGCCCACGTCGTGCTCGACGTCCGTCGGAATGATCGCGTGATGGTCGTCGACCCTTGCGTCGTTGACCACGCGGCCAAGCGGAAGCTTTTCCAGGCGGAGGACGAACCGCGCGGCGGTTTCGTAGTCGGCGATGTCGACGAGCGTCTCGGCCGTGGGCTTCAACTGCGGGACGAGGTCACCTGAGAGGTACCGGGAGCTCGTCCGCGGATACGTGATCGCCTTCTTGCCCTCGTAGAGGGATTGAGCAGCCTGGAGCGTCCGGCGCGCAGAGAAGCCGAAACGGGAGTTGGCGTCGCGCTGGAGCGACGTCAGGTCGTACAGAAGCGGCGCGCTTTGGGACTGTTCCTTGCGCTCGACCGACTCGACGGTTCCCGTCTTGCCGCTGACCTTGGCGACGATCTCCTCGGCGCGCTCGGCCTCCTTGAGCCACGTCTCCTGGCCGGTCGGTGTGTCCTTGTCGTCGGCCCTGATCGGGTCGAACCAGAGGCCTTCGTAGCGCGGATCGAAGCTTGCGTGGACGAGCCAATACGGCTCCGGGACGAACGCCTGGATCTCGCGCTCGCGGCGGACGATGATCGCGAGCGTCGGCGTCTGGACGCGGCCGAGCGAGACGACTCCGCCGACCCAGGCGCGGCCGCGGATGGTCGCGGCGCGGGTTGCATTCATCCCGACGAGCCAGTCCGCTTCGGAGCGCGCGCGGGCCGCAGACTCGAGAGGCTCGAGCTGAGTGCCGGGCCGGAGCTGGTCGAACCCCTCGCGGATCGCCGTCTTCGTCATCGAGCTGATCCAGAGGCGGTCGACCGGCTTCGGAGCGTCGGGGCTCGTCGGCGCGGTGCCGAAGACCGACTCGTACAGGTACGCGAAGATCAGCTCGCCCTCACGGCCGGCGTCGCACGCGTTCACGACGCGGTTGACGTCGTCGCGCTTGAGGAGCTGCTCGACGAGCTTCAGCTGCTTCTTCGACTTCGCGTCGCGCGGAACGAGCTTGAACCCGTTCGGCGGCACGATCGGCAGGTCGGCCATCCGCCACTTCTTCCACTTCTCGTCGTACTCCTCGGGCTCCGCGAGCTGGACGAGGTGGCCGACGGCCCACGCGATCACGTTGTCGTCCGACTCGAGGAAGGTCGGCTCGTCCTTCGTGGCTTTCTTCCGCTTGGGGTCGAGATCGGCGAGCGTTCGCTTCTGGAACACGCCGTCGAGCGCGGTCGCGATGTCGCGGCCGACGGATGGCTTCTCGGCGATGATGAGCGTCTTCATTTCGAGTCGGACCTTAGCGCCGCGTGTCAACCTCACCGTTCTACTTCCTGGCAGGAATCGTCACCGGGCCACCGGTCTGGCTGATCTTTCGCCTGCGGGCGTCTGGGAAGGAGCACATTCCACGTGCGGGCGGGTTTGTCCTCTCCGCAAACCACCTTTCGAACCTCGATCCCTGGGCGCTCGGACTGCCGTTGTTCCCGCACCGGCAGATCCGTTTCATGGCCAAGGCCGAGCTGTATCGGTTTCCGCTGAAGCCGATCATCGACGCAGCCGGTGCGTTCCGCGTTCGTCGCGGCGAAGGCGATACGGAGGCGATTGCCACAGCCGTGCAGCTCGCGCGGGAAGGCGAGGTCGTGGCGATCTTCCCCGAGGGAACTCGACGCAAGAAGGGGCTCAAGAAGACGCGGGCGGCGCGGCCGCACACCGGAGCGGTGCGGGTGGCGCTCGAGGCGGAGGTGCCGCTCATCCCGGCGGCGATCGGGGGCACGGACCGGCTGAAGCGCCTCGGGCCGCTGCGGGTCGCCTACGGTACGCCGATCGTGCTGGACGATCTTCGTGACCGCGACGAGAGAGAGGCTGCCGAGACCGGGACCGAGCGGTTGATGGCCGCGATCGCAGAGTTGGAGCGCCGGCTGTGAAGCCGCTGCTCGTCGTGGACGGCGACTCGCTCGCGCATCGCGCGTACCACGCCCTCCCGAAGACGATCAAGCGTGCAGGCAACCGGCCATCCGGCGCGATCGTCGGGTTCACGAACTTCATCACGCGGCTCTGGGACGAGGAGCAGCCACGCAGCGTCGTCGTCGGCTGGGACACGCTCGAGGTCCCGACGTACCGGCACGAGGCGTTCGACGGCTACCAGGGCGGCCGCGTGTTCGATGCTGCGCTCCTCGAGCAGCTCCCGATGCTGCCGGAGCTCGTGCGGGCGCTCGGGTTCACGGCCGGGAAAGCGCCGGGCTACGAGGCGGACGACTTCCTGGCGGCGGCCGTCGCTGCGGCCAAGAAGAAGCGCTGGCCGGCGCTCGTCGTCACCTCGGACCGCGATTCGTTCCAGCTCGCGGCCAAGACCGTGACGATTCTCACGCCGACCCGCGGAGTCAGCGAGCTGGCGCGCATCGGGCCGGACGAGGTGCGCGAGCGCTACGACGTCGAGCCGAAGCAGGTGCCGGACTTCATCGCCTTGCGCGGCGACCCGTCGGACAAGCTCCCGGGCGCTCCAGGCGTCGGCCCGAAGGGTGCGGCTCAGATCCTGCACGAGTACGGCTCGCTCGAGGGTGCATTGAAGGCTGGGCGATTCCGCGCGATCGCAGAGGATTTGCGCCTCTACCGGCGAATCGCGACGTTGGACGCCTCCGCTCCTCTCCCTCCCCTCGAAACGCAGTCCCCGCTCTGGGCGGAGGCGTCCCGCCTCCTAGGCGACTGGGGCATGAACCAGATGGCCGAGCGTCTCGCCGCGCGCGCCGAAGCGAAGTAACGGGTCTTGGACGTTCTGAGCCACCCAGACCTCGTTCGCTTGCACCCGACCGGGCATCACCCGGACACACCGCGGCGACTCGAGGTGCTCCTCGACTCGCTCGACGACTTCGCGGAGGCGGAGCCCGCATCCGAAGCGCAGGTCGCACGCTGCCATTCGGCGGACCACATCGCGACCGTCAGAGAGCTGACCGAGCCGACGTGGCTCGATGGCGACACGATCGCCTCCGGCACGACGTACGAGGCGGCGCTCCTCGCGGCGGGACTGTCGATCGCGGCCGTCGAACGCGGTGGTTTCGCGCTCGTTCGGCCGCCGGGACATCACGCACGACCGCACGCAGCGATGGGCTTCTGCATCTTCGACAACGTCGCGATCGCCGCCCGGCATGCCCAGGCCGAGCTCGGTCTCGAACGCGTGGCAATCGTCGACTGGGACGTCCACCACGGGAACGGCACCGAGGAGATCTTCCGCGATGACCCGACCGTCTTCTTCGTCTCGCTGCATCAGTGGCCGTTCTATCCGGGATCAGGCGGCCCGGACGATCAGGACGACACGACGCTCAACGTCCCACTCTCGGCCGGCTGCGGCGACGAGGAGTACGAGCGCGCGTTCGATCACGTCGTCGAGCCCGCAGTGCGCGCGTTCGAGCCCGAGCTCGTGATCGTCTCCGCCGGCTTCGACGCGCACAGCGAGGATCCACTCGCGTCGATGAACATCACCGAAGACGGCTTCCGGGAGCTCGCAAGACGCAGCGCTGCCCTCGCGCCGCGGGCTGCGGCCGTGCTCGAAGGCGGCTACAACCTGAGCACGCTCCCGAGGCTCGTGAGCGCCGCGCTCGAAGGTTTTGCTTGATCCAAGCCGGTTCGTCGCGTACCCTGGGACGAGTCCCGCGACGAAAGGAGGTTCGACGATGACTGAGTTCTCCGTTGCCCGAGCCTCCGGTCGCGCCCGCTAGCACGCGGCACTCCTGAGGCTCACCGTCCGCGCCCATTCGGGCGTTTTTTCGTGTTCACACAGCCAAAGGAGTTCGTTTTGAACCTGCAAGACCTCGGCTGGAACGCGTTCTTCGCGGACGCGTTCGGGCCATACGAAGCAGACAACCTGATTCCCGCGCGGGTCTCCGCGCGACACCACGGGCCGTGCGAACTGCTCACGGAGCGTGGCCCCATGGGCGGGATCCCGGCCGGGAAGCTGTCGGAAGAGGAGCTGCCCGCGGTCGGCGACTGGGTCGCCGTCCGTCCGCTCGACGGCGAGCGCAAGGCCGTGATCGACGCCGTCCTGCCGCGCCGCACGTCGTTCAGCCGCAAAGAAGCGTGGCAGCGCACGGTGGCGCAGGTCGTGGCTGCGAACATCGACACCACCTTCGTCGTCACGGCCTTCGGCTTCGATCTCAACCCGAGGCGGCTCGAGCGGTACCTGACCGCCGCGTGGGACAGCGGCTCGACGCCGGTCGTGGTCGTCAACAAGAGCGACACCGCCGACGATCCCGCCGGCGAGCTGCTCGAGATCGAGCCCGTCACGATGGGCGTGGCCGTCCACGCCGTCAGCGCGGCCTCGGGCGCCGGCCTCGAAGAGCTCGACGCGTACCTGCAGCAGGGCCAGACCGTCGCACTCCTCGGCTCGTCGGGAGTTGGGAAGTCGACGCTCGTCAACCGGTTTGCCGGACGCGAAGTCCTCGCCACGTCCCACACGAGCGCTGGTGGGCGCGGCCGCCACACGACCTCGCACCGTGAGCTCGTGCCGCTTCCGTCGGGCTCAGTCCTGCTCGACACCCCGGGGATGCGTGAGCTTCAGCTGTGGGCCGACGAGGAAGTGCTGGACACGACGTTCTCGGAGATCAGCGAGCTCGCGGCGCAGTGCAAGTTCTCGGACTGCGCCCACTCGACCGAGCCGGGGTGCGCGATCCGGCGGGCGCTCGCCAACGGGACGCTCTCGCAGGAGCGCTGGACCAGCTACTGCAAGCTCCAGCGCGAGCTGAGGGCGCTGGCGATTCGCAAGGACGCGCGGCTGCGGTCGGAGCAGCGCAAGAAGTGGGCGAAGTTCTCGAAGAGCCGCCGGAAGACGGTCTACTGAGCGAGGACGCCCCTGCGCCGGGCTCACTCCACGGTCTTGTCGTCGACCTCAGTCGCCGTTCTTCCGGCGGATCTCGGCCAGGACCTCAGCCCCATCGTTGATGTAGCGCACGGCGTCCGCGTACCCGTTCCCCGCCCCGAGCGGAGACGACGAGGGGCTGATAGAGGCGGGCATCAGCGCGAGTGTCGCGTCGAGTCGCAGTAACGGGATTCCGAGCAGGCGGGCACGAATAGAGCCCTGGACGACGGCTCCCTCGGAGAGTCGCCGCCTGTTCGCTGCCGTGAGCACCACTGGGACTGCCGGCTTCATCGTCGCACCTCTCCGGTTCATGAGTCGCTCTCGTCCAGACGGCGCCGAAGTGCGGAGATTGCCGCACTCGCGGCCGTCACGGCCGCCAAGCCGCCCGCGATCAGGCCGGCCTTCGCGAGGCTGATCCGTTTCGTTCCGCCCCTGAGCCCGCCGAGCGAATCGCCGATGCTGTCCAGCACGCCCTGCGGCCCGCTCTTTCGGTGCGGAACCCTCACTGCCGTGCTCCCGCTCGCGCCTGGTGCCTGGCACGCGCAGTGATCGCGTCGACGAGCTCGTCCTTTGTCATGTTCGACCGACCCTCGATGCCGATGGTGGATGCGAGCTCGACCAGCTCCGGCTTCTTGTACGCCTCGAGCCCGCCGTTCGCGGTCTCACGATCGAGCTCGCGCGCGGCGTGCTTTGCAGTCACCGCAGCGCGCTCTCGAAGCTGCTCGGTCTCTTTCACACGCGCCGCGGCCTCGTCCGCCCGCTGCCTCGCCTCGGCCCGAAGCTGCTCGGCCTGGCGACCGGCATCGTCCGCGGCTGCGCGCGCGGCCTCGGCAGCTTCTTCGGCCAGCTGCCGGGCTTCAGCCAGTGCCTCGGCCGCGTCCTCCACCAACTCCTCAGCCCGCTGCTGGGAGGCCTCTGCGTCGTCGGTCGCGTCTGAGATCTCGGCCTCGACCTCTTCCTCCACATCGGCCAACTCGTCGTCGGCCTCGGCTTCGGCAGAGGCCCGCTCGCGCCTGACATAGTCCGCAGCCGCCTTTTCGGCCTCCGCGACCCGCCGTTTAACCTCGCGAGCCGTTTCGCGCTCGGTGTCCTTGATGCGTGCCTGGCCGCGCTCGCTTACCTGGCGAGCGACGTCAGCGCGCGCCTTCGCCTCGCGGGCAGCTTCGACTGCACGCTCCTCGGCCTCACGCGCGCGCTCGGCGGCGTCGCGCGCACGACTCGCACGAATCTCCACCGAATCTCCGATCGGCGACGCGTCCATGACCGCCGCTCCGACCCTCCGGCCCTGATCGCGCGTTTCGGAAGCAGCGGCTTCTGCTGGCTTCGCAGCCTTGGACAGCAGCCAGGCCGCATTCGACGGAAGTTCCTTCAGCCCGGTGCGCGCTTTGTCAAACACAGTCGACCGCCTCCTCGAACGTTGAACGGAATTCGCTCACACGCCCGGGGTTCCCGACCCCTCCCGGCTGAAACCTGACGCCAGTTCGTCGTGCTAATCGAGGGCGGCGTACAGGTTGATCCGAACGCCGTCCGGATCGCCGAGCAGGGCGTAGCGCTGCCCCCAGAAGGCATCCCAGGGCTCCTTCTCGGCCTCGAAGCCCGCTTCTGTTACACGCGCGTAGATGCCGTCCACCTCCGCAGGGCTCTCACACTCGAACGCGAGCGAGACCTGGTTGCCGTCCACACGCTTCCAATCGGGGAGGAAGCTGTAGATGACCTCCTCGCTGTCGAGCATGAGCCTCGCGCCGCCCGGCATCACGGCCTCGATGTGCCCCTCGTCCGGCGTGTCCGGCATGTCGAGCCCGAGAGCCCGGTAGAAGCGGATCGACTCCGCCATGTCCGAGACGGCGATCCCGATCGCGTTCAGCGGCGGCATCGAGGCTATTCAATCATGAGCTCAGGCCGCAGGCAGCTCCGCCTCCTTGCGGATGGCGACGACGTCGAGGGCCGACACCGGCCGCTGGAAGCCCTTCAGCGTGAACTCGCCAACCGGCTCCACGTCGACATCGCCTTCGACCTCGGCATAGAGCCTCTGCGTGATCAGGATCTGGCCCGCGGTCGCCTCGTCGGCGAGTCGCGACGCGAGATTCGTCACCGCACCGATCGCCGCGTAGTCGGACCGCCCCTCGAATCCAACCTCGCCGCAGGTCGCGTAGCCGAGTGCGATCCCGGCGCCGAAGTCGAGGTCGTACCCGCGCTTCCGCCAGAGAGCCGTCAGCTCGGCCATCTCCTCTCGGAGCGCGCAGCCGAGGCGGACCGCGCGCAGGGCGGCGTCCGGCACCTCGATCGGGTCGTTGAAGAAGAGCTGGACGCCGTCGCCCTCGATGAACCCGACCGTCGCGTCGAAGCGGGCGACGAGCCCGCCGATCGCTCCGTGGAACTCGCCGAGCACACGCATCAGCTCCTCGGGCTCGACAGTGTCGACGAAGCTCGTCCACCCGCGAAGGTCGGCGAAGAGCATCGCGACCTGACGGCGGTGGCTGCGCAGGATCGACTCGTCGCCCGAGGAGACGATCGCGTCGGCCAGCTGAGGTGAGAGGAACCGACGCAGCTGCTGCAGCCGGCCGAGCTCCTCGAGCTGCGTCTGCACGCGGCTCTCGAGCGTCCGGTTCAGGTCGAGCAGCTCGGCGGCTTGAGCCTTGATCGTGTCGTGGTAGCGCTTGATCCGGAGGAGCGACTTGATCCGAGTGAGCAGCTCGTCGCGGTTGAACGGCTTCGGGATGAAGTCGTCCGCGCCGGCCTCGATCGCCGTCCGCTTCTCGGATCCTTCGCTCGCCGTGAGCATGATCACCGGGAGCACCGCGGTCTCCTCCTGCTGGCGCAGCTGCCTGCAGACGGCGTGACCGTCGAGCTCGGGCATCATCACGTCGAGGAGCACGAGGTCGGGTGCGGCCGAGGTGGCGAGCTCGAGCGCGCCGCGGCCGTCGGTGGCCGAGACGACGTCGTAGCCGTTCGCCTCGAGCACAGCCTCGAGCAGCCGTACGTTCTCGGGAACGTCGTCGACCACGAGGATCCGGGCGGCGGCGTCGCTCATCGGCCGGCTCCGTCGCAGTAGCGCCTCACGGTCGTGACGAACTCCGTGATGTCGACCGGCTTGGACATGTAGCCGTCGAAGCCGGCGGCCAGGAAGCGTTCGCGGTCTCCCTCCATCGCCTGGGCAGTCAGGGCCAGCACCGGCGCGGAAGCGAACCTGTCGTCCGCCCGCAGACGGCCGAGCGCCTCGACGCCGTCGATGTCCGGGAGCTGGATGTCCATCAGGACGAGGTCGGGACGGTGCGCGAGCGCGAGCTCAACGGCGTGCTCCCCGGTCGTCGCCTCGAGCGTGCTGTAGCCCGAAGCCTGGAGCAGGTCGCAGAACAGCTTCATGTTCCGCTCGTTGTCCTCCACGACGAGGATCTGCGGGCTCGTCATCGCTCGACCGGCTTGACGGGCAGCGTGAACTCGAACGTACTCCCCTCGCCGAGCTCGCTCTCGCACCAGATCCGACCGCCGTGCATCTCGACGAAGCGCTTCGAGAGCGCGAGCCCGAGACCGGTGCCCTCGTGCTGACTTGCGCCCGCCTCCGTCTGCTGGAACTCCTCGAAGATCCGCTCGAGATCCTCGGCTGCGATGCCGGGGCCGCTGTCGGCGACGGAAACTCTCATCTCGCCGTCGACCCGCGCCGCGTTGACGTCCACCTGGCCTCCTTCCGGCGTGAACTTCACGGCGTTCGAGAGCAGGTTGAAGATGACCTGCCGGATCCGGCGCTCGTCTCCGGAGACGACATCGAGGCTGCCGTTCCTGTGCAGGTTCACCTGAACGCCCTCGGTCATGGCCTGTTCGCGAACCATCGAGACGCCACGCTCGAGGGCGTCCTGCAGCGAGAACGGCGCCACCTGCAGCTCGACCTGGCCGGCCTCGACCTTGGACAGGTCGAGCACGTCGTTGATCAGCGAAAGCAGGTGGTTCCCCGAGGACAGGATGTCGTCGAGGTACTCGGCCTGCTTCTCGTTGACGTCGCCGACGAGCCCTTCGCGCAGCACCTGCGAGAAGCCGATGATCGCGTTCATCGGCGTCCGCAGCTCGTGCGACATGTTCGCCAAGAAGTCCGACTTGTGCTGGCTCGTCGTCTCGAGCTCCCGGTACAGGCGCCTGAGCTCGTCGTTCATCCGGTTCACGTTGGTCGCCAGTGCGCCGAGCTCGTCGCGGTTCGTGACGTCCACGTGCCCCGAGAAGTCACCCGAGGCGATGGCGGCCAGCCGGGTGTCGATGCTCTGGATCGGGCCGATCATCGACCACGAGAGGACAAACCCAAGCACGAGTGCGAGGGCGATCGCCGCGGCGGCCACGCCGATGAAAACGTTGCGGGAGTGCTCGTACGCGCTGGCGTTCTGCGCAATGAGTGCGTCCGTTCGCGAGGTCGTGGAATTCGCGAGCTCCGTCGCGCGCGCATCGAGCTCGTTGGCGAGCGACTCGGCCTCCCCCCGGAGCGAGTTTGCCCGCACTGCCTGCGTAGGGCCGATTTCCTCGGCGTCGACCAGCTGTTGGAGCTTGCTCGCGAGCCGATCGCCGTTCTCTCGGATCCTGCCGAGGTCCTGCTCTTCGTCGGGCGGTGGCCGGAAGCCGAGGCGGTCGCGAAAGGTCGACGCGGGGAGCAGTTTTGCGGCGCTCAGGATCGCCCTGTCGACAGCCACGATCTCTCGGCCGAGCTCCTCCTTGTTCATTTCCGGGAAAACCTTGGAGAAGTCCCCCGCGACCCCCTGGGCGAGCAGGCTCTGAACCTGGCTCGTGTCGCTCCGGAGCTTGCCGTAGGCAGCGGCCCGCGCTTGAAGCTTCCCGAGGGCCTCGACGCGCTCGTTGGACTGTCCGAGAAGGCGGAGCCCGAGCACTGCCACGACGACGACGAGCAACGCCGTCCCCACGAACGCGACGAGCAGCTTGGCGTGGACGCCGGCGGGCACGCGGCCGACGGCCCGGATGAGCGGATCGCCGGCAGGGCTCAGCAGCCGGCGTTTCGAGGCACCGGCTGCCGTGTCCTGGTGCGCGACGGGATCCGTCGACACCTGCTCAGATCTTCAGCTCAGTCGTGCTGCCGACGAAGTTCGTGATCAGCCATTTGCCGTCGATCTTCTCGACGTCGAGATTGCCGGCCGTGAGCGCCGCGATCTTCCCGGTGTCGACGTCGATGAAGTGGCATTCGAAGTGGAGTGTGCCGCGGTCACCGTCGACCGTGACCTTGAGTTTGTACGCGGGATGGTCGGACAACCAGTGCGTCGTCGGCTCCCACGCTTTCGAGTTCAACCAGACGTTGCGGATCTGCTCCTTTCCCGTCACCGTCTTTCCGGGGCCGAACGTTCCGGTCGCATGGGTTGCGAACAGCCCCTCCATCTCGTCGATGTCCTTCTTCGAGATCGCCTCGTGGAAGGACCGCTCGATCTGGCTGATGGCGTACATGTCCGCGTCCTTCGCCGCAACTTTCTCGGAAGCCGAACTTCCGTTCGAGCCTCCGCAGGCCGAAAGCGCGAAAACGAGGATCGCAAGGACGCCTCCGGTCACCAGTGTCCGCATTGTCCGTCTCCTTCCCGGGCCGCAGGGATGCGGGCGCGTCGGTTGATATTCACACCCTTACGACTTTCCGTCTAGATGCTCGCGGCGAAGGATCGAGCGCGGACGTCTCCGCGCCAACCGTGCCTGCTGGCGATTCGAGGGGGTGCTAGCACCCCCGACGAGCAGAGGCACCGGGCTTGGAGAAGAGACCACCACGGTCTTATCCTCGTCGCGTGACGATCCGGATCGTGCTTGCAGAAGACGAGTACCTCGTCCGCGAGGGGCTTCGCCGGCTGCTCGAGACAGCTGACGGCCTCGAGGTCGCGTCGACGTGCACCGACCTCGACTCGCTGCTCGCGACGGTGGAGGCGGAGCAACCCGACGTGGTCGTCACGGACATCCGCATGCCGCCCGGCAACGCGGACGAAGGCATCCAGGCCGCAACCAGGCTGCGGGAGACGAACCCCGAGGTTGGCGTCGTCGTCCTCAGCCAGCACGCGGTCCCGGCCTACGTGCTCGCGCTGATGGACGGCGGATGCGAGCGGCGCGCGTACCTCCTCAAGGAGCGCGTCAACGACCTCGACCAGCTCGTTGCCGCGATTCACGCAGTCGCGGACGGTGGCTCGGTCTTCGACCCGAAGGTCGTGGAGGCTCTCGTGGCGGAGAACGCGAGGAGCGACGAATCGCCGCTCAACGAGCTCACGCCCCGCGAGCGCGACGTGCTGCGCGAGATGGCCGAGGGCAAGAACAACGCCGCGATCGCCGAGGCTCTCGTCCTCACCGAGCGGTCGGTCGAGAAGGTGATCCATTCGATCTTCCTCAAGCTCGACCTGCGGTGGGAGACGACCGTCCACAAGCGCGTCAAGGCGGTCGTCCTCTATCTCGCCGAGAGCAACTAACGAAGCGGGATCGAGCCGACGAGGAGCTCGGATTCGAGCGCCAGGCTGCCGCCGAGGGCCTCGACACGGTCCCGCAACTGTTCGAAATCCGCGTCCAACGCCGCCGAGAGCTCGAAGCTCACGGCGCGGTCGGCCTCGGCCACGTTGATCGTCACCTGCTGGTCCGCCGTCGCCGAGGCAAGCGCGGCGAGCCAGCACAGGTACACGGTGAACGTCACCTCGGGCGCGTAGCTCGAGCTTGCGGAGACATCGACGGTGGCCGGAACTCCAGCTTGCACCGCGGCGGAGCGCAGCAGCGCGCCGAGACCCCCGAGCTCGAGCGTCGCCGGATAGATCCGCTGCGAGAGCGAGCTCGTCTCGTCGAGCGCCCGGCGCACGTCACGCTCGAGCTCGTCGAGCAGAGCGCCGACGGCCTCCGGATCGGAGCCTGCTGCTCTCCGGGCGAGCTGCAGAGTAGTCGCGATGGCAACCAGGTACTGGTGCACGCCGCCGTGCAGCTCACGCTCGATCGCGCGGCGGTCGGCGTCCGCGGCCAGGACGAGCCGCTCTCGCTGGTTTCCGGTCACTGCGGAGAGTTGACCGTCATCGCCATGGCCGAGTCAAGTGGCCCAGCACTCCTCGGGGCGGGAGGGCAGCCCCCCGCGCGTTCGCCTGCGGCCACGGTAGTCCGCGCAACGCGGGCTTCCTAGCGTCAAAGCGACCATCCCATCAAGAGAGGAGCAAGAAGATGAAAAGAGGAAGCAGGCGCACCAATCGGGCCGTGCTCATCCTCGGGACCGTGCTCTTGATGCTTGCGGCCGCCTCCGCGGTCAACGTCGTCCCGTCGGCAGCGCTCGATCCCCCGCCGCCGATCGCAGCCGAGCCGCTCACGCCACGCTCGGTCTTCCCCGACGAGGTCGACATGAAGTTCAAGCTCAAGATGCCCCACATGGGGACGATGGTCGTCAATGTCGACGATCCGACCCGCACGGTGAGCGTGAAGTACACCGTGCAGCCTGGCGCCCAGTTCCCGTGGCACAGCCACTACGGGCCGGTGATTGTGAACATCATGTCCGGTTCCCTCACGTACGTTCCTGCGGGCACGTGCGAGGAGCGGACGTACGCGGCGGGCGAGTCGTTCGTCGACGCCGGGCACGGGCACGTCCACAGCGCCTACAACCCCGGGTCGCAGCCGACGGTGTTCATCGCGACCTTCTTCGAGGCACCGGAAACCGGGCCGCTGCTCATTCCGGCGGACCCCGGCTGTTAGACCAGGCAGAGCTTCGCGGCGGGCCGGTCCACCGGCCCGCCGCCGGCTATCTGGTCGAGTCGAGCAGCGCAGCCGCGGCCGTCCGGTTATGGACGCCGAGCTTCTGGTACGCGTGCTCGAGATGCTTCGCGACCGTTGCCCGCGCGATGCCGAGCTCGAATGCGATCGCGTCGTTCGCCTTGCCGAGCAGTACGTGACCGAGAACCTCCCGCTCGCGGGCCGAGAGCCTCTCGATGCGCGCGTCACGCTCCTCGAGCATGAGCAGCTGTAAGCCGCCGGTTCGCGCGACTCGAATGTGGAGCGACCGGTCCCCCGCCCGAACCGCCTGGGCTGGTCGGGCGAGGATCGAGTTCGGCACCCGTCCGTTGTCCAGGCCCAGGTAGCGCCGGAGCAACGCTCGAGACGAAGCCGATGCGAACTCGATCACGCCCGACCCGGAGCAGAGCACCACCCGCCGGGCTTCCTCGATCGTCCCGTCTTCGATCGCGGCCAGAGCCTCGGTTGCGCGCAACGCCGCCTCGGCTTCGTCCGCCCGCTTGGCCAGGTGCGGCTGCAGCAGGGTCGCCACGAGCCGGTCGCGCTCGTCGAAGTCGGACTGGTCGAACCGTGTGAAGATGAAGGTGCGAGTCCGGGCCGGCTCGGGTTCGAGGCCGACTTCGAGCCAGTGGTCGATCTCCCCTCGATAGAGGGCGTCATAGATCAGTGTTCGCCGGAACTCGCGAAGGGTCACGAAGTCGGACACCTTCAACGCCTTCGTCCAGTCGCCACCGGAGCAGTGGAAACCGCACAGCGGATGCGTATGGCGAAACGACCAGAAGAGATCTACGTCGGCGTCGAACCCCTCGTCCTCGCCCCAGAAGAGCTGATCCGCGCCGTCGGCCTTGTGCCAGACCTGCAGAATCGACCTGCGTTCGACAGGGTCGAGCTCGCTGTAGCTGACGCCGTCGGCGGCGATTAGAGATCGCAGCCCTGCGACGAGCCGCGGCGGAAATGGCATCGGATCCTCGAGCGCCCTGAGTTCGCTCACGAAGCCGAGGAGCGCCGAGGCGTCGTGCTCGGACAACGTCGTCACCCATCGAGGATACGCCGAAGTGCGTATTGCGACCAGGGCTGGGCCGCTTGCACCCTGGGTCGGCTCATCGATCTAGCAAAGGAGGGCAGCAATGAAACCGCATTTCATCGCTGCGGCCCTGTTCGCAATACTCGCGGTCGCCCTGGGCGGAACGGCCGCCACGACCGGAGCGCGCGCGCAGCCCGCGGCCGCTCCGGATACCTACGTCACGTACTGGGACAACGTCGCCAACCAGGCGTTCACCGCGGCTGCGTTGACGCCTCCGGACGG
>Ga0207674_10002132_pt1 | contig 24998 bp, 25 predicted proteins | sample KBSCornC72_FD_184303 | JGI IMG/M metagenome (GOLD analysis project Ga0207674, IMG submission 184303) | Corn rhizosphere microbial communities from Kellogg Biological Station, Michigan, USA - KBS Corn C7-2 (SPAdes) (version 2) | ecosystem: Host-associated > Plants > Roots > Rhizosphere > Soil ...
TGTGGCAGTAGATCGTCTGTGGTCTCGCGGCCTTGCAGCATCGTGTCCAGGGAGCGGTGCATGACCCAGGCGTGCTCGCGAGAGACACGCATGATATCTCGGGCAACAAAGTTGGGCAGCCTGGGCGGATGCGGCATCAGAAGCTTATCGAGCTTTTCGATTTCGGCTGGAGATATCGGTGTGAAGAGCTTCGTGTCCCATTCTGGTTTGACGTGGAGACCAGCACTGTCGAAGAGCATCAAGCGTGAAACGCGCTCAGGATTGTTCGCGGCGACGAGTTGAACGATCCATCCGCCCATGGACCATCCTCCCAGATCAACTTGCTTGAGGCCAAGCGCGTCGAGGAAGCCTACGACGATCTTCGATTGGTCCGTTACGGAGTAGGAAAAATTTGTAGGCCTCTCACTCTGGCCGAAGCCGGGCAGGTCGGGCAGGTAGACGCGATAGCCTGCTTTCCGGAGATACGGTGCGAGTTTCTCCCAATCTTCAGCTCTGCCTCCCAAGCCGTGCACCATAACAACCGGTCTGCCCTTCTCTGGACCGAGGGTGTAGTAGTGAATCCGGAAGCCATCGACGATGGCGTAGTTGTTGCGAGCACCGATGAGATACATCTGGACTTCGTTGAAGACGCGAAAGACGCTCACGGGACGAGCCCAGAAGACAACTCCGGCTGAGGCCAGGACTATGAAGATCAGCAAAGCGACTCGTCGGCGCATTCGTCAGCTGCTCTCTTGCTGATCGAGGACGACTGATCGCTGCCATCCGGCTTCAATAACTCGGACCGTGATGGGGTCGAGAGCGAGCGCGCTATGGCTGTTCCATTCCGATCGCTCTACCCAGCGCACTGCTTCAGCATCCGAAGCTGCCTTCAAAGAGCCTCCGACTACCCTGCAGAGATAATCGGCGATCACGTAATGATATCGGACGCGCTCACCGGAGGGGCCTTCTTCCCGGACGATGCGGTCCAGCAACTCAAGCAATACGATGGGTTCAACCTGAAGGCCCGTCTCTTCCTCCACCTCGCGAACGACTCCTTGGTGAAGCGATTCTCCAACCTCGAGCATGCCGCCCGGAAGGGACCACTTTCCTTTCAGGGGCTCGCGTCCCCGTTGCACGAGGAGTACGCGTCCGGCATCGACGATCACGGCGCCAATCCCAATTATGGGAGCTAATGGGAATTCGCGCTGAATGGCATCAGGCATTTCGTCAACCTCTAGCATAGATGGCCAAATAAAACTTGCGTACCGAGTTGGCTGATCTCCAGGATTCCTGCATCGGATGAACGCGAGTATCATCAAATTGAACAGGGAGAATAGGATGGCGGAGTTTACGCTGCGCATTGATGGAATGCATTGCGGCTCCTGTGTCCGGAGAGTCACACAGGCGTTGAATTCGACGGCAGGTGTTCAAGTCGAGGAGGTTCGGATCGGAGCGGCCCGCCTGAAGGTAGAAGATCATCCTGCAGTTGATGCGGCCATCGCCGCCTTGGGCAAAGCCGGATTCTCAGCTCACCTGGAACGTTAAGCACGAATGCCCGCGCAAGAGACAGAGTCGCTCACGTTGCCGGTAATTGGGATGACGTGTGCTGCCTGCCAGCACCACGTCGAGAGCGCACTCAAAGAAACTGCGGGAGTCAAATCTGCCCACGTTGACCTGATGGCGAACCGGGCAAACATCGTGTTCGATCCGGAGGAAGCATCTCCGGAGAACTTGCTAGAGGCGATTCGTAGCGCTGGCTATGATGCGGTTCTGCCTCGGAGCGGGAGTACTCCTCAAGCATCCGGATCTGAAGAAAACGAAGCGCTGGCAAAGGCCGTCGCGACTCTGGTGGGAGGCGCCATGGCAATGCTGCTCGGGATGCCTCTTGGCTCGGAGATAGGACCGGCAGATCACTTTTTGATGCACGCACTTCCTTGGCTGTACTTCCAAACGACTCATGACGCGCTACGTTGGACGCTGTTCATTCTCACTGCGGTCCTGGTGTTGTGGGCCGGGCGAGGCATCTATATCGCAGCTGCCAAGGCTCTACGCCACGGCGGCACTAATATGAATACGCTTGTGAGCCTCGGAACGGGTGCAGCGTTCCTGTACTCGGCGTATGGAACGATTTCTCCTGCCCCCGGTCGCGATCTCTATTTCGACGCAGTGCTGTTGATACTTGGATTCCTGCTATTGGGAAAGGCTCTCGAAGCCAGGGCGAAACGACATGCTCTGGCGGCGGTGAATGCACTGGGGCGACTTCGTCCCTCGACAGCACGACGAATTATCGATGGCGTGCAAACTCTCGTTCCTCTGGAAGAGATCAGAGTTGGAGATCAGGTGCTGGTCCTTCCCGGAGAGCGGTTTCCGGTTGATGCACGAGTCATTGAGGGCCGGACGACCGTTGACGAGTCGCTGCTCACGGGCGAAGCGACTCCGCTGGCCCGAGAGGTGGGAGGGCGCGTACTAGCCGGATCCCTGAACTATGACGGAGCAGTCGTGTGCAGGGCGGAATCGCTTGGCGAGGACACTGTGCTCGCGCAGATCACCCGGATGGTAGAGCAGGCGCAGTCATCCCGAGCTCCAACTCAGAGACTGGCGGATCGCGCGAGCGCAATTTTCGTGCCCATCGTATTGCTGCTGTCGGTTGTCACATTCGCTGCGTGGTATTTCTCAGCCCACTCTGTTTCCATGGCGCTCGCGGCAACGGTGTCTGTTCTGGTTATCGCCTGCCCTTGTGCAATGGGTCTTGCCGTTCCCGCAGCGCTAACCGTAGCCGTGGGCCGTGGTGCTCAGATTGGCGTGCTCTTCAAAGGCGGTGAGGCTTTGGAGCGCACTACTAATCTGAATGCGATTGTTCTGGATAAGACAGGAACATTGACGAGCGGCCGGCCGGTTCTGCAGGCAGTTCGCCCGGTGAAAGGGTACTTTGAACACGATCTGTTGCGCCTGGCAGCAGCGGCCGAGGAGCGCTCAAATCATCCGCTGGCACATGCGGTCGTAGATTACGCCAAGGCACAATCCGTGAAATGGGAGCCTGCCCAGAATGTTCAGGTGATACCGGGCCGTGGCCTGGCCGCGCGTGTGGAAGATTACGATTGCCTGATCGGAAATGAAGCGCTTTTCCTGGAGTATGGCATTCGCTTCCCAGATACAATTCCGCCGGTGAGACCGGGTACTACACGTCTCTGGATTGCGCTCGATAATCAATCGATTGGTTGCTTCGACGCACGTGACACGCTTCGCCCGGATGCTGCCGAAGCCGTGGAGGCGCTGCGGGAGCGGGGGCTTCGCGTTCTCATGCTCACAGGAGACTCGGCAGCAGCATCTGCTCCAATTGCCAACCAGGCAGGGATCGGAGAAGTTGAAGCTGGCCTCGACCCGGCGGGTAAACTGTCGCACATCCGATCACTGCAACAAGAAGGCATACGGGTCGCTATGGTTGGCGATGGTATCAATGATGCGGCGGCACTGGCACAGGCGGATGCAGGCATTTCAATGGGAACCGGAGCAGACCTGGCTCAGGAGGCCGGGGATATTCTGCTGGTCAGGGGCCAGCCGCGTGCCATTGTTTGGGCCATCGAGCTGGCGGAGTCGACAGTCAAGGTGATGCGGCAAAACCTGATCTGGGCGGCCGGTTACAACGTGCTCGGAATCCCCCTGGCAGCTGGAGTTCTGTACCCTGCCTTTCACATCCTGCTGAGTCCGTGGATTGCAGCGGCAGCCATGGCACTGAGTTCAGTGAGCGTGTTGAGCAACAGCTTGCGCCTTCGCGCGTGGGAGCCCAGCCAGTGACGCTAAACTAAGGGCAGAGCCCTAGACGTGCGCATCCTGACCAGGTACATTCTCGGCGAGATCCTCTCGTACACTCTGATCGGCTGCGCCGTATTCACTTTCATCCTGTTCATTCGAGACCTCAATCACATTCTGGAAGCAGTAGTACGCAACAGCTCCACTTTTGGAAATATTGCGGAGATTTTCGTTTTCAGCCTCCCAAATACGTTCAAAGTCACCATTCCAATGGCGGTGCTGGTCGGAATCTTGCTGGGGCTCAGCCGCTTGGCGGCCGACAGCGAAATCGTCGCGATGCGTGCTTCTGGCCTGGGGGTCTGGTATTTCGTGCGCGTTGCATCCATCGTGGCGATCGGCGGAACGCTGCTTGGATTGGTGAATTCACTGTTCGTTACCCCACGCGCAAATCGATCCATCCTGGAAATGGAGCAGGAACTGGCAACATCGCAAGCGTCCTTCGAAATTCAACCACACGTGTTCTATGAAGATTTTCGCAATGCTGTGCTTTATGTTCAGCAGGTACGTGGTGGCACGGGAGCATCGAACTGGGACAAGGTCTTCATGGCGGACCTGTCAGATCCCGGTAATCCGATCATCACAACGGCGGAGTCGGCGACCGTCGTTAGCGACTCAACACAAGAATTGTTGATGAGGCTGCGGAACGGATCGCGGCACGAAACCGTCAGTGGTCAGCCACAGCAATATAACGTATCGACCTTTTCTCAAACGGATTTACCGCTGACGCTGAGCCCGCAAGGTGAGACTCACTTGGGCCGGTTGGATACGGCAATATACGCGTTGCCGATGGGGGCACTCCAGGCACGCACGCACGGGCCAGAGGCACGAAGGTATCTGCTTGAATTGCATACGAGGTTTTCTTATCCGGCAGCATGCCTCGTGCTGATGCTGGTCGGGGTTCCGCTGGGAATCATCTCGCGGCGGGGAGGCAAGAGCTCGGGTCTTGTTTTTACTGTTCTGCTGGTGCTCGTGTACTACGTTCTCTCCTACACCGGGATTGCGTTGAGCCGACAGGGCAAGCTCAGTCCGTTCCTCGGAGTGTGGATGGCCAATTTGATCTTCGCGTTCGCAGGTGTATTTCTGCTGTGGCAGATGGCGAGTGGAGGACGTGTGTTGGGCGCAATGTCAGGGCTCCTCGGGCGCACAAGACCCGCATTACCGATCAAGTCCAATGGAAACCACCTGACGGAGTTTCTGGAGAAGCTGCAGCCACGTGCAGTGCGCATTGGGTCTCGCGGCGTGTTTCCCAGGCTACTGGATAGTTATGTAGTACGTGAATTCTTTGGGATGTTCCTGGTTGTCCTGGGCAGCTTCGTGATGTTGATGCTGGTGTTCACATTTTTCGAACTCGTTGGCGATATCATCCGCAATCACGTGGCACTCGGAATGGTCGGCGACTACTTGTTCAATCTCGCCCCCAGCATGATCTACACGATTACGCCGTTGGCAGTACTGATAGCGGTGTTGGTTACGTTTGGCGTCCTCAACCGGAACAGCGAAATTGTCGCGATGAAGGCAACGGGCATCAGCTTGTACCGACTTGTCATTCCCGTCATCTCTATATCGGCGATTCTCGCTATTGCATTGTTCGTGTTCGATGATTACTATCTGCCCGCCGCTAACCGGCGGCAGGAATTCCTGCGCAGCACAATCAAGGGACGTCCGCCGCAGACGTTTCTACATCCGGAGGAAAAATGGATGTTTGGGCAGTCGGGTCCAGGCGAGCCTGCGCACATCTTTTACTACCAGTTCTTCGACCGGGATGATGACGCATTCGCAAACCTGTCAGTTTTCGAATTTGACCCATCGACATTCGCTTTGTCACGAAGGATATTTGCTTCACGAGCCGTTTGGGATGACAAGACAGAAACCTGGCATTTTCTGAATGGGTGGGTGCGCGATATCGAAGGAAACAAACGCGACTACAAAGAGTTCAAAAACACCACGTTTTCCGAGATTCAGGAAGATCCGGGCTATTTCAAGAAAGAGAATCTGCAGTCACAGGAAATGAACTTTCAGCAGCTCAGGGCTTATATCCGCGACCTTCGCCAGAGTGGATTCGACACGATGCGACTGCGCGTGGCGCTCTGGCATAAGCTTGCCTATCCTCTGATCGCAATCATTATGGCCATGCTGGCGATACCGTTCGCCCTGTCGATGGGCCGCCGTGGTTCTCTGACGGGCATCGCAGTTGCGATCTCGGTGGCCCTGGCCTATTGGGTGGTCGATGGTCTCTTTGGAGCCATGGGCAATGTCAATTACCTTCCGGCAGCATTGGCTGCGTGGTCTCCGGACATCCTGTTCGCCCTGACGGGCGGATACTTGCTTCTGCGGACGCCGACATAAGCGCGAACGACTGCGGATCGACCCTTCCTGCTGTAACCCGTACAATAAGGACATGCTTCGCGACCTGGGGCCCTTGTTCGGCTACATGCGCCGCTATCGCTGGGGATATATATGGGGCACGCTCGCGTGCATCGCCACCAATATCGCCGCGGTTCAAGGCCCGCAGATTCTGAGGAAGGCCATCGACGAGCTGGATCGCGGAGTCTCGCGCGAACGCATTGTTTTTCTCGCCTGTGTTTTTGTAGGCATCTATCTGATCAAAGGCGTGTTTCTGTATGCACAGCGCTGGATCCTGATCGGGATCTCGCGTGAGATTGAGTTTGACTTGCGCAATGACCTGTTCCTGCAACTGGAACGGCAAGACGCTGGCTTTTACCAGAAGTACCGCACCGGCGACATCATGGCCCGCATGACAAACGACCTGAATGCGGTACGCATGCTTCTGGGGCCGGCGCTGATGTACAGCGCAAATACCGTCTTCTTCACGGTGGGCGCATTGTTCTTTTTGCTGAGAATCAGTCCCTGGCTGACTCTGGTCGCGTGGGCACCGATGCCGCTGGCGAGCATTCTGGTGCAATATTTCGGACGGAAGATTCACGACAAGTTCGAGAAGATCCAGGAGAGTTTCTCAGAAATCTCCTCCCAGGCGCAGGAGAACTATTCCGGGGCCCGTCTGGTCCGCGCCTTTGGACGCGAGCAGTCTCAGATGAGCCTGTTCGAGAAGCTGAACAGACAATACATCTCGCGCGCTCAGGGCCTGGTACAGCTGATGGGTATGCTATGGCCCACCCTGGAGTTCATCCTCGGCATTGCCATGATCATCACGTTACTCGTAGGTGGTCATGAAGTGGTAGCGCATCGAATCACTCCGGGAGAGTTCGTTGCCTTCAATACCTACATGATTCTATTGATCTGGCCGATCATTGCGGTTGGCTGGGTCGTTAATCTCTTCCAGAGAGGCACCGCGTCGGTGAAGAGAATCGATGAGCTGTTGCACGCAACGCCCGCGATTGATAACCGCGAGGCCGATCCCAATATCCCTTCAAGCGCCACTCTTCGGGGCGAGATTGAGTTCCGGAATCTTGATTTCCGCTATGCCGACACTCCCGTCCTCCGGAACGTGTCGTTGAAAGTTCCAGCTGGATCGAGCCTGGCCATTGTTGGACCGACTGGCTCCGGAAAGACGACGATGGTGAACCTGATCTCTCGGCTGTACGAAGCACCGCGGGGAACCTTACTCATCGATGGGCGGCCCGTCCGAGAATACCCGCTTGAGGTGCTGCGGCGGAATATCGGGATCGTACCGCAAGAAACGTTTCTGTTCAGCGAGACGATCCGGGAGAATCTTGCTTTCGGGGTGCCCGATGCGTCCGCGGAGAGTTTACTGGAGGCAGCCGAGGCTGCGCATATCCGACGGGAGTTCGATGAGTTCCCGCAAGGTTTTGAGACGATGGTCGGCGAGCGAGGAATGACTCTTTCGGGCGGCCAGAAGCAGCGATCTGCGATTGCACGCGCGCTCCTACGGCGGCCGTCCATACTCATTCTGGACGACGCGCTGGCGAGCGTAGATACATACACGGAAGAGCGAATTCTGGGCGGACTTCGAAGCTATACAGAAACAGCGACAACGATCTTGATCTCGCATCGCGTTTCCACCGTGCGCAATGCGGACCAGATCGCGGTTCTGGATCACGGGCGGATCGTGGAAATCGGTACGCATGAAGATCTGTTGGCCAGGGATGGATATTACGCAAGCCTTTACCATAAGCAGCAACTTGAAGAAGAGCTAACGGTAGCAAGCTAAGTCTAAGCGGTCCAGGATCCTTCGCGCGGGCTAACCGACAAGTGTGGCATGACGTCGCCAAACTTTGAGCTGACGGACCCGGTGCCATTGGCGCTAGTGAGGGCCGTCTCGACGAGCGCCTGTTTCCAGGCCTCGCGCACATTGCTGACATTGGCAATCACCTGCTCAAATTTTTGCCTAGAGTTGGCTTGAGAACCTTGCAACATCAATGCAAAGATTGCAGTGTAGAACTCGGTGAGCGCTTCTGCTGGCTCGCCTCCCTGCTTCCGATCGAGTGTGACCTGCAGGTGCATCACGATGTCCATTGCACGCTTCACGGCTGCCCTCCGCTGATCAGTATCGTTCAGCTCAACTGCATGGATCGCTTGGTTCATAAAGCGGACGATTCCATCGTATAGTGCGATGGTAAGCTCAACGGGATTTGCGCCCTCCAGTGCATGTGTCTGATATGGATTCATTCCTGTTTATCCGTTCTGGTTGCGGTTGTAGCCGGTGATCGCACTGTACATCTCGTTCACCTGGTTGATTTGTTGCGGAATGGCCTGAAGGATCTGATTGGCAAGATTCAGTTCGGCTGTGAGTCGTGTCTTTTGAGTCGCGATGACTGCTTCCTCACGGTCGATATTGTCGTTTAGCGTTGACTCCTGACTGCTGTTTTCTTTGAGAGCAAGAGCGATGGCACCGCCAGCGGCACTGTTGGTGCCCAGGCCCTCGAGAGTCTCCATGAAAGCAGAACCAAAACTGCCGGAATCCTGAAAGAGCGAGACTACCTGATCAAAATTGCCGTTGAGCGCGCTGGTCAGTTTGTCCGCATCGAGCGTGACTGTTCCATCTGCTGCAGCGCTTGCTGTGATTCCCAGCGCGATGAGAGAGTTGATCGCACTAGAGCCGAAGGATCTGCTCACTGCTGTGAGAAGCCCCTCCTGAATCTGTGCAGCCACTCCGGTTCCATAGAGCGGCTCGGGATTGCCCGAGGAGTCTTTACCCTCCTGCGTGTTGACGGCTTTGATGGCGGAGTTATAGTCAGTGACAAATTTCGCGATCGCGGTTTCGATGCTTGAGGTGTCGTTGTCGATGACAACCTGGATGCTAGGAGGAGTCGAAACGGAATCAGAGATTCCAGTCGCCAGAAGCTGAAATGTCACGCCGGGAATGGCGTTGGTTACGGTGTTTGAGGCACTAGTCACGGTGACGCCGTCGACCTTGATGGTGGCATCTATTCCAGTTTGAATAATAGCGAGACCGAGATTGGCGCTCTTGTCGTCCGTGGTCGTGTCAGAGAGGCTGGTTGGGCTGGATGGATTGTTGATGGAGTCGGCAATCACGATCTGACCGGCGCTACCGTCGGTCTTGCTGACCAGGGAGAGACGGGCGCTACCGTCGGCGTTGGTCAGGACGCTTGCTGTTACGCCAAGATTCGCATTGTTGATTGCGGCCGACAGACCGGCGATGCTGGCTTCGGTCGAGGCATCCCCGACGTTGATTGTCTTCCATTCTCCGGTGCCGATCTTAAACGTGATGCTGCCGGCAATGGTGTCGGTGGCTTTGATCGCATCGGTGGCGGCGGTGGATACCTGCGCGAGGCTCTGGACAACGACCGTGTGGGTACCTGCAACCGCATTGGCGCTTGCTGACGACAGGTGCAGCACATCCGTGTTTGAACTCGATCCGGTCTTGTAAGCCATGGTGCCATTGAAGTCGGTCAGGGCTTGAAGATCGCTCGTCAGCGTTGAAAGAAGCGTCCCTATGCTGGAGAGCGCCGCGTCCTTGCTCTGCAAGGTCGAAAGCTGATCCTTCCACGGCTTCTCAACCAGCTGCAGGTTCGTCACGATCTGATCGACCGTGCTCGTCACATCAAAGCCCTGACCACTCGTGGGAGATCCAAAGTTCAGTCCGACTGCGCCCATCTGTAAGCTCCGGGATCCCTGACTATCAATTGAGGTTCCGTTCGAAGGTGGATGAATATTAAAAACAGCCAAAGAGTCATGGGCCGCCAAAGCACAACGGAGAAGGCGAAGCTGCCGCCTTCCCCGCCATGCTTCCCGGGTTAGAAGCACGCCCCGCGATTACTGGAGCAGCTTGGTGATGAGTTGCTGTGCCTGGTTCGCCTGCGACAGGGCCGCAATGCCCGTCTGGCTGAGGATTTGGTACTTCGACATGTCCGACGTCGCCTGGCCATAATCGGTGGCCGTAACATCATTCATGGCCGCAAGCGTGTTAGTCGATTGCATCGACATTACGTTGCCCACTGCTGAGAGAGTGTTGATATTCGCACCGATTGTTCCCCGATCTCCTGCAACGGTGGCGATCGCCCCTGTAACTGCTGTCAACGCAGTTTTGGCATTAGCTGCGGACAGAAGATCCGTGTTTCCACCAGCCTTTTGCAGACCCAGAGTTTTCACATCGGCTGCAATGAGATCTGTTGCAGCGTCGTTGTAAGTGGTGGAGACTTTCCCATCGGATGTAAAGATTGCCAGGCCCGTACCAGCAGCACCTTGGGTAACGGCTCCTACACCGCCATTCGGGTCTGTCCCAGCATAGGCCGCCGTCGTAGCAGCGTTGAAAACATGGATACCGTTGTATTCGGTGTTATCGTTGATCGTTTCAATCTCAGTCAAGATCTTTTGATATTCAGCATCGGCCGCTTGCTGCTGAGTCGTATTCAGTGTTCCATTGGCAGCTTCCGTTGCCAGAGTGACTGCGCGATTGAGCAGGCTTGTTATTTGCGAAAGTGCTCCGTCTCCGACCTGGAGAAAATCGACCCCTTCCGATGCGTTCTTTGCCGATTGCGACAATGCAGTTGAAGACGCCTGCAACCCATTAGCGAGAGACAGACCAGCCGCATCATCGGATCCAGAATTGATGCGTGATCCAGAGGATAGCTGCTGAAGAGTCTTCTGGAGGGCCGTCTGCGTATTAGCCAGGTTGTTCTGCGCGTAAATTGCCGAAATATTGTTCAGGACACCCAGTGACATGCAATTTCTCCTTGTTCCGGTTGAAATGATCCAGTGAGTTCCTGCTGCGGGTGCCTGACCGGAAAGCCTGCGCAATCGCCTGCTCCGGGTCACCTTGTGGAAGGAACCACATTTCCCACTGCTTTCATCGGCGCACCCGCGAAGGACTTTATGAACGTTTTCAACAAGACGAGCAATTGGCATTCCAATGAGACTCCACTCGCGATTCCAGTGCGCTCGTTGACGATCTGAGGAGCGCAAAGGAAGAGCCGCCACAGGGATCTCGGCGACCTCATTCAAAAGAGGAATTGAGGCAGAGAAATTCAGGCGATTCCGAGCACTTTTACTATGACGCGCTTTCGTCGTTGCCCGTCGAACTCGGCATAGAAGATTCGCTGCCAGGTGCCAAGGTCAAGATGACCGTTTGTGACAGGCAACGTTGTCTCGTGGTGAAGCAGAAGGGACTTCAGGTGGGCGTCTCCGTTGTCCTCTCCGGTCTTGTGGTGTTTGTAATCGGGTCGTTCCGGTGCGAGTTCCTCGAGCCACTTGCCAATGTCCTCAATCAGGCCGCTCTCATGATCGTTGACGTAGATCGCCGCCGTGATATGCATCGGAGAGACGAAGCACAGGCCATCCTCGACACCACTGCGCTTGACGATCTGCTCAACTTGCTCCGTGATGTGGACCATTTCTTTGCGTTTGCGCGTTTCAAAGGTCAGGTACTCAGTATGGCTTTTCATCTCTCCCGTGGGCATTTCGGCTCTCCTCGATGCTGTGCGACGCCAGCCTTTATCCTAAAGAATGTGGTGAACGAAGCGAAGCGCACAACGGCCGAGCAATTTTGTCATCGAGCGACGGATCAGCTCGCCGACGGCGACGCTCCCAGTGCGATCGAGAACTTTCGCGCTGCGATTGTAGCGGATCCCGGTTACTTCGATGCACATCATGGGCTCGTCCGGGCGCTCCGGGATGCGGGCCGGCTTGAGCAGTCGGTTGGAGCCGCCTTGGCCCTAACAGCGCTTACTCCAGACGATCCTCTAGCGCACACTGCCTTGTCGATCTCCTTGCAGCAAGCCGGGCATATTCCGGAAGCAGAAGCCGCTGCGGCACGAGCACGTGTGCTCGAGTGGCGGGCTCAACTTCGATCTCCTGTTTCGGACGAAACGGCGTGAGCAGTCGGTCGAAGCAGTCCGGGGCCAAACGGCTGCGCAAGATGCATGATGCGTTGGTCAAGGCCTATGGCCCACAGTTCTGGTGGCCTGCTCAAACGCCATTCGAAGTGATTGTCGGGGCTTACCTGACACAGAACACATCATGGAAGGCAGTACAGGTCTCGCTTGCGAATCTGCGGAGGGCGGGTGCAATGAGCATCGAGGGTATCCGAGGAGTCTCTGTCGACGAACTTAGGAAATTCATCAGGCCGTCTGGGTTCTACACGCGAAAGGCGCCCGCCATAAAGACGTTCGTGACGATGCTGGATTCAGAATTCAATGGTTCGCTCGGGCGGCTTGCTGCGCTTCCAACGGATGTGCTCCGGGACAGGATCCTGGAATTGCCGGGAGTGGGTCCGGAGACTGCGGATGCGATCCTGCTTTACGCGCTCGGTCACCCAGTTCCGGTTGCAGATGAGTACCTCAGGCGCGTGGTTGCGCGCCATAAGCTTCTTCGCCCTGATCCAGACAAGAATCGCACAGGATACGAAACACTGGTCCAGCTCACTAGAGATGCTTTCTCTTCTGATCGTCTCCATCGAGCGCAGCTCTTCAACGAGTTTCATGCATTGACTGTCGCGGTTGGAAAGGCGCATTGCGGTCGAGTGCCCGACTGTATTCGTTGCCCGCTTTCATACGACCTGGATCGAAACAAGAAGGCCCACTCCTGCAAGGAGTGAGCCTTTCTACTATGTGCAACGTGAGCTGGGGATTATCCAGAATCAGTTCACCGTGAGCTGCGTTGATCCCGTGATTCCCGTTAGAGTTGCGTTGATGTTTGTGGTCCCATGCGACGCGCTTGCGGCCACTCCGCTCTGATCGACGACAGCGACCGTTGGCGTGGATGAGCTCCAGGTCACGACATTCGAAATGTCCTGAGTCGATCCATCACTGAAAGAGCCGCTCGCCGCAAACTGCTGCGAAGAGCCAAGGGCGATGGTGGGATTGGCCGGCGTGACTGTGATGGTCTGCACCGTTGCATTTGTCACCGTCACGCTTGTATTTGCAGAGGCAAGGCCGTTGATGCTTCCTGTAACAGTTACGCTACCGGCGGCAACGCCCGTGACCAGACCCTGTCGATTGATGACGGCATCAGCGTAGTTCGAAGTCTGCCAGCGAGCCGAGGCTGTCAGGTCGATCTGCGTGGTTCCGTCGCTAAAGGTTCCGATGAGTGATAGCTGCAGTTTAGTTCCTGCCGCCATGGTCGGATTTACCGGCTGGATGGCAACAGTCTGAATGGTCATGGAGGTCACGGTGACGCTTGTTGTGCCAGTGACTCCGTTCAGCTTGGCGGTAATGGTGACAGCCTTGTTTTTGGCGTTCTTGGAGCGAAGCACGCCGCTGCTGCTCACCATCGCATATTGAGGCGAGCTGCTGCGCCATGAGACGCCGGAAAGCACCTGCTGCGAACCATCCGAGAAGTGGCCGATTGCGGTCAGCTGTGTTCTCGAGTGCGGCGGGACGATCGGGTTGTCAGGCGTGATGGTGATGGACTGCAGCGTCGCTGTTGTGACGTTCAGGGTTGCGGAACCGCTGATCGTACCCGAGGTCGCCGTGATTGTTAAAGTACCGGTACTGATGCCGGTGGCGAGACCTGTCGCATCGATGGTGGCAAACGCACCGTTGGATGAAGTCCAAATTACCTGGGAGGACAGATCCTGTGTGCTGTTATCAGAGAAGACGCCTGTTGCAGTGAACTGAGCGTTGCCATTGACTCCGACAACGGTCGTGACCGGGGTTACTACGATGTTCGTCAGAACCGCGGGATTGACCGTCAGTGACGCCGTGGCTGTCATCGAATTGTAGAAGACAGAGATAGTTGTCTGTCCGGGCGCCAGGCCTGTTGCCAGTCCAGTGGCATCGACTCCGGCCACAGAGGCTGAAGAAGAGAGCCACGATAGACCAGCCGTTACCGGTTGCAGGCTGCCATCGCTATACACGACGTTAGCGGAATACTGTTGCGTCGTGCCGCTGGCGATGGAAGACGTTGAAGGCGTGAGTTGGATAGAGACGGGTACCGCATCCGTAACGTAGACAGTAGTCGTGTTCGAGATGCTGCCGAAAGTCGCGGTAATCGTTACAGGATTGTTGTTGCTGTTTGCAACACCGCTCACGATGCCAGTCCCCGGATCGACTGAAGCAAGCGTAGGATCAGAGGAAGACCAGATCGCGTTTGCGGTGATGTCCTGGGTTGAGCCGTCGCTGTAGGAGCCGGTGAGGCTCAGCTGAAGCTGGCCGCCAACCGGAATGTACTGAGCATCGGGCGCAATGTCGACTTCGGTGAGAACTGCCGGGGTCACCGTCAGGGCTGCGGTTCCGGGGGTTGCAGCGCCGGACGAGGCCGAGATGGTCGACGCGCCAGCGCTTGCGCCCGTAGCCAAACCAGCCTGGTCGACGGTTGCGAAGTTTGTGGCGCTGGAAGCCCAGCTCACCGCATTCGTGATGTCGGTCTGGCTTCCGTCAGAGAACAGTCCGTTCGCATTGAAAGCTTGGGTCTGGCCGGTCGCAATGGAGGCCGTCAGCGGTGTGAGGCTGATTGTCTGCAACATTGCCGCCGAGACGGTGGCCACGGCGGATCCGCTTTTAGACCCAATGGTTGCAGTGATAGTCGAGGTGCCGGCGGATGATCCGGTCACAAGGCCGTTTGAATCCACTGTTGCCGCCGAGGTGCTGGAGCTCCACGTCGCCTGGCTGGTTACATCCTGCGAGGTACCGTCGGCGTATGTTCCGAGCACGGAAAGCTGTTTGCTCTGGCCAGATGCGATGGAGAATACAAGCGGAGTTACGGTGATTGAGAAAAGCCCCGGCGCGGGCACCGAGACGCCTGCAGTTCCGGATATTGAGTTCCAGGTCGCTGTGACGGTGACGCTTCCGGTTTTGAGTGCCGTAAGGTTGCCGCTGGCACTTACAACAGCAATAGTCGGGTCAGAGCTCTGCCAAGCGGCCTGGCTAGTGATCGACTGAGTGCTGCTGTCGGAGTAGACGGCGGTTGCTGTGAGTTGCTCCGTTGATCCGGAAGCCAGCGAAGGAACAGGTGCGGCAACTGTAATGCTCTTGAGACCGGCGACAGTGACGACCAGCGTTCCGGCAACCGAGCCTTGGGAAGCAGTTGCGATGACAGAACCGGATTTGTAGCTAGTAAGAAGCCCCGAATTGCTGAGCGTCGCGAGGGTGGAGTCCGATGAGCTCCAAGTGACTTGGGAACTAATGTCAGCGATTGTTCCGTCGCTGTAGTTTCCCTGGGCCGTGAGCTGCAATGTTGAACCAGCTGCCAACGATCGGGCGGCGTTCGCTCCGTAGACGGTGATCGAAGCAAGCGTGCGGGTTGTTCCCGTGCTCTGCGAATTCTTGTGGCTGCTGCCCCCGCCACAACCCGAGAACGCTACACAAAAAACCAAAATCGAGCAAACGATCGCGCCGATTCTCTTCATACAACTGACCTCTTCCTCAACAAAGATTTCCTTCAAATTTGGAGGGCGTAGCTCAAGGAACTACGCGAACAGGAACAAGGGGAACAGTGAAACAGCTAAGGAATGAATCAGTCAGGCTCGCTTCGTCTGTTCACGGCTGAGTTGTTGTTTGTGCTCGGGGACTTTCGAGGAATGGAGCTGTCGAACGAGCTCCTGTTCCGCGCCTGACCTGATTCGATACCGTAGCTAGTTTGGCCGGGTAACCTGAGGGGGTACATACAACAGATGTGTATTCCAGCACGCTGGTAATAACACCAAAGTCTGGAACTTACGCTCGGTGTCCTCGTCAGGAGTCTCATCACGAGAATGCGGGCTTGTTGCGGATGTGGCACGCACGCAGCCTGAATCTGCGGTCAAAATCGAAAAGGCTCCCGTTAAGAGCCTTCTGACCAAGAGATTTTCAGATGGAGGTCGATCTGGGCTGGCCATCAATCCTGCCGGATCGTATGGCGGGGACGACGGGGCTCGAACCCGCGACCTCTGCCGTGACAGGGCGTAAGAAGACGGGAACTTATTGAAAATAGGCGTCACGGATGGCTTCTTTTGGCGCTCTGGGGCACACTCGGTAACCCTTATTGGGCCCTTAACGGGCCCACGTCCTCTGCCCTAACGACCTCTGCCCAAACCGTGCCTGATTGAAGATGAATTCTAAATGAAGCCAGAATGCCTGACTGGATCAAAGTCTGTCGCGAGAGACTCCCCGGCCGACGACGGAGCAGCGTGCAACTCTCTCCGTAGCACCCTGCCTGAGAAGAGATAATTCCCAATCTATAGCCGCACACGGTTTGAGGGTAGCTGTCGCCTTGAGCTGCTGGTGCGCTCCCCTGCTGGATGCTTGTTGCCTCAGTTGGAACGGAATGCGTATGCCCGTCGGCAAAACATACTCGGCTCGCCAGGGTTTCGCCGAGTTGTTTACAACGGCAACCTGCTGTACCCAATTCGAGGCAGGGCTTCGTCGGGATTATCTATCCTTGCGATGTGAGGCCTTCGCAGAGGAATCTTCTTTCCGAATCTTCTTCCGGGCTCGCTTTCGCGCCAAGGCCTGTTTCACTCGACGCTTCTCACCTGGCTTTAAGTAATACGAGTGGCGTTTCACTTCTCTAATGATGTCTTCCGACAGAACTTTGCGCTTGAATCGACGAATCGCATTCTCTATGGATTCGCCCTCCTGCAATCGGATTTCTGCCACGCTCACCCTCCCCACATACAATTCCGCAACGCGGATCTCCTAAAGACGAACGTTTCGTGTATTCCACTTGGCTGCTAGGCATTACCCCGATAAGCTTGCAACCCGAGTTACTCCCCGATGCCGTCAGAGAGGGTGGACTCCAGCGTCGAGACAGCGTCTGCTGCGCCGAGTTCGAATGGCGCCGGCTGCGCCGCAGCATGTTCTCCCGATTCGGCCACCTCGTCCACTCTGACTGAAACAACGGCCTTCTCCAGCTTTCGTTGATTTCTGCGCTCTGCTTTGTAGCGCTGTCTCTCTTGCCGTGTATGTTCTTTCTGGCGCTTTGTAAATGTTGATCGGTTTGTTGGCATACATATCTCTCTGAAATCTCTCAATCATCTCCGAAAGGCATTTTGAAGCCTAAAGGGACGTATTTTGGGTATTCGAAAAAAGCTACTAGCCTAGTGCGCGCCGCTGTCGTGCCTGCTCAACGACGTGCAAACGTGCATGCTGCCAGATGAAACCGTTTAACTTTCAGATCCAGCGCACACAGGAAATGGGAAGGGAAAACCGCTGATTGCAGGAAAGGCGCCCTTCGATCTCTGAATCGCGAAGGCGCACATTGATTAGGTGCCAGTGTCTTCGAAGTCAAGTACTTCAACTATACGCCCTTTGCGCCGATAGTCGACTTCAGTCACGATCATTCAAAGACGCGGCCGAATGAATCACGATAGAGCGAGAACTGGTGACCACGCGGAGCTCAGTCTTCAGGCAAGACGAAGAGTGGTCCTGAGGGTGTGTTGAGGCCGGCCAGAGCCGCCCCTGAGATTGCGGGCTGTTTCACCTCCGATTGCGGCGAAACCAGCTCCGGCATCGGTTTTGCCTCGAATAGTTTCTTGAATGAAGAGCCGAACTGCGATGCTCAAACCAAGCTTCATTCCGACGACCCACGGGCCGTGATGAACGCCCGTTTTCTATTACCGATCCGCGCAACATAAGGAACGAAGCTTCACTGAGCCTCGTTTCGCTTCGTTCCCTCGTCGATCCTGAGGGCCACCCGGTTCACGCCTTGTCTCACTTGAGGTTGTCGCAGCCAAGGGATCGATTCGTCTTCCGATCCTGGTCGAAATCCTGCGAGCTAGCGCGACGACGGAGAGGAAATATTTTCAGCGTAGGGGCAGCCCACCTCTGCGCATTCCCATGTCTCAACCTTCAGCGTCTGGTCCACTTCAGCAAGGTAGAGTGTCCCTGTACATAAGGGACATTCTCGAGAAGATATGCGCGAGGCATCGAATTGGCCACTGACGAAATCCGAATAGCCGTAACCGTCCCGAAAAATACGATCGCAATCGCGCCGTTCGCACTGGTGGAACGATCCGGTTTCTTCCGATTGCGACTCCTCAAGCATGACTCGCCGCATAGCACAATGGTGGAGGTCACACAAAGGAGAAAATCTTGTCTTTGAATGATGGTTCATGGATCCTCCATTGCACAACGAGACCTCGCGAGTGACTGAATATAGGCACACGTCGCGTTCCGTAATCGGCAAAGTCGCATTAGGTTACTGAGTCGACGTGGTGGCCTTCATCCATGTTGCAAAGGACCTGTCTTATCGGCCACGGCCAAAGCTTCGCCGATCACCGAAGCTGTTTCGGTTGCCTCCGCCTGAATCCTTGCTCTTCCGGGCCTGGAAGCAATTCTGACAGTAGACGGGACGATCGCCGCGGGGCTCGAACGGCACGGTAGTCTGCTGTCCGCATCCGGCACACGTTACAGATGTACTCCGTGACTCACTGCGTTGGTATCCGCCCCCCGACTCCTGCTTCTTGGCTTGGCGACAAGGTTTGCAGCGCTTAGGCGTCGAATATCCACGCTCGGTAAAGAATGTCTGATCTTCAGCGGAAAAGGTAAACGATTGCCCGCAGTCGCTGCACATGAGTTGCTGATCCCCAGCCATGTAAATTCCTTTCGTCCTTGTTTTAGGTGTCCGTTGCGTTCGAAAGTCATCGAATTGATGACTTGCATTGGTTGCTGAAGATCGCGGTCTACCTGAGCACGTGTTTCCCCGCGCCCGCGATGTCCGACCGGAGTGCCGTAATCAGCAAATAGACGGAGCAAAGAGCCCGGCAGAACTCGAAGGAAGACTCATACCGGGCGTTGCGTTCACCTAGACGATCCGGACGTTTTCGGCCTGGAAGCCTTTGGGGCCTTTCACGACGTCGAACTCAACCGTCTGGCCGTCCTTAAGCGAACGAAATCCCTCGCTCTTGATGGCCGAATGATGCACAAACACATCTTCGCCGTTGGTTCGGCTGAGGAAGCCGAATCCTTTTGAATCGTTGAACCATTTCACAGTTCCCTGTTCCATTATTGTTCCTTTGTTGCAGAATGTATCGCTGAACTCAAGTGGAATGGTTGCGAGTTGAGCGGGTAGGCAGAACAGGCAAGAACGCCAAGTCGGATTCGACGACCAGTCGCTATTCTACGCCTCAAAGGGGCAGACCCGCGCTAATTACAGGCTCAATCCAAGAGACGAGGGGTTTTGATCCCGAGGTTCCGGGAGACGATTAGGGGAACCGTCCAAACAAGCGTATGCTGAACCTTGAAGGGGATGAGCAGAATCATAACTATCTTCAGCCTCCCTCCTCCTTGTGTTACCGGCGCAGAACCCGACATCAGCAAACCGGTTCACCGACTACACCGAGACGAGCCCGGCTCTGTAGCAAACCTACGACTACCGAGAAATGGGGCACATATGCGATCTGAACTGGTTTACCTTGCCGGACTTAAAATAGATAATCGCTTTCTGCTGTCTTCCACCGTTATGCGCGTTGCGCGCATGTTGCACGTCAATTCCAGCAGGACTGAAGACACGCTGAATCGCGTGTTCGCCGATGTGGCCGAAGGCCGCTTCACTGAAGTGAAACTGCCGGAGATCGTCCCTCCTCCTCCCATCGAAGAACTGGTGATTCCGCTTGCGTAAGCGCCATTGATCTCTTTTTCATTCGAACAACGCAGCATGAGCAAACCAGTAGATCGGGCCTGGCAGCAAAATCAAGGCATTGCTCGAACCCATTTGGGATGACGATGCTCGGTGCATTTGTGTCGATCGAAGGCGTCTCCTATTGCTTTAGGCGGCTCATTCTCGACGACTTCGAGGCGCTGCACAAACGGTTGCGACCATGCGCAATCAGAGCATCTCCATTTTGCAAACTCCCTCGTCGGTGCCAAGATTCTCCGCGTCATTTCGATCATGCCTACAACTCTACGCCCCTTCCTGCAACAGTGATGTTCCGGAAAGGAATCAAACTGCGAAGCGACCTGCCGGGCCTCTGTCTTAACCGGGTTAGATTTGCCCCACAATCCTCGCCACGATCGAAAGCAGTTTCACGTCCAAATGCAGAAAGAATCCCGTGGATCCGCCAATCTCTGGATACCCAAACTGTGCCGATCCAGCATCGAATCTCTCAGAGAAATCCGGGGCCATGTGACATCACAATCCAAGCACCTTATTGCCGCGCTCCAAAACATCCTCAGTAAGCTGGAGTTGACGGAATCGCCGGGCCGAGACGAAAAATGCTTCGCCGAACTCAAGCGTATCCTCCGTCAGCGCATTCAGGACTTGCAGAACCGCGCAGCGATTCCGGCTCTTATCGCGAAGCCTGCGAAAACCACAAACAATGCTGATTAGTTCACAAGTTCTCGACCGCCCCGAAGACCTACACAGATCTGGCCAGTGTAGAGCAAACATATAGAGCGACAGGCGTAAGACCCTTTAAGCGTTTCGTGGAAATCTGATGGTGAAGCGCCTGCCTCGGTCGCGAATCACATCCAGATTGCCGTTCACCTGCTGCGCGAGCAGTTGAATCAACTGAAACTCCATCGAATTCACATGCTTGACGTCAATGTCTGCCGGAAGGCCAATGCCATCGTCGCTGACTCCAACCGCCACTTCGCCTGATCCGAATTAAACACCACATTGATCTCGCCCGAACGCCCTTCAGGAAAAGCATGCTTCTGAGCGTTCACAGCAGCTCATTGACGATTAGCCCGCAAGGCACCGCCTCGTCATGTCGAGGAAACCGACTCTGCGCGTATTTCGACGTCCACTGGGTCGCGTGCCGGCGAAGCAAAGAGATCATATGTGACCCAGCCGTTCGCGTTCATTGCGTTGTCGCGGCTCCTGAGATTCGCCCTTCTCTCGATCTTTGCAGGACTCTGAAGATAAAACCTGACCGGATTCCGGCACACGAGCGGCATTCGGCGTACACTGGACGCACATCTCGGTTTTTCCTTCTCGCCTTCGGCATTCCGGCTTTGCTCCCAGACGAGCGTCTTCAAAGCGAGCAAATACGGAACAGGAGCTGCCATGAGCAATATTCGGAAGAGCGATGTGAAGAACCACTTGTCTCCCCGCTTCCGCAACAAGATATTCCCGAACCGAACCGATTTCGCCGCCGACGCAACTGCTTTACCGCGTGAGCAATCCGCGGACGCATGGTCACGGACGAACGACTCGATGGAAGGTCCGCTCAGTCTTTCTTCAACCGGTGAACAAAGGGCCGTGGCAAGCACCACTCCAAAGCATGACGGTTTGACGCCTTGCACTGATATTCCTGCGCAGCTTGAACGAGCGCCGTGGGAAAAGATTTTGGATAATTCATGGAGTCGTTCCGCAGAACGAAGGTCCCAGTGAATCACGCGACCATAATCTGGCCCAATTGGCTACCGCGCGTACTTTGGTTTCGGCACGCTTGCCCTTGTTGCGAATCGGTTCACTTCAAACGGGGAGAAGCCCATACAATGGACCGGGTTTGCTCTCTCTTTGCTCTTCGGCCGGTTCGATGCACATTCTGTTGGCGACGCTTCTACAGGTTCTCAGTTCGAGGCGTGAAATGAGCATTCTGATATCGGACTGGCTACATACTTCGAATGATGTTTTGTGGTATCTAATGACCAAGCATGGTGTACCGGCGCTGGAGGCTCTCGTCATTGCCCGAATGCAGAAGCCATGCAGGACATGGAGAGCGCATTGGACCGCGGCATAGGGCTGAACTCGTCAGCTTGCGAGCGGTAATTCCTCTTGGTGACAATCACCAACTAGTTTGCGCAGAGATAATCGCGCGCACACACGAAATCACTGACACTCGAGAATCTTGCCTTGAGCGGTCAATCTTGCGCCTCTTTCGGCATATCTGCGTAAAACATTCCCCGCATGCTGTAGTCCATACAACTGTGCGTACCTTCGAGCTTCCGCAGATCGATTTCGTTGGGCATGCTCGCAATCGTCCTTAGGCACCGACGGCAAATAGAAGAAATGGTTCCGTTGGCCTGGAATGCGTGCAAAAAGGTGGGGCGGACGGAGTCGGCCACATAGGCCTCGATTCCTGCTCCTTCTATCTAGAGCGTTCTTCAAGTGTACTCTTTCACTCTCAGCTAAATCATGGCACTCTTTTTTTGAGTCACTTCCGAGTCACTTATGTCGCAAGTCAGAATCCAATTGAACTTGAACAATAAATGATGAGACTCTCGGCACTCAGACTAGGGTAGGTGTATGCTCGAGGAATAGACAGGTCTCTACCTCTCGCCTCCGGCATCTCATGCTCTGCCCCAGACGATCAACGTTCAAGAACGCTCTGAGCGACTGGAGCTGCGATGATCCTCTCCAAGAAATGCGAAACAGGCAATCATCCCTTTTCTGCAGATTCTGAGAAAAACCGGCATACGCCCAGAAATGTAGCCCATGCGCCCAAAGCCGACCGTTCAGAGATCACGCCCGGCGGGATACAGGCAACCCGGTTGACATTCCTTGAGGACTTTAGCCTGGAACATTCGCTCCGCGGCCTGCGGATTACGACGATTGAGATCGCAGGTGTTTTCTGAACCGCTACAGTCGCGTTGAACCGGCAAACGAGGGGACGACAGATATGAACTGCGCTGTCTGCAGGGATCTGAAGAGAGTATTTGCGGCTAAATCCAATGCGTACCGCGAAGCTCGCTTCTCTGCGTGTTACACGGTTACCACCGAATTTGCGGCTCAGAGGAATGTTGATCTGCAACGCGCAAGGTATGCGTTGGAAGAGCACTATCGTGTATGCGCCGCCATTGTCACTTTGCGCCTTCGCCGGTATCAGACGTGCCCACGTATTTGAAACGCCTGGCTGCGTAGTGAGCACTGGATTTGCGCTCCCTCCCATTGGCATTCTCCCCACCGAGACAGCGCTCTGACCGGCTTAAAACAAGCGAGTTGGGAACGTTCTGCACCAAACCGGTGAGTTAAATGGTTTGGAAGATTTTGGAGTATGCAGCGTAAGCATCTCGGGCCTTGAAAGGACAAGAAGGAATGACACCAACAACTATAACGACTACCTTCACCCCGCTCCACGATCGCATCCTCATCCGTCGTGTAGAAGAGAACGATACAGTCCATGGTGGAATCATCATTCCTGATAGCGCCAAGGAGAAGCCCCAGAAGGGCGAAGTCATTGCCGTTGGGAAGGGCAAATCGAACGATGAAGGCAAGGTGTTCCCTCTTGATGTCAAGGCTGGGGACCGTGTGCTGTTCGGCAAGTATTCCGGCACCGAAATCAAGATCGACAACGAAGAGTTTCTGATTATGCGCGAGGAAGAAGTCCTCGGAATCATCGAGCGCTAGTCCGCACAGCGCTCTAGCACCAGTTCGTAGTTCACAGTTCAGAGTCTCTTCTGGTCTGCGACGCTCTGAACGAAATGCTCAAGAGATTTTGACTGCGGACGTTGAACTTAGGAGCTAACAAATGGCAAAACAGATTCTGCACGGCGGAGACTCCCGTCAAGCGATCCTGCGCGGCGTAAACACATTGGCTGACGCCGTCAAGGCGACGCTCGGACCAAAAGGGCGAAACGTTGTGATCGACAAGAAGTTCGGCTCACCCACTATCACGAAAGACGGTGTGACGGTAGCCAAAGAGATCGAACTGCAGGATCCGATGGAGAACGTCGGCGCTCAGCTGGTTAAGGAAGTAGCTTCCAAAACTTCCGATGTGGCCGGCGACGGCACCACGACTGCGACTGTACTGGCCCAGGCAATCTTCCGCGAAGGCGTCAAAACTGTTGCGGCGGGAGCCAACCCAATGGCGTTGAAGCGCGGCATCGAAAAGGCCGTTATTGCGACGAACGGTACGCGTGACAAGGACGGCAACTGGGTCGAAGAGGGCGCACTGGGCAAGCTGTCCAGACCTGTTGACGAGAGTGCCGTTGCCCAGGTTGGAGCCATCTCGGCCAACGGCGATGCGGAGATTGGAGAATTCATTGCTGAGGCGATGAAGAAAGTCGGCAAGGACGGCGTGATCACGGTCGAAGACTCGAAAACAGGCCATACGTTCCTCGAGACTGTTGAGGGCATGCAGTTCGATCGCGGCTACCTAAGCCCTTACTTCGTCACCGATCCCGGTCGTATGGAGGTCGTACTGGATGAGCCTTCGATCCTGATCTTCGAAAAGAAGATCGCCAACATGAAGGATCTTCTGCCATTACTCGAGCAGGTAGCTCGTGGCGGCAAGCCTCTCTTGATCATCGCTGAGGACATCGAGGGCGAAGCTCTTGCGACGCTAGTGGTCAACAAGTTGCGCGGCACTCTGAATGTAGCTGCCGTCAAGGCTCCCGGATTTGGAGATCGTCGCAAAGCTCTACTCGGCGACATCGCAATTCTGACCGGAGGTGAGGCATTCACAGAGGATCTCGGAATCAGGCTTGAGGGCGTGAAGCTCGAAAACCTGGGACACGCGAAGCGCGTGACGATCGACAAGGACAACACCACGATCGTGGACGGCGCCGGCGAGGCCGCCAAGATCAAAGGTCGCGTAAATGAGATCCGCACTCAGATCGAGAAGACCACGTCGGACTACGACAGAGAGAAGCTACAGGAGCGACTGGCCAAGCTGGTAGGCGGCGTTGCCATCATCCAAGTGGGCGCGGCAACCGAAACCGAGCTCAAGGAGAAGAAGGCTCGTGTTGAAGACGCACTGCATGCCACTCGAGCTGCGGTTGAGGAAGGGATTGTGCCTGGTGGGGGCGTGGCCCTGCTTCGGGCCATTCCGGCCGTAGACGCTCTCATTAAGACGCTCGATGGCGACGAGAGGATTGGCGCGCAGATCGTGCGCAGATCGCTGGAAGAACCCCTGCGGATGATCGTTAAGAATGCTGGGGCAGAAGGAGCTGTGGTGGTGGCCAAAGTCCTCGCATCCAAAGATCGGCATTATGGATATAATGCGGCAA
>Ga0207674_10002133_pt1 | contig 24993 bp, 20 predicted proteins | sample KBSCornC72_FD_184303 | JGI IMG/M metagenome (GOLD analysis project Ga0207674, IMG submission 184303) | Corn rhizosphere microbial communities from Kellogg Biological Station, Michigan, USA - KBS Corn C7-2 (SPAdes) (version 2) | ecosystem: Host-associated > Plants > Roots > Rhizosphere > Soil ...
CCGGTGACGCTTTTGACGATGCCGCTGGCGCGGTCGATGTACTTGTTCAGGTCGGGGAGGACGCGGCTGTTGGCGGCGTCGCCGCCGAACTTTACTTCGACGGGGCCGACGAGAAACGCCAGGCGATCGACTTCCTGCTTGATCTTGGATTCGGGGGAGAAGGCGCCGGCGTCGCGGTTGGGGTCGAACTTGCCGCTTTCGGAGATGATCGGCACCTTGCGTTCCCACAGATCTTCCATCGACCGCTCTTCGTAGACGACGGGTTTGTCGGCCTGCTTGATCAGGCCCTGGCGGAAGGCGAGCGCGTAGGCGGGGAACATGCCGGCGACCTGCGGGACGTTGCCGGACCACTTGTCGATCGCGAACGAATCGCCGACGGGCCAGAACTTGCGGCGGGGGTCGAGCAGCCAATCGGTCTCGCCCATGGCGAACCAGTAGGTGCAGTCCACGCCGGTCAGTGACTGGTAGGCGGCCATCAGGAACGGGCCTTCGGTCTGGTAGAGGTTGGGGTGGGTCCACGCGGCCTCGGTGACGATCATCGGCCGGCCGGCGACTTGCTTGAGGTTCGCGAGGAGTTGTTCGGGGTGGCGGAGGGCGCTGTTGTTGGTGAGGTAGTGGCCGGGGTCGATGCGGTAGCCGTTGTTGGCGCCGACGTGCAGGCCGTTGAAGTAGTTGTTGACGGCTTCGACGTCGGTGGCGGTGTAAGTCCAGCGCTCGAGGTCGTCGAGGCGGACGGCGTCGGCGCTGCGCCAGTTCATGGCGTTGACGAGCTGCGCGCAGCCGAGGCTGCGGTAGTACGCGGTCATGTCCGCGTAGAAGTGGTGCTGGATCCACCCGAGGAATTCCGTCTGGTCCCGCAGGCGCTTGGCGAGGTTTCCCTTGGCGTCCTGCGTCATGTTGTACGTCTGGTAAAGGCCGACGACGCCCGCGCCCGGGTCGTCCTCCTTCACTTTCTCCCCGCCCCACGCGGCGCTGGCCTGGTCGAGAGAGCCGTACCGTTTGGTCAGCCATGCGGCGAACTTTTTGCCGAGGACGCGCTTTTGCGCCGGCTTGATGCCCTGGAAGGTCCAGAAGAGCAGGCTGTCCTCGTTCATGACCTGGATGATGGCGACGGCGGGTTCGTCCTTGAGGGCCGCGCCGGTGTACGGATTGACGCGCGTGTAAAGCTGCGTCACCCAGGCCTTGTAGGCGTCCTGAAGCTGGTCATTGAAGAACATGACGCCCCAGAGCTCGGCGCCGGCGTAATCTTCGATGCCCCAGCTCTTGGGCGCGCGCACGTGGGCCCAGTAGGGGGAGATGGTGAGGTAGATGCCGTTCTTTTTCGCCGCGGCGACGTAATGAAAGATCGTGTCGATCTCCTTTTCGTTGACGTCGGTGATCTTGGCGCCTTCCTTGGAGTTGGTGACGTCCATGTGCAGGCGGACCATGTTGACGCCGCGCTTGGCGAGGAAGCGCATCTGGCGTTCGCAGGCGTCGGCGGTGTGCTGGCCGGCGGCGTTGGCGCCCCAGAAGCGGATGGGCATGCCGTCGCCGCGGATGAAGCCGTTGCCGTCGGCGGAGAGGCGGATCAGGCCGTGCTCGCCGGCGACTTTTTCGTTCAATGAGCGCAGATCCAACAGCGCGTCGGGGGAGTAGTTGTCCTTGGCGGGGTTGAAGGGCCAGGTGTCCTGCGCGCGCGCGGCGCACGCCACGGCGCACGACAGTCCGAGTCCCGCCACCCGCGCCAGACGCCCGATCCGGTTTCGTAAACTCACGCGACGATCCTTTGTGTGTATAGGAGAGCGACGGCCACCTGCCGCACCGCTTGTCGAACGCCGACGCCAACGGCATGATGGCCGCGCCAAGAGGAGAATGGAACCATGCACAGAATGTTAACCGCCGGACTCGCCTTCGCGTTGATCGTCGCCTTTAGCGCCCGCGCCGACGATCAGAAGGACAACACCCCGCCCGAAGGGTTCGTCGCGCTGTTCAATGGGAAGAACCTCGACGGCTGGAAGGGCCTGGTCAATCCCGGCAAGGCCAAGGACGGCATCCCCGGCAACATCGACAACCCGTTCAAGCGCGCCAAGCTCACCCCCGAGCAGCTCAAGGCCGCTCAGGCCGAGGCCGACGACAACATGCGCGCCCACTGGAAGGTGGAAGACGGCGCCCTGGTCTTCGACGGCAAGGGCCGAAATCTCTGCACCGCCAGGGACTACGGCGATTTCGAAATGTGGGTCGACTGGAAGATCTCACCCAAGGGGGACAGCGGCATCTACCTCCGCGGAAGCCCGCAGGTGCAAATCTGGGATACGGCGCTTACGAACGTCGGCGGCCAGGTCGGCTCCGGCGGCCTCTACAACAACAAGAAGAACCCCAGCAAGCCGCTGGTCAAGGCGGACAAGCCCGTCGGCGAGTGGAACCGCTTCTGGATCAAGATGGTCGGCGACAAAGTCTGGGTGAAACTCAACGACCAGCTCGTCGTGGACGGCGTGGTCCTGGAAAACTACTGGGACTATTCCAAACCCATCTTCCCCACCGGCGACATCCAACTCCAAAACCACGGCAACACGCTCTGGTTCAAGAACATCTACATCAAAGAACTGAAGTAAACGTCCCCGGCATGGGTGCCATGCTCTCGTCGCCGCCAGATGCGCCGCTCCAGCGTACCAGGACATCCGCGACGTGAGCATGCCCAAGGCGCTCAACCCAAAACTTGTAGGGTGTGATTCATCACACCGCGAGCGCCAGCGCCGCACCCCTGCCCCTACTCCTCGGCCGCCCCCGTGAAGTGAAGCATTTCGAGGATCCGCGCCCGCATCGCCAGGAACTCGGGCGCGTTGCGGCCGCGGGGACGGGGCAGGCCCACGTCGATGATGCGATCCACCCGGCCCGGGCGCGGCGACATGATCACGATCCGGTCGCTCATGTAGATCGCCTCGTCGATGTCGTGCGTCACCAGCAGCATCGTCGTCCCCCGCGCCTGCCAAAGCCGCAGCACCTCGTCCTGCATCCGCATCCGCGTGAACGCGTCCAGCGCCCCCAGCGGCTCGTCCAGCAGCAGCACCTTCGGGTGATTCACCAGCGCCCGCGCCAGCGCCACCCGCTGCGCCATCCCGCCCGACAACTGGTGCGGGAACGCGCTGGCGAACGCCTCCAGCCCGACCAGTTTCAAAAACTCGTCCACCTCGCCGCGCTGTTGCCGCAGCACCCCCCGCGCCACCAGCCCCGCCTCGATGTTCCGCCGGATCGTCAGCCACGGGAACAGATTCGGATCCTGAAACACCAGTCCCCGCTGCGCGCCGGGTCCCGAGATCAGGTCGTTCCCCGCCCACAGCTCCCCCGACGTCGGCGCGTCCAGCCCGGTGAACAGCCGCAGCAGCGTCGACTTCCCGCACCCGCTGGGCCCCACGAGAGACACCATCTCCCCCGCCGCGATCTCCAGCGACACCCCCTCCAGCGCCTGCACCTCGCGCCCGTCGGGCGCGACGAACCGCTTGCAAACCTCCACCCCCCGCAACGACGCCGGCACGTCCGCGTGCATCGCATTCGCCGCCGCCGCCGACTTCGATTTCGCCGTCATGGCCGTCACCACTTGATCGTCCCTTTCTGCCAGACCAGGATCCGGTCGCGCACCTTGAACAGCACCGTCATGATCGTCGAGAAGTAGACCGCCATGATCACCAGCGCCGCGTACACCTTCGTGTAATCCGAGTACGCCCGCGCCCAGTCGATGTACCAACCCAATCCCGCCTGCACGCCCACCGCCTCGGCCACGATCAGCGTCAGGAACGAAGCGCCCAAGCCCATGAACAATCCCACGAAGATGCTCGGCATCGCCGCCGGAATCGCCACCCGCAACACCAAATACCCCTGCCCCGCCCCCAGCGTCCGCGCCACGTCCAGGTAGGACGCCCGCGTGTTCGATACGCCCGACAGCGTCAACATCGTCACCGGGAACCAGACGGCCATCGCGATCAGCGACACCGCCGACAGCGTCGGGTTCGGGAAGAGCATCAGCGCCATCGGGATCAGCGCCGTCGCCGGGATCGGCCCGATCAGCTTCATCACCGGCATTCCCCAGTACCGCACCGGCGCGAACCAGCCGATCAGCACCCCGCACACGATCCCGATCACCGACCCCGTCACGAAGCCCCCCATCAGCAGGATCAGCGACTGCACCATGCACTGCGCCAGCCCCGGCTGCCCCAGGCCCGCGCTGCTCCAGTCGTCCACCAGCGTCCGCAGCACGCCGTCGGGCCCCGGGAAATACGGCAGCGGCATCCAGTTCCACTTGAGCGTCACCAGCTCCCACGCGCAGAGCACGATCATCCCCGCCGCCCACAGCGGCGCCGACGACACGCACCACGCCAGGAAGTTCGACGCCCCCGCGACCGGCCAGTTCCGCCAGCTCGGCATCAGCCGCCGCCACAACCGCTGCGTCACCCCGAGCGCCGCGAACACGATCATCACGCCAATGAGAAACCGCGCATAAACACCCGTCGGCGTCGCGTGCTGAAGGTTGGGCACGAGCCGGTGCGATGCCAGCGCGATAGCCGCCGTCGCCACCGGGGAGAACGTCGCCAATATCCCCCACCCGCGCCGCGCCGGCGGACGAGTCGCGACCGACGACGACCCCTCCGCGCCCGCGGCGTCCGCCGATTCCGCAAACCGCCGCGCCCCGCGCCCGGGCGGTTTCACTGCCGGCATGTCCATCGTGTCTGCGTCCATCACTTCCTCTTGCAGCAATTGCCCGGACCGTCCGCACGCTGTAACGCGTCGGCGTACAACCGGATGTCCCGGGCGCCGTCCAGCCGCCCGTCCGCCAGCCGCTCCACCTGCAACCCCTTCAGCCACTCGTCGCTCACCCCGTCAAGGTGTACGAACGCCTTGCGCGCCAGCTCGTCCACGTCCGTCCGCGGCGCCAGCATCCCCGCGGTCTTCATGTCCCGCGCCGACTGCGACACCGCCAGCTCCGCCCCCGCCACCCCCGGCACGTAGTCCAGGTTCGAAATCGCCACCGCGTTTAAGTCCACGCTCGACGAGATGTACTTTTTCTCCACCGACAGCCGCGCCGCCGCCGCCGGGTTCACGCTCACCCACTTCGCCGCCTTGAGCAGCGCCCGCGTCGCCGCCGCGCTCGCCCGCGGGTTCTTCGCCAGGAACGTCCCGTTCACCAGCACCGCGCAGCAATACTCGTCCTTGTACGGTGCGTCCTTTGCCTGGTCGGCGATGTTGTGGACCTTCCCCTGCGCCAACAGCAGACTGCCGATGGGCTCGGAATCGGCCACCGCGTCCACCAGCCCGCGATCCAGCGCCAGCCCCAACTCGCCCGCCGGATACACCCGCCACTGCACGTCCTTGCTCGGATCCAGCCCTTGCGCCGCCATCACCCGCGTGGCGAACATGAACGGCGGCGTCCCCAATCCCGGCACCCCGACGATCTTCCCCTTCAGATCCTTCATCGACTGGATGTTCCCCCTCGTCCCCGCCTGCACGCGCAGGCACCCGCGGTGAATGCCGCCCGTGAATTTCACATCCAGCCCCTGCTCGATCGGCTTGAGAAAATACATCACCAGGTGGTGCGTCACGTCGAACCGCCCCAGCGCCAGCGCGTCCTTGTACGTCGCCCACTGGCACCGCACGAGCTCGACGTCCAGCCCCTCTTCTTTGAAGAACCCCTTCTCCACCGCCGTGAAAATCGGCGCCTCGCAGGTGATCCCGATGTACCCGACGCGCACCTTGTTCCAGGGCGTCCCGGCCGCCGCCGAGTCGCGCTTACACCCCGCCGTGCAAAGCGCGCCCAGAACGATCGCCGTCATCAAAAGCGCTTGCCGTGAACCGGACATTCCAGACTCCCACGTTTAGCCGGCCCGCTTGCGGGCCGTGACCGTCCCGCGCAAATCAATGCCAATTACTCTCCGCCGCCTCGTGCGGCCCGCGCGCCTTGCGCAGCAACTCCACCAGTGTCCGCATCTCCTCCTCGCTCATGTGCCCCAGTTGCCGCACGTGGCACTCGCGCACGTCGCTGGCGAGCTGGTCCAACAGCGACATTCCCGCCTCCGTGATCCCCACGTTCACCACCCGCCGGTTCTCCACCAGCCGCTCGCGCTCGACGAGCCCCCGCTCCACCAGCTTATCGACCAGCCGCGTGATGTCCGGCGCCCGCGACACCAGCCGCCCCGCCAGGTGCAGCGTCGGCACCTTCCGCGGGCGCGCCGCGCGAAGCAACCGCAGCGCGTTGTACTGCTGCGCCGTCAGGTCATGCCGCCCGAACAGCTCATCCTCCAACAGGCGCAGACGGTCATACGTCCGCCAGAGATTGAGGTAAGCCTCCTGCTGCGGCGAATCGAACCGCTGCCCCTTCTTGACCTTGTCGTCACGCTCAGCCGCCATCGACATTCCCGCAGTATACTTGTTTGAACAAGAATTGTTTAGACAATTTTATAATGCTTTTGCTTTCTCAATTTACACGCGCTTCCGGATAATCGCTCCCGATTCGTCCGATAAATCATTGTCATGGCAGATGATAGAAAAAAATGATTGTCTTGTCCTGCGAATAACCTGAAACGCAGGATCCCGTATCCGTCCACCCTCCCGTCATACCACCCAAAAAACCGCAATATTGTGTTGTTTTTCGACGCCGGATCGGCATCATGGCTTCACGCAAAGCGGGGTCATGTCTTTCGGCGTTTGGAGATTCGGCAAGGTCACGGTTCAGAGCGTTCGACCACCGGTGCCTGCTTTTGGAAAGGAGGAACCCTGCGGCACGGGTCGGGAAGGACAAGGAGGGCGGTGCACGTGGCTCCCCGATGTCAGCAGATCGAGCGTGATCCCGCACAACACGAAGGAGTGTGTATGAACGAGAGAAAAAGTGATCCACGGGGAATTGCGGCGTTCGAATGGTGCGAGGGACGCGTGATGATGAGCGCCAGTCATGGGGATGACGGACACGGGCATCACCACGGTTCGGCGACGGTCGAGAACGTCATTTACGTGACCAGCAACAACCCGACGCCGGGCAAAAACTCCATCCTGGCGTATCGGCGTCAGGCGGACGGGACGCTGAAGTCGATCGGCGAGTTCCTGACCGGCGGGACGGGGTATTACAACGCCGACGAGCGCCTGGGGCCCGATGATTCGGACCAGGAAATCGTGGCGACAGCCGATCACCGCAGGCTCTACGCGGTGAACAGCGGGAGTCACAGCATTTCCGCGTTCGAGATCGTCAAAGACGGCGCGTTGCGCCGGATCGGTGTGTTCAACTCGGGTGGCGACAACCCCGTGAGCATCGGGCTGACCGACGACAACCTGTACGTCATTAACAAGAGCTTCCAGGACCCGGGGCAGACGGCGGGCGACAACCCCAACATCACCGCCTTCAAGATCAAACACGATGGCGATCTGCAGGCCGTCCCCCACGGCACGGTGGAGTTGCCCGACGGCGTGCAGCCGACGCAGGCGCTGATTTCGCCGGACCAGAAACACCTGTTCGAACTGAACGTGTTCGAGAACCCGATCACGCTGCCGCCGGGGTTCCCGCCGTTCGCGCCGCCGTACTCGACGTCGATCGTTTCGTACAACATTCAGCCGAACGGTCGGCTGACGGAAGTGGACCGTGAGACGGCGCCGGGCTTCCCGCCGTACGCCTTGGGATTGCAGGCCCACCCGACGGCGCCGGTGCTCTACGCCGGGTTGCTGCTGAACTCGGCGATCGGCGTGTATACGTACGACAAGGCGGGCGATTTGACGTTCGTCGGGCAGGCCGCGACGGGTCCGGGCGACGTGGGAACGTGCTGGATCGAACTCACGAAGGACGGGAAGTTCGCGTACGCGACCAACGCCACGACCGACACCGTGTCGGTCTTCTCGCTGGCCGACCCGCTCCACCCGGCGCTGATCCAGAGCCTGGCGCTGGGCGGGCCAAAGGTGGGCGTGCCGCAGCCGGCGCCGGTGCTCTTCTCGACGACACCATTCCAGTTGGAACTGGACCCGCAGGACGAGTACCTGTTCGTGGTGAACCACGAGACGACGCTGGACGACTCGGCCCCCGATGGTAACGCGGTGCACGTGCTGAAGCGCAACGCCGACGGGACGCTGACGGAAGTGGAGATCGAGTCACTGGCGGGCGTGGTGCCGGCCGGGGCACATCCGAAGGGAGTGGTAGCGCTGTAGATAGTTGAAGTTGGTTATGGCGCGCGGGAGGTTAGTTTAGGCTGGCCTCCCGCGCGGTCTTTAAAGTATGCGCGGGATGGAGGCGTGTCGGGCACGCGCGGGTTTGCGAAACCGCAAGCGACTGCGGAGCGCGCGCCGCAGCCGGACAATCGTTGGGCGGACGCGCGAGCGGCGCCGCAGTCACAATAATCTTGACAGGGCGCCCCCACTCGCTAACATCTCTCCCCACAACTGAATACGTTTCTCGCTTATCCAGAGTGGCTGAGGGCAGGGCCCTGCGACGCCACAGCAACCATCGACGGCTTCAAGAGTTGTAAGCCAAAAGCCATCGAAGCGGTGCTAAATCCCACCCGCCGGTCTGCATCAACGGTCAGACCCCCGCGGGAGCGATAAGAAGAGCTACCGATGCACGCAGGAGCCTCTTCTTATTCGGAAGAGGCTTTTTTATTGCGTGCCGGAAAGTACCCGCCATGAGCTACGTCCTCGGACTCAAGTGCAAAGAGTGTGGCCACCGCATCCCCGCCAAGCCGCTCCACGTCTGCGAGCAATGCTTCGGGCCTTATGAGGTCGAATACGACTATGCGGCCATGAAAGGCAAGGTCACGCGCGAGTCGATCGCCAAGGGCCCCAAGAGTCTCTGGCGGTACAAGGATTTCCTCCCCGTCGCCACGCCCAAGGTCGGCTTCCACTCCGGTTTCACGCCGCTCAAGAAGGCCGACCGCCTTGCCAAGGAACTGGGCTGCAAGAACCTCTACATCAAGGATGATTCCTGCAACTACCCGACTTACTCCTATAAGGAGCGCGTCGTCTCGATCGCCATCTCCAAAGCCATCGAGTTCGGCTTCGATACCGTCGGCTGCGCTTCCACCGGCAACCTCGCCAACTCTGTCGCCGCCCACGCCGCACAGGCGGGCCTCAAGTGCTACGTCATGATCCCCCACGACCTCGAGCAGGGCAAAGTCCTCGGCTCGTTGATCTTCGGCCCCACCATGGTGCGCATCCGGGGCAACTACGACGACGTCAATCGCCTCTGCACCGAGATCGCCGACAAGTACGGGTGGGCGATCGTGAATGTCAACCTGCGACCGTACTACACCGAAGGCGCCAAGACCTACGGCTTTGAGATCGCCGAACAACTCGGTTGGCAGTTGCCGCAGCACACGATCGTCCCCACCGCCGGGGGCACGATCCTCCCCAAGATCTACAAGGCCTACCAGGAATTGATCCAGCTCGGCCTCGTCGAGGACAACGCCCCCAAGATCTATTCCGCCCAGGCCGCCGGCTGCAACCCGGTCGTCAAGGCGATCCACAAAGGTATCGACATCATCGAGCCGCAAAAGCCCAACACGATCGCCAAGAGCATCGCGATCGGCAACCCGGCCGACGGCTACTACGCCTACAAGGTCGTCAAAGACTCCGCCGGCTGGGGCGAATCCGCCACGGACCGCGAGATCGTTGATGCCATCAAGCTTCTCGCCAAGACCGAAGGCGTCTGGACCGAGCCCGCCGGCGGCACGACGCTGGCCGCGACGATCAAGCTGATCGAGCAAGGCCGCATCCCCAAGGACGAATCGATCGTCGTCAGCATCACCGGCAACGGCCTGAAAACGCAGGAAGTCGTCGTAGACGAGTTGACGCCCCCGCGCGTGATCGAGGCCAAGCTCGGCGAGTTCGACCAGCTCCTCGCGGAAACGCCCGCCCCGGCCCCCCGCGCGGCGATGGCGACGGTGTAAAACCGAGCCCTTGGCACAGCAAAGTTTAGCCGGCCCGCTTGCGGGCCGTGTGTCGGTGCGCCTGCTCGCGCAATTCCGGAGCACCATTTAATCGTCCCTTCATCCCGGAGGTATACTACAATAACCCATCGGCACGCCGTGCCGGCCCCGGAGGTCTTCATGAACGGTCCGTCCAAATCGGCCGCCCTCATCCTCACCGCCTGCCTGTCAATCGGCGCCACCTGCGCTGCGGCTGCCGCCCCACCCGCCCCGACGGCCAAGCCCGCCCAAGCCGCCAAAACCAACACCCTCCCCACCGCCATCGCGGCCCTTCAGAAGGAATACCAGACCTACCTCAAAGACCCCGCCGCCAAGGGGGTTCGGGTCAAGTGCGACTACTTCAAAGATCACCCCGCGCCGGACGTCACGCCCGAGGCCATCGTCAAGGCGCTCGAAGGCTCCGTCAGTGGCGGTCCCGGCGTCCAGGCGTACGTGAAGTGGCAACTGCTGTCCGCCGTCCCCGGTAAGTTCCCGGACGATCTGGTTAAACGCGCGATCGCCGTCTACCACTACGCCCCGATGCCCGGCGAGCACCCCGGCATGGACCATTACTACCTCAAGCGCGTCATTAACGGCGTCCGCAAGGAACAGGTCCCCCAAATCCAGCACGAATTCGACGAGGCCGTCGCACGCTTTCGCAGCAACAACGAGGTGCTCCTGCAATACCGCGACGAGCTCTTCGCCCGCCTCCCCGTCTCCCGCGAGTCCATCGACGCCGGCTTGGAAGACGTCATGGAGCGCGCCGGACACGGCTTGATTGCGAACCGAATATTCGATAACGTCGCCGCCGCCATCCGGAACTGGGCCCTCGTCGCCGCCAAGCCCGGACAGGTGCAGTCGATCATCAACACCCTGGCGAGAATCCAGGACGCCTTGTCCCGCGAGGAGAACAGGCCCTACAGTAAGATCGTGGATGACAAGGGCTTCAAGTGGAAGGCCGCCAACGCGGAGATCGAGCCGAAGAAGCTGGACGAGCTGATCAAATTCCTGGAAACTAACGCGTCCGGACCCGCGGCGGGGGGGCTGAAGTTCAAAGACCCGCCGAAATAACTCCGAGAAGAAAAGACACCAAGATGAGTGTAAAGATCCGAATCCCGTCCCCGCTGCGCAACTTCACCAACGGCGTCGATATCGTGGAAGTCGTCGGCGACAACGTCGCCCAGGCGCTGGATCAATTGAAGGACAAGGCCAAGGGCATCGAGACGCGGTTGTTCAAGGCCCCCAACCAGCTCAACCGTTACGTCAACATTTACAAGAACGAGGAAGACATCCGCTTCCTGCAGAACCTCGATACGCCGGTGGCGGACGGGGATGAACTGAGCATCGTCCCCGCCATCGCAGGCGGCGCACTGTAGGGCTCGCTTTAGCGAGCGGAATTGTTCCCATGCCTTCGATCTCCAAACGCTGCTGGTTCACCTTCCCCACCCGCACCCAGGTGGAAAAGCCCATCATCTGGCAAATGAGCCAGAGATTTCCCTCTGTCAGTTTTGACATCCGCCAGGCGTCTGTACAGAACGAGATCGGCATCATGGCCGTCCTCCTGATCGGCGAAGCCGACCAGGTTCAAGGGGCGATCGAGTTCCTCCGCTCAAGCGGGGTGACGGTCGAACCGATAGAAAAGAGCGTCGTAGAAGGATAGTAGAAGCAGGGGCCCCTCCCTTCCTCCCACACGCCAATCCGCTAGAGGCACACCGTAGTCGCTTCGCGGTTTCGCACCCAAATCGGGTGTTTACACCCCAGCGCGTTGACGGAATCCACCGCCGCGCAATCACACATTTCGCCCATGGGCGATGTCTCCTCCGGGAGAAACCAGTACACTTTGCAGAATCCTATGTCAGATCAATTGCAGAATCGCATCATCGAACACCTGAAGTCGTCGAAGTATCAGCCCCAGCGGCCGCGCAAGCTGGCCCGGCAGCTCGACGTCGACCAGGAAGAAAGCTATCACGAATTCCGCGACGCCCTCCGCGACCTCATGCACGAGGGCCGCGTCGTCCTGGGCGCCGGCGGGAACATCGTCCTGCCCAGCCACCAGTCCGCCCGCGACGAGTTCGTCGGCACCTACCGCGCCAAAAAGGGGGGCTTCGGTTTCGTCGTCCCCACCGACCCCACCACCCACGAAGACCTTTACGTCCCCAAGGGCGCGAGCGAGGGCGCCATCAGCGGCGACGTCGTCCGCGCCCGCATCACCAACCGCCGCCAGGGCGAGGGCAAGACCCTCTGCGAAGGCCGCATCATCGAGATCATCGAGCGCAGCCAGAAGCGCTTCGTCGGCAGCTTGGTGAAGCAGGGGACCTCGTGGCTCGTCCTCCCCGACGGCAACACCCTCACCCAGCCCGTCCTCGCCCCCGACGCCGGCTCGCGCCACATCAAGCCCGGCACCAAGGTCGTCATCGAGCTGACCTCCTACCCCGAGAACGACGAGCCCGCGCAGGGCGTGATCACCGAAGTGCTCGGCAAGGCCGGCGAAAAGGACGTCGATCTCAAGAGCGTGATCGTCCAGTACAACCTGCCGGACGCGTTTCCCGAAGACGTCCGCGCCCAGGCCCGCCGATCGGTCGATTCTTTCAACCCCGAAGAAGAACGCGCCAATCGCCTCGACATGACCGCCGAACTGGTCTGCACGATCGACCCCGACGACGCCAAGGACTACGACGACGCCATCTCCCTCCGCCAGCTCGATTCCGGCGAATGGGAACTCGGCGTCCACATCGCCGACGTCTCCCACTTCGTCCCCACCGGCACGCCGCTCGACGTCGAGGCCGCCAAGCGCGGCAACAGCGTCTACTTCCCCGGCTTCGTGATCCCGATGCTGCCGGAGATCCTGTCCAACGGCGTCTGCTCGCTGCAGGAAGGCGTGCCGCGTCTCTGCAAGTCCGCCTTCATCCGCTACAACGACAAGGCCCAGCCGGTCGGCACCAAGTTCGCCAACACGATCATCCAGTCGGCCAAGCGCCTCCGCTACCGTGAAGCCCAAGCCATCATCGACGGCGCCGACGTCATCCCCCACCCCGAGGGTGATCGCACGCTGGCGGATTACGACCCACGCGTTGTCAAACTCGTCGGCCAGATGAACGACCTCGCCAAGCGCCTTCAGAAACGCCGCTACCAGCAGGGCCAGATCGTCCTGGAACTCCCCGTCATGGATCTCAAGCTCGACGAGGAGGGGAAGGTCATCGGGGCCGAGCCCGAAGATACCAGCTTCACGCACACGCTCATCGAGATGTTCATGGTCGAAGCCAACGAGGCCGTCGCGCGGCTGCTCGACCACTCCGACGTGCCGTTCCTCCGCCGCACCCACCCCGAGCCCGAACCCACCGGTTCCGAGCGGTTGCGTCATTTCGTCGAAGTCGCCGGCTACAAGCTCCCCAAGGACATGGACCGCAAGGCGCTCCAGACCCTGCTCGCCACCGTCAAGGGCAAGCCCGAATCCTTTGCCATCAACCTCGCCGTCCTCAAAAGCCTGACGCGTGCCGAATACTCCCCGGAGAATATCGGCCACTACGCCCTGGCGAGCCTCCACTACTGCCACTTCACCAGCCCCATCCGCCGCTACGCCGATCTGACCATCCACCGCCTCTTAGACGCCTACTTCGCCGCGCGTGCCGCCACTCCCTCTCCCGCACGCCCCGCTTCCCCCTCTCCCGCACGCCACCAACAGCGCATTTCGCCAACAACCGCAATGCGTGTGGGAGAGGGCCGGGGTGAGGGTCTTGCGTCTTCTTCCTCATCCTCCTCCCCCGCCCAGCGCCCCAAGCGCCTCGCCTTCGAGAACATTCCCAGCTACGAAGACCTCGTCCAGACCGGCAAGCACATCAGCTTCACCGAGCGCCGCGCCGCCGACGCCGAACGCGAACTCCGCCAGGTCAAGGTGCTCGAGCTCCTCAAGCAGCACGTCGGCGAAGAATTCAGCGGCGTCGTCACCGGCATCACCAACTTCGGCATCTTCGTCCAGATCCGCCAATACCTCATCGACGGCCTCATCCGTTACGAAGACCTCGGCGACGACTGGTGGAACGTGGACGAACGCGCCGGCAAGGTCGTCGGACAACGCACCGGCACCCGCATCGGCATCGGCGACGAGGCGACCGTCGTCATCGTCGGCGTCGACGAGGCCCGGCGCGAACTCAACCTCGCCATCCGCCATCTCATGGGCAAACGCGGCGGTGGGACGACCGTCAAGACCGGTGGCGCCGGCGGCAACGGCAGCCAACGCAAGCCGAAATCGAAGCACCAGAAGAAGAAAGAAAAGGGCAAGTTACACGACAAGCCGACCGGCGCCACCCGCCGGAGCCAGCGCTCAAAAGCGCAATCGCGAAGGAAGCGGTGAAAGCGAGCCCTACGAGAAGAGTCAGGTGCGATCGGAGGGTTTTCGCACGCGACGCCCGACGGCGCCGGCCAGGCGGTTTACCTTCAGCCGCCACTGCATCGTGATCGGGAGCAGCGGGGGGGCCAGGCCGTCGAGGATCGTTCGCGGCTGGGTCAAGAGTGTGCGGAGTTTTTCTTCGAATTCCCACGACGGGACGTAGCGGCTGCCGTAGTTGACCATGTGGTCCGGCACCATGCCCGTGTCGACGAGGGTGAAGCCGCGCGCTTTCAGGTGCAGCAGCGTTTGCCCGTACGCCGCCTTCGTGGCGTTGGGCGCCCGGTGGAACATGCTGCTGGCGGTAATGAACGAGCCGATCTGCACGCCCCAAACACCGCCCGCCAACTCCGGCCGCTCGCCGACGGTCCACGCTTCGAACGAGTGAGCGAACCCCATGCGGTGTAGTTTCCCCAGGCCCTCGACGAATTCCGCCGTCATCCAGGTCTTGCCGAACCGGCCGGCGTCGGCGCAGGCGCGGACGACTTCGTCGAACGCCGTATTCAACCGCAATTCGAACTTCTTCGAGAAGACGTACCGCCGCTGCGAGTCCGGAAACCGAATGTCGTCCAGCGGCTGCACCCCGCGATGTGTCCATCGCACCCAGCCGACCGGCCCGTCCTGCTTGTTGACGAAATCGGGCATCCGTCCGTTGGCGTAATGCCAGAGGATATGCCAGGGACCGGAACGGACCGGGATACGCCGCATCGATCCGGTTATATCGGACGCCCGTGGCGTCTGCATGAACGGGGGCTATTTGTCGCCCTGCCGCATGGTCGCGCGGAGCTTTTCCATCTGCTCGGGTGTAAGGACGTCCGTCAGTGCCGCGCGCAGGTCTTGCATGACGGACCGGACCTTCTCGCGCGTTTCGGCGGTGGGTTGGCCCTTCTGAAGCTGCGGCGCGAGGTCGGCGAATTCCTTCCGCGCGTCAGCAAAAACGGAGTCCACCTTGCCCTTCTGGTCCTCCGTGAGTTTCAAATCGTTGACCGCGTCGCGGAAACGTTCGATCGCGGCGCCCGGGCGACCGGCGGCCACCCCCGCCCCCGCCGGACCCGACTGACGCATCGCGAGTTGAAACTTTTCGAACTGGTCCGGCGTAAGGATCGCCTTCATCTGGCCGATAGCGGAATCGCGCAGCTCCATGACCTTCTGCCGCATCTCCGGTCCCGGACGCTGCCCGCGCAGTCCGTCCGCTTTCTGCTGCACATTCGCGATGACGCCGTCAACCTTCTTCGACTGCTCCTCGGACAAATCCAGACCAGCCACCGCCTGCTTGATCCGCGGCCCGATCTGGAGCGGACGGACGATCGGCCCCGCAACCCCAGGTCGCCGCGCGCCGGGCGCCGCCGGCGGACGATCGACGCCGACACCCGCCTGCGCCAGCGCCTTGAGCTTCGTCTCGAACAGCAGCCGCTGGTCATCGTCGAGGAGCCCGGCGATCTCTTCCCTGGCGGCCTGCGTGACGGCGGCCTGGCGGTCGGACCCCTTGGCCGCCTTGTCGATGTCGGCCTTCGCCTTGGCAAGGATTCCCTCCGACTTGGCCTTGGCGTCCCCGGTTAGCTTCAGGTCGTCGACAGCCGTCTTGATCTGCGCCAGGGTTTCCGCCGCACCGGCCGGAAACACAACCGCCCACCCCAACACCAGCGCGACCGCGACCGCGGCGATTCGATTGCGTGCCATAACTTACTCCTCGCCGCATCCGGCGGGCCATCGCCCCGAGTGTAAAACGTGCGGCGATTGTCCCTTATTGCCACCCATCCGGCAAACGCCCCCCGCACTCGCCCCTTGTCTGAAACCCCCCCGCGGTTTGACGCTAAACCCGCCCCGATGCTATCCTTCGGCCCTCTCTGAAACGCCCAGGAGTCCGCACGTGGGCCCCCCGCGTCCACGGCAGCAAACGAGGAGCACCTTTGAAAAAACACCTTTTGTCCCTTGCGGTTGCCGCCAGTGTCCTGATCGCCAGTGGTTGCCAGGAAAAGCCCCAGCCCCAACCGACCGGCACCATCGAGACGCTGCCCGCCCAGAGCTTCAAGCGCGAATGGGGCGCCAACCTGCAGCTCAAGGGCGATTCGATGGACCGCCTGTTCCTCGTGGAAGACATGGTCTTCGCCTATACCAAGAAGCACATGGCGTACACGCTGAACAAGAAGAGCGGCGTGGTTCGCTTCGCGACGTTCCTGACCGATTCGATGGTGCCCCCGCACCCGCCGGTCGTGCTGAAGGACCGGATCATCTTCCCGACCGATTCCACCCTCGAGATCTACCTGCGCGACGGGCGCTTCGAGCGGTCGTACAAAACCTCCGCCTCCCTCCGCACCAACGCCGTCGGCACGCCCAACGGCTCCCGCATCTACTTCGGTGTGGACAGCACCGGCCCCGGCCGCCTCGTCGCCGTCGAAACCATCCCAGGCCAATACCGCCCGGTCAACCAGAAGTGGGAACTCATCAGCACCCAAGGCGCGCCCATCTATTCCGCGCCCGCCGTGCTGAACGACGTCATCTACGTCGGCTTCGCCGACGGCTACGTTTACGCCGTCAACGCCGAGTCCCGCGCCGGCATCTGGTCCACCCCCACCGGCCAGACCTTCCAGACCTACGGCCCCATCGAGGCCGACCTCCGCGCCGACGATTTCGGCGTCTACGTCCCCTCCACCGACTCCAAGCTCTACTGCCTCGACAAGACCCAGGGCAAGATCAAGTGGCAGTACTACGCCGGCGCCAGCCTGATCAACACCCCCGACGTCACCGCGACGATGGTCTACCTCCCCGTCCGCGGCAAGGGCGTCGTCGCCATCGAGAAGACCAGCGGCCCGTTCAACCGCGAACCCAAGTGGATCGCCAAGGACGCCGTCCGCCTGGTCGCCGAAGACGAGAAGTACGCCTACTTCCACCGCGCCGACAACGTCGTCATCGCCATCGACAAGGCCACCGGCGAACAGCGCTTCACCTCCAAGCGCACCGACCTCGTCGCCTTCGCCACCAACACCAGGGACGGCATGATCTACGCCGCCACCAGGGACGGCCAGGTGCTCGCCATCGCCCCCGTCCTCAAGGCCGGCAACGTCGGTGAAATGGCCCTCGACGACGCCCGGCCCATCGAACCCGTCGCAATGAACTAGTCGCGTTCATCCGCCGCCACGGACGTCTCCCGTTGAAATGACAGACGCGCAAAGCGGTCCGATCGGTCAGATGTCGGCCATGCTATCGAAGAACTCGGTGTCCGAGGCGTAGCCCCCTTCACCTTGGCGGACGTGCCTGAAGGTCTGGACGAACTCGATGGCCGTGATCCATTTGACCATCTTGAACCCGAGTTGGTTTTCCACGCGAAGCCGCAGCGGCGCGCCGTAAACGTCGCCGAGCGGCTTGAAGTTCATCTCGTAGGCCAGCAGTGTCTGCTGGTGGCCGACGTTCTCCATCGTGTGGCTGTCGTAATACTGCCCGCCACCGAGCCCTTCCCCAAACGAATAGAAGATGACGGCTTTCGCGTCGGCGGTGGGGCGGACGAGTTTCATCAACTCCACCATCGGCACTCCGCCCCACTGGGCGATGCCGGACCAGCCTTGGATGCAATGATGAAGGGTGATCTGGCTCTGTTTGGCCAGCGCGCGCAATTGGTCGAGGGACAACTCGACCGGATTCTCGACCAACCCGTAGATCCGCAATCGGTAATCCTGAAAACCGTTTGCGGCAAGGGCCTTCCATTCGCGGGAGGTGGGGAGCTTGCCGTTGGGCCACAGGAACGGCGAAATATCCTCAGGGGTGTATTGCGCCCTGGGCGCGTGCCGCGCGAGCAACAGTCGAAGGACGGGATTTACGATTGCGTTGCCGACGTGCTGGATGGCGCGGGGGAAGAGCCACGTCGCCCAGTTCGCCATGACGTTCACCAGTAACAGGATCACCAGGCCGCTCAGGCCGATGTACATTCCGAACCGCAGGAGGTCGTCCGTGCCGATGACGATGTGATTCATGTTTCTGGCAAAGCCAGTGATCAGCACCATCGTCACGTGGGCGATGACGAACAGGGCGTAGCCGCATAGCACGAGAAAGTGAATGGATCGGCCCACCTGCCGGTTACCGGGCAGCTTGCGATACCAACGGAACCGGTTGACCAGCGCCGGTGACATCGACGGCCCGGTAAGGATCGAAAGCGGCGCCAGGACGAAGGTTACGCCGAAATAGCTCAATTGCTGAAGCGCATTGTACCGGTAGAAGCCGTCGGGCTCCGGCGGGAGGTGGAACGTGGCGTAGTGGACGAACACGGCCCAGGCATCGGGGAACACGTTCCACGACGTCGGCACGATCCGCCGCCAGTGATCCGTGATGAACAGCAGGGAGACGTAAATCGCGCCGTTGAGCACCCAGAACAGGGCGCTGACAAAGTGCCAGTGCCTGGCCAACCCCAACGTGTGCCGTCCACCGGGCAGGCCGATCCAGGGGGTCAGGTACCGCGCGTCGTCCTTGGCGGTGTACGGCCGGTCGAGCGGAACTTGCACCGGTGTGAAACGAATCCACTCGGTTCCCGGAGTGCAGTGGACGTTCCAGTACAGTCGCGGATGATCCATCAGGATTTGCAGCCCGCTGCGGGCGAGCAGGACCAGGAACAAGAGGTTCACATAGTGGGTGATCCCGATCCACGGCGGGAACCCGTAGGGCTCGGTCGCGGTTGCCGGTGTGATTTCGCGGACCGCGGGGAGCGGCGGCAGGCCGATGGTGAGCCATTGCACGTACGCGGCAACGACGAGCAACCCGACGGGCACGACCAGCGGCAACACCGCCGACAGCCGCACCCTCGGTGACGCGGCGAGCCGCGGTGCTACGTCATTCGATTGCGTGATCGAGTCCAACGCCTTATTCCTTCCCGCGCCGTTCGATGAATTCTTTGAGCGCCAGCGCGCCGTTGTGCGCCTCATCGTGAGCGGCATAGATGAACGTAACGCGACCCTCCCCGGCCTTGCGCCGCAGGACGTCAACCTGATCCTTCTTCTGTTTCAGTTCTCGCCAGTAGCGCCCCTTGAACTGTCGCCACCTCGCCGGATCGTGCCCGAACCACTTGCGGAGCTCCGGGCTGGGAGCCACGTCTTTAATCCACAAGTCCACCGCCGCCTTCGCCTTCGTCAGGCCGCGTGGCCAGAGCCGCTCGACCAGTATCCGCACGCCGTCGTCGGCCGAAGATTTGTCGTACGCCCGTTTCAAGTGAATCATGCGTCACACCTCCGTTGGTCTGTCGTGCGGCAACGCCTTCAACGTTTGGGTTTGCCGGCCCCAATGACCCGCATCGCCTCGCGGAGCATCTGGTTTGCGTAGCCGTACTCGTTGTCGTACCAGCTCATGACCTTGAGCAGGTCCCCGTCGATGACCTTCGTGAGCTCGAGGTCGACGATCGACGCCCTGGGATCGCCGACGATGTCCGACGACACCAGTGGGTCACGCGACACACCCAACACGCCGGCGTACCGCTCCGTGCCGGCTTCTTCGGTGAGGATCTGGTTCACCTCGTCCGCGGTGGTGTCGCGGGAGGTGACGAAGGTGATGTCCGCGATTGACCCGACCGGGATCGGCGCCCGGATCGCCACGCCGTCGAACCGGCCGGCGTATTGCGGCAACGCGCGCGTCGTTGCCAGCGCGGCGCCCGTCGTGGCCGGCACGAGGTTGGCCGCCGCGGATCGGCCCCGGCGGACGCGTTTATTGGGCGCATCGACGAGTGACTGCGAGGAGGTGTACGCGTGTACGGTCGTCATCGCCGCCTTCCGGAACCCGACCCGCCGGCCGACGATCTCGACGATCGGCGTGATGCAGTTCGTCGTGCAGCTCGCACAGGAGATGATCGCCGCCGCCGCCGGGGCGCCGTCCGGCACGTTCACCCCGTGGATGACCGTTCCCACGCTTTCATCTTTCGACGGCGCCGAAAGCAGGACGAACCGTGCACCCGCGCGGACGTGCTTCTCAAGGTCCGCACGCCGCGTGTGGGCGCCGGTGCATTCGAATACGAGCTCGACGCCCAGCTCTTTCCAAGGCAGTTCCGACGGGTCGCGATTGCGCAGCATTCGCAACGTCCGACCGCCGCCGACGACCAGTCGGTCTCCCTCGACCACGACCGGCTTCGAATACCGTCCATACACCGTATCGAAGCGAACCAGGTAGGCGAGGTTCTCGGCATCGCTCAGGTCGTTCACGGCGACCAACTCGATCGATGGTTCGTCGAGCGCGAGCTTCAAGATCGCGCGTCCGATTCGTCCCAGACCGTTAATTGCGACTCTCGTGCTCATGTGTGATTCCTCGGATCTAGGGGACGTTCGCCGCGGCGCCCGCGGCCTGTTCCCGCCCGATCGTGTCCAGCGCCAGGGTCGAATGTGCGTAGGCGGCGCCCGCGCGCATTTCCGCGGCGACCCAGACGGCTTCCATGATTTCTTCGGGCGTCACCCCGTGCCGCATCGCCGTCTTGGTGTGGGCGCGGATGCAATAGGGACATTGCGTCACGTGCGCCGCGGCGACGGCGATGAGCTGCTTGGTCCTCGCGGGGATCGCGCCGTCCGCGAACACACTCTGGCCGAACGCTTTGAACGCCTCGGCGGGCTTGGGGGCCAGCCGCCTGCGGTGCTCGGCGAGTTCCCTCGTGGGCTGGGGGAACATTTCATCCGGGTCGGACATGATGGACTCCTTACTGATTAAAGACCGCTCGACCACACGGGGACGAGCGCCTGGCGCCCGACGGGCGCAATCGACGCTAAGTTCCCGACGTCCTTCGGGCGTACCGGGTTACGCGTGGCCGTAACCCGGCGGATCACTGCACGGGAACGACTCCTTTGAGGCCTCGTCGACCTGATCGACCGACGGCGGCGGTTTCGCGCTCGGCGATTTCGACGATCGGTCGAACGCCGACGCAGTATCGACTTCTCGTCGCGTTCGGACCGGCCCGAGCTTCCCGGGTTCCGCATTCCGTCGCGTGTACTTACTGCGGTGCTTGCGCATTGACGTCTCCAGCTTCGGTAGGCGGGTGCGTATCACGCGCCCCGCGCGCCATCGCACGTCGTTTGTCGACGTCTGGCCGCCTCACGCGCGCATGCCCGAAAGGCGGTCATCCGGCCCGTCAAAGCCGCCCGCCGGGGGGCCTTTGGATGTCGCGGATAACGCGATTGGCGACGCCGGCGGTGAGGCTCGCCTGTCGGCGATCAGCCGGAACAGAGTCTTTTGCGCCTCCGCGAATTTCGTCGTTCCTTCATTCATCAGCACCCGCTCGAGCTCAACCATGTCCACCTTCTCGTCGAGTTCCCTCAGCACGCCGCTCGCCGGCATCCGGTCGATGTTGCGAACGTACGTCTTATTCATGTCCTGCACCGCCCGGTTGGTGGCCGGTGGGTTCGTTTGAATGTCACTGCCGGCCAGCGCTTCGACGTATTGGTCAGCGGGAGACGCGGGATCCTTCACGCCAGTGCTGGCAAAGACGATCTCCTGGCGGAGGCGAAGCGGCTTGTCCTTCCAAAACTCTTCGTTCGCGCGCCAGACCCGCTTCGCGGTGGCGATCCCGAGTTGGCCGGCCGACGAAGAACTCAGCCCGCGGACGTGCTGGCGCGCGTACACGTCGATGCGCGATACGAAGATGCTGTAAACGCTCTTGAAGTCGTTCAGGCCGTCGCGACGGCGCCGCGCCCCGCGCCAAATCGCGTCGCGGGCGGCTCGGTACTGTCGCTCGGTGAACATTAGCGTGACGTTAATCGTCACGCCCGCGGCGGCAAGCTCTTCCATCGCGCCGAATCCCGCGGGCGTGGCGGGTACCTTGATCATTCGATTCCGGTGACCCGCCGACCACCGCCGGCCCAGCTCGACGTATCGCCGCACCCGCTCGGCGTGCGAAAGACCCTTCGCCTCGTCCTCGATCAGGGGGTCCAGCTCGAAGCTGACGTATCCGTCGTCGCCGCGGGTTTGCCGCCACGCCGGCAGGAATACCTGCTGAGCGGATTTCACCAACTCGTCGTCCAGGGCCCAGGCGATCGCCTCGTCATCCAGGCCCCCGCGCGCCAGCTCGACGATCCGCTCATCGAAATGTCCGGTGCCGATGATCCGCGAAACGATGGTCGGATTCGACGTCGCCCCCGTGACGCCCAGCGCGCGGCTCGCCCCGATGTTGTCCGGCCCCACCCCGTCGAGCCAGACCTTTGTTCCGGTGGCAATCAGTGACGCGAGAGACATGGGACGCTCCTTGCACGGGAATCGTGCCGCACAAAGGCGAATCGCGAATGCACAAGCCGCTTCACCCCGGCCAGGGCTGACTCCGGGTTCGACAAGACCGATCCCGAACGTCGTTCGTCGCCCTTCGATTCCGGGCGTGACGTCGGCTGTCCGGCGGCATCGGGGCTGAGGAACCTCAGGTAGGCGATGAGGTCGTCGAGCTGGGCGTCGGTAAGCCTGCCCTTCATCGGCGGCATGATGGGAGGGAAATCCTTAACGACGCGCTTCTGCGGATCCAGAATCGACTCGCGGAGATAAGCCTCGTCCACGATTATTTTCGACCCGTCGGCGAGCGTCTCTTCGCGGCCGAGCAGGTTTAAATGGGTCGGGCCGATCAGGCGCGCGCCGTTGGACGAGTGGCACGTGGCGCACAGCATCGTCGCGTAAAGGCTCTTGCCGCGCTTCACCGCCGGACTCGCCCCCGCCAGACCTTTCGGGGCCGCGCGCGTCGCGGTCCGGGCGCCGGCGGCGGGGGCCGCCGGTGAGGTGTTGGGAGCGACTGCGGAACCGGGTGAGGCCACCGCGTCCGGGAGACGAGCCCCGTGGGCGGCCGCGTAGGCCGCGGCGCGATCGATCGGCAACGTGACCATTTGCTTCTCGACGTCCACCCAACGGCGCGTCGTGATGTTGCGGGTCTGCTCGCGGCGGAGGTTATCGAGCCACGGGTTGCCGGCCCGTTCCCACTTCCTGGCGATCTCGTCACGCTCGGCGGCGCAGTACCACGCTTGCACCCCGATAATGAACTCGAGCAGCAGGAGCCCGGAAAGGATACCGACCGTCCAGATTAGGGGCGCGTTCACTTCCTGTCTGACTGGCATGTCCGATTCCTCGTCCGTCAAAACGTACCCGATGCGATCGATACCCGTTCCCGGATTCGGCCGCGGCATTTGGTCGCACGACACGGCGCAGAATGCCGCACCATTTGGACTCTCCGTTCGTTGGTCAGACCAATTTCGTTCGATCGTGCAACGTCACAACGAATGTCTTCGATGATATGGCGGGCGGCACGAGGGGGAGAATCAGCCGTTGCCTGAACCGCCGCGGGATATTGTCCTACGCGCGTCCCGCTGTCGCGCCCGTCCCTTCCACTCGATCAGGCGGTCCGTCGACGCCCGACTGCCGAAGCCGATGCCCTTCGTCCGGACGTCCGAGCACGAGCGAAGCCCGCGCCACATCCATCCCGTACTCAGAATCGCGCAGCTTCCCTAAGATCGGGCGCGGCCGTTCGTCCACGCGCCCCCGCCACCTCCGGAAGAGAATCGTTGCGAGAAACCTCGGCGCCAGTTCCGATGCCGCCGCGCGCCGGCCGTCACGGGGAGTCTCCGATCAGACATTTGCCAGGTGCGTATCAGGCTACGCCCGATATCACCGCGCCTCCTTCCTCATACTCTCATGAACCAATAGTCCTGCCCCGAGTTCGGCCGGCGTACCGTTTCGTTTCGACAGGGAAAGATGAGGTTGATCATGCGCGTGTTAATGCTGGGCTGGGAATTCCCGCCGTACATCAGCGGCGGTTTGGGCACTGCGTGCTATGGCCTGACCAAAGCGCTCAGCCATGCGGGTACGGACATTCTGTTCGTGCTGCCTCGGGCCATCGGCGGCGAGCACGCCCGTCACGTGCGCCTGTTGGGCCGGGACGGTCCGGCGCCCGCCACGATTGCCGCCGAGTTGGCGCGCGTCAGCTTCCGAGCCGTCCCCTCCCCGCTCACCAGTCCATACGAAGGCGTCTCGCCCACCCGGGCGCACGCCCCGGCCACGGGGGACGCGGCTCATCTGGGTATCGCACCGCCGCGCGACGTCTCGCCCCGGCCCGATTCGGTAGCCCACTACGGTGGCGATCTGTTGGCCGCCGTGGGCCGATACGTTCAAACGTGCCGCCGCCTGGCCCGCCAGGAATCGTTCGACGTGATTCACGCCCACGACTGGATGACTTATCCCGCCGGCCTGGCCATCGCGGCCCAATCGGGCAAGCCCCTCGTCGTCCACCTTCATTCGACCGAGTTCGATCGCTCCGGCGAACACGTACAACAGCAGGTCTACGACATCGAACGTCGAGGGATGCACGGGTCCGCGGCGGTGATCTGCGTCTCGCGCTTGACCGCCGCCGTCGCCACCGATCGCTACCGCGTGGCGCCCGAGAAGATTTCGGTAGTCTATAACGGAATCGACGCCGCCCCGCGACGCGAACCCTCGACCTCACGCACCCGGTGCGGGCAGAAGATCGTGTTATTCCTCGGCCGCCTTACGATGCAGAAGGGCCCCGAGTATTTCCTGGCGGCGGCGAAGAAGGTATTGGCGTTGACGGACGACGTGAAGTTCATTGTCGCCGGTTCCGGAGACCGGCTCCGCAGTACCGTCCACCTGGCCGCCCAGATGGGCATCGGCCACAAGGTCCTGTTCGCGGGCTTCTTGCGCGGCGATGACGTCGCGCGCGCGTTTGCCATGGCCGACCTGTACGTGATGCCATCCGTGAGCGAG
>Ga0207674_10002134_pt1 | contig 24993 bp, 22 predicted proteins | sample KBSCornC72_FD_184303 | JGI IMG/M metagenome (GOLD analysis project Ga0207674, IMG submission 184303) | Corn rhizosphere microbial communities from Kellogg Biological Station, Michigan, USA - KBS Corn C7-2 (SPAdes) (version 2) | ecosystem: Host-associated > Plants > Roots > Rhizosphere > Soil ...
GACCGCCAGCCGGAGTAACCCGGCTAGCGACACCAGTCACTCCGGCACCATCAGCCTCACAGCCCGGGTGCGCCGGGCGAGCTGGAACGCCATGAAACCCCGGATCCAGCGCGTTCTGACGCCGTGAATTCCCGGTTTCATGGCGTCCGGCGGCAGGCCGGCGGGAGGCCGGCGGGAGGCCGGCGGGAGGCCGGCGGGTGGGAGCGCGCTACTGGGTGTTCGTCCAGGTAGCAGAATGCTTACTCTGTGCACCTGCCCGCTGGGTGAACCGGCGTAATTGTGGCAACGTAGTGAATAGTGCGGCCTGGGCTCAGGAAGCGGCAAAGGAGGTCGCGGCGGCGGTGGCTACGGTACGTGTGCTGGCGATCATCGGGTCCGGCGAGACCAGCCCGACCATGGTCACGGCGCACCGGGAGCTCATAGCGCGGCTCGGGCTGACCAGCCCGCAGGCGATCGTGCTCGCCACACCGTACGCGTTCCAGGAAAACGCCGCGGACGTCTCGGCGCGGACGCAGCACTACTTCGCGGACAGTGTCGGCCTGCAGGTGCGGGTCGCGGCGGGCACGAGCCCGAACGCGGACTCGGCCATGGCGCCGCCGCTGATCCCGCCGGACGAGGAGGACGAGGCGCGCCAGGCGGCCGCCATCAGGGCAGCCGACTGGGTGTTCGCCGGGCCCGGGAGTCCTTCTTACGCATTGGCGCACTGGCAGGCCGGACCGGTCGCGGCCGGGCTGCGGGACCGGGTGCTGGCCGGTGACGGGCTGACCGTGCTGGCCTCGGCGGCCGCCGCGACCGCGGGACGGTTCACCCTGCCGGTCTACGAGATCTACAAGGCGGGCGGTGCGCCGCGCTGGCTGGACGGTCTCGACCTGCTCAGCCCGTTCGGCCTGACCGTCGCGCTGATCCCTCACTACGACAACGCCGAAGGCGGCCGCTACGACACCAGGCACTGCTACCTCGGCGAACGCCGGCTGGCCGTGATGGAACGCAACCTGCCCGCCGATGCCGCCGTGCTCGGCGTGGACGAGCACACCGCCGTGCTGATCGACCTGCGGACCAGCGACGTCGAGATCCGCGGCCGGGGCGGGATGACCATCAGGCGGTCCGGGCACAGCGTCGTCCTGCCCGCCGGCACCCGGCTGCCAATGGCGGAGCTGCGCGACCTGGTCCAGGGGATCCGGCGGGCGGCGGGCGGCGGGGACGCGCCGGGCGTCGCGGACGTCACGGGCATCAAGGGTCCGGCCGGCCCGGGCGGCGGTGATGGCGCCGCCGCCGGAGACGGGGAGATGCAGCCCCTGCCGCTGCCGGAGATGATGGCGGCGGCGGAGGAGCGGTTCGAGGCGGCGGCAGGCACCCGCGACGCCGACGCCATGGTCGGGGTGATCCTCGAGCTCGAGACCGCGATCGGGCAATGGGAAGCCGACATGGACGAGGACCAGGGCACCGAGCAGGCGCGCGCGCTGCTGCGCAGTCTCGTCGGCCGGCTCGGGCGAGCGGCCCAGGAGGGGCTCACCGACCCTCGGGACCGGCTGCGGCCGGCCGTCGAGCCGCTCCTCGACCTGCGGGCGACGCTGCGTAACGCGGGCAATTTCGCCGCCGCCGACGCCATCAGGGAGGCGCTGACCGCGGCCGGATTCGACGTCAGCGACACACCGGAGGGCACCCGCTGGCAGCCGACCGCCACGGCCCGATCAGCGGACGCCTGACCTGGACTTACTGGTCTGGGCATTACATCTTTTTCATGTTGCCGCCGGGCTAGGGTCCGGCGGGCCGGGACGCACTAGCCTTCGGATCAGGCAGGTACAGAGAGGAGCCGGATCCCCGTGCCCGGCATGAACTCAGGCCTGAGCCCGAGCGACCCGACGCTGGTCGCCGCGTTTAGGTCCGCCCTGCTGCACCAGGGCGCCATCGCCCTCCTCATGCTCGTGTTCCTCTGGCTGCTCTGGGCGACGGCACGTACCTGGCGGCCCGCCGTGTCCGCCGGGACCAGCGGCGTGACCGCGGGCGAGCCCGCGGAGGCGCGGGCGCGGTGGCTGCTCCGCACCGGGTTCGGGGTGCTGTGGATCTTCGACGGGATCCTGCAGGCGCAGCCGAAGATGGCCGGCGGGCTGGCCACGCAGGTCATGGAGCCCATCGCGGCCTCCTCCCCCGGCTGGGTCCAGCACCTGGTCAACTGGGGCGGTACGGCCTGGTCGTATCACCCGATCCAGGCCGGCGCGGCCAGCGTCTGGATTCAGGTCGGGATCGGCACCTGGCTCATCGTCGCCGTCCGCGGTCCCTGGTCCAGGCTGGCCGGGGCGGCCAGCGTGATCTGGGGACTGATCGTGTGGGTGTTCGGCGAGTCGTTCGGCGGGATCTTCGCGCCCGGCCTGAGCTGGCTGACCGGAGCGCCCGGGGCCGTGCTCATCTACGTCGTCGCCGGAGCGCTCATAGCCCTGCCCGGGGGCGCCTGGCGCACGCCCAGGCCGGGGCGGCTGCTGCTGGCCGGGCTCGGCGTCTTCTTCGCCGCGATGGCGGTGCTCCAGGCCTGGCCCGGCCGGGGTTTCTGGCCGGGCCGCGCAGCGGCCAAGCCGGGGACCCTCTCCCGGATGGTCACGGAGATGGCCGGCACGCCGCAGCCGCACTTCCTGTCGTCCTTGCTCTCCGGTTTCGCGTCGTTCGCGACCCGCTACGGCTTCGCCGTCAACCTGGTCGTGGTGATCGCGCTGGCCGCGATGGGCGCGGCCTTCCTGAGCGGCCGGCCCCGGCTGGTCAGGTACGCGATGTGGTCCGGGATCGTGTTCTGCCTGGCCGACTGGGTGCTGGTCCAGGATCTCGGCTTCCTGGGCGGTCTCGGCACGGACCCGAACAGCATGATCCCGCTCATCGTGCTGTTCTCGGCCGGATACCTAGCCCTGACGCCTGCGGCGCAAGAGGCGGAAGCCCCGGCCAGGGCAGCTGAAGCGAAGCGGCCTGGGGTGCGGTCGGTGGCGGCGGCGGGAGCGCTGGCGGTGATCCTGCTCGGTGCGGCGCCGATGGCCGCGGCGGCGGTGAACCGGACGGCGGATCCGATCCTGGCCCTGGCCATTTCCGGCGACAGCACCAGCCTCAACCTTCCGGCGCCGGGCTTCTCGCTCACCGACCAGAACGGCCGGACGGTGTCGCTGGCCGGCCTGCGGGGCAAGGTCGTGCTGATGACCTTCCTCGACCCGGTGTGCACCAGCGACTGCCCGATCATCGCGCAGGAGTTCAAGCAGACCGGACAGATGCTCGGCGCGCAGGCCAAGAACGTCGAGCTGGTCGCCGTGGTGGCCAATCCGACCTACCGGTCCACCGCCTTCACCCGGGCTTTCGACCGGCAGGAAGGGCTGACTACGGTGCCGGACTGGCTGTACCTGACCGGCTCGCTCAGCCAGCTGGGCGCGGTCTGGCGGCACTACGGGGTCACCGTGGCGAACCTGCCCGCCGGGGCCATGGCCGCGCACAACGACCTCGCCGTGGTCATCGACCCGGCCGGGCGCATTCGTCAGGAGCTGAGCTCCGACCCAGGCCCGGCCACCTCGAGTACCAGATCCTCGTTCTCCGTGCTGCTCGGGCAGTACGCCCGGCAGGCGCTCCGGCAGACACCGGGGCAATCGTGAACCGCGGACCGGCTTCCCGGATCCGGATTGGCCTGGCTCTGGCGTGCGCGGGGCTTACGGCCGGCTGCGGGACGCAGGCCGCCACGGTGGCCGTCACCCGCCCGCCCGCGGTGACCGCGTCGCTCAGCACCTCGCTGACCACCGCCCAGGGCACCTGGGCGATCGCCGTCATGGGCGGTTCGGCTGCGTCGCACAACAACTTCTGGCAGCTGTTCGTACGGCGCGCGAACACCGGCCGCTGGTCCCTGGCCACCCCGGAGGGCGTGGCCGATAACGGCGGGCTGGTAGCGGCGGGCGGGAACGGCTCGCTGGTCGTCGGCTTCCGGCCCAGCCAGGAACTGGCTTACTCCCCCCTGGCCACGAGCACCGACGCCGGCCTGAACTGGACGCCCGGTCTGCTTGATGCCGCCCTGGCCGATACGCCAGGCGCCATCGCGGTCGGGCCGTCGGGGCGCACCCTCGCGCTGCTGCAGGACGGCACGATCGAGGCGGCGCCGACGGCGGACGACGCGGCCGCCGGGCGATGGGTGCCGCTGGCCACGCTCAAGGCGCTGGCGGCGTCGGCCCCGGGTCGCTCCTGCGGCCTGAAGGGCATGACCGCCGTCTCGTTCGGCCCCGATCAGAACCCGATCGCGGCGGGAAGCTGCGTGCGGCCGGGTGCGGCCGGGGTCTTCACCGACGCCGGCGGGACCTGGCGGTCGGCAGGACTGACGCTGCCCGGGAACGACGCGGGAATGAGTACTGTGCGCGTGCTCGGCCTGACCGCTATCCCGGGCGGCAACGCGGCGCTGCTGGCCGTAGGGACCAGCTTGCTCGCGGCCTGGTGGGACGGGACGCGCTGGACGGTATCGGCCCCGGTGACGGCGGACGGCGTGCGGGCGCTCGGGTTCGGGCCCGGCGGGAGCGCGTGGCTGCTGCTGGACAGCGAGCGGGCCGAGACCATCGCCGGGGCGGCGGGGAGCACGTGGCGGGCGCTGCCACCCGTGCCGACAGGCACCGCGGTGCTCGCACCGCCGGGGACGGGGACACTCGCGCCGGGGACCGGCGGATCCTACGACGCGCTGGCCGTGTCCGGGTCCAGGCTCACCGTGTGGCGGCTCGCCCGGGGGGCCTGGGGCAAGGTCCAGCAGATCACCGTGCCGGTCCAGTACGGCTCGTCCGGATAGGAGCGCCATGACCTACCTCACCGGCCACTGGTCCTTCGACCCGTTCGGCATCCTGGCCCTGGCCGTGGCCGCCTGGCACGAGATCGGGCTCCGGCGGCTGGCCCGCCGGTCCCGGCCGGACCGGACCCGGCAGCGACGGATCCGGTCGCTGTGGTTCTACGCCGGGCTCGGCGTGCTGCTGCTCGCGGTGGAGTCACCGATCGACTACTGGGCGGACGACTACTTCTTCGCGCACATGATCCAGCACCTGCTGCTGATGTTCGCCGCGCCGTCACTGATCGTCGCGGGCGCGCCGTGGCAACCGCTGCTGGCCGCGCTCCCCCGCCGGACCGGCCGCAGCGTGACCCGCGGCGTGCTGGCCGCCGGCTGGTCCCGGCCGCTGCGCGGGCTCGGCGGCCTGCTGCTGCGGCCGTGGGTGTCGGTGGCCCTGTTCAACGCGGCGATGCTCCTGTGGCACCTGCCCGGTCCGTTCGACCTGGCCGAAGAGAACCAGGCCGTGCACATCTGGCTGATGCACGGGACCATGTTCGGCACCGGGGTGCTGTTCTGGCTGCAAATCATCCCGTCGCCGCCGTTCCGCCAGCGTATGCCGCTCCTGTCCCAGGCGGGCGCGCTGCTGGGCACCAACGTCGTGATGATCGGCATCGCGATGACGCTGAGCATCTTCGCGCAGGGTTCGGTGTACTCGGTCTACGACCACATCCCGGGCATCACCCTGCCGGCGTTCGCGGACCAGCAGATCGGCGCGGCCATCTTGTGGGTGTGCGGGGACTTCTGGGCCATGCCGTCGATGATCGTGATCGTCCGGCGGATGGTGGCCACCGAGGGCAGCATGAGCGCGGCGGTGGACAAGATCCTCAGCCGGGGTTCGGCCCGGCCGGGCTCGTGGGGCTGGGGACGGCCGGGGGCCCTGGCCGAGCTGCGGGCTCAGCCGCCTTCCTCGCCGGAGGCCGGGTCGTTAAACGGGCGCCGGTGCACGCGGCGGGGCCGTGCGGCGTCGAGCGGGGCGGGGTCAAGCGGCGCGGGGTCGAGCGGCGCGGGCTCCTCTCGCGGCCCGGCCCCGGCGGCCGGGTCCGGGCGCAGGCCGTTGAGGTCCTCGCGCCGGTGCGTCCTGGGGTCGTCGGGCCGGCGCGCGAAGCGGTCCGGGTGTTCGTGGCGATGCGTGAAACCATCCACGTGCGCGGTGAGCGGCGTGATCACCTCGGTTATCTTGTGCAGGCCGCTGAAGGCCGATGACCGCGCCACCAGCACCACGCCGATGATCAGCGCGGCGATGCCGCCGGCCTCGATCGCGAGCATCCCCGGCGTGACCTGGATCCGGTCGCCGAACACCACGATGCCCAGCGCGATGCCGGCCACCGGCTCGCCGGCCGCCATGGTTGGGAGCGAGGCGTGCAGCGGGCCCGCGCTGAACGCGTTCTGCATCAGCCACAGGCCGACGATCCCGGCGGCGAGCAGGCAGTAGGGCGGCCAGTTGGTGAACAGCACGGTGAGCGGGTGCCCCTGCAGGATCTCCAGCGTCTGCCTGGTCAGCGCGTCCTGGATGCCGAACACCAGGCCCGCGGCCAGGCCGGTCAGGCTGGCACGGGCCGGGCCGCGCGTTCTCAGCCCGATCTGCACGGCGACGTACGCGATGCCGGCGATGATCGCGGCCACGAACCAGTGCGAGAACGAGCCGAACGACAGGCCGATGGGCTTGGTTGACCGGGACAGCGACAACAGGGCCACGCCCGCGCACAGGATCAGCGCGCCGGCGACCTCGGTCCAGCGCATCGCCTGCTTCGCCATCGGGACGGCCAGCAGCAGCGCGAACAGCAGGTAGGTGGTCAGCAGCGGCTCCACCAGCGTCAGCGCGGCGTGGCCGATCGACCATGCCGCGAGCAACTGGCCGGCCACCATGCAGGCAATGCCGACCAGCCAGCGGGGCTTGTGCAACAGGTCGATGACGATCCGCGGGCTCAAGAAGAGGCACTCAGGCTCCTGCTGCGCCGCGTACTGCTGCAGGACGAATCCGATCCCGAGCAGGACGGCCGCTACGAGAGTGGTCGCGTAGTCCACATCCAGGTCCACGTGCTCTGTCTAACTAGGTGCTGTGCGTGCGGATATCAAGGACAACGTGCACGGCTGACGGCTAGTTTCGCCTGGCAGCGTGACGCAAGTGCGGCGACTGCCCTTTGATCGTACGTTAGCCGCCAGCCGCATTACTCCCGCCGCGCCGACCCGTCAAACCTCCCCGAACCTCATAGCGCCTCACACGACGTGATTGGCATCTCACCGTTATCGGGACGAAGCAGCCGGCCAGGCGCTATCGGAGCTGCTAACGGGCCGGAGTACTATCATGAGGTCGTCGGCAGGCATGATTGCCATGGCTGGGGAAAGGGTGCTGACGTGGGGGTCGGGCGTAAGGCTGTCAGAAAACGGGCCGTGGGAACGCGTGAGCGCGTCATGGCGTACCTGGCAGAAGCGGGAGAGCTCTACGACACCAACGGGATGGCCAGCACGCAGCTGGCCGCGGCCGTCGGCTACCCGGGTTCGAGCGTGGCGTTCGCGCAACTGCTGTCAGGTATGGAACGTTCGGGGCTGATTGCCCGCGAGATACGAGGTAAACGGACGTACCGGATCGGCCTCGGGCCTGCGCGGGCCGTTGGCCCGGCGCGTGTCGTCTCCGGGGTTGGCGCTGGCGCGGCGCTTCCCGGTGTCCCTGAGGTCTCCGGACCGGGCGCGGCCGGGTTCGACTACGACGAACTGGCCCGCCGCCTGCTGGTGCAGGTGGTCAGGCGGCTGGCCGCGGCCGATCCCGAGGCGGATCCGCCGGAGGCATCGCTCGCCCCGGATCAGCCGGCCCCGCCCGATCAGCTCGCCTTGCAGGAGACGGTCAGCGGCCTTGAGTACGAGCTGGCCACGGCGTGGACGAAGCACGGCAAGCTGGCCGAGGAGAACGTCCGGCTGCGGGAGCAGCTCAAGGCCGCGCAGCGGTCGCTGGCGCTCGCCGCCGAGCAGGTCCGCCGGCTGCCGGCCGGCACGGATCTGAACGACAGCGAGATCGTGCTCCTGCAGCGGCTGCTCACCCCACCGCCGACCGCGGACAGCACGGACGACTCCGACGCCGAGGCGCCCAGCCTGCTCGGCTAGCCGCGCAGGTAGACCTGGGCGGCGTGGCCGCTGAGCACGCCGGCCAGGATGTCGCCGGGCAGGCCGAGGGCCGCGATCGCGCGCGCGTTCCTGGCCACGCCGGGGACACCGGGCCAGTCGGTGCCAAAGATCCACCTGCGGGCCAGGGCGGGCAGGTCGAACCCGGCGTAGTAGCCGGGCAGCCGCTTCGGCGGCAGCCCGGCCAGGTCGATCCAGACGTCGGGCCCGGCCAGCGCGAGCGCGGCGGCGTCGGCGTACCAGTGGCCCCGGCCGCCGTGCGCCAGCACGAACGTGACCCCCGGAAAATCGGCGATGACCTGGCGCATCAGCCCGGGGTCGCCCGCTTCGGATTCCGACCCAGGGAAGATGCTGCCGCCGGTGTGCACGATCACCGGCACGCCGCGTTCGGCGCACAGGTCGTAGACCGGGTACAGGGCCCCGGCGCCGGGCCGGAACGCGCCGTGCACCGGGTGCAGCTTGACCGCGACGGCGCCGAGGCCGAGCTGGCGGGCGGCTTCGGCGGCCGGATCGGCGTGCACGGCCGGGTTCACGTTGGCCACCAGGCGGAACCGGCCCGGGTTGTGCTCGACCAGCGGCAGCAGGTCCTCGATCGGCTGGATCCCGGTCGTCCGCGGGCTGTACTCGGCGAACAGCAGCGCGACGTCGACGCCTTCGGCCTCCAGCATGGCGTCGAGCCGGGCCGGAACCGGGTCGCCGTCCGGGTCGAACACGGTCTGCCAGCCGGAATCCTGGCCGAAGTCGGCCGCCCACTGCATCCAGGCGGGCGACACCGTGCTCAGCCGGGGCACGTGCATGTGGGCGTCGGTGACCGCCATCCCGTCGATCATCAGCGATTTACAGCCGGCTGAAAGGGTCCAGGCGCCGCAGGCCGGCCCGGTGGACGCGGCCGGACTCGACGTAGGTCCGGACCGACTCCGTGGTGTAGCCGGCCGGCACCCCGGTCCTCTTGATCTTCGCGGGCACGCCGGCCACCAGCGCGGCCGGGGGCACCTCGAAACCCTCCGGCACCAGGCAGGCCGCGGCCACGATCGCGCCGGCCCCGACCGTGACCCGGTTCAGGGTGATCGAGCCGGAGCCGATCAGGCAGCCGTCCCCGACCACGCAGCCCTCCAGGTGCGCGTTGTGCCCGACCACGCAGTCCGCGCCGATCAGCGTCGGCCACTCGTGGGTGCAGTGCACCACGGTCCCGTCCTGCACGGACGTCCGCGCGCCGACCTCGATCCGGCCGTGGTCGCCGCGCAGCACGGCGCACGGCCAGACGGACGCCTCGGCTCCGATGCTGACCCGCCCGATGACCACGGCGTCGGGGTGGACGAAGGCGGTCTCGTGGATCTCCGGCTCGTACTCTCCCAGCGCGTATATCGGCACCCTGGGAGCCTATCGTGACCTGCGGGGGCCTCAGGGCCGCAGGTCGAGCACGCCGAACCGGTGCTGGTCCCACAGATGCAGGGACGCCCCCTCCGGATAGGGGACGACGTCCGGCGGGTCGTCGAAGATGCGGGTCAGCCGGCGGCCCGGCGTGTACGGCGGCCAGCCGGGGTCGCCGCCCGCGGCGAACGCGGCCCACTGCGAGCGCATCAGGTCGCCGAGCGCCACCGCGCTGGCCGGCGGCTCGGGGCCGAACAGGAACTCCCCGAGGCCCGAGTACACGCCGAACACCAGCGGCAACACGATGCCGTGGCAGGCGCCGAAGCCCCCCTCCGTGGCCTCGAAGCTGACCTGGAACAGGAAGGTCTTCCCGCCGGCCGCGGCGTGCGCCTGGGCCAGGTGCAGCGTCGGCATCCGGAACAGCCAGTCGGAGTTGACCAGCTCGAACAGCATCTCTGCGTCCGCGTCCGGATAGGCCTCGCGGTAGGCGGCCTCGCCCGCCTGGCCGCCAGCGAGCCCGCGCAGCGTGTCGCTGGCCACCTCCTCGGTGATCTTCCCGCGCTGCCCGTTCAGCGCGGTGAACAGCCGGTACTCATCCCGGTTGTGCCCGGCGACCAGGTCAACGCCCCGCCCGGCGCCGGCCGCGAGCGCCTGCCACGGCGCCGCGGGCAGTACCTCGCCGTCCACGACCGGCGAGAACGACACGCCGGTGCGGCCCGCCGGCCCCCACCGGTCCTGGTGGTCCGCGGGGTTCACCGCGTCCGAGGCCGCGGTCAGCCAGGCCGGGTCGGCGGCCGCGAACGCCTCGGTGGTCGGCGGCAGCCCGGCTTCGGCCGCGATGGCGGCGGTGACGTCGGCGGCCAGTTCAGGCGAGAAGAACGTGCCGGGCACGCTCTGCGTGATCGCACGCCGGAACAGGCCGGCCGCGGCCGGCATGACCAGCAGCGACGCGATCGCGCCGGCGCCGGACGACTCGCCGAACACCGTCACCTGGTCCGGGTCGCCGCCGAACGCGGCGATGTTCTCCTGGACCCAGCGCAGCGCCGCCACCTGGTCGAGCAGCCCCCGGTTGGCCGGGACACCGGGCAGGTGGGCGTAGCCCTCCACGCCGACCCGGTGGTTGAAGGTCACCACCACCACGTTCTGCCGGGCCAGCGCCGTGCCGTCGTAGACGACCTGGCTGGAGACGCCGAACCGGTAGCCCCCGCCGTAGATCCAGACCATGACCGGGAGCCCGGCCCCGCCCGGGTCCGGCGAGAACACGTTGACGGTCAGCCAGTCGTCGGGGTCGGCGCCGGGCGCGACCGGCGCCGTCGGCCCGAGCATGAACGCGGACTGCGGCGGGGGCGGCCCGAACATGTCCGCCTCCCGCACGCCGTCCCACGGCCGGGCCGGCTGCGGGGCGGCGAACCGCAGGGCCCCGACCGGGGGCTGGGCGAACGGTATGCCGCGGAAAACGGCCACGCCGTTCTCCGCCCGCCCGCGTACCTGCCCGGCGGCCGTACGGACCACGGGCTCGGTTACATCCATCCGCACCCCTTCGGGGATGAGCCGGAAACATCCGGGTGCGGACCGCTGTGGCCGCCAGGAAGGACGTTACGCCACCGGGTCGAGCAGCACGACTGGAATTTCGCGAGGCGCGGCGTTCACCTCGTAGTCCGCGAAATGGGGCATGCGTTCCTTCTGCGCGGCCCAGATCGCGGCGCGCTCATCCCCCTCGGTCACCCGGGCCCTGGCCTTGACGGTCGACGTGCCGATCTCGGCCGTGACGTCCGGGCCGGCGACCAGGTTGCGGAACCACTGCGGGTCGCGCGGCTGCCCTCCGGCTGAAGCGAAGATGGCGTAACTGCTCCCGACCTGAAGGTAGACGAGAGGGTTGACCCGTTCGGCACCCGTCTTGGCCCCGGCGTGGTGCAGCAGCAACAGTGGCTGCCCCTCGAAGAACCCCCCGACCTTCCCGCCGTTCGCACGGAATTCCGCGATGACCTTGCCGTTGAAGTCGTCGCCATCCGCCATGGCCTGGCCCCTTTCCGAAGTTTCATGATTTTTCAACCAAGATCCTATGGGCGGGCTAGCTCGCCACCGCCGACAGGGGCCAGCCGAAGAAGCCGTCCAGGGTGAGCGTGGCGCCGGCCGAACGCGGCGGGTCGATCGCGGTGTACGTGGTGATGAAGGTGTCGGTCTCGTGGTGCACGACGGCGGGCCTGGGGGTGGCCACCTGGTTGCCGTCCGGCCAGTTCTTCGCGCGCAGCCCGGCCGTCGAGGCGTAGCGGCCGGTCTCGGTCAGGATGCCGATCATCCAGAAGCCGCGCCCGCCCGCCAGCGGCAGCGCGAGCGTCGGGTTCCCGGTCGTGGTGAAGCCCTGGGTGAAGCTGACCCCGCCGCGCCGGTCCTGCCCGGCCTGCCGGGCGGCCTGAGCACTGATCGAACCGGAGCCGGCGAAGAAGTCGTTGACCGCGAACGGCGCGGCCGTGGCGGTCGTCTCGGCGCTCCCGGTCGTCGCGTGCGTCAGCACCCGGGCCAGTTCGGGCGCGTAGTCGGCGGCGGCGAGGGCGGGCGGCGCGCTCGGCGGCGCGCCCTCGGTGCACAGCGCGGGCCAGCCGCGGGCCGGGCGGTTGACCGCGGCGGCCAGCTTCCACCGGCCGTCGGACCGCTGGAACACCATGGCCATGGGCTGCATGGCCGGGCCGAGGTCGAAGACGTCGGTGTCCCCGTAGGCGACGAAGACGCCGGGCCGGCCGGCCTGGCACGGGATCGTGATGGACAGGCCGGTCAGCTGGAACGGCTGCCGCGACGCGTTGGACGGCAGGCTCGCCCCTTGCCTCTCGGCCAGGTAGATGGTGCGCATCTCGGCGGTGGTGATCTCGTCGAGCGCGGCGAAGTCGTTATGAGTCCACATGGCGTTGGTCTTGGCCAGCCAGTTCAGCACGGCGGCCTGCTCCTCGGTCCGGTGCGCGGGGGCGGGGCCGGCCGGCGCGGAGCAGGCCGTCACGGCCAGGCTCGCCACAGTGGCCAGCGAGACCGCGGCGGCCAGGAGTCTTCCGGTGTGGTTCATGTCAGCCGTTCCTTCCTGCCGGGTGTTGGTGCCGACGCTAGGAATTCCGGCCGCCCGCGGGATCGGGCCGGTCCCCCGGACGTGCTCCGGGCGGTCCAGGAAATCCCTCAGGGCTGACCCTGATGCCAGCGGCTTTTACCGGTGCCACACTGAATTCGTGCAGCCAGCCGCGTCGATCCTGATCGTCGACGACCACGACGGCTTCCGGACGTTCGCCCGGGGCATGCTCGAGGCCGACGGGTTTACCGTCGCGGAGGCGGCCACCGGCGCGGAGGCGGCGGAGACGGCCCGTTCGGTCCGTCCTGGGCTGGTCCTGCTCGACATCCAGCTCCCCGACTTCGACGGGTTCGAGGTCGCCCGGCGGCTCGCCGCGCAGGCCGGGGGGTGCGCTCAGGCCGGCGGCCCCGTGATCGTGCTGACCTCGACCCGCGACGCCAGCGACTACGGCGGGCGGATCGGCTCCAGCCCGGCGGCCGGGTTCCTGCCCAAGGACCAGCTCTCCGGCGCGGCGCTGCGCCGCTTCCTGGCTGCGTCATCACCGGCTAGGACCTAAGGTGAGCCGGCGCGCGCTGGCGTGGCTGATCGCGGGCGCGGTCGCCGCGACGGCCTGCTACTTCCTGGTCGCCCGGCCGCCCGGACCCAACGCATACCTGATCTTCTACCTCGGCACGCCGGCGGTCGCGGTGGCGTTCCTGGCGGCCGGCCTGGCCGCCTGGCTGCGCTGGCCGGGCAGCCGCCTGGGCCTGCTGTTCAGCCTCGTCGGCTACTTCACGCTGCTGCCCGCGCTCGACTACCTGGACAATCCGGCCGGGTTCACGATCGGGAACGCCGCCGTCTCCCTGGCCGGCGCGGCCCTGGCCCACCTGGGCCTGGCCTGGCCGACCGGGCGGCTCCGCTCCCGGTTCGAGCGCGGGGTGGTGGTGGCCGAATACGCTTCCGCGGCCGGCTTCGGCCTGCTCGGGATGCTGGTCTGGGACCCGGCGTTCAGCGGCTGCGACGCGAGCTGCCCGGCGAACCTGCTGCTCGTGCACGGCTCGCGGCCGGCCTGGGACGCTGTCAACGTGCTGAACGCCGTGGTCAGCGCCGTCCTCACCGTCATCGTGGTGGTCCTGATCGTCCGGCACTGGCGGTCGGCGCGCGGCTGGTCGCGGCAGGCCATGGTGCCGCTGGTGTGGATCGCCGTGGTGATCGGCGCGGAATCCGTGATCACCGACGTCACCGGTCTTTACCGCCTGCCGCCGCTGGCCAACCTGATCTTCAACGGCTGGGCCCCGCTGGTCAGCCTGCTGGGCCCGGTCCTGTTCGTGATCAGCACGGTGCGCGCCAGGACCGCGCGCGGCGCGCTCGGCACCGCGATCGTCGACCTGGAACCGGGCGCGCCGCCGGGCAGGCTCAGGGACACGCTGGCCCGGGCGCTGGGCGACTCGACGCTGCAGCTGGCCTTCAGGGACGGTGACGGCTTCACCGACACCTCGGGCCTGGCGGTGGTCCCGGCCCCGCCGGATCCGGGCCGGGCGGTGGTCCCGCTGACCGGGGCACAGGAGGCCGTGCTGGTCTACGACGCGGGCCTGGAGCTCGAGCCGCAGCTGATCCGGCTGACCGTGGCGGCGGCGAGCATGGCCCTGGAGCATTCCCGGTTGCAGGCCGAGGTCCAGGCGCAGCTGGAGCTGGTGCGGGCGTCCCGGGCCCGGATCGTGGAGGCCGGGGACGCCGAACGCCGCCGGCTCGAGCGCGACCTGCACGACGGGGCGCAGCAGCGGCTGGTCACGCTGACCCTGGCGCTCGGCATGGCGCGCAGCCGCGTGGCCGGGGCCGATCCCGAGCTGGAGGCGCTGATCGAGGCGGCCGGCAAGGAGGCGAAGGAGGCGCTGACCGAGCTGCGCGAACTGGCCCGCGGCATCCACCCCGCGGTGCTCACAGAGACCGGGCTGGCCGGGGCGATCCAGGCGCTGGTCGAGCGGTCACCGGCCGTCGTCACGATCACCGACGTGCCACGCGAGCGGTTCCCGGCCGTGATCGAGGCCACCGCCTACTTCGTGGTCAGCGAGGCGCTGGCCAACGTGGCCAAGCACGCCAGGGCCGGCACCGCCCAGGTGAGCATCCGCAGGCTTCCTGGCCGGCTGGCGGTGCGGGTCAGCGACGACGGCGCCGGCGGGGCCAGGCCGGAACGCGGTTCCGGGCTGGCCGGGCTGGCGGACCGGGTGGCGTCGGCGGGCGGCGTGCTGCGGGTGGACAGCCCGCCCGGGGCCGGGACCAGGCTGGAGGCGGACATCCCGTGTCCGTGACGGCTGCTCATCGGCTCCGCCTGGTCATCGCCGAGGACGCGGTGCTGCTCCGCGAGGGGCTGCGCCGGGTCCTGACCGACGCCGGGCTCGAGGTCGCGGGCGTCGCCGGTGACGCGGCGCAGCTGCTGCAGCTGGTCGCGGCGCAGCGGCCGGGGGTGGTGCTGGCCGACATCCGGATGCCGCCCACCCAGACCACCGAGGGCCTGGAGGCGGCGGTGGAGATCCGCCGGCGGTGGCCGGGCACGGCGGTGATCGTGCTGTCCCAGCACGTGGAGACCGAGCACCTGTTTGAGCTGCTGGCCGGGGACGCGCGCGGCATCGGCTACGTGCTCAAGGAGCGGGTCGCCGACATCGCGCAGTTCACCGGCGCGATCCGCCGGGTCGCCGCGGGCGAGTCGGTGATCGACCCGCAGGTGGTGGCGCGGCTGGTGGCCCGGCCCCGGCAGGACGGCCCGCTGCAGACGCTGACCGAACGTGAGCTGGCCGTGCTGGCCCTGATGGCCGAGGGGCGGTCCAACCAGGCGATCGCGGCCCAGCTGTTCATGTCACCCAAGACGGTGGAGACCCACGTCGGCAACATGTTCGCCAAGCTCGGGCTGCTCCCCGCGGCGGAGGATCACCGCCGGGTGCTGGCGGTGCTGACCTATCTGCGTGGGTAAGGTCGGGGCATGGCCGCCGATCTCACCGTGCACGAGGGCGACCTGGAGCCGGACGAGGACTACGAGGGCGTGCTGTTCGACGGCGCCTCGTTCGCCGACGCCGACGCCGGGCACTGCCACTTCCTGGACTGCTCGTTCGTCAGCACCTCGTTTGACGGCGGCCGGCTACGGAAGGCCCGTTTCACCGACGTGACGCTGCGCGAGAGCAGGTTCGTGGCCTGCGACCTGGCCGAAACCGGCTGGCAGGACGTCACGCTGGACGGCTGCGCGCTGTCCGGGGTGCAGGCCTTCTCCGCCTCGATGCGCCGGGTCACGTTCCGCAGCTGCAAGCTCGACTCGGTGAACTTCCGCAGCGGCACGCTCACCGAGGTGAGGTTCGAGGACTGCGTGCTGCGCGACGCGGAGTTCGGCGGCGCCACGCTGCGCCGGGTCGGCTTCGGCGGCTGCACGCTGGCCCGCGCGGACTTCACCAAGGCGAGCTGCGACGAGGTGGACCTGCGCGGCGCCGAGCTCGGCATCAGCGGCGGGTACGAGTCGCTGCGCGGCACCACCATCGACAGCGGCCAGCTGGTCGCGCTGGCCCCGTTGCTCGCCCGCCACCTCGGCATCACGGTCACCGACTGATGTCGTATTAGGAGCGCGCTTGACACGCCATCCCGGCCGGGACGCTCAGGTCAGGGCCCGGACTTCGCGGGCGAAGGCCTCGGCGCGGTCGCGGTAGTCCTTGAACGCGCCGAAGCTCGGCGCGGCCGGGGACAGCAGCACGATGCCATCGGGCTGAGCCCAGCGATATCCCGCCGCGACGGCGGCGGCGAGGTCCGGGCAGTCGTTCACGCCCGCGAACCCCGTCTGGGGTGCTGAGGCGGCCTCCGCAACGGACTGAAACCCGGGTTTCACGGCGTTAGAACGCACTGAATTCCCGGTTTCATGGCGTTGCCCGGGGGCGGGCGGGGCGGCTTCCGGGGCGGCTTCGAGGTGGGTGCGGATGCGGGGGCCGCTGTCGGGGAGGGTGAGGACGTAGGTGGGGGCGTCGCGGGCGACGATCCCGGCGGCTAGGGGGGCGTAGTCGATGCCGCGGTCGTGGCCGCCGACGATCAGGGCGATGCGGCGGCCGGGGAAGGCGTCCAGCGCGGCCAGGGTGGGCAGCACGTTCGTGGACAGGCTGTCGTCGACGAAACTGACGCCGCCGACCGTGCCGACCGGGGTGAGCCGGCTCGGCAGCGACTGGTAGCCGACCGCGGCCGCACGCAGCGCGGTGGTCTCGGCGGCGCCCGGCACGCCGAGGGCGGCCAGGCAGCGGCGGGCGATGAGCGCGTTGCGGCGGTTGTGCCGGCCGGGCAGGCCGAGCGGATCCATCCACGTGGCGTCGGGGTCGTCGTGCTCGCTGACCCAATCGATCCGCGGGCCGAGCAGCCCGGCGTGCTCGCGGAGCAGGGCGCTGTCGCCGTTCGCCACGGTGAGCTCGGCGCCGGGCTGGGAGCACGCGGACAGCTTGTCCCGGTAGTACTGCTCCACGCCCCCGTGCCAGTCCAGGTGGTCCGGGTGCAGCGAGGTGACCGCGACCACGGGCGGCGAGCAGGGCAGGTCGGTGGCCTGGTAGCTGGACACCTCGATGACCCAGAAGTCGAAGTCGCCCGCGTTGCCCGGGTCGTAGGGAACGGCGCCGATGTTCCCGCCGACCATGCACCGGTAGCCGAGCCCGGTGAGCAGGTGCCCGGTCAGCGAGGAGGTGGTGCTCTTGCCCTTGGTGCCGGTCACGCACAGGACGCGCCGCAGGTCCGCCTCTGCGAGCCACAGGCCCAGGCCGCCGACCACCGGGATGCCGGCCGCGGACAGGCGCGCCACCTCGGGCCGGTACCGGGACAGGCCGGGCGTCTTCACCACCACGTCGCAGCGCTGGAGGGCGGCCAGGCCGCCGTCGGCGGTGGCGAGCACCGGGCGGCCGTCCACCGGCCCGGACGGACGGTCGTCGACGAGGACCGGCTCGGCCCCCAGCGCCAGCAGCTTGCGCAGGTTGGCGTGGCCTTCCCGGCCCAGGCCCCAGATCCCGGCCCGTGTTCCGGCCAGGTCGGACCAGGAGAGCTTGGGCCGCGGGCCGGTCGTGGGTCCGCTGCTCACCGGTACCGGTCCGGGATGAAGTTCCTGCCGACCGGCTCGAGCATGGCGGCGGTCTCGGCCGGTGACGGCGCGTCCGGCCAGCTGGCCACCTCGGCCGCGAGTTCCTGCAGCAGGCCGGACTCCGCCCGGTCGTCGCGCCGCGCGGCCAGCAGCACCGCGGCCCGGCACTCGGTGACCTCGCCGACGCATTCGAACGGCTTGGCGCCCGCGCCCAGCAGCGACCGGAACTTGGGCTTGAGCGCGGGATCGTCCAGCGGCTCCCCGGCCATGGCGAAGATCTGCCGCAGCGCCCCGGCCGGAAGGAAGGGCGCGAGGATCAGGTCGATGAACACGCACTTGTCGCACTGGCCGCACCAGTAGGCGAATCGCCGCGACCGTTCGGTATAAAAGGCCTTGTTACAGCTGCGGAAGGAGTCGTGGTACCGGGTGAGCGCCGCGAACTCGCGTCCCACCCACAGCTCGGTCCGGTCTCTGAGCCAGGAGAAGTATTCCGGGGCGGAACCCTGATCGGCCAGCACGCCGCGGAAGGCGGCTTCGAACTCCTCGCTCTTGGAGAACTGGTGGTTGACCGGGCGGCCGTCGAACTCCAGGGTCGGGATGGACGCCGACCACTCGTTGGACATCACCACCGCGTCCCGGCCAGTGAGCACCGCGGCCAGCACGGCGATCGCGGACAAGATCCCGGTCACCGGCACGTGCCCGTTGAGGAAGCCGAGTTCGGCCGAACGCAGCAGCTGCGGGTCGATCTCGCGTTCGGCGCGGACGACCGGTAGCCCGGTCACCGCGGCCGGCTGCTCGATCGCGTCGAACCGGTCGGCGGGCCTGCTCACCACGAACAGCGTCACGTCGGCCTGCCGCCGGACCTGCTCCACCGTCACGATCGAGTCGATCCCGCCGCCGAACGGCACGAGGGCCCGCTGTGGCGACGACGGCGCCTGCGGTACGGGCAGTGGGTCCGGGGCGCGGCGGGCTTCTATCCGCAGTTGGGTGAGGTCGAGGTGGTTGCGGTAGGCGAACTCGGCCAGGCCCTGGAGGTAGAACTCGCGGAGGAGGGCTTCTTCTGCCGCGGTCAGCGCGGTCGTTCCGAAGTCGATGACCGGGGGCGCCGCGGTCTTGTAGTACGAGACGCCGGACAGCAAGAACACCAGGCGGGCGGCGGCGCGGGCCTGTTCGGTGTGCCATTGCTCGCCGGGGAGCAGGGTGACGCGCTCGGTGAACTCGCGGCCGTCAAGCTCGTACCGGCAGGTCAGCACCCCGCGCTCGGCGTCCACGGCGTACTCGCGGTAGCGGAAGACGCTTCTGCGCGGCCCGCTCATCGCTCACCACCGGGCCGCAGCCGCGCGGCCAGGGCTAGGCGGCCGCAGGGGCGTGCGGCGCGGTCGCTGAAGAAATGGCCCGGGACGGGGCCAGTAGGGATGTCGGTGGCGTGGATCCGGGCGCCGGGCACGCCGGCCTGGCGGAGGGCGTGGCGGTTGGCGGCCCGCAGGTCGAGCAGCCAGCGGCCGGGAGCCGACGGGTCGGGGTGGATGAACTGCGCCGCGGCCGGGCCGAAGGACCGGGTGACGGCCTGGTGGACGTCAGGACCGACCTGGTAGCGGTCCGCCCCGACGGCGGGGCCGATGCCGGCGACGACGTCGGACGGGCATGTGCCCAGGCCCTGCATGACGGCCAGGGTCGCGGCGGTGACCCCGGCCACGGTGCCGCGCCAGCCCGCATGCACGCAGGCGAGCACGCCGGCCACCGGGTCGTGCAGCACGATCGGAACGCAGTCCGCCGTCAGGATCGCGAGCACCACCTCCGGCGAGGTGGTGACCAGCGCGTCGGTGTCGTCAACGGCGTCGTCGAGCCGGAAGGCGCCGCTCCCCCGGTCGGCCTCGGTCACCACGCGGACCCCGGCGCCGTGCACCTGGCGGGCGAAGACGAAGTCGCCGGGGGCCGCGCCGAATGCGGTGGCCAGCCGGTGCCGGTTCTCCAGCACGCAGCCCGGGTCGTCGCCCACGCTCAGGCTCAGGTTCAGCGATTCGTAGGGCCCGGACGACACCCCGCCCGCACGTGCGGTGACGGCGGCGCCGGACGCGTCAAGGGCGGGCCAGGTCAGCAGGCGCAGACCGCCGGCCGCGCGGAACACGGTGGACGGGGGTGAGGTGGTATCGGAGGTCATCGCGTGTGAGCTTAGCGGCCCGCGCCCGCGGCGGCAGCCGCCAAGGCTACAGAGCAGCCGCGAAGGCTACAGAGCGGCGGCGAAGGCCTCGGCGGAGCGCAGGGCGCGCAGCACGTTGCCGCCGGCCAGGGCGGCGCAGTCCGGTTCGGTCCAGCCGCGGCGAAGCAGCTCGGCGAACAGGGCCGGATAGGTAGAGACGTCTTCCAGGCCAGCGGTGACATCCTCGGTGCCGTCGAAGTCGCCGCCGAGGCCCACGTGCTCGACGCCCGCCACCTGGCGGACGTGGTCAATGTGGTCCGCGACCTGGGTCAGCGTGGCCCGGGGCAGTGGATGCTCCCGCTCCCACTCGGGCTTGATGGCGAACAGCTTGCTGAGGTCCCTGGGGTCCAGGCCGCGGCGCGCGGCCTCGGCCTTCAGGGCCGCCAGCCAATCGGCGCACTCCTGGGAGACAAAGCCCGGCACGAACGTCACCATGCAGACGCCGCCGTTGCCTGCCAGCCGGGCCAGCACGTCGTCGGGCACGTTGCGCGGGGAGTCGCACAGCGCGCGGGCCGAGGAATGACTGAAGATCACCGGGGCCGCGGCCACGTCGAGCGCATCCCGCATCGTGTCCGGGGACACGTGCGACAGGTCGACGAGCATGCCGATCCGCTGCATCTCGCGGACCACGTCCCGGCCGAAACCGGTCAGCCCGCCGGCCTGCGGCTCGTCGGTGGCCGAATCGGCCCAGCCGACGTTGGCATTGTGGGTCAGGGTCAGGTACCGCACGCCGAGCGCGTACAGCGTCCGGAGCACGCCGAGTGATCCGGCGATGGCATGGCCGCCTTCGGCGCCGAGCAGCGAGGCCACCCGGCCGGAGGCGAAGACCTGTTCCACGTCGTCCGCGGTCAGCGCGATCCCGAACGCTTCCGGGTAGCGCACGATCATCCGGCGGGCCAGGTCGATCTGCTCGAGCACGGCCGTAACAGCGCCGTCACCGGCCAGCGAGGCCGGCACGTACACGGACCAGAACTGCGCCCCGATACCGCCGGCCGCGAGCCTGGGCAGGTCGGTATGCAGACCCCCGGACGGCGCCTCCAGGTCGAAGACGACCTGGCTCGCGTTGTGGCCGTGCTGCCGGGCCCGGTCCCGCAGCGCCCACGGCAGGTCGTTGTGCCCGTCGATCAGCGGGAACCGCCTGAGCATGTCCCGCGCCCGGCGGTCGAGGTCGGCGGGGTCGAGGTCGAGGTCGGTCACCTGGCCAGCCTACGGGCCCGGCTGGCCGGCTTACTTACGACGGCGCGGGCCGAGGCTGCGCAGCTTGATGTAGGCGAGCACGGCGAAGATCAGCGCAAGGCCGATCATGACGCCCATGTCGCGGAGCCAGTTGCTGGAGGTCTGGGTCCACAGCGGGTCGACCACCCCTTGCCCTGGGGGGGTAAGCACGTTGAGGTTCACCGTCGACGCGGGCGCGGCGAAACCCCAGCGGGACGGCGCTATCATCGAGAACTGCTTGAGCCCCGGATTGTTCGCCAGCGGCACCACGTAGCCGGACAGCACCACCTGAACCATGGTGAACAGCACCAGGAAGGGCATGGCCTTCTCGGACGTGCTGACCATGGCCGACACCAACAGGCCGAGGCACATCGAGGCCACCGCGAGCACGGCAATGCCCAGGATCACCTCGATGAGCGGGGCGCCGGTGAGGAAGGCCCCCTGGGCGGGGAACTGCCGCCAGGACACGCCGATCAGCACCAGCAATGTCGACTGCAGGATGCTGATCACGCCCAGGACCAGCAGCTTGGAGACCAGGTAGGCGCCGGACGACAGCCCGGCCGCCCGTTCTCGGGTCAGGATCGAGCGTTCCTTGACCAGTTCCCGCACCGAGCTGGCCATGCCGGCCAGGCAGGCGCAGATGACCAGGATCAGCAGCAGGGTCCCCGCGTCCACGTTGGTCCCTGGCGCGCCGCCCAGGCCGTGCTTGGCCGGCACCTGGGAGATCAGCGCGCCGAGGAGGATGGGCAGCAGGATCATGAACGTCAGGTAGCCGCGGTCGGAGGCGATGACTCGCACGTACCGCCGGGTCAGCGTGGCCGTCTGGCTGAACGCGCCGCGCCGCTGCGGTGGTGGCGTGGCCGCCAGTTCCTGCTCCTCCTGCACCTGCGGCGGCTGCGACCGCTGGCCCAGTACGTACTGGGCGTAGGCGGGCGAGGCGGCGTACTCGGCGGCCCAGTCGCGATCCGGATACCGGTCGAAGGCCTGGAACACCTCGGCCCAGCGGGCCTGGCCGAAGTAGGCGAGCCCTTCCTCGGGCGGGCCGTAGTAGGCGATCCGTCCGCCCGGGACCAGGACGAGCAGCCGGTCACAGGTGTCCAGGTTGTCCACGCTGTGGGTCACGACGATGACCGTCCGGCCGTCGTGGGCCAGGTCCCGCATCTGCTCCATGACCGACTTGTCCAGGCCAGGGTCCAGGCCCGAGGTCGGCTCGTCCAGGAACAGCAGCGACGGCTTGGTCAGCAGTTCCTGCGCCACGTTGACCCGCTTGAGCTGGCCGCCGGACAGCCGGTCGGCGCGGGTGTTGGCGTGCCGGGTCAGGCCCAGCTCGCCCATCACCTCGTCGACCCGGCCGTCGCGCTCGGCCGGCTTGACGTCGGCGGGGAACCTGAGCTCGGCCGAGTACTGCAGCGCGCGCCGCGCGGTCAGCTGGGTGTGCAGCACGCTTTCCTGCGGGACCAGGCCGATCCGGTACCTGAGCTCGTTGTAGTTCTGGTACAGGTCGCGGTTGTCGTACAGCACCGTGCCGGTCGTCGCGGGGCGCATCCCGGTCAGCGCGCCGAGCAGGGTGGACTTGCCCGCGCCGCTGGGGCCGATGACGCCGAGCAGGCACTTTTCCGGGATCGGGAAGCTCACGTGGTCCAGCAGTACCTTGCTGCCGGCCTTGACCACTAGTTCCTGGGCGGTGAAGGTGATGTTGCCGTCGTCGACGAACTGCCTGAGCTCACCGCCGGTGAGCCGGAACGTGGAACTGCCGATGCTGACCAGGTCCTGTTCGGTCAGCACCTGCTTGGTGACCCGCTGCCCGTTGACGAACGTCCCGTTGTGGCTGCCGAGGTCGACGATCTCGTACTGGCCGGTGGGTGACTTGCGCAGCTCGGCGTGATGCCGCGACACGTTGAGGTCGGACAGGACCACGTCGTTGTCGGGCACCCGGCCGATACGCATCGCTTTGGCCGGCAGCGGCATCCGCGAGGTGGGCCTGCGGTCCACGCTCGGCAGCATCTCGGCCTGGACCGCAGCGGCCGGCTGCGCTACCTGGGGTGGCTGGGGTGCGACCGCGGGCTGAGGCGACGGGTAATCCCGGGGCGACGGGTACTCCGCGGGCGGCTGGAAGTCCTGGGGCGGGGCGCCTGATCCGTGCCGCGGGGCGTAGTCGCGCGGGGCGGGCTCGGGCTCCTGGGCCGGCTGCCACCACGACTCGGAGTCGCGGCGGGGTGCGGGTTCGGGCTCGGCTTCCGGGGCGGCGGGGGCCGGCGCGGCAGGCATCGACAGCGCGGTGCCGGGGTGGTCAAGCGGGGGCGCGGCGGCCGGCGGGGCCGCAGGGGCGGCGGCGACCTGGGGCACGCAGCGGAGGACGGGGCCGTCGTCCGGGTTGCCCAGCCGCACCACGCATTCCTCACGGATATCGATCCGGTCGAGCCGCTGCGCCCCGAGGAACGTTCCGTTGGTGCTGCCGAGGTCTTCTATGACCCATCCGTCAGCTTCGGCGCGCATCTCTCCGTGCCGCCACGACACGCGCGAGTCGGTCATGACAATGTCGGACTTAGGGTCCCGGCCGATCTGGTACGTGGTTCCCGCGGTTAGCTGATGGACCGAGCGCCTGGTCCGTACTTCCAGGTCGGGAGGGGCAGATGGGCTGGCAGGCCCGCCTGCGACGGGCGCGGCTTCGGCTAGCCCGGCGGGCGCGAGCCCGGCTGGGGACGGACTGGCCTGCGGCGGGCGACGGTCAGACCAGTCGAAACGCTCGGGTGGCATGCTTACAAAGTGTAGGGCCGCCGCGGGTAAACGGGAATCAGGAGAACCATTCAGGTTGACCGTGCGTTTTGACATATTGGGAGGCGGACACCCTGATACTGGAGCGTCCGGCACGGCATCTTGAAACTGAGGGTCTGGAACCCCGAGCCACACTCGCGCTGAAGGCTACATGTGACTCACTCGCTATCCCCGGTAACTAGATGACACCGCAAAGGTGGGGAAATGATGATCGTTGGCAGGCATCGCGGGGATAGGGCCATCATGGCCCGCAACACGGGGAGCGCCGCATGAGCTCCGATCCCACCCAGCCCGTGCCGGAGTGGTGGCAGCAGCCGCAAGCGCCGAAGAAGGAGCAGGGGACCCAGAAGGACAGGGACCCACAGGACTCTCAGGCGACGCGGCAGTATCCGACGAGCCAGGGATCACCGGCCAGGCCGACCTTCACGCCCAGCCAGGGAAACCAGCCCGACCAGGGATACCCGTCGGACCAGCAGTCCGGCCAGGGGTACCCATCCGGTCCGGGTTTCCCGTCCGGCCCGGGGTATCAGCAAGATCAGGAATATCGGGGGAACCAGGGCTACCAGGGACCGCCAGGGGCCCCGACGTATCCCGCCAACCAGGGCGTCCCGGCCGCTCAGGATTACCAGGCACCGCCAGCGCGGGTACGCCGGCGCCGGCGCAGGTGGCCGTGGATCACCCTGCTCGTCATCGTCCTGGTGCTGGTGGGCGGGGACCGCGCTGCCAAAGCCTACGCCGAGGACCGGATGGCCAGCCAGGTCCAGTCGTCGCTGGCCCTGTCCGGCAAGCCGAACGTGACCATCCAGGGCTTCCCGTTCCTGACCCAGGCGGCCGCCCGTACCTTCAACACGGTCGACGTCAACGCGAGCAACGAGACCGCGGGACCGGGCGGGCAACTCCAGATCGCCAGCCTGACCGCGACGCTGCACGGGATGCACATCCACGGGACCAACAGCGCCACGGTCGACCAGTTCACCGCGTCGGCCCTGGTCACGTTCACGGCGCTGGCCCACGCGGGGGGTATCCCGCAGGGCATCACGCTATCCCCCGCCGGTCCGAACCAGCTCAAGGCGACCGTCGACATCCTGGGCTTCAGCAGCGATGCCACGGCCAAGGTCACCCAGGTCGGCAGCAACAAGATCAACGTCAAGATCACCGACTTCGGCGGGGTGCCGGCCGACGTCCTCGGCAGCCTGACGGACTTCACGTTCAGCATCCCGAAGCTCCCGGCCGGGGTGAAGATCCAGAGCATCAGCGTCACGCAGCAGGGGCTCCGGGTCACCGCCACCGGCCAGAACACCACGCTGAGCCAGTAACCAAGCCACCATCGTGTGCAGTAAGGCGCCAAATCCGGGTCCTAAGCGCACATGATCTCGCGG